>Ga0210405_10006942_pt1 | contig 10020 bp, 9 predicted proteins | sample IncBWH11MmetaG_FD_155492 | JGI IMG/M metagenome (GOLD analysis project Ga0210405, IMG submission 155492) | Forest soil microbial communities from Barre Woods Harvard Forest LTER site, Petersham, Massachusetts, United States - Inc-BW-H-11-M | ecosystem: Environmental > Terrestrial > Soil >... | reverse complement strand
TGTCGGTGAGCCCGCCGATATAGAGATGCGGCGCGGGCGTTATCCTTTCGCCGACGAAACCCGCTCCGATCAGGCCCGACAGTCCGACGCCGAGAATGGTCAGCGCAAGGCCGGTGGCGACCTGATTGACGGCAAGGCCGAGCGTCATCAAGGCAAAGATCAGCGACAGCAGGGTGCCGGCGACGATGCCGCAGATCGCGCCGATGATGGTGGAGCCGGTGAGCCACGCGCCGCCGAAGCCGCAGGCCGCGCCCACGATCATCATGCCCTCGACACCGAGGTTGAGGACGCCGGAGCGCTCGGTGACGAGTTCGCCGGTTGCCGCGATCAACAGCGGCGTCGAGGCGGCGAGCACCGACAGGATGATGGCTTCAAATATTTCCACTGTGCACCTGCCGCGAGGGGAAAATCAGCCGGAACCGGTAGAGAATGAGGGAGTCGCATGCGAGCACATAGAACAGCAGAATGCCTTGAAAGACCTTGGTGACATCCAGGGGTATTTTCATTGCGATCTGGGCCTGTTCGCCGCCGATGAAGGTGAGCGCAAGAAAAAGACCTGCAATTAATATTCCAACCGGGTTCAGCCGTCCGAGGAATGCGACAATGATCGCGGTGAAGCCGTAGCCGGGTGAGAAGCCCGGCTGGAGGTGCCCGACTGGACCTGCAACCTCGATAATCCCGGCCAGACCGGCGAGTGCGCCCGAGATCGCGAAGGTGAGCATAATCAATTGATTGGAATTAAATCCGCCGAACCGCGCGGCGCGTGGCGCCGCCCCGACGACCCGGATCTCAAAGCCCTTGATCGTCCGGCCAAGCAGCACCGCCGTGACGATCACGACCACAATGGCGATGATCGCTCCAAGGTGCAGACGGCCGCCCTCGATGAGAAACGGCACGCTGGCGACCGCATCGAATTCGGCCGTGGTCGGAAAGTTGTATCCGGCCGGATCGCGCCACGGACCGCGCACGAGATAGTCAAGAAAGAGGTCCGCGACATAGACCAGCATCAGACTGGTCAAAATCTCGCTCGCTCCGAACCGCACCCTGCAGATCGCCGGGATCAAGGCGTACAGGGCTCCCCCGGCCGCGGCGAGCAGGAGCATAGCCGGCAGCACCCAGGGGCCGGCGTCGGTGCCGTGGGTTTCCACCGCAAGCCAGCTGCCGGCGACGGCGCCGATCAGGAACTGTCCTTCGGCGCCGATATTCCAGACATTGGCGAGGTAGCACAGCGACAGTCCGATCGCGATCATCACAAGCGGCGTTGCCTTCACCGCAATCTCCTGCAGCGAATAGCTGTCGATCAGGGGATCGATGAAATAGACCCAAAGCGCCAGGATCGGGTTCTTGCCGAGGATGGCAAACAGGATGCTCATGGTCACGATCGTCAGCCCAATCGCGATCAGCGGCGAAACGAGAGCGATCGTTTTCGATCGCTCGGCGCGCTTTTCAAGCACCAGCTGCATCGGCCGTTTCCTTTTCCGCCAAGGTGCTTCCGCCCATCAAGAGGCCGAGATTCTCCCGGCTCGCATCCGCGGTCGCGAGCGGCTCCGACAGCCGGCCGTGGAACATGACGGCAATCCGGTCGGTGATTTCGATCAGCTCATCGAGGTCCTGGCTCGTGACGAGAACAGCGGCGCCGCCCGCTGCGAGGTCAATCAACGCCTGGCGAATGACCGCGGCGGCCCCGGCATCAACCCCCCAGGTCGGCTGGTTGACGATGAGGACAGCGGGGTTGCGGAGGATTTCCCGCCCGACGACGAACTTTTGCAGGTTGCCGCCGGACAGGCTTGCTGCCTCCGGATCGCGCTTGGCCTTGCGCACATCGAAGGCTTCCGTCGCGCGATCGACCGCCTTCAATGTCGCCGCGGTGTCGATGAAGCCGCGTCGCACCATGCCGCTTGCGGCATGACCGGTCAGAAGGGCATTTTCGGAAAGCTTCATCCGCGGCGCCGTGCCGTGTCCGAGCCGCTCTTCCGGTACAAACGCCGCCCCGAGCTTGCGGCGGTGCGTGATGGAAAGCTGACCGGCAGCCTTGCCGTCGATCACGATGGTGAGCGGATCGGAAGCGAGCCGCTCTCCCGACAGCGCCGCGAACAACTCGTCCTGCCCGTTGCCGGCGACGCCGGCGATGCCCAGGATTTCGCCGCCTTTCAACTCGAAGGAAATCTGCTTGAGCCTCACGCCGTGGGGATCGTCGGGCTCCAGGCTGAGATCGTTGACGACGAGGCGGGGCGCGGTGGTCTTGCGGCCCGCAACCGTCTTCACCTCCTTGATATCGGTGCCCACCATCATGCGGGCCAGCGAGGCCGCCGTCTCGGTTTGCGGATTGCAGGTCGCAACCTTTCTGCCGCCGCGCAGGATCGTGGCCGTATCGCAAAGGCGCTTCACCTCTTCCAGCTTGTGGCTGATGTAAAGGATGGCGCGGCCCTCGGCCTTCAGGCGCCCCAGCACGACAAACAGTTGATCGGCCTCCTGCGGAGTGAGCACCGCCGTCGGCTCGTCCAGAATCAGGAATTTCGGATTCTGCATCAGCGCCCGGACGATTTCGATGCGCTGGCGTTCGCCCACCGACAATTGCCAGACCTGTCGTTTCGGATCGAGCGGAAGGCCGTAGGTTTTCGAAACCTGTTCCAGGCGCGCCGACATGTCCTTGAAAGATTCGCCGCTGTCGAGGCCGAGCGCCACGTTCTCCGCCACGGTAAGATTGTCGAACAGTGAGAAATGCTGAAAAACCATGCCAATGCCGCGCGCGCGCGCTTCCGAAGGTCCCGAGAGCACCATCGGCTCGCCCTGCCAGCGCATCTCGCCCTCGCTTGGCTGGATCACGCCATAGATGATCTTGACCAGCGTTGATTTTCCGGCGCCGTTCTCGCCCAAAAGGGCGTGTATTTGTCTCGGCCGGATTTCGAAATCGATGGAGTCGTTTGCGAGAAAATCCCCGTAGCGCTTGGTGAGCCCTATCGTGTGGAGCAGCGGTGTTCCGCCGGTATTCGGGCCATGAGAAGGGTCTAACATTCACTGTCACGCATCGGAGGGATGGACTGCCTCAATTGTGGGCTAGTTTGGACTTGACCGTAAATGGGGAAAAAGCGCCAGCCTTGCCCAAGTCTTCGGCATATGACCCCCGTGATTCTCGATCAGGCTGGCGATGGGTTCTCTGCGGTAAAAGACCGCGCAAAGCTGTTGCAAAATTGTGACGCTCCGAACCAAATCGTCAGCCGAGCGATGCATGGCTGAATCGGCGCGAAACCTTTAAACCCACATCAAGGGCACGGTTCGAACACGCTCGGGTTGCAGTTCCGAAAAATCAGCACACTGAAGAAAAGCTTAATCACTTCAAATGGATCAGAGGGCAGGACGTCTGCTTCGGGAGCCCGGGTCGGGATTGGATTGCAACACGCAGAGGTCGCAAGCGCGCTGACGGTAGGTCGTTCCTGATGAATCTTGCAGCAGTTGCTGTGGAAAGATGAGGCTTTTCAGGAACAGCGAACGGCGCAAATGTGACAGTTAAAGGACCGTGATTGTCGTCAACTCTGGGGGAACTGATGTCCTACCGTAAAAACCTAATCGCGGCGGCATTGCTGTCGCTGTCCACATTGGCGCCCGCGGGCTTCGCCGGCGCGGCGGATTTACCCGTCAAGGCGCAGAAGCCGCCGCCGGATTTGCCGTTCTTCCTGCTGATCGATGACCGGCTGACCTTCTCGTGGATGCCCAAGGGCACCGATCCCGGATACTTCTCCTTCAGACCGAATGGCTCAATCGATGGCACGACGGCGAAGAGCGTGTATTCGTTCACCCACTTCGATGTCTGGGCTTACGGCACCAACTTCTTCACCATCTCCCTGTTCAAGTCGGACCATAACGATGCGGCCGTTCCCTGCACGAACGCGGGTGGATTCAACCCCAACACGCCCGGCAGCGGCGGTTTTGCCGGCCCGTTCTTCCCTGCAGACTGCGCCGGTGCGACCGAAATCTACGGCCTGTTCCGTTCGACGTTCGGCTGGAATGAAATCTTCAACACCAAGATGTTCACCATCGGGCCGCTCCATAATATCTCGTTCTATGTCGGCTCCGACGCCAATTCCGAAAACACCTACGTCGCGCCCGCCAAGCGCGACTGGGTTGCCGGTCTGCAGTTCGCCTTCGACCTTCCTTACAAGGGCTTCTTCAACGTTTCGCCCGTGGCGTACAAGGAAATCAACCACAACGGCTTCAACCAATGCGGAACGGCATTTGCGTTTACCCAGGTTCCGGGAGTCGGCTGCAACTCCGACGGCAACACCGATTTCCGCACCACGTGGGCGATCGAAACCATCTACTACATGGACCTGGGCTTCATCCCGCAGGACTGGCAGTTCTGGTCGATCAGCGGCCGCGCCGCCTGGTACGGACCGAAGGGCGACGCCAACGGCCTGCCATTGCAGTCGGGTGTTGGCGTATTCAGCACCGCGACCAAGACCGAGTTCAACAGCGAACCGATCCGTCTGACCTTCGACGCCAGCAAGGCGTTTCTGGGACCGAAGTACACCCACTTCGTCGACGTCTGGGTCGCCTGGCGCTATTGGCAGAACAAGTTCGGTCTCGACCACAATGCCGAATTCGGCGTGTGTAACATCATCCAGAACGGCGTCGTCGTCAGCACCAACAGCTGTACGGAAAACACGGTATATGCCGGCATAACTGCGAAGTTCTGATCAATCGATCTTCCCCCAAGGATCGTGGCGCCGCGAGAAATCGCGGCGCCATTTTGTTTGGTCAAGACGGGCTGCTGGGCGGCCGCGCCGCCGGTGGCGATGTTCTATTTCTCGCGCCGACAAAGGCCGGCGCTTGTAACCGTGTCCGGTTGGGTGTCTCTCGCCGAGAAAGAAAGGGCCAACTAATCCGAAGGGGTTCGGGCGTAGATGAGATAGGGCTGAGAGACCACAAACTTCAGGTGTTCGCGGTCGCGCGGATGGGCTTGCTGACGGAACGCATTTTGCCGCGACCTTTTCTTGCCCTCTTCGGTGAGGGGTCCCGCACTGAGCTATGCGTTGCGGCGGTTGGCCTCGATTTGCCGAAAGGAAGTCATTCTGCCTCAGAGCGAAGAATTGGCTTCGTTTCGGTGTTTTGAGGAAAATTATCAGCTTCCGGCACGACCATATGTGTCCTGGCCCAAAGAGATGCGGCAATGAACAGCGGATCGATTCCTTGGCCCTTCCACCAGGCGCGCTCATTGCCTCGCCGATGCAGTTCACGATGATGCAGCCGGCAGACGGGGACGCTGAATCTGTCGCTGACCTTCCGTCCCATCGCGATCTGCTCCGCAAACTTGATGTGGTGCGGATCCGATGGGGTTCGGCCGCAAATGAGGCAGGGCTGAGAGGCCACAAACTTCAGGTGTTCGCGGTCGCGCTCGCGCACGGGCTTGGTGATGACCGTGACCGTCGGCTCGGCAGGATCGACCTGTGATGACTGGTTGCCAAGCCCATTGGCATCCTGATGTTTGGGTGCGGTCAGCCGAAAATTCTCGAGCTGGTTCAGCCTGGCCGTGAAGGCCTCCTCGATCGCTTGGGCGTCCGCCTTTGAGAGCTGGTTTTTCAGGGGCAGGGCATTGTGGGCCCAGCTGGCGAGAACATCGGTGTCTTCGAGCTGCTCAATCTCTGCCAACAGCCGACGACGTAACTCATCCGAGGCATTTGCCGATAAAGTTGGTGGCCTGGACCTTTTTGATCGGGCTCGCCTTTGAGGGGTCTGCAGATATGGACCTGCGGCTCCGTTGTCCGGACTCGGCGATACGTCTTGGGAGGCGGGAGGGCCATTTGCCTGCACAAGGTCGGGCGCATCGAGATCGTCCTCGCCAGCAATCCCGACCAGGGTGAACAGGGCATAGCGGCGAGCATAGGTGAGGGCAGCGCCTAGCCGATGCGGCGCCGCCGTTTCAGTCAGCGGACAGACCGGCCAGTCGGAGGAAACCCATTCACCGGAGGCGTGCACCAGCGTGGTGGTGAGCCTGATCAGCCCGCTGTCACCGTCGATTGCAGTCGTCTGGACCGTTGCGATCTCGTGCTGACCCAGGCACTTGCGGACCAGATCGAGACCGGACGACAAAGGCGCATAGCGAAAGCTCCGCATCCCTTCGCGCGGGAAGGCCGAGACGATCGTGGCGGTCAAGGATTTTTGCGGATTTTCGATCTCCACTTGCGCCTTGGCCAGCGCTGCCGCGAGCGCTCCGATGCTATCGCTAGAGCGCTGCATGGCCGGCCTCCGCTTCTAAGACTTCAAAGCTGATGGCACCGGACTTTGAGCGCTTGGCCCGAAGCCCGTGTCCCGATGCTTCCCTGGCGTCCTCCGGGACCAGCTTCTTGAGGTCGATTTTCGCTGCCTCGTGCTCCTCGTATGCTGTTCGTGTCCGTCGATAGATTGCTGCGAGTTCGGCCCAGCTGTTGGATAGGGTCATATCCACGATGCGAACGGCTTCAAGCCGCGGCTTCGGCGGTTCAATGCCGAACAGACGAGGGGGCTCGCCGTTCTTGACGCAGCGCCAGAACTTCTTCTCGGCCGTTAGCAGAAGGTGCTGGTAGAGCGGGTCGCCGTTGATCATTATCTCGACCCACTTGCCGCCGCCTGTGATGATCGAAAGAATTGCGGTGCGGGCGTCGGTCACCCACATGTTGTGCTGCAGCTGGGCCATGTGCTTTTCGGTCGCTGCTTCCTCAGAGAAATTCCAGGGCAGCATGAACTTTGCTTCGAATACCGCGCCGGTCTGTCGAACCCGGCCATCCAAGGTGGCACCCATCCATTTGTGGATCGGATGTCGAACCCTGCGCTGAATGTCCTCGACCGCATTCCCGGTGTTGCGTTCGTACCAAGTCCGGTTGAGGTCCTCGGTGATCGTGCCGAGCTGGACGATGAGATCCTGACTCAGGTCTTCTGGTTCGGCTTCACCCCGCTTCTCACGCCAGAGCCTGATGAGCCGCGCCTCGTCATTGCCCATGATGACGCGAGCGTCGGAGCCGCCTATGAACGAGCGACGATCTGTGATCATTATTTTATCTCCAAGTTGAAGCTTTGAGATGAAATTGGGGGGAGCGCGGGTCGGTCTTTGGCATAGCTCCGCCGTTCACCGGGAAGGTGTTTTTTCCGCATTTGGAAGTTGCCTTGCTGTCTAGTAATCGATATTTTTAATATCTCACGGGGACAAGACATTGTCAATATTAAAAATATCAATTCGTCAGATTAAGGCCGCTAGGTCTCTTCTGGGATGGTCGCAAGACGATCTCGCGGCTCATTCCGGTGTCTCAAAGCCGACCATCGGCAGATTAGAGTCGGACGATACTGCTGATGCAATTGGCGGCCGACGAGAAACGGCCGAAAAGCTTGTTGCGGCTCTTGAAAGCGGAGGTATCCAGTTTATCCGAGAGAACGGTGGTGGCGCGGGCGTGCGGCTCGCGAAGCGAACTAAGCGCTCGAAGTAGATGCCGATATGGCCGGCATCGAGTTGAGGATGGCTGAGCGTGCGCCGACGTCGAAGTCGTCTGTGGCAAGGACAGTGACGGACATCGAGCCACGCTCGTATTTGACTGCAAGCTCTCGGGGGTAATTGGTCTGGGTCATCTATTTCCTAAACCGTAGGTCGCATGTTCGAGTCATGCCGAGATCGCCAAGCGATATCAGTTACTTAGCTATCAAAGAAGAGTTCGAAATCCCAGTCCGGAAGCCAGGGGTAACGCTGCGGGTAACGCGTCGTTGGGCTTCCGCGCGGCTACGGCGCGGGCACGCGCAACGGCGTGGCCTATGGCAAAGATGCTGGCGTTGAGGATGTGGCCCGAGCGTTCACAGTCGTTCGCATTTGACGACAATCTCGCGCCGGAAAGCCGTTGGCGTAACTCCAACTAATTTTCGAAACACGCGGTTCAATTGAGACACATCACTAAAGCCCACCGCGAGCGCCACGGTGATGATGGAAAGGACCGCAGTTCGGGACGCCGTGACCACATATTGTGCTGCAGCTGCGCCATATGCTTTTCCGCGGCACCTTCCTCCGAGAAATTCCACGGCAGCATGAACTTGGCCTCAAACACTGCCCCGGTCGCCTCGACCATGCCGTCGAGCGTTGCGGCCATCCAGCGCTTCACCGGGTGAAACACCTGCCGCTGCACCTCCGTGACGACCTGGCCGGTATTCCGCTCATACCAGTGCCGGTTGAGGTGCTCGGTCACGTTACCGAGCTGCACGAGGAGGTTGTTCAACAGGTTCTCGGGCTCGACCGCGCCGTCGAAAACGGCGGAGGGCCTGGCGTACGGCTGCGAAAGGCGGGTTGGTCAACCCGACTTAGTGGTGGTCTCGTGCCGCACCGATCATCGCTAAAGCCGCGGCATCCTAGCATCCCAGCAGCGATGCACGATGTGATTTCGAGAAGGAATGTGGTGGCTGAACCTTGGAGGCGCTAAGGCTTGCTTGCCTACCGAAAACTCCATAATGACCCCAAGTGAGTCGATTCAAGCAACGTGGAGGCACCCAGACATGAGCCGTTCACTCTTAGCCGAAAAACCTATCAAACCGCCAAAGGAATTGAAGAAATTTTTCGACGACCCGCCGCTGGTCGGTGACGAGCGGCGTGAGGATTATGAAAATTTGTTCGCAACGCTTGCGATGACCGTAAAGCCTGCCGACGCGATCGAATGGATGTACCTCGGAGACGTCGTGAATTTGACCTGGGAGATCCGTCGCATGCGACGCATCAAGGCCGGGATGATCAATTCAAGCCTCGAGAAGAGCAGGACGCACCGTCTTAGAACGGCGGCGTACCTGGAGGAGTTGTCGGAAGACGAGGAATTAACCGAGGCAGAGGAAGAAGAGGCAGAGGAAGAGGCAGAGGAAGAGGAAGAGGAAGAGGAAGAGGAAGAGGAAGAGGAAGAGGGTGAAGCTGAGTCGGAGGACCCCGCGGCCCTGCTGGCGGAGGCATACTGCTATAGTTCAAACACCTTCGGTTACATCGACGCCATCGACAGGCAGACCGCCTCGGCGGAAATGCGGCGCAACAGCGCTCTAAGAGAGCTTGCCTGGCATAGTGAAGCCAGGGCGCGGAAGCTGGATAAGGCCTCCCGTGAAATCATCGACGGCGAATTTAGCGAGGCCGCGGAATGACGTCGGATCAAAAAATCGCAGCCAACCGCAACAACGCCAAAAAAAGCACCGGCCCATGTTCCCAGGCAGGCCGAAAGGCGTCCCGCCGTAACGCGCTGCGCCACGGCCTCGCCATCGATATCGGAACCATTCCCGCTTTCCATGGCGAGATCGAAACCTTGGCAAGGACGCTGTCGCGCGGCCGGCAAGAGATTACCGAATGTGCGCGTGAAGCCGCAGCGGCGGAACTGGACCTCACTCGGATTCGAAAAATCAGAGCCCGGCTGTTCGAGACGACCTACGTTGCCGATACCGCCACCCAAGATGGCCTGGCGGACTTGAACATGCTCGCCGCATTGGAGCGATACGAGCGTCGAGCATTCTCGCGGCGCAAGCGCGCCCTGCGTGCAATCAGACAGACCGATTGAGAGCAAGCTTGGCCGCGGCAATGCGGACTAATCATCGTATGATGTCTCACATGTCCCGATCACCCAGGATTTATGTTTAATTCATCGCCGCTTCATCGCAATACAATTTTAAGTTGTGCAACATAGCGCTTTTATCCACTGATTTAGTCAATCTACTTTTGGCAGAACGAAGCCAAAAAAAGCAGTGATATCAGAGAGACGACGAGGTAATCCTGAAAAGGCCCGCGATGACGCAGCGAACGAAGCGCGGATAGGCCGGCGGCAGGCTGTTTTCGCATCAAGTGCGGGACAGACCTTTGCGCAGAAGTAGTTATTTCTCCCAAACGCCGGCATGCAGCGCTTCCGCCTCGTCCTCCAGCATCGGACCTGCGACTTCGGTTGCTCGCTGACCGCTTTTGAAAACTTCGCGGCAGGGCAGATCGAGCGTCGGATTCTCCGGATGATTGCCGGTAAGCGTACGCAGGCGATGTTCGCTCAACCCGTAGAC
>Ga0210405_10006940_pt1 | contig 10021 bp, 10 predicted proteins | sample IncBWH11MmetaG_FD_155492 | JGI IMG/M metagenome (GOLD analysis project Ga0210405, IMG submission 155492) | Forest soil microbial communities from Barre Woods Harvard Forest LTER site, Petersham, Massachusetts, United States - Inc-BW-H-11-M | ecosystem: Environmental > Terrestrial > Soil >... | reverse complement strand
TATCCGGTGACCTGGTCCACGCCCGAGGGCCCTGCGCCCAGTCATCCTGCTACTGTGCGTAACGTCGCCCTAGGCACCGCATCCACGCGACCCCGGCCGGCCCCAGACAGAATATGTGCTGCCCGTCGGGCACCGAGCGGAGCTCGACGTCGACGCCGACCGCGCGGGCCCGCTCCGCGAACTCGATGGCATCGTCAGTAGGGATCTTGTTCTCGCCGGCCGCGGGCGTGAGCGCCGCAGGGCGGCGGGGACCGCGGGTCCGGCCGGCGGTATGGCCGACTGGCGTGTGTCGCGGCGGTTCCAGGCGCAGTAGCTGCCTGAGCACGGGCCGGGGCGACAGGGCGGCCACCTCAGTCCTCCGCCGGGTGCCAGTCGACCGGCGGCGGGAGCGAGCCTTGTTTGATGATGTTGGCGTACACGCTTTCCAGCGCCTCGCCGAGCGGCCCCACCAGGCCGTCCGGCAGCCCCTCGAAGAACAGCCGCCGGACGAGATCGACGTGCCCGGGCGCCGCCTCTTCCAGAGCCTGCCGCCCGCGGCCGGTCAGGGCTACCTCGGTGACCCGCCTGTCGGCGGCGGACGGGCCGCACGTCACCAGGCCCCGGGCGCTCATCCGCCGCGCGTGGTGGGACAGCCGGCTGCGCTCCCAGCCGATATGGGCGGCGAGCACCGTGATCGGCATCCGGCCCCCGTCGGCGACGCTCAGCGCCGTCAGCACGTCGTAATCGGGCAGCGACATGCCGCTGTCGGCGAGGAGCTGGCGGTTCATCTCGTACGCCAGGCGCAGCTGGATCCGGATATAGGCCAGCCACGCCCGTCGCTGGTCCCCCTCGAGCCAGCCGCCGGCCGGCGCCGGGCCGGCCTCGCTGTTACGTGACATATCACCTGAGCATACTGCTCGCGGCCGCCGCGCGCATGGTCGCGGCGCAGACCGTCTACGTCAGCTGACCCCCGGAGGCTACCGTGACCTTCACCGTGGACACCCACTACTACATGCTGCCCGACTTCTTCTGGCGGGCCACCAACGAGGCCGACCGCCCGGTCGGCGGCATCGCGCCGCCGCCCTGGTCACGCGCGAGCACGCTGTCGTTCCTCGACGACGCCGGCATCGACGTCGCCGTCACCTCGATCAGCACCCCGGCCTGCACACCGGCGACGACGCCGCGGCCCGCGTACTGGCCCGGCGTGCAACGAACTGGCCGCCGACATGATCCGCGACCGCCCCGGCCGGTTCGGCGGCTTCGCGTGCCTACCGTTGCCGGACGTCGAAGGCGCGCTGGCCGAACTCGCCTACGCCCTCGACGACCTCGGCCTAGATGGCGTCTTGCCGTTCAGCAACGCCCGCGGCATCTTGCTCGGGGGACCCGCGGTTCACCCCCGCTGTTCGACGAGCTGCAACGGCGCGCGGCCGTGGTGTTCGCGCATCCTAATCGCTCGCCCGATCCCAGCGCCCACGCGCTCGAACTGCCCGACACGCTTATCGACTTCGCTGCCGATACCACCAGGGCCATCGCCCAGCTGCATTACAGCAGCACCTTCGCCCGCACCCCCGACGTCAAGGACATCTTCGCCCGCGCCGGACGTACCGCGCCCTACCTGGCCGGGCGGTTCGGCATCATCGAACAAGTACGCGTCATCCCCGGAGCCGAGGGCCGCGCGACCGCGGCCGAGACATTCCGCCGCCTGTACTGGGATACTGCGGCGTGCTGGGTGACCCGTGCTGCGCATGCTGCGCGAGGTCGTGGGAATCGACCCCGTCGTATTCGCCACCGACTACCGCTACCTGCGCCGCGATCTGGCCGTCTCCTGCCGCGACCACATCGAGGCCACCCCGGAACTCACCGACGGCGAGCGGACGGCCGTCCTCGGCGCCACGGGCACGACGCTGATCCCGCGACTGGCCACCCTGCGTCCCAGGACCCGGACCCGCGCTTTATAACGCGACCGGGACATCCTTGAGCCCACGGCCCAGATCGTGCTGCTGAGCCTGCGGCCTGATGCGCTGCTCATCCCCGGCACGTCGTCGGTGCGGCACCTGGGGGAGAACTTCGCCGTTTCCGAAATCGAATCGGACCAGCAAGCCCGGAACGAGTTGGCGGCTTGCGGCCTGGCGGCCAAGGATCGCTAGTCAGTTCGGCTCTGGCTCCTCTACTGCGGCGCTTCCTCCTCGGGGGTTCCAGGCTTATCCCATCCGGCTGGTGAACTGGTTCGGGTCGAAATAGTCCCGCCAGGCGCTGATCTTGCCGCCGCTGACCTCGAAGGTGCCCATGACCGGCAGCTCGAACGACTTGCCGGGGAGGGTGAAGACGTCCACCCGCTCCGTCATCACGACCGGGCCGTTGGCTGCGATGTTGATGACGCGGAAATCGATGCTCTCGATGCCTGGCGAGCCAGGGCGTATGAACGAGGCGATCGTGTTGGCGATGTTCTGCCTGCCGGTGACCGGCGCCTGCGGGATGTTGTGGTAAACGGCGTCCTCGGTGAAGAATGCGGCCAGCTCGGCTGCTCCCATGTTGTCGGACCACGCGGCGCAAAACCTGCGCACTACCTCGATGGGGCTTTCCATCTGGCTCCTCCTATGCGGTGCTGTCAATTCGGTAGGGTTTCGGTGGTCGGTGCCGCGCCGTTGGGCTCTGGTTGCGGATGGTCTTGCCCGGCGGGGGGCGGGGCGGCCGGCGGGGTCTGGTCGGCGGTGCCGGTGGTCCTAACCCGGATCAGGGTGACCGCGAGGATCGCGATCGTCAGGGCGACTCCGGCGGCGATCAGGAAGGCGCGGTCGAATCCGGTGGCCAGCGCGTGGCGGTAGGTCGCTGCGGCCGGGCCGGCGCCGGTCGGGTGGATCTGGCGGGCGGCGGTGGTCCAGGCCACGGTGCCGAGGGCGGCGATTCCTACCGAGCCGCCGACCAGCGGGGCCACGTTGACCACGCCGGCGGCCTCCCCGGAGTCGGCGGGCCGGACCCGCCGCAGGCCGAGCGCGACGAAGGGCACGGAGACCAGGCTCAACCCGAAGGCGGCGATGATGAAGGGGCCCAGGACGTGCCCGGCGTAGCTGTCGTGCACGCCGGCCCGGGACAGCCAGTACATTCCGGCGGCGCCGGACAGGGAGCCGGCCACCATCAGCGGGCGGGGCCCGGTGCGGGGCAGGAGGCGGGTGCTGGCGGCGGCGCCGGCGCTGAAGGCCGCGATCCAGGGCAGGTAGGCGAGGCTGGATTCCAGGGCCGGGTAGCCCCAGACGCGTTGGAAGAACAAGGTGGCGAAGTACAGCACGGCGAAGATGACCACGCCCACGGCGGCGGCGGACAGGTAGCCGGCGCTGCGGTTGCGGTCGGCCAGGATCCGCAGCGGCAGCAGCGGGTGGCTGCTGCGGGCCTCGATGGCCGCAAAGGCGGCGAGCAGCAGTACCGCGCCGGCCAGGGCCGCGATCACGTTGGCGCTGGCCCAGTGGGACACGTCGAAGGCGCCGGACGGAGCGGCCGCCGACAGCCCGTAGACCAGGGCGGCGATGCCGCCGGCGGCGGTGACCGCCCCGGGCAGGTCGAACCGGCCGCCCTGGCGGGCCGGCTCGGTGAGCACCAGGGGCGCGGCCAGGGCCAGGACAAGGCCGGCCGGCGCGTTGACCAGCAGCGTCCAGCGCCAGGAGACGTAGCTGACGAGCAGGCCGCCGGCCACCAGGCCGACGGCGGCGGCCAGGGCCGAGACCGCGGCATACACACCGGTGGCCCGGCTGCGCCGCGGGCCCTTCGGGAAGCTGGTGACGATCAGGGCCAGGGCCGCCGGGGCGATGAGCGCCGCGCCGGCGCCCTGAGCGGCCCGCGCGGCCAGGAGCCACGCTTTGTCCTGCGCGAGGCCCCCGGCCAGCGACGCAGCCGAGAACAGCATCAGTCCGGCGGTCAAGACCCGGCGGCGGCCCAGGATGTCACCGATCCGGCCGCCCGACAGCAGCAAGCCGCCGAAGATCAGCCCGTAAAGGTTGACCACCCACAACAGGCCGGTGGCGGAGAACCCGAGCGCCGACTGGATCCGGGGCAGCGACATGGTCACCATGGTGGTGCCCATCAGCACGACCAGCTGCGAGACGGCGATCACCGCCAAGGCCAGGCCAAGGCGGCTCTGGCTGGCATTCCCGGCCCGGCGGTACAGCGCCGTCACCCGCCCAGCCACCCATCGTTTCTCAGACGTCATAGTCATGACGGCCGGCTCGACCGTGCTCGCGGGTCGTCAGGAACGCCGGGTGGTAATCTCCGTCGGTGATCCAGTACAGGTTCCGCTCCACCCCTCCGACGTAGTAGCCCCGGCCGTTGACCGCGGGGCCGAGCGAGGCCCGCGGAGCCGGCACGTAATCCGGCAAGATCGGAGATGTCACTGCTGTCCTCCTTTGAACGACGAACCGATCACGCCGACGGTAGCCGCCGTCACGGTGAGCAGTTGTCACGTGATTCCTGTGATCCGCATTCCGGCATAAGCTGACTACGGGCCGGTTAACGCGCAGCCCGGTGCGGAGTCAGCCTGGCTAAGATCCGCATCCACTTCACGCCGGTTCCCCCGGTCAGCTCTCGGCCCCGGCCCTGAACGACCAGGTGAAGCCCACCTCGATACCGCCACCGGGCGCGGCCGCGCCCGTCATCGCGAAGTACACCGGCGTGCTGGCGCCGCGGACATCGAGTTCTTCCCCGCCACCACGACGTTCGCGATCATGTAGTCGTTGCGCCTCGACCGCGGGCCCAGCGGGCCGGTCCACCCCTGACCGCAACGCACCGGGGCCTGGCGGACCCCGGCCCCGGTGCGGGCCTGACTGACGAGCTCCTCCCGGCCGATGCCGAGTCAGGTGACCGGCTGGATGCTGGCCGCCCACGCCGGCGCCGGGATGCCCGGCCAAGCCCGCGCCTCTCTATGACGAACGGGCATCTCGGGCGAGATACGTAATGCCTGCGCGGTGATCTGCCTCGCGGAAAGCAACCTGGCCGGAGCCTCGGCACGGTGCAGCATGTCCTCGATGGTGCGGCACCGGTCATCGGCTGCGTCGCGGTCGTGGAGGCGCACCTGCTAACCCAGCATCCGCCTGGTACACGAACCGGATAAACGGCCACCACGGCGCCGCGGTCCTGCCTGCTTTCTCGGCGCTGGTGTCGCATCGGCGCGGCGCACACCGTGCTCGCCGACCGGCCGGACCGGTCAGCGGGGTCCGGTGTGCTGGCTGAGGTCGAGGCTCTCCGCCTCGACCTCTTCGAGCTCCGCCAGCTCACTCCGACGCAAATCACCAGAATCATGTGAAGCGGTTCACGTTGATGGGCGCTCGCGTCAGGCGCATCTGAACCCTGCTAGGAGAAGGCGTGGTTCCCGTGACGAGCGTCCCCGCGACCGCTCGCCGATCATCTCCTCAGGCCGGAAGACTTGGCTGGCGGATGGCAAACCAGCGTTGCAGCCAGGGCCTTCACCGGCGGGACTGCGCGCTGCCCGCGCCGTGGCGGATGGCAGGACCAAGCCCCGTGGTAGTGCACGTGCCACTTTGGCGAGCGGAGAGCGTAGATGGCAGGACATAAAAAGGAAAACCGTGTGGTGATCGCCGGGGCGGGATTCGCCGGTTTTAGCGCCCGCGGGAGCTGTCCCGGCTGGTCGGGAAGACGACCGAGATCGTGGTGATCAGATTCGACCGACTACTTCCTGTACCTTCCGCTGATGCCGCAGGTGGCAGGCGGGCAGGTCGAGCCACGGCACATCCGCGTCTCGCTGCCCCGCCGGCTGCGCAAGATGCGATTCGTGCTCGGCACGGTGGACCGCGTCGATCACGGGCAGAAGGTCGTGAGCTGGACGGGCCCGGAGGGCGCCTCCGGGCAGGTCGGTTACGACCGGCTCATCTTTTGACCATCGGCAGCGCGGACAAGCTGCTGCCGATCCCGGGCCTCGCCGACTAGGCGAACGGGTTCCGGACCATCGCCGAGGCCATGTACCTCCGCGATCACATCATCCGCCTGCTTGAACTGGCCTCGGTCGCCACGGACCCCGAGGAGCGCCGGGCCCGGTCCAGCTTCGTGGTGGCCGGCGCGGGCTATACCGGTACCGAGGTCATGGCCCACGGTCGGCTGCTGACCACCCGGCTGGCCCGGGACATGCCCGGCCTGGCTGCCAAGCAGATCCGGTGGATGCTGCTTGACACCGCGCCGCGGCCGCTGCCCCAACTGGACGAGCGGCTATCGAAGACCGCTGACCGGGTGCTCCGGCGGCGCGGAGTCGAGGTGCTGACCGGTGCATCGGTCACCGAGGCCCTGGAGGGCTACTGTCCACCGGCGACAAGGTGCCCACCCGCTCGCTGATCTGGTGCGTCGGGGTCCGCGCGGACCCGCTGGTGAACGGTCTCGACCTCGGCACCTACCGGGGACGGCTGGACGTCGACCCGTACATGGAAGTGCCCGGCGCCCAGGGCATCGACGCCTGCGGGGACTGCGCCGCGGTGCCCGACCTGACCCACCCTGGCCAGATCTGCGGCATGACCGCCCGGCACGCCACGCGGCAGGGCAGGCTGGTGGCCGGAACGTGGCCGCCTCGCTGGGCCGCGGGACGCGCACGGAGTACAAGCACGATGGCTTGGGCTTCCTGTCGACCTGGGCGGGCTGGCCGCCGCCGCGAACCCGCTGAACGTTCCCCTGTCCGGACCAGCGGCCAATGCCCTGACCCGTGGCTATCACCTGTACTCCACGTCCGGCAACCGGATGCAGGTTCTCGCCGACTGGGCCCTGAACGCGACCACGCCTGCGGAACCGACATCGCTCGCGGTGATCAGCGCCGAATCCGTCCCGCTCAACGTTGACAAGCCACGCGCCTGACCGACGTCCGGCGACTTTCCAGGCCCGCGACCGGTCCTCGGCCGTGCGGCGCGCGGGAGCTGCGGCTGCTGGCGGCCGACCGCACGCGTTCGCCGCCGCCGCGCGGGAAGATCGGCCCGTTCTGCGAAGTCTGTCACCATGGAGGGAGTCGAACGGGGAACCCTTGACCTGTACGAACGGTCCGAATGAGTCAGGCTCAGTCCGAGGGGCATGGAGGGGGTTGGCTCGCATTGGGTGATTCCGCCTTAAGCCTTTCATGCGGGGCGCGAGCAGGCCCAGGGCGCGGGCGCGGTGTACCGCCTCGTGGCGGCGGTGGACGCCGAGCTTGGCATATAGGTGCTGCATATGGGTGCTGACGGTGTTCAACGACACGGACAGCTCATTGGCGATCTCGCGCCCGGTGAGGTGGGTCGGCAGGTAGCGCAGGATGCGAGTCTCGCTGTCGGTGAGCTGTTCATCCAGGCCGTGGCTGTAGGCCCATCCCGCCTGGCCGCCGGGCGGCGCGGATCTGGGCTCTGAGGGCAGGTCCAGGATCTGGGAGATCAGGGCGGGGTGAGCGGTGCGGTACCGGCGATGCCGCTCGAGCAGCGCCGGGGCGGGATCCAGGAGGAACGGCAGGAGTATGCCGGTGGACTCGGTGATATCCAGCGCCCGCTCCAGGACGCGTCCGGCGGTGCCCTGGTCGCCTAGCGCGCCGCGGGCTCGTGCATCCAGCAGTAGCGCCGTCACCGTCTGCACCTGGCGGACCCCGGGGACCGAGCCGTCCAGGACGGGCGCGAGGGCATCAGCGGCCGCCTGCGGGTCGCCGGCGGCCAGTCGCAGCGCCGCCGCTGCGGTGCGCATCTCCGCGCTAGCCCGCTCGTCCTCGCCCAGCTCGGCGAGAGCCTGCTCGGCGCGTCCGGTCTGGCCCGCCCGCGCCAGCGTGTGCAGCATGCGTGATCGCATCGACGTCACCGACGTGTGCTGCGTGACGAGCGTCGCGGCCAGCCTCTCGGCGCGCCGGAACGCCGCCAGCGCCTCCTGATAACGGCCCCGGGCCAGCTCCAGGACCGCACGAGCATGACGCAGGCTCATCCCGGCGGCAGGCTCCACCTCTGCGCGCAGGGTCTGTTCGGCGCGCTCTAGCCACGGCTCTGCTTCCTCCAGCCGCCCCTGATAGAGCAGCACGATGCCGAGCTGGGTATAGGCGACCCCGGCGAGCGGTTCCTCGCCCCAGCCGTGCCGTTCGGCCAGCTCGATCGCCTGCGTGCTCCGCTCCGCTTGCGACGTATCGGGCCGGAACTGCAGCATCGCGTGCGCCCCGTGGGCCAGGCCGTGGAGCTCTAGGTACGGCCGTCCGATTTCGCGCGCCAGGGCCAGGCCCTGGGTCAGATGCCGCTCGGCGTCCTCGAACCGGAGGGCCCACATCTCGGCGATACCAAGGCTGATGAACGCCGTGGCGCGCAGGTCCTCGCCCAGCCCAGGCTGTGCGGCATCGGCGCCCTCAGTGAGGGAGAGCAGCCGCTGCGCCTCCTCGGCCACCACCGGGAAATCGACCAAGCGCCGGGCCAGGAACAGCCGCAGCACCGACAGCATGACCTGCACGCGCCCGCGGCGGTCCGCAGGCACCGCTGCCAGCGCGTCAGAGGCCACGGCCAGGTGCCGGCCGGCATCGTCCAGGGATTTCCCGATCAGGTCACCCGCCACCTGCACGACGGTGAGCTCCGGGCTGTCCGCGACGACCTGGCCGGGAAACCCGGCCAGCAGCTCGACCAAGATAGGGCCCCGGCCGGCGAGGTACAGGTCGAGCCAGTGGTCGCACAGTAGGCGGGCGGCCAGCTCCCAGTCCTCGGCGGCCTGGGCCTGGCGGACCGCCTCGATCGGGTGCCCGTGCCCGGCCAGCCACCCGGCGGCGGCGCCGTGCAGCGCGACCCGCTCGTTCGGCTCGGTGCGGCGCAACTCCAGCTGCAGCAGGTCCGCGAACAGCCTATGGTAGCGGAACCACGACCTGCGCCCGTCCAGCGAGACCACGAACGCGCCGGCCTGCTCCAGATCCTGCAAGATCCGTTCCCCTCCACTGGTCCCGGTCAGCAGGTCGGCGAGGTCGCCATTGACCCGCTCCAGGAAGGAAGTCCGCAGCAGCAGCCGCCGCACCTCCTCGCTCTGCCGGTCCAGCACCTCGGCCAGCAGGTACTCGGCTACCGTCCGCTCGCTGCCGGAGAACTCTGCGGCGAACCGCTCCGGGTCCGGGTGCGCGGCCAGCGAGAGCGCGGCCAGCCGCAGCCCGGCCGCCCAGCCCTCGGTCCGCTCGTGCAACCTAGCCAGCGCCCCGGCCGGCAAATCCACCCCCGCAGCGCCGAACAGCGCCCGCGCCTCGGCCAGGCTGAACCGCAGATCGGCCGCACGGATCTCGGTCAGCTCCCCCTTCAGCCGCAGCCGGTGCAGCCCCAGCTGCAGATCATGCCGGGTTACCAGCACGAACCGCAACTGCGGCGGCGCGCGCAACACCAGCAGCTCCAGCTGGGGCAGCACCCCACCAGGGCCGAGCAAATGCACGTCGTCGATCACCAGCCACAGCCGGTCCTTCAGCGGGGCCAGGTCCGTCAGCAGCCGCTCCACGATCGCCCAGCCGTCAAGATCCGGCGCCGCCGTCAGCGCCTGCACCAGCGCCGATCCGGCCGCCGTGCCCCGCAGCGCGTCGGCTACAGAGATCCAGAACCGTCGCGGGTCATGCTCCTCGCTGTCCACCGGCACCCACGCGGCGCGGGCGGCCAGGCCGGCCTCTGCAATCCAGGACCGCATCAGTACCGTCTTCCCGCTCCCCGCCGGCGCCGATGTCTGAACGACCCGCTCTGCTTCGGCCAGTCGCCCGAACAGCGCGCAGCGAGACACGACTCCCCCTCTGACCGGAGGAGCAGCCGGGACATCAGGGGTTCCCGGCTCGGCGGCGACCGCCGCGGCGCCCATGAGCGCGCAGGGACCAGTCATGGCCCGAGAGGCCCGTAGCTGGACTGATCCGTGTCCAGCGCGGTGAGTTCTTGAACCGAGCACGACGACACCTCCAGCCGCAGCTTGTGCAGGCCCAGCCGCTCGTCCGGCCCACGAAGCTGTACCTCAGTGATGGCGAGGCCGAGGGCATGGACGGCGCCGATGGTCTGGTAGCCCAGGACCGCGGATTGCCGCAGCGGGAACACCTGCCGCAGGTTGCTGCGGCGGATCTTGA
>Ga0210405_10006939_pt1 | contig 10022 bp, 7 predicted proteins | sample IncBWH11MmetaG_FD_155492 | JGI IMG/M metagenome (GOLD analysis project Ga0210405, IMG submission 155492) | Forest soil microbial communities from Barre Woods Harvard Forest LTER site, Petersham, Massachusetts, United States - Inc-BW-H-11-M | ecosystem: Environmental > Terrestrial > Soil >... | reverse complement strand
TGGTGAGCTCGCCGAGATGTATGGGGAGATCGCTGAAGTTCCCGGCAAAATTCTGAAGACCTTCGTTGCCCTTTTCCAAGGTGAGAATGCTCCGAACCCACAGGATGTTGCGACCGCTATAGAGAAGATCGTGGCCACGCCAGCGGGTCGCCGCCCGGACCGTGTTGTTGTCGGGCTGCCATTTGGGTCTGACGCTGTCAATGATGCGGTTGCGCCAATCCAGCGTGGCGTGATCGTCGATCTGGGTCTCGGAGATCTGGCACAGCTCAAGATTTCGTAGTCAACGCAGAGGCAACGTGAAAGCACTGAAGTAGTGAAGTCGAATCGCTCAAAGGGCCGGATCGAGAGCACTTCCACGCGGTGTCGTTGGTCGGTTCCGATTTGGCGTCGGACAAGAGCCAGAAAAGGCAAAGGAGAAGGGACAACTGCAATGAATGCAACGAATCACAAAGAGTTATTCACGCCTATAGAGCTTGGCCCAACCCACCTGAAGCATCGGGTGATTATGGCTCCCCTCACGCGCTCACGATCCATCCAGCCAGACAGTATTCCTGGCGAACTGATGCTGAAATACTACTCTCAACGGACTTCGGATGGCGGACTCATCATCTCTGAAGCCATCCAGCTTAGTCTTGCGAGTCGCGGATGGCACGGAGCCCCTGGCATTTACTCGAAGGCGCAGGTCGATGCATGGAAACGAATCACTGAAGTCGTTCATGAAAAACGCGGCTATATCTTCGCACAACTCTGGCATCCGGGACGCTTCTCGCACGTCGAACTGACCGGAGGAGCAGTACCTGTTTCGGCCTCAGTAGATCCAGAATATTGGCGAAACCCATCTCGTCGCGTCTCTACACCGAGTGGTTGGACACAGCCCTCGCCACATCGAGCTCTCGAAAAGTCTGAGATCGGCGGCGTTGTCGGAGAGTATGGCAAAGCCGTTGAGCGAGCAAGAGCCGCTGGCTTCGATGGCGTTGAGGTACACGCGGGAAATGGCTACCTGATTGACCAGTTCCTTCAGGATGGCAGTAACAAGCGAACCGACGAGTATGGCGGTTCCATCGAGAACCGTTCCCGTCTTCTTTTCGAAGTAGTGGAGGCGATGGCGTCCGCTTGGACAAGCGATCGCGTGGGCGTACGCGTAACGCCTAGCGGCACCTTCAATGCGATGTCCGATAGCGACCCAGAAGCTCTCCACGCCCATGTTGCTGAAGGTTTGAATCGCCTCGGAATCGGCTATCTGCATATCATCGAGCCACGTATGAGCGGATCCCTCGTGATTAAAGACAACGAGCCTCCCGTTGCCATCCAACGGGCACGAAAGATTTTCAAGGGTAGGATTATCGCGAACGGTGGATTCGAACCAGACACCGCAACATCTGCTATTGAGCATGGTGATGCTGATGCAATTGCGTTTGGTCGGTACTTCATTTCGAATCCTGATCTTCCAAGAAGGATTCGAGAAGATCTTCCGCTGGCGCCCTACGACCGCGACACCTTTTACACCTTCGATGCAAAAGGATACACGGACTATCCGTTCTCAGCGGCGCAGTCACAGCCTGAGCAGGCACTGACCGTACGGTGACTTAGATCGTATGGCCAGTCGCTTGAACAAGCGACGAGTTTGTCAACTCAATGTGCACTGTCCTCGTAGCGAAGGGAATGCTGGCAGAAGAGAGTGTCGTGTTCAGAATTCACAGATGAGGACTTCGATATGAACAATCTCAACGAGCAGACCCAGCTCGATACTGCGGCCGAAACGATCGCCGAAACTTTACTCAAGTCACTTGGTGCTGAGTTCCGTTCGGAGTTGGCCTTCCCAGAATTGACCGAAGATATGATCGAGAGGCTTAGAGGCTACGGAGAGCAGGTGCCGTTTCCAGCGAATGCGACGCTGTATGCGCATGGTGATCGTAAGATCGATATGTTCGTTGTGCTTGAAGGTGAAGTCGACATTTTTCTCCCTTCCGCGGAAGGCGACGCCAAGATCTACGTTCGTCATCGCAAAAATAATGTCACTGGAGAGTTCAATCTTCTCAACTCTCAGGGTGCAGTGGTTGAAGCACGAACCGTGTTCCCAAGCACCTTACTCCGTATATCGCGAACACAGCTCCGGCGATTGATGCGCACAGAAGGCGACATCGCAAACGTGATCGTAGCAGCATGCATCTGGCGTCGTATCGGCATTCTCAAGGCAGCCTCGAGCGGTGTGGTGCTCAAGGGCCTGCACGGCGATCCAAAGATGATGCTTCTTCAGCGCTTCTTCGTGCGCAACAACTATCCGCACAGAATCGTGGACGTATCTGTAGACGAAAGGGACAACAACAGCGCATCACTCCCGGTAGTTGTGCTCTCCGATGGCCGAAGTCTTCGACGCCCATCCGTCGCTCAGTTGGCTGATGAGTTGGGCATCACGGAATTGCCGGATCCCGAAATGATCTGTGATGTGGCTGTCGTGGGGGCTGGTCCCGCGGGTCTCGCAGCAGGGGTCTATGCGGCCTCTGAAGGACTCTGCACAACAGTCATTGAGGGGATAGCACCTGGGGGCCAGGCAGGTGCAAGTTCGAAGATAGAGAATTATCTAGGATTTCCTGCTGGCATCAGTGGGCAACAACTCGCGACTCGCGCACAGTTACAGGCATTGAAGTTCGGCGTACAGTTTGCCATTTCTCGCGAAGTCATAGCCATCAAGCAAGTGAATGGAATTCATAAACTGACTCTCCAAGACGGTATTCAAGTATGTGCGCGCACAGTTGTAGTCGCATCTGGTGCTCGGTATCGCAAGCTCGATCTCGACAATTACGTGAAATATGAGAACTGCGGACTTTACTATGCTGCGACCGCGATGGAAGCGGTGTTATGTAGAGATCAGGAGGTGATTGTTGTAGGAGGTGGTAACTCCGCTGGGCAGGCCTCGTTGTATCTCTCGGGTGTCGCAAAGCATGTGCACCACATCGTACGAGGGCCATCCTTCGCAGAGACGATGTCGCAGTATCTGATATCGCGCATTAAGAATTCAAGCCACATGACCGTCTACACACAATCTGAGATTGTTGCGCTGGAGGGGGATTCGTCTCTCAGGCGGGTGACTTGGGTCAACCTGAACACAGGCGAGCGCACGATAAGGGATATCTCTACCGTATTCGTGATGATCGGCGCTGAACCGAACACGGGCTGGTTATTTGGTACAGTCCGACTCGACAAAAAAGGCTTTATTCTGACCGGCAATGCGGCTGGCTTCGACAATAGTCCCTACGCTACCAGCATGTCAGGCATCTATGCAGTGGGAGATGCCCGCGCAAACTCCGTCAAGCGCGTAGCATCCGCTGTTGGCGAGGGCTCGGTCGTCATCTCATACATTCACCGCTACCTAGCCGATCACCGACATGAGTTTTCGGCTCAACCGAATTCCACTTTGGCCCCGCTGCATTCAGTAGCAGCGGCAACTGCGGGAGTTAATGCCCAAATCGTATTGCATCCGTCGTTTCCCGGCGCGTAAGGTCTGCGCCGAGGCAATTGGCCCGATCACACGGGTCAAGGGAGGGCTCGTAAAGACATTACAGAATCTTCGCTATACGACGCACCGGAAGCTAGAATCTGCGAAATCCGTCGATTAAGTATGGTGAACGTAGTATTTTCCCTTTCGACGCTTAGATGTCAGATCGGATATCTACTTCTTTCTATTACTTCTCTTTGTAGAATGCCACTAGGACGCAGTAAGGAGCCCTTACTCGCACTCTCTTCCCTTCCTTGGGGTCTGGCGCATGGAAACAGTTTCCATGCCAAATTGCCATGAAATAACCCCTTTTGCCTCATATAATTAGCAGGAACTCCCACTCCCTTCGCGTCAGCTAACTACTGCGTTTTCAGGCAGTTAAACGGGATAGAATATGGACCGGCGATCTGCCGCTGCCTTGTTGAAGGGTTTCAGTGGCATGCAACCCTTCGATGGGAACACGGTTTGCACATTGTGGCTCTGGACTCCAACAATGCAGATCGGCTCTGGGAAGGCTACGAGCAAAGAGTGGGAAGCATTCCTGGACGATTTTCAGCGGATGCTGGAAAATTCAAGGTGCCCGCCAAGGAGCAAGCCGAACTCCGCGCTTGGGGCAACCGCGAACTCGTAAGACGCGGAAGTGTTCCTACAGCGAGTCCCCGCACACGCTGGTGCTCCTTGTGTAGCATTTTGGGTTCCGAAAACAGAACTATCCGGCTGCTCTCTTCGCCTGCTTTTTAACCTTCGCCCACCGCTTCCTCGCCGCCCTGGCAATCGCCGCTCTACCAGCAGCCGATAGGATGCGCTTCTTCACGCCGACGACTTCGCGCTCCACAGAGCCGCTCAATGCTTTGGCGGCCGCTCGTACACCGCTTAGTTGGTGATTCAGCTTCCCTAGCTGCTTTTCGAGTCTTCTTTCTTCGCGCTTGATCGCCGCTAGAATGTTCATGAATCCTCCGAGTGAAATCTATCTCAACAGGAGGCTACACACCAGACGTACAGCCGGAGGTAAGTAACTACGGTTAAGGATGACTACAGCCCAAAACAGCCTGGTTAGTCTTTGGTCATATACGTTGACCAACTGTGGGATACCTATATGCTGAATGTGCTAGCCTAGCATCACTACAACCGACTCGAATTCCGAGGTAACTCCAATCAAGGGCCCAGCCAGCGCTCTTGGTATGGCGCGTTGCCCACGGTTGTGTTGAGTATTCTTTATCTGCTTCACAGTTAAACGATTTCTTGGGCGGATTATGAGAAGACTACCAGTAAAAAGCCTTGGGAACTCTCTATTTATTTTCGCAGTAATCCTCGCCATGGCGGGTACAGGTATTGCCGCTCAAACGAGGACAGATAATGTCGCTGGTACGCAAGCGGCAGTGGTTCCCGTGCGAATCACCCGGAGAATTGACGATTCGCAAAGAGTGCGATTGATAGGAAACGTGCATCCGATGGCAAAGCCCGAATTCGATCAAGGATTAGTCGACGACGCGACGCCGATGAGCCGGATGCTGCTGGTGTTACAAAGAAGCCCAGAACAGCAAGCGGCGCTGCAAGAACTGATGCGAGAACAGGTGTATAAGGAGTCTGCAAATTTCCACAAATGGCTAACTCCGCAACAGTTTGGGCAAGAATTCGGTCCTGCGGACGCTGATGTGGAAACAGTGAAGTCATGGCTCACGGCCCACGGGTTTCATGATATCAAGCCGGGGGCAGGTCGAACGACGATTGAATTTTCCGGGAACGCAGGGCAAGTGCGTAGTGTATTCGGAACAGAGATTCACCGCTTCCTGGTAAATGGTGAGGCGCGTCAAGCTAATGTGAGTGATCCAGAACTACCAGCCGCGTTGACACCGGTTGTCGCCGGGATTGCTTCCCTGAACAATTTCCCGAGCAAATCGATGCGGCACAATGTGGGCCTCTTCACCCAGACAAGAGATGGCATCGTATCTCCTCAACTTACGGGAGCAAACGGTCAATTTTATGCGCTTGGTCCTGCGGACTTCGCGAAAATTTATGACATTCCGACTTCACTAAATGGAACGGGTTCAAAGATCGCGATTGTCGGGGTCTCTGACATTAACTTGCAAGACGTGAGCGATTTCAGAAGCTTGTTCGGCTTGTCGGCCAACGTTCCAAATGTTATCTACAACGGACCAAATCCCGGTGTTACCGGAGCAGAAGGAGAGGCCGATCTAGATGTGGAGTGGTCAGGTGCAGTAGCTCCAGGCGCCAAAATCGACTATGTGGTTTCGGAGGGAACGCTCACTGCAAACCCGTTGGTGCTTTCTTCGCTGTACGTGATCGACACCAATTCAGACGACATCCTGAGTGTGAGTTTTGGCAGTTGCGAGAAAAGCCTAGGGACGGGAGGCAACGCCCTGCTTCAGCGACTCTGGGAGCAGGCTGCGGCGCAAGGCATTACGGTGACAGTCTCCGCCGGCGATGCTGGCTCTGCTGGCTGCGACGATTTCGAGACGGAAACAATCGCAACAACGGGTTTGGGTGTGACTGGATTCGCTTCTACGCCTTTCAACATTGCCGTTGGCGGAACGGACTTTGACGATAGCGGAAGACAGAGTAGCTTTTGGAACGCAACGGATACGCCCGGCAGTCGTGAGTCCGCATTGGGTTACATTCCAGAGGCGGCTTGGAATGATTCATGCGCAGCGACGGCTGCGGGCGGTAACTTGAACACCGTGTGCGCGAGTCCTAATGGGATCTCGGCAGGGAGTGGTGGGCCAAGCGGGATTAATGCGGGCGCGTTTTCTGGCTATGCAAAACCATCATTTCAGAACGGCATAACACCTGTCGACGGTGCCAGAGATATACCGGACATAAGCTTGTTCGCCAGTGTTGGTACGGCGAGCAAGAGTTTCTACATCGTGTGCCAAGCCGATCAGATTCAACAAGGTAACCCCCCGTCGTGTGCACCGGGTGCGGGAGGCACTTTTAGCTTCATTGGAGTCGGCGGAACTTCGGCCTCCGCACCCAGCTTTGCGGGAGTTATGGCGCTGATCGAACAATCAGAGAGGAGCCGAGTTCCCGGTTCGACTGGGCGCCAGGGTAACGCGAATTTCGCACTGTACAAACTGGCGGGGACGACTGGCAATTTCTGTAATTCGACCACTCAACCTTTGAGCCCGCCCGCATCGTGTGTTTTTTATGACGTTACGAAGGGAAATAACTCGGTTCCCTGCACCGGAGGATCACCTAACTGCAGCAACGCAAATGGGGCGAATGGCGTGATTGTCGATCCAAACCACCCCAGCACGCCGGCATGGACGACGGCCACGGCATACGACTATGCCACGGGCCTGGGTTCGCTAAACGTTGCAAACCTAATCTCTAAATGGGGCAACGCAGCAGGCGCCTTCAAAGCGACGACGGCAAGCTTGAACCTCGACGGGGGAACAGCTCAGGTTAGTATCACCCACGGTACATCGGTAACGGCGGCAGTCACTATCGCAGCAAATCCTGGCCCTGGCACGCCAACTGGGGACGTATCGCTTCTAGCGCCCAACACCGTGCCTTCCAATGAAGGAGGCGTAGGCAGTACGCTCGCTGGGGGTGCGACGAGTTTCACTACGACCACTCTTCCTGGAGGAAGCTACAACGTCACCGCACACTATGCGGGAGACGGGACGTTTGCTCCCAGCGATTCCAATGGAGTTCCCGTTGTTGTGGCCCAGGAGAGCAGCCGGCTTCAGGCCGAAATCGTCACCTTCAATTCGACCACGGGGAATGTTGCTAACACGAATGCGACAAGTTTTCCATACGGATCGCCTTATGTTCTGCGGTTCGACATCTTGAATAGTTCTACTAATGCATGCCAACCGTTTGTCACTGGGGGTACGACGAGTGGTTGTGCGTTGGATGCAACGGGAACCGTAACAATTACGGACAATGGAGCGTCACTCGATCAGGGCACCTTCCCCGTCAACAGTGAGGGCCACGGAGAGGACCAGCCGATTCAGCTCGTCCCCGGAGCGCACGCGATTGCCCTCAACTATTCTGGCGATAACAGTTACAAAGCCAGCGGGCCCGTGACACTAAATCTTACGGTCGCTAAGGCGGCAACCACCACCACTTTAACGTTCCCAACAAATGTAGGTGCGGTTGGCACTCCACTGAATTTGACGGCAACGGTAACAACGCCGAGCAGTGGCGTGCCTCCCAACTGCACCGCGATCGTTCTAATGGACGGATCTACAGTAGTGAATGCGGGTGGCGACTGCGTGGGAAGTGCGGGCCAAGTGACGTTTGTCGGAACCTTGACACCTTTCTCTCCAGGGATTCACACGTACACGGCGACATATCCGGGTGACGCATATAACGCCGCTTCCAGCTCGAGCCCTATGTCCGTCACCGTAAAACTGGCAAGCAATTTGGCAGTGACCGCGAACCCGGTGCAAGTCCTACAAGGGCAGAGCACGACCTTGACAGCGTTGGTGACTACTTCGAGTGTCGCGCCTACTCCTGGTCCCACTGGCACTGTGCAATTCAGTGGCGTGTCTGCTGGCAAGATTGGCGTCCCGGTGAACTGTAATGCCACGGCAGATCCCTACGGAAACAGGGACTGTCAAGCGAGTGTGAGTTTCAGCCCAACAACCACAGACAATGTAACGGCGACCTACAGCGGCGACGCAAATTACGCACCATTTAACACCGCGAAAAATATTACGGTTCTGGTAGTTCAGCCCAGTTTCACCATCTCCGGTTCCAATGCGACGGTGCCGGCGGGTGGAACGGGAGGTTCCACAGTCACTATAACGCCAACTGGGTTTACCGGAACGGTGACTGTGACCTGCCAGACGCCGCCGATGGGGGTAACCTGCTCCCCGCTAGCCATTAATGAAACAACCGCAAGCACGCCCGCGAGCGGCGGACTCACAATTAGCGTAGGTGCACCTTCCGCAACGACAACCGCCTCAGTGGAACCTATAAATCGGATCTATATGGCTCAAACACAGACCTATCCATGGTGGCTCTGGAGCCTGGGAGCGGGGATAGCAGTTCTGCTACTGTTGTCTGTTCGGCGCCAGCGTATTCGCCCCGCCGTAGCGGTTGTCCTGATGTGGGTTCTAAATTTCACGGCGAGTTGCGGCTCAGGAGGTGGCGGAGGAGGGGGAGGCACGCCGGCATCGGTCACAACGAGTACACAGCTTACTGTTTCGAGCACAAAAGTGATGGCGAACGGATTGATTACTGTTAGCGCCACGGTGAGCGGAGGATCCCCCAACGGAAACGTCCAGTTCTTTGTAGATGGGAATGGAATCGGGGGCATGGCTCCGCTAACCAACGGAATGACGGGAAACGTTACGATAACGGCAGCTAGTGCCCCGGCGTTCCTTCCCATCGTGGGAACGCATTCCGTCAGCGCACGCTACCTCGGGACTGCAACCAGCCAGGCGTCGCAGTCGGGAACGCTGAGCGTTACGGTTACGGGGACAACATCCTTAGCCATCACGGGCACAGCCCCAGCGACGACCGCTAACGGAAACATCAGCCTAACCATAAATTGAGAGGTTAAGAATGAAATTGAGAGGTTAAGAATGCGATCCAGACACAAATTGTTAGTCGCCGTGGCGTTGCTTCTAACCCTGGTCCCATTCCACGCAATTGGTCAAAACCAAGCACCTTCGCAAAGCGCTCCTAGTTCAGGATCATCAAGTGCAAAGGCACAGTCCAACCAGACGGAGGCTAAGGATAAGAGCTGTACGGACAACGGGACCTATTTGAACAGCAAGGGAGAAACGGTAAAACGGCCAGAGACTTGTTCTAGCGCTCCGAAAGGAGCAACCGCGCAGTGTCGCGACGGCGAATACAGTTTTAGTCACAGCCGACGAGGGACATGCTCGCATCACGGCGGCGTAGCGAAATGGTTAGAGTAACCTTAGCGCCGAAATAAATTCGCTGCCTTAAGTCAATTCAGTTTCACAGGAGGCGAATCCTACCGATCATACGTTTCGTAATGCGATGAAGTCGGCTCCATCTCGAGCAGGAAGTTTTTGTCGAAATCGTAGTATTTCGCCACGCTGATGTCGTCTCCCGCGAAGGCCCGGACTGCGTCTTCAGATTCCCAGAACGTAACCATCAGGAAATGCGCGGTATCGCCTTCGATCCGACGCAAAGCGTATGCGCCCTTGTTGCCAGGGATCGAGCGGTAATCGGGGATGGCGACAGTACGCATAAGATTGAGATATTCATCGCTTTTTGCGGTCGTCGTACGGCCATGCCAGATGCGGGTAATCATATTGATCCAGTCCTTACGCTTCGCTCAATCTCTACCCCTGCCAACCGTTCGAGCGGTCGGACATCCCGTAGAAAGTCGAGTCAACCTCGACGGTGTGAAATCGTTCGGCATAGAACCGGAGGTAGTCGGACGTCTTCATGCCTCGCGGATAGAAGGAGCCATTCCAGCCGGAGGCCGTGAAAGATGAGGTTCCGAGAAGGATCGGCGTTCGGTTCACGGCGGAGAGTATATCGAACCCTTCGACGGCGTCGCCCGCAAACAGCACTTCTA
>Ga0210405_10006938_pt1 | contig 10023 bp, 9 predicted proteins | sample IncBWH11MmetaG_FD_155492 | JGI IMG/M metagenome (GOLD analysis project Ga0210405, IMG submission 155492) | Forest soil microbial communities from Barre Woods Harvard Forest LTER site, Petersham, Massachusetts, United States - Inc-BW-H-11-M | ecosystem: Environmental > Terrestrial > Soil >... | reverse complement strand
CGACTGATTTGTCCTTTGAACAACCCTGAACCCTTTGCTTCAGAGCCTTGCATGTGGCATTGCACGATGAACCAGAGAGCGAGAGGGCGAGTCGTAAACTGTGCGCCGCTATCAAACGTCTTGATCGAAACCGGATCACTGTTGTCAAAGACTTGAAAATCGCCTCGCTTCAATGTCTGGTCCGGAAGGCCATTCTTCGCATTCAGGGCAATCACATCGACCAAGACTAGATTGGATTCAACGTGGATCGTGGGCGCTGGTGATTGAAGAACTGGCGAGGCTTCCTGGGCGACGGCCAAGGGTCCAGAGACGCTTACTAGAAGCGAAAGCAGCAGTAATAGAATCACGGCACCATTTCGTGACACGCTGAAATCCTAGCACCGCTCAACCGTGAAGTGCCTGGTAAACGCTGTGCGGGCTCAAGCCCGCCGCTACGTAACAGCGAGAGAAAAGGAGATCCCTCACACCGCTCGCAAAAAAAACCGCGAGCGGGTTCGAGATAACCAACGTGTAACGATGCGGGAACGGCGAGAAGTGACTTCAGAAGAAAGACAGGCAGTCCGGCTTGGGTTAAGCGGGTTTCACTGCCTTTTCGAAGTAGCAGGCTGCCTGTCACGCGCATATTTAGGGCTAATATCGGACAAGTGCAGAAAATCTATTGTTTGATTGGTGTAGCAAGCAAAACCGGACGACTGTTGACCTCTTCTGCGCTATCCTTTTCCTTTTTCGGAGGGGCGAAGGATGCCGACGCGGGATGATGCTTGGAAACTGCTTTGCGAGTACACGCAATCGGAATCGCTGCGCAAGCACATGCTAGGGGTGGAGGCTTGTGTGCGAGCTTATGCCCGGAAGCAAGGTGCGGACGAAGAGACCTGGGGACTTGCTGCGCTGTTGCACGATTTCGATTACGAGCGCTGGCCCAACGAGGCCCATGCTCCGGACAAGGAGCATCCGGCGCACGGCGCGAGGATTCTGCGCGAGCAGGGCTACTCCGAGGAGATCGTGCGCGCGATCCTTTCTCACGCGGATTATTGCAACACGCCCCGGCAGTCTCCGCTCGAGCATGTCCTCTACGCTTGCGACGAGCTCGCCGGCTTTCTTACCGCGTGCACTTATGTTCGTCCCTCGAAGAGCATCCTTGATCTGGAAGTAGATTCGGTGAAACGGCGATTGAAGGACAAAGCGTTCGCGCGAGGCGTGAACCGCGAGGACGTACGCAAGGGTGCCGAAGAGCTCGGCGTGCCGCTGGAGGAGCACATCGGTTTCTGCATCGCGGCGCTGCGCGAAAAGGCTGATGCGCTCGGACTGCGCGGCAACATCACGGCGGCAGCATCGACGTAGACGCGGAGATATCTAGGTCGGGTTCATCCTGAGCCAAAGATGCCGGGCTTCCCGACAAAAGGCGTCGGGCCCCCCACAAACCGGGGGAAAGCCCGGCGCTACAACTTTCCTTGGCATCACGGCGAAGAGCCCGCCTCGGAAGGCCGCTACAAGAGCAAAAGCAGATCGCTCACGCCGCTCGCAAGAAAAAACGCGAGCGGGTTCGGGGGACGACAGCGTGAAGACTCGGAGCGCTCGCTTTCCTCCCTGGCCGGTCTAAAGGCCGCCGCTACCTACCGGCGCTCACGGTGCACGGCGCTCTTGCGATTCCCAATTCCAGTTGGCGAATTGTTCGCGTAGGGCGGTTTTTTTGAATTTGCCTACGGAGGTGCGGGGGATCTCGAGGACGAAGACGAAGGCGTCTGGGATTTGCCATTTGGCGAAGGATTTAGCGAGGAAAGCGCGGAGCTCTTCGGGCGTGGCTTGCGCGCCGTCTTTCAGGACTACCGCGGCTAGCGGGCGCTCTTGCCATTTGGGATGGGGAATGCCAACTACCGCGGCTTCCTTTACGGCGGGATGACCCATCAGGGCGTTTTCCAGGTCGACGGAGCTGATCCATTCGCCGCCGGACTTCACTAGATCTTTGGCGCGGTCGACGATTTTGATGAAGCCTTCGTCGTCGATGGTCGAGACGTCGCCGGTCTTGAACCAGCCGTCGGCGGTCCAGCGATGGGCCTGGTCGGGAGCTTTGTAGTAGCTGGCAGCGACCCAGGGACCGCGAACTTCGAGTTCGCCGGCGGTTTCGCCATCTCGCGGGGCTTCGACGTCTTTTCCATCGGGGCCGGGGCGGGTGACGCGCAGCTCGACGAACGGGGCGGGCCAGCCTTGCTTGGCGCGGACGTCGTAGCGCTGGTCTTCGGTCCAGCCGAGCATGTGGCGCTTGAGGCGACCGACGGTGGCGACCGGCGTGGTCTCCGTCATGCCCCAGAGATGCATGATATGGAGATTGTGTTTATCGAGCGCGCGCATTAGACGGATCGGTGGGGCGGTGCCGCCGATGACGATGCGTACCGGCGAACGAAATTTCCAGCGGCCGGGATTTTTCTCGAGAGCGTAGAGAACGCCGAGCCAAACGGTGGGCACGCCGCAGGCAATGGTGACTTGCTCGCGCTCGATGAGATCGAGGACGCTCTCGGCGTCGACGTTTGGGCCGGGGAGAATCAGACGCGCGCCGGTCATCACGCAGGTGTAGGGCAGGCCCCAGGCGTTGGCGTGGAACATGGGAGCGACGGGCAGGACCGTGTCGTGATGGCTGATGGCGAAGCAATCGGCCATGGCCTCGGCGAAGGAATGCAGGACGATGGCGCGGTGCGAGTAGACGACGCCTTTGGAGAATCCGGTGGTGCCGGAAGTGAAGCACATGGCGGCGCCGTCGTTTTCGTCTAGTTTAGGATATTGGAAATTATCGTCGGCTTCGTCGAGAAGTTGCTCATAGTTCAGGAATTTGTTAGGGATTTCGCCGCAGCCGTAAGGGACGACGATGACACGCTCAAAGGAAACATCCTGGCGGCACTTCTCGTAGGTAGGGAGAAGGACGTCGTCGATAAGCAGAAAGCGATCTTCCGCATGACGGACGATGCCGGCAATTTCGTGGGGATGGAGCCGCAGATTCAAGGTGTGCAAGATGCCGCCGGCACAGGGAACTCCGAAAAAGGCTTCGAGGTGACCGGAGTGGTTCCACATCATGGAAGCGACGCGATCGCCGGAGCGGAGACCGAGCTTGGTGAGGGCGGAGGCGAGGCGGCGGGCACGATGATAAAAATCGCCATAACAGGTACGGGCGATGGAACGGTCCGGGCGGCGGGAAACGATTTCGACGCGGGAGAAAAGTTTGTCGGCGCGCTCGAGCAGCGTGGGGAGGGTGAGTGGAAAATCCATCATCGTGCCGCGCATTGAACCTCGCCGATACAAGACGTGGATGTTAGAGCTTACCTTGAGATCCTTCAGCTACCCTTGTCGGGTTGCTTCAGGATGACAAGCGGCTGCCGCGTGCGAGAAACGTCACTGGGCGGGAACCAGGGCATCCTATCACCGAAAGCTATCAAAATGGATTGGCGCGCCGGGAGTTGGTGAGCGCGGCAAATGGCGAGGAGAGCGTGACTAGCGACCTACAGGCTCTTTCCCGTTGCAAATAGGGTAAATTTTCGAGAGGATGGCGGTGACCGCTGGAGTGTCCAGTCTCGCGCCCGTGGTGGCCCTGCTACCCGGACTGCCCGTGTACGACGCTCGTCTCTTCGGCGCGCACCGCGACTCTAATTCGGGTTCGGGCAGAAGGAGTGGGCAGGTGAAGAAGCTCTATATTGGGAATCTTCCGTTTTCCGCTACGGAAGATCAACTCCACGAGTGGTTCTCTCAGATTGGCGTAACACCCTCGGGCGTCAATCTCATCCGTGACCGTTTTACAGGGCAGTCGCGCGGGTTTGCATTCGTCGAAGTAAATAGCGATGAAGATGCGGATCGCGCGGTGAATTCGTTGAACGGCCAAAATTTTGGCGGGCGCAACCTCGTGGTGAATGAAGCACGGCCGCAGGCAGAGCGTGCCGGTGGCGGAGGTGGCGGGCGCGGCGGATACGGAGGAGGGCGCGGCGGAGGTGGCGGTGGCGGCGGACGCGGTGGCCACGGTGGTGGCGGCGGACGCGGCGGTGATCGAGGCGACCGGGGCGATCGCGGCAATCGCTGGTAAGCACTCTCTCCAGGTAGCAAGCGGCTCTTTTCTCGGTCCGCGAAAACTCCCTTGAAGAAATTCTAAGCGTTGCTGGTGTGTGTCGGCGCGGTGGTGTGCTTGGGCGCGACGCGCTCAATTTTTCCGTCTGCGTAGCGATAGCGCACAACGGTAAGGGTGCGGATGGCGCGATCCACGAGCGACGCAACGTCGAGCGCGGATTCGGCGTTGTCTAAAGCTTCCGACGTTGCAAACAGCGCCGGCGATTTGGATTGAAACACCGGACAGCAATCGTGAAAAGGCTGCTCGGAAATATCGTGAGTACCGATGCGGCGGGCGAGTTCCTGAATCTCGAGTTTGTCGTCTCCGATCAGCGGGCGATATAACGGCAGAGTTGCGATGGAACCGACAGCCTGCAGGTTCTGCAAAGTCTGCGAAGCTACCTGGCCGAGACTGTCTCCGGTGATTACGCCTTTGCCGCCGCTGCGCCGGGCGATGCATTCTGCGACGCGCAGCATCAAACGGCGATAGAGCAACGTGCGGAAGGCTTCCGGGACGTGAGCGGCGATTTCCCGCTGCAGCGGTTCGAACGGGACAAGGTATAGCTTGGTGGTGAATTGCCAGGGGACCAGGCGCTCTACGAGCTGGCGGGCGACGTGAACCGAAGATTCTCCCGCGGCGGCGCCGCCTCCCCAAAAATGCACGAAGCTCAAATGGGCGCCGCGTTTCATCACTTTGTATGCGGCGACGGCGGAGTCAAATCCACCAGAGAGCAGACAGACGAGGCGTCCCGCGGTGTTCGGTGGGAGTCCACCGGGGCCGAGGATGCGACGTGCGTAAATGAGTAGCGGCCCGCGAGTGATTTCGATGCGGCAGGTGAGCGCGGGCGATTTTAGATCGACGCGCACATGGCGGCCTTCGGCTTGCAATTTGTCAAAGAGGTAGCCGCCGACCTGGCGCTCGACAGACATGGCGTTGAGGGAGAAATGTTTGTCGCCGCGGCGGGCGCGCACGGCAAACGTGGCGAACTGTTCGGTGCGGACTTCTTCCCACGCGGCTTCACAGAGGGTCTGGACAGGATCGGCAGCCAAGTCCGGACGACGCAGCACCCGTGCGATAGCGAGATGCGAAATACCGCTGACGCGGGTCAGGCGCTGTAAGGCCTCATCTATATGCGTGGGGTCGGCGACTTCAACGATCAGGCGGTCGGCGGGCTGCGAGATGCGAGCTATGGGGATACCGCCTAGCGCGCGGCGGAGAGCTTCGCGCAATTTGTGCAGAAAAAAACGGCGGTTGCCGCGCTTGAGCCAAAGCTCGTGATAGTGAACGACGATGTGCGAGGAAGGCATGATTTCTCGCGGCTCACTGGCGTCATTCTCAGTGGCCAACGGGGGCGAATGCGCGTAGTATACAGCCGCCTGCGAGCCGGTTTGCAGCCGAGTTCGTAACAAAATTGCAAACGGCGGCACACAAACGCGTCGGCCCGATTCCGCCAGGTTGATACGGACGTCTCCAGTAGCAGAACCAGGCTAGCGGCCCAGGCCCGAAGTACGCGAAACAATTAACCCCGTAACGGGTTTGATACAGCAGGAGAGGAAATGTCTCGCGGGAGCCGTGGGCGCGTATATCGTAGGCTTCCTGGCGAGGACGCGAGGTGCAGTGGCGGGCCGGGTAAAAATACAGTGAAACCCACGGGCCAGCTTTGCATCCAATCGGGCAGAGAATACGTCGAAGGATAGTAGAAGCGGATAGTATGACGACTTGGCACAAACGCGATTGGAAACAGTTTTACGAACTGGCGCGCCGCCCGTGGCAGCGTCATCGGCCGCCGCGGCCAGTGTATCCGACGGGAATCAATCGCGTGCTGCCGGCGCAGGGCTTTAGTTTGTCCGAGCTGGATGACGCAGGTGTCGATCTGGATCTTGCCGAGGCGCTGGGCTTGCCAGTGGATGCGGGACGGATTGGCGCTTATGGCCCGAACGTGACGGTGCTGCGTGATTTCGTGCGGTCGTCGCGTCAGCCGCTGTAATTTGGTTTTTCCTTTCTTTAGTTCTCCATGTTGCGTCTTATGATGCTGCTACAGTTTGGGCGATTCAGCAGACCTTGTCTGAATGGCGGTTAGATTGAGCGTTTTCTGATCGCTTTCTTGCAGCGAGATTTTCTCGCCCCTTTCTTCGAAGGGCTTCAGAAAATTCGGGATCTTCCCAGGCACCTGATTCGGCTTCCTCCCAGCTAAAGAGTTTGTAGTCTCCCGGCGCGATCCCTCGCAATTCAAAATGGCCGTATTGATCGGTAGTCTGCTCCTTGAATAGAGAGGATTGGTTACGATGCGACGGCTCGGGCACGAGCACGACCCGTACGCCCACGGATCGCAAACCATCGGAATCGGCGACAGTGCCTTGAACCCGCGCGCCGTGGGAACTAATGGTGATTTCCAGTGTTCCGGCGGCACCCGCTTTCACGGCGAAGCCGTCTTGTAGCGCGCTGGAGCCCGCGTATTGCACGTTCTTTACGTAGCAGTCTTTTCCCTGGCCCCAAACACGCGCCATATAGGTTCCATCGCCCACGCCCTTTAACACGAAGGTGTTGGCCGACGTAACGCGGGAATTACCGCCAACGTTGAACATTGAATCGGGCGGCTCCGCCATCACGGAAAGCTCATCCTGCTCGAGGCTGGGTGCACCCTCCCAGATAATTCGCCCGTTGATGTCCGTGCCAGGAGAAATCGTTACCGCGATTCCTTCAACGTCCGCACTGCCTACATCGATGGGAACGCGAGCAATGTGGTGTTTGCCTTCATCGGACCACATTGCGTTTAACACGTATGATCCAGGCAAAACGTCGGCAATCTCAAAGGAGCCGTCCTGCTTTTGGACAAAAGTCTGGTGCTCATCGCCGGTCCATTCGCGGCTTTTTGCTTTGGGCATGAGAAAAATGTTGGTTTGGGTCCCGGTTTTGTTAGTGATCTGGTTGTAGACATGACCACGGATCCGGAAGACGACTAGCTGCCGCATGAGGATCTCAACGGACGGGATCTCTTCACCTTCCTTGATCGAGATGGCGGTAGCCTTCGAGGCGTCTGGAGTACTCGGGTAGTACATCTTTGCGTAACCCTGCTGATTGGGTTGCGCTTCCTCTGACTCATCGCCGCGCGAAAAACGACCCCATTGGGGAAAAACGGCGCTAACGAAATAACGGCCGGGCGACAGCCCAAACAGACGGTACTCACCGCGGTCGTCCGTTTGTACGGTGGTTTCGATGGAGAAGCTGGGCTTGCCTTCCGAATAGACTCTCCGCAATGCGCTGACGATAATTTCCGGCAGGGGCTCCCCGTCCTCATCGAGAATTTTGCCGGCGACTACTGCGGAGGGAATGAGGCGGAAAAGAAGGTCCTTGAGCTCTTGGCCGGGACGAAGGGTCAGCACGGCGCCGGGGTCGTCCGGCTTTTTCTGGCCGTACCCCTGCGGTACGAAACCTACGCGGTTCACGCTAAGGTTGTATCTTCCTGGATCGATGCCTTTGAATTGAAAACGCCCGCCGCCGTCGGTAACCACTGAAATGCTACGGGTACGATCGTCGGTGCTCCGCAAATACACGCGGGCTTTCCTAAGGGGCTCACTGTCGGCGAGCTTTACAACCATGCCTGCGACAGTGCACTCATCTTTCTTCTCGGTGGGTTTGGTTTTGGGAGTTTGCGCCAGTGCGGGCGTCGTGAGCGAGAAAATCAGGAGGGCGGGGATGAATGTTTTCATCAGTGCGCCACCTTGCCGGGGGCTTTGCACGGGTAGTATAGGACAAGAAACGTAGAGAGTAGAGACCCGCCACCACGATCCCCTCGGGACGCAGGAGTTTGCAAGCCTCTATTGAGAGGCGCTAGGGGGAGTGCGGCTGAGTTGCTCGAGGGATTTGTCGATGCGATCGAGCTCGTCGTGCAATTGGGCGAGTTTGGCTTGCTCGACTCGGAGCTCTTCTTCGGCTTCAATTTTTCGCGGCTGAATCTCTTGCTCCTCGTTAGCGAGCTGTTCGAGTCTCATTTTCATTTGCGTCAATTGCTCGTCCGTTTGTTTTTCTTTGCGCTCGGCGTCACTTTGCGTATTTCGCAAATCCTCCAGACGCTTGACAACCGCGGCTGACCTTTTTTGTTCGGACTGGTTGCCGGTGAGTCTCGAGCGGTCGTTTTCGATGCGCTGAGAGAGGCGAGTGACCACAGTTTGCTGGGCTTCCACACGATAAATGAGTATTTGAGCTCGTTGTGCGGCTACGGTGGCGGTGCGCAACTCCTGCCGGAGTTGATGGACCTCGGACAGGAGGGCTTGCAGCGTTTGCGAGTCGGTGGAACTGGACTGGGCGCCAAAGGTTAGCGGAAGAATCAAAAGAATGACGGCGAGAAACATCGATACACGCATAATGCCTCCCAGGGCATTCTATACAGGTGACGCGGTTTGTGCGTTGCCGGGGAAGCGCGTAAAATCAAACTTGCTCTTTTCTATGGCCTCGCCTTTTCACATCATCTCGAATTCAGCGGTGGCGCCGATTCCGACGCCTGGGGCGCATCCGCGTCCGGAATGGTTGCGGGTTAAGTTTTTTGGCGGCGGACGCTACCAGGATTTGAAGCGCATCATGCGCACACTGGACTTGCACACGGTTTGCGAGAGCGCGCGCTGCCCGAACATGGGGGAATGCTGGGAGCATGGAACGGCAACGTTCATGATTTTGGGGGACATTTGCACGCGAGCATGCGGATTTTGCGCGGTGCCGTCGGGCAAGCCGGTGGGGCCGCCCGATGAAGAGGAGCCGTTTCGGGTCGCAGAGGCCGTCGCGCGCATGGGCTTGCGCTATGCGGTGGTGACGTCCGTTAATCGCGACGACCAACCGGACGGCGGCGCACACATTTTTGCGCGGACGATCGAGGAGATTCGCCGGCGGGTGCCGGGCTGCAAGGTGGAAGTGCTGATTCCGGACTTCCGCGGGGACTGGAGCGCACTAAATACGGTTCTTGCCACTAAGCCGGACGTGCTTAATCACAACACGGAAACGGTGCCGCGGCTTTACCGGCAAGTGCGTAAAGGCGCTCTATATGAGAGATCGCTGGAACTTCTGTTCCGCGCGAAACAAACGCATCCGGACGTGCCGACAAAGACCGGTTTGATGCTGGGATTGGGTGAAGAAAAAGACGAGGTGCTGGCTACGCTGCAGGATCTGGCGGCGCAAGGCACGAACATTCTCACCTTGGGCCAGTACCTACAGCCGACGAAGGAGCACTTGCCCGTCGTTCGTTACGTGCATCCGGATGAATTTGCGGAGTTCAAGATGCTCGGCGAAGCGATGGGATTCAAGCATGTGGAGGCGGGACCGCTGGTGCGGTCTTCTTATCACGCTTTCGAGCAAACCGAATCGGCTATCCGCTAACTTTCGTTTGCAACTTTAAAGCGCGCGCTGACCAGCTTACTTTGGTGCGGCAGTGGACCAGTCTGTAAAGGGGACGGCGCGGCCCCCGCGTACTACGGTGGGAATCACGTGGTCAAATCCTTTGTGGGACTTTGCGGAATAGTTGAGCTTGAGCTGCGGGCCCAAGCCGAGGTCTTCTTCGTGAATGGACTCGATGCCGCGGATGAGTCCTTCGCGAGTGAGCTCTTTTCCGGCGCGCTTTAGTCCTTCGACCATGACCATGGCGTCCACGAAGCCTTCCAGGCTGACGAAATTGGGGCGTGCGGAAGGGGCATACTTTGAGAGTGTGCGACGGTACAGGGCCACACCCTTCAAGTCGGTGAGGTAATAGGGCGGCACCACTTGCGTGATGACCATTCCCTCGGCGTCGTCGCCAGCCTCCGTGATCAACTCATCCGTGCCGACGAAAGAGACGGTCAGAAAGAGTGGTTTCCAGCCCTTGGCATGCGATTGTTTTAAGATTGGGGCAACGGTATTCGGTGGGCCGACGAGCACAACGGCTTGCGGGTTGGCTGCGCGCACGGTATCAATCG
>Ga0210405_10006937_pt1 | contig 10024 bp, 10 predicted proteins | sample IncBWH11MmetaG_FD_155492 | JGI IMG/M metagenome (GOLD analysis project Ga0210405, IMG submission 155492) | Forest soil microbial communities from Barre Woods Harvard Forest LTER site, Petersham, Massachusetts, United States - Inc-BW-H-11-M | ecosystem: Environmental > Terrestrial > Soil >... | reverse complement strand
CGGCGATCCTCCAGCCGCGTGCTTCGGCAAATTGCCCCATTTCGCGGGTCTGTAGGCTCGCATCCTGCCCGTGATTGGTTGTACTGACTCTGGCGTAGATCGCCACTCTTGCGCTCATCGCTTGGCCTTTGGCCCCGGCTTCTGCGCGGCCTTCACCTTGCGGCCTTTGGCGATATCGCGCTCAGTCCAGAGCCAGAGCGTCCGGCCAGTGGGCATCTTGATCGCGGTTGACGGTTTGATCTTGCCGTCCGCGAGCCAGCGGTTCAGCGTCCGAAACGAGACGCGCATCTTGGCGGCGGCTTGTCTTGTGCTGTAGGTCTTCTTCGCTTTCATCGTCCGTACCCTCGCTAGGTTCAAGATCAACAATGCGGCCATTGCGCCGCCTCAGAGTGCCAAAAGCTCGACTTCCAAGCGTCCAAGGCAATCGCGGACGTTATTGCGGCATTCTTTGGCGAGACGGGCGAAGTCTGGCCCATTCCCGTTTCCGCCCTCTGCGTGCCACACATTTTCCAGATAGGCAGCGATGTCCACGGCCATTCCGTAACTTGAAAACTCGATTTGCAGACAGCGCGATAAGAAACGCGCCTCTAGCCTCTCGGTGCTGTTACAAGTGAACACGAACACACATCCGTCAATCCGGCCCGTGCTGTCCAGTTTCGAGAGCAAGGCTAGCTGCGCCTTGTCCGTCATTTGATCGGCCTCATCGACGAGAACAAACCAGAATCGTTTGCCGGCCATCGGAACGTACTGCGTCATTCGCAGCGATTCCTCTAACTCGACAACCGTGCAATGCTGCGAAGGGATATGGATTAGCTCCCCGGCAATGGCATCGCACAGAGCGAGGGCCATCGTGGTTTTGCCGGTGCCACTTGGCCCGGTGAAGAGAAATGCGGCGCTACGCGGATTGCGCGCAAAATTGGCCAAGATTCGTTTCTGCCTCTCTAGGCCAATAAACTCAGCAATAGCTCTGGGGCGGTACTTCTCAGATAGCGGTGTTGGGAAAGCAAATGAGGGTGCGCTCACTGGCGCACCCCCTGAATGTAATCCGCGGCCTTCTGCGCTTGGGATGCCGCGAACACGACCATTCGGGAATCGCTTTTGAGTACGTCAATCCACGCTTTCAGATACGACGCGGAATTGGCTAGTGTTCTGCGCTCGATTCCCGCGATACCCGCGAGCATCGCGGCTCCCATCTCCGCGATTAGTTCCTCTTTGGAGTACGACTCGGAGCCGAACGTATTTAGCTTCTCGATTCCTTCACGCCCGATGCGCGACGGATGGCCTGTTGAGTGTGTCAATTCATGGAATAGCGTTGAATAGTATTCTTCGCCTAATCCAAACGCATTCCGCGACGGCATCCCTACCGTGTCAGTGGATGGCCTGTACCATGCGCGCGCATCTTGCACCATCGCAGGCGCATTAGGCATTCCCGCAACGATGCGTTCGCATTCGGCTATGGGATTGATAACGCGCTCTGAGCCGGGAGCAGTGATGCGGTCGCATTGCTCCACGTTAAAAACCGTGTAATAGCGCAAGAGGGCCGAAGTCTTTGCTAGGCTCTGGCCATCCGCATCTTCGGTTTCGTACTTGTCTATTTTCCAGAAGACGACCTTAGAGCCGTGCTCACCGCGTCGGACGTTTCCGCCCTGTTCGGTAGCTTGCTTATATGTGAGCCAATACGGTGAGCCGTACCCGCGAGACGCGAGCAGGAATACGTTAATGCCGCGATATTCACGCTTGCTGACAAGGTTCTTCGGAATCTGCGTAGTCCAGGGCCGATGCCACGGAGCTACACCTGATTCCAATTGCTTGATGATTTGCTCGGTCACGATCTGATAGACGGAAGAGTGTTGCGGTATGCTGGATGCAGCTTGCATAGGAGTCTAACCCTCCGATGTGAGTTAGGCTCTGTTAGTCGTTGGCGCGACTGGCAGAGCCGTTTTTACTTCTGGCACAGCATATGCCACAATAGCAGACAACCTGTCAAGAGAAATCCGCAATGCGAGCAAAAATAATTTGATTTGCGCCTGATTTGCGGAGGATTTTACGCGAACCTTGCGAGAGCCTATCGCGAGGTGCGGAATCTGGAAATTGTCCTGAGTTTAGGCTTCCGCCAGAGGGTGGCCTCTTTTTTAAGTGACCTTTAGCCCCGACGAAATTTTCAGAAATCGAATTTTGCAGATTCGCAAACCAAGGTTTGCAGCCAGGTAAGAAGGGCCTCTATGATTGTCAGCAATGAAGTTCTTGGTTGTGGACGACGAACGCCCAATCGTCAAGCACATGGACGCACTGCTTACCGGCTGGGGCCACAAAGTTGTCTCGCTATGCTTAGACGGCGAGCTGACGCCAGCCGATGTTCTCGAACAGGTCACATTGCAGAAATTCGACGTAGCGCTTGTAGACAACTTCAAGATGCCCCCGTTGCTGGGCACCGACCTTCCGGCTCAGATCAAGCGACTCTCACCTGCGACCAAGATCATCATCATGGATATTGCGCCTCTTGAGCCAGCGGTGGCTGGTGCGTTGCAGCGTGAGGGAGTAGATTTCCAGCAACTGCTCCTCCCATTCGAGCGAGTAGAGCTGATTTTCGCGGGAGTGTTTTGCGTTCCGCGAAATTAGAGGGCCGACATTTTGGTGCAGAAGAAAATCCCGAAGTGTAGTCGGTGTCCCGCAGCGTTCGGGGGAGTGCCGCTCACCATGAATTTCTATATATGAAACTAGAGCCCCTGTACGTTGCGGGACGCAACGAGGGCCTATCTCCACCCTACCAAAAGTTCCCATAGACTCTCACTGCCAGAGGAACCGACGCCGTTCACTATAGGCTGTCTTTTCGCGCGCACAAGTCCATTTGGAATCGAGAAATTGAGAGTTTAATCTGAGCCCAATGTCGGCGGGCTAACGGCTGCGCGCCTCTCAGGGCACAGTTCCGCGGGACCGCAGGAGATAACCAAGACGTTACTTAGGATTCAGCCAATGGTTTATCGGCTCCTGGTAGTTCCGATGCACTGCCTGCCCCTTCGGGAAACTGTTCTTGGAGCAAGTCTAGAGAGAATTCTGAGCATCCTTCACAAGAGTTTTCTCGAAGAGTGACAAATCTGTCCTCCCCACGGGTAGCCGTCGTAGCTTTTCGAGAGCATCGTCAAGATTCTGATAAGGCGCTAAATAGCGGTCGAGTCTTCTGGCCACTTCAAGAGGAATGCCATATTCTTCGAGGGCAACTAGCGCGGGATCTACGAATCGATTCTCAATCCTGCTGGCGTAAAAGCTATAGTCACCGGCAGGCTTCCCAAGACGCCGAAAAACATCCCGCTGGATGCCATCTAAAGCGCGCAACAATTGTGGAAAATGAAAGCCCGACCAGAGTTTCAGAAAATCCAGAACCTGCGAGACCGCTTTGTCTGCATCTCGAGAATATTCGAAGGCTTTATCAATAAGAGTTTTTGTCGCAGGGGCGGTGTGCAATTCGATGAGTCGTAGGCCCAACTGATTCGGCTCGACCGCACTTCCGGCCCCTAGCCTTGAATACCGGAAGGGCTTCCAGATTAGATTGCATATCCCGTAGATTTGCTTATATTTTGGCAGCCCGCTCCATTGTAGGATAGGAGCATACTTATCTAGATTGGACCTAATTTCCCGCGCAATCTCGATCTGCGATTGGGGGGCGATACCCGTGTTCGCTTTCAACGTCTCGTAATCTAGGACCTTTTGTTCCAAAAATGCCTCTAATCTCTTTTTCGAACGAGCACTCAAATCCTCATCGTCTATCTGCATCAAGAGACTGGGCAGAGCGTCTTCCGGCTGGCTAAACACGGGTATGTCCACGAACGGAAGCGGATCGGTCGGTGCCGGGTTAAAGAGATAAACGTGCCCGATGTAATGTTTACCCATTCTCCCCGACCGGCCCTTGATGTTGTTAAATGTAAAGAAATCGATCGCTCTCTTGTTGATTTTGTCGTCAAAAATGATGACGTTTTTTGCCTTGGTGTTAACACCCTCAATTAGCGTTGACGTGCAGACCAAGAACCGCACCAAATCGGAGTTAAAGGCACTGACGACGTAGTGCGCAAGTGCGCGGGGAATTCGGCCGTGATGGACTCCTATGCCCATCCTTAGTGCCTTCACGAAATGCCAATCAGGATGATAGTTCTCAGCCACCCAATCGGCGGCATCTGATGGAACTTCCTTGGCAGGCCTCACAGACGGAATGAGTGCTTGGACTACCTCGGCGGCGCTTTGTGGCGAGGAACAGAAAATGAGAGTCGGATCCGTGAGCGTTCCGCATAGCGTGGTCAGAGTCTTGAGAGGTTCCGGTCCGGGATTTACGTCATGAACCTCGGATACAACGGTCCTGTAATCTTCATAGAACTCCTCACACTTCAACCTGCGCTTGGCAACCTCTGACATCCCCTGTACGTTGGGACCAAGCAGATAGAATTGCTTTCTTGCTTTAACCGTGCGATAGAACACTTCGTTCAAGCGCGCACATCTATCATCGTCATCCCTGCCCGGCGCCAACTTGTAGAATTCGTCGATTACGACGAATTCGACCTTATCGATCACGTTACGCTCAAGGACCCGTTCCTGCGTCAGAACGAAGACATTTCGCGAAGAAATGCTTTGGGAGGTATGTGTTATGACCTTATAGAGATTTCCAAAACGTGCTGATAGCCGACGTCTAGTTTCATCGATCAGCGCGATTGTTGGAACCACGACAAGAACATTATCGAACTTTCCGCTAGCGATTACTGCATCCGTCACGAGGCTCTTCCCGAAACTAGTGGGCGCGCTCAGAACAACGCTGCTTCCGCGGATCAAGGCGCGGTAAACCCGTGCCTGGGGCTCGTGGAAAACGATATCCCCAGGCATGTTCTCAGGACGATTAAATTCCCACGCAATTTCATCCGCAGTGCACAGTTCTGCAGGATTGAGGTATGGGAAAAGGCCTACTTTTCGAACGAGAGCATCGAGAACGGCTGACGCCGTACCAAAATGCCTCTTGTATTCGAGAGCTCGAAGGATCAGTTCCTGGGAAACTTGGGCCGAAGCATCTTCATCCACGAGACGACAGATGTGCGCGATGATCCCGAAGGCGTCTCTCTCAATCGCCTCAGGTCGGGACAGGCTCTCGCGAATCTGATCAACCTCTAGATAATCGCCTGGCATTTCTTTAATCGGCTGTCGAACTCGTCCAGCAACTTCTGCTTATCCTTTGCCGGGAACAGGAAAAGATGGACCCGTATATTTTTCAGCGGGTTTTTTTGTGAAAAGGTTTGGTAATGAGCATTAACCTCTTTCTCAAATGCGCGCTTGAACTCGTCGGATACCTCATCATATGCCGCAACTGTGTCACTCTCGTACGTCAATAAAACTGGAATGCAGACTGCCTCGAAAATCTCGTTCAACGGAACGTTGGGATGTATCAACTTCTCTAGTTGCGCCGCATACGGCCAACTTCGGTCCAGCATGTTGCGAACGGTCACGAATTCAGAACGCATATAGTCACGGTTCGTGTGAGCCGCCAGGTCCTTAACTGCTGCGCTGATTGCCTGACCAATCTCCTTGTAAAATTTCGATTCACCTAGCCACAATTCCAGTCCGGTCTTTGTGACAATCACGTGCACCGCGTCAAAGCCCTTGACCGTATTATTTGAGCTGTCCTTGTAAAAATACTTCGTGATCGCTGGATATGTTTCAAACACCTCTCGGCAGACCACATGAAGAAGAAGCTCCCCGATCTCGCCCCGTTTCTTGTACTTGTCCGACAGATACACGCTACGGGCCGCTTTTGCAATCAAATCTGCCGCGTTGTAGCCCTTTATCGCCGAGAGCTCGCTATAAGTGAGTGCGAATTCCGGCAGCCATTTGATCAAATGGCCAGCTAGTTGCTTGTCGCGCCATTGCTTAAGTTCGTAGCCTGCACAAACCGCAGTCAGTCCTTTGAGTTCGCCCAACACATGAACATGAACGCGCACCTGAAAGAACTTGTCCGGATGGTGTGGGGAAAACTTAGTCATCTTGAGAGGCCATTACACTCTAGAGCCGAGGGAACCGCACACATGATAGACGCCAGAAGTGTATAAGTGGAGTTACCTGAATACTACATATTACAAAGAGTAATCAAGCTGCTGGAGGGCGGAGCCTGTTTGGCTGAAGCGCGCTTTGGGCTGTGGCCTACCTAGGGCGGTTGTTCGGCTCGGTCGCCTTTTTCGACAGGAACACTTCCTACTCTGGGAAGTGGCCGATTCAGAGATCCTGACGGCCCCCTAGCCGCTTAAGCAGGAAACGTGTCCCGCAGCCCCGCCGCAGCACCATTGCCGGGAGCACGCAACGCGCTGTAAGATTCACGCCCATCTATGAAGCTGCTTGTTGTGGACGACTGTTCCAACATCCTCGACTACCTGCACGCGCTGCTTACCCGCCGCTGCCACGAGGTTCTATCACTGCGCTGCAATAGCGAGGCGGAAGCAGCCGAAATTCTTGAGGACGTTGGGTTCCTGAAATTCGATGTCGCGCTTGTGGGTTTCAATATGCTGGGGATGCTGGGCACGACGCTTGCCGTTCACATCAACCGGCTCTCACCCTCAACCAAGGTCATCATCACGATTGAGTCGGTTCCGCCAGAAGAAGCTGACCGACTGCATCGCCAAGGAATAGCCTTCGGGCAACTGCCCGCGCCATTCGAGCCAGAAGAACTATTTCGCCAGTTGGCCGCTCTCTAATCGTCAACAGCTCCGCTCGCAAAACCACGGAAAATTAACCGATTTCGGCGAAAACGGTGATTTGACGCGCACACGACAATTTGGCTCAAGTAGGAAGGGGCGATCCGCTATCCCGAACGTCTATCGAGGCCGCGGACGAGGCGGTCCATAGGGTACCTAAACACGCGGCAGATGCGAAACAAGGTGCTGACGGTGATCGGGCGACCGGCCTCGATCTGCTGCCAGTGACGGGCGGAGAAACCGTGGCTAATCATGTCCTCCTGGCTGTAGCCCGCGCGCTTGCGTAGTTGGCGAATACGCTGTCCCAGCGCGCGGAAGAATCGCTCTTGATCCGTCACGCACTAGGTTGTAGGCTCCGACAAGCAAATTCACCACGAGCAGATTAGCTGGATAGGCCCTGCACTTAGTCGGAACTCCCGGGAGCTGACTTATGAAGCGAATTCTTCCGTGGATTTGGAAGGCCTTCGCGGTAGTCTTCGCCATTTGGTTCGGGACTTTGGGACTTACAGTATTCGGCATTCCGTTCTTCACATTAAGTGTTCTCGTCGTTATCGCGGTAGCCCTGTTTGGCTTGTTACTCGTTTTCCTGGGTTTGGGTTCGGGAATACCACCGAGCTAAGCGCATCCTAGCGGTTTGGAGTGAGCCGCATTCAGTCAAAAATGCACGCTTGCAATTGGTCTCTGAGTTGGGCGTAGACACATGGATTCAGCCATCTGGTACCAGAGTTGTGCGAATCGGAGATGCATTGCTGCTCGCAAGGGCTTACAAAGTGAGCGCAAATCAGATTAGCTGTTTCACCGCACTTCTTAGCAGGGCGAACGGCAGGCGTGTGCGCAGATTAGCCATCTACATCGCAGCCGTGTCCGCTCTCGCTGGTTGTACCGGCGCCCAAAATAATCAAGGAGCCTCTTCATCGCAGAGTACCCCCGCGTCCACGCCGACGACTGGGCCGACGATCTCAATTACCTCACCTGCCTCTGGTGCTACCATCTCCGGCACGATAACAGTTTCGGTCACAGTAACGAACGCCAATACTGTTCAATTCAAAGTCGATGGGAACAACGTCGGAAACCCAGTTACCGTGACAACGAGTTCATTCAGCTATTCTGTTGATACAACCACACTGGCCAATGGGACGCACATTCTCACTGCGACAGCCAGCAATTCAGCCGGTCAAACTGCTATTAGCACCGTTTCGGTAAATGTAAACAATGCCCAAAAGGCCACAATATCTTTCACGTTTCCGCCCTCCGGCGCTATTATTGGCGGCCTCACTCAGTTGCAGGTTGGGGAAGCGGGGTCGTTAGTACCGCTACTGAACATACAATTCAAAGTCGATGGGAACCCCGTTGGTTCCCCTTCGCCATCCTCGATTTATTCCCTGGACACAAGAGCGTTTTCAAACGGGAGCCATTCAATTTCGGCGGTGGCTACAACCGTGGACGGTAAGGTAGTAAGTAGCGCCTCTATTGGCGTTGAAATTATGAACGTGGGTCAGTGGCGAATGGTTATGTGTCTCTTTAGCGCCGCGGAACCCGGCGGCGGTTATGTGGTCGAGGCCAATCTCTCGCAGTCCGGCATCAGCCTGTCTGCCGATTCGCAAAACGTATCAGTTTTCGGCCTTGGCACTGTTGGAGGTTGCCCTCAATACCCGCCTTCCTTCTCTACCGGATTGGGAAGATTGGGAACCACGGCACCGGCAAGCATCTCTGGCGATACTACTAGTTTTCTGGTGACATTCGTCACGAACCCCCAATATCAAGGACCGGCATATCTGTTCGTGAATGGAACGCCCTTCGGCGGCACGGCGGGCTACGTCCCAGGCGGACCTACCACTATTTTTTCCGTTGAAGGGTTCCAAATGCCTGCATTCTCGGGCACGTATGCAGGAACTCTGTCCTACGCTTCGGGTAGCAAAAACATCACCGTGACGCTTACACAGAATGCGGACTATACACTCTCGGCTTCCTACACCGACGCCACAGGTGCTCACGTTTTGACAGGAAAAGTCATCGGCGGAACTTTTCAACTAACCCAAGGCTTCGATGGGAATCCGTTAACGGCGATTGAACAATGTCCAAACGTTTCTTCTTGCTCTGCGGGGGCGCTTAACATTTACGACGCGAGTTTGAATTATTTGGGCACGCTACAGAGCCAGTAAATATTCACCTGGTCGCAAAATTCACGAGAAAACCAGTGCAAACTCTCGTAACCGCTCGAGAACACTAAGCAGCGCGTGTGCACGTGCACGCGCGCACGCCTGGAAATATGCGGCGATCGGCGCGTTACGCAAACGAAAACCAGGCGAGTTCTGGACGGCCCAAATTAGCGATTCGAGGCTCAATTCTCATGTAAGTGCCTGATTCTAAAGAGCAGTAACACGCGAGCGCAGGTATCGGTGCAACGCGCGCTAAGGTGCTTATTTATAAGGAGATAGGCGGCGATAAGCGTGTTTTGCGCTCAAAATTACCTGTATTGCTTTGAAAGCACAGTAGGTTAAGCCAAGATTGCTCTTCCACTCAAGGCGATTTTCGCGCACTTCCGCCGTAACCGAGCGTCATAAAAAAGATGCAACAAATGTCGTTTTGCCCAGTTTTGGCTCCTGGGCATTCGTTGTCGGCCGCCTAAGGGTTCGCGTCGCAGCGACAGTACGAAGGCCGACTTGGGCTCAGCTGGAAAAAACTCCGTTCCGACCGACCGCCTTTTTCGCTCAGCGGAGCGGATGCCGTTTCTTCCGGTGTCAGCCTGTGGCATGCATCGCCTCGCGCCCAGTTTTGAGGACTATGGGCTTGGCGAATGGGTTCTGAAGTCAGCTTCTGTTTGCAAAACTCTCCGCTATCGAAATTCACCTAACGGTCTTCGGTTGATGGACCGACGACAAACTGGGAACAACACGGGGAACAGACTGGGAACAGAACACGCCAGAACAGCGTCAAACAGGGCCTAACAACCATCATGTATGTCATTGAAAGGCAAAGACGGGCTACTACTTTTTACAACTCATAACCCGAAGGTCGCACGTTCAAATCGTGCCCCCGCAACCAGCTATCATTCCGAAACACAAAGGGCTTGCTCAAATCGAGCAGGCCCTTTGCTTTTGACCTCAAACGTGAATGTAGTGAGAATTGTAGTAAGTAATTCTGCAGTTTTCTGTTCCGGCGGAGGACGAACATGGAGTATTCGCAACCGGCTAAGTACCAGATCATTCCCAGTGGGGACTACCTCGATATCGTTTGTGCGAAATGCCGTTCGACGTGCGCGATCGATTTACAAGGGCCTCGACCCGTCAGTTCCACTGATAGAA
>Ga0210405_10006936_pt1 | contig 10024 bp, 10 predicted proteins | sample IncBWH11MmetaG_FD_155492 | JGI IMG/M metagenome (GOLD analysis project Ga0210405, IMG submission 155492) | Forest soil microbial communities from Barre Woods Harvard Forest LTER site, Petersham, Massachusetts, United States - Inc-BW-H-11-M | ecosystem: Environmental > Terrestrial > Soil >... | reverse complement strand
GCTGCGATTGCGCGACTTCGTACGCCGGCTTGCCGCGCCGTGCGCGATAGGCTTCGACGCGTTGGCCAAGCTCGCCACGCCATACCGCGCCCCGTTTCTCATCCGATGGGTTCTTCGTGGAGACGCAGTTCTCCTGATGGTTGCTGACGGTGCTCTTTTTTAGAGCGGGGAACTCGCGCCCATCTTCGAACGAAGATGGCTCCGCGCGAAAATTGGAATCACAGAAGTTACAGGCTCGTGCGCTCGAAGGCAGCACGCAGCCACACTGCGGGCATGTCTTGGTCACCGGTGGTTTTTGCGCTGCGGACGCTTCCACTCCGGTGAGGAGGGAACGTGTTGAGAATACCACCAAAGGAGGAAAATCAAGGAAAGATTTGCAGAGCGATGTAGCCAATTAGATAGCGAATCCGGCGGCAGGCCACATCAAAACCAGGGTTGCGGAAAGAGAGTTGAATCTATGCTTCGATCTGCTGCGCCAGCAAATCGCGGCTGAAGGCCACGCGCCGGTCGAGCGCCACGGCCGCGAAATACGTACACCGGCCGCGCTCTTTCTCTGCCCACGCTTGCACGGAAGGCGTCAGCCGCCCCAGGGCCGCCTTCATCACGTTGAGCATCTGGAAATACAAGCCTATGGCGCGGATCTCACCTCGATCCTCTGGGCGGTCCGGGCAAAGCATCAACAGCTGCATCACGCGAGCAAAGTCGTCACCCGCGGCCTGCGTGCGGATGCCCGTCACATCCTGCACTTCCGGAGACAGCACGTGCGCCGCCGAGCTGGCAATCAACGAGCGGCAATACGGCACGAAGAATTGCAGAAAAAAGGCGACCGAGCAAACGAGAATGATTGCGGCGATCATCGCGACGCCGCCATAGCGAGCCGTTGAGGCGACAAGCGCGCTTCTTCCGGTACACGCCAGAATGCATACGCCCACGATAGCGGCAGCAAGCAGCCAATGACCGGGACCATATAAGATACATAGGAATAAAAGGTTGGGTGCAAATTCGACAAAGAATAACTCGCAGCGTAAGCGCTGAAGTAAATGCCGAGCGAAAGCACCAACTGCACCAGCAACGCTTGCGTGTGGCGCATCTTCAAAACCGCGGCCCACAGGACATATGTCAAAACCAGGCCGACGAAATACAGGTTCTGTGAAAGCTCAAATGCGAAATAGGTCAGCATGCGGTGGGAGGATTGGCTGACAACCGCGTAGGTGAACCAGCACGTTCCAGCCAGCAGGACGATCGCCCCGATGCGGAGATACCGTTCCACTTTCATTTCCTCGAAGACGGAAATGTACAAACTGATCAGGCCGAAATACAAAACGATCGTCAGCAGAGCGTCCGAATAGAAGTAAAAATAGCGATAAGTGAGCGAGCTCACGCCATCATGAGTCATGACGTGGTAGCGTCCGAAGCTCACAAACACGCACAGCAGCATGTATAAATTCAGAATGAAGTATTTTCGCAGGACTTTGCGGCGGACCGCACACACTACCACGAGAGCTTCTAGGAGTGTTCCTAGGAGGAGTATCGCGTAGCTTGCGGATCCAGGCATCTCACCCTTGTCAATGGGCCCTGGTCCGCTGTCACATTCGACAGTCTAGATTAACGGTTCCGGCCTACTTCCAAGGTGTTGGCGCCGGATCGGGCCCGTTTCTCCAGGGCGTTGGTGCTGGGTCTGGTCCATTTCTCCAAGGTGTTGGAGCTGGATCTGGCCCATTTTTCGACACTACCGGAACCGGCGCTGCGCCGTTCGCCATCATGAACGAACCGTCGCCGTGCGCGGTAACAGCTGTCTTCAGGCCCATGGCCCCTACCAACACCACCATCGGCAGGAGCAGGACTACGAGTCTACGTGACATTGAGATGCCTCCCAAGGGAAGAAAACCCGAGGAGGCGACTCTATATGAAGTCGCACCAATGTCAAGTAGCCGCAGACATGGGGTCTGTAGCTAATTGGTACACACCTAGGCGCCCGCACTTTCGCCTGGCTTTCGCCTGCGTCGTCGGTGGACCTATCTGTGACCGGAAGCAGAATAGAATCGGGGACCTGCAGGGTCAACGGTACAGTAGTACTAGAACAATCAGAACTCTCACTCAAGGGCGACGCTAAATCGTGGCGCCGCTCACGCGACCAGATCCGTTCGCGCTGCTACCAATACTCTTTAGGACCCGCAGTGGTCCTCTCCTACGGATCTCCGCCACCAAGCTGCGGAATACGCGAAGTGGTTCGCAGCGACATCGCTGGTCTCTTGACGCTTCCACGAAGACTCCGTAGCATGAAATGTTGCCTCCAGGCCGGCGTAGCTCAGTGGTAGAGCGAGGGTCTCATAATCCCTAGGCCGAGAGTTCGATTCTCTCCGCCGGCACCAATCCTTCCGAACGTGCCTTCTTCCCGCGCGAATCGCTAGAGTGCTGCTTTAGAGTTCATCCAGAAATCGGATTTCCGCAGCTTTCCTGTCTCCGGTAAACTTGCCCGGTATGCAACGGAGAACCCGGTCCTGTCCCTCCATCGGGCGTTCGAGTGCCCCGAGATGTGCCCGGCGGAGCACGTGGTGAACCGTGGGAGGCGTTCGCGTCGCGACTGGCTCCGACAGACCTCGCGTCTTGCGCTGGGAATTCCCCTAGGCGCTCTGCCCTTATCCGGAGTGTTTGCGGCAAGCGCCTGGCCAAATTCCGCACCTGCGCTTCCGCCGCAAAATAGTGCGCTGCCTCTCACCCCCATTTCCTCGCTGTTCAGCAGCGACCCCACCAAATATCGTTTTACCCTGGAGGAAGACCGCTTCCTGGAACAGATCGAGCGCGCGTGCTTCCAGTTTTTTTGGGACGAAGCCAGTCCCTACACGGGCCTGGTGAAAGACCGCAGCCAGGCCAACGGAACCGATTCTCGCAACGTGGCCAGTATTGCCGCGACGGGATTCGGATTGACGGGTCTGTGTATCGCCGACCATCGTGGATGGGAGGACAAAAGAAAAATCCGCGAGCGCGTGCGCAATACCCTTAGCTTCGTGGCTACGCGTGTGCCGCAAGCACACGGCTTTTTTTGCCATTTCCTGAATTTCCAGAATGGCGAGCGCGTATTTCAATCCGAAGTGTCCTCCATCGACACCTGCCTGTTCATCTGTGGAGTGCTGACCTGCCGGGAGTATTTCGACGACGCCGAGATCCGCGATTTGGCGAACACGCTATACAACCGCGTGGACTGGAATTGGCTCCTGCACGGAGAAAAAACACTCTCGATGGGCTGGACTCCGGAGCATGGATTCATCAAGGCCCGCTGGGACGCTTACAGCGAACTGATGATGGTCTATCTGCTGGGCATCGGGTCTCCGGCGAACATCATGTCGAAGACCAACTGGGATGCGTGGACGCGAACATATTTCGAGTTCAACGGCATCCGCTACATCGGCTCGCACGCGCCGCTTTTCGTGCATCAATATTCACACGCGTGGTTTGATTTTCGCGGTAAGCGCGATAAATATGCGGACTATTTCGTAAATTCGGTAATCGCCACAAAGGTTCACGAATTGTGGTGCCTGGAACTGGCTCGCGAATTTCCCGACTATACCGAAGACTTGTGGGGAATCACAGCGTCCGATTCGTCGCGCGGCTACGCGGTGTGGGGCGGCCCTCCCGCGATGGGACCTCTCGATGGCAGCATCGTGCCGTGTGCCGTGGGAGGTTCGCTGCCCTTCCTGCCGGAGGCGACCCTGCGCGTGTTGCGAACGATCTACACCAAATATCAGGAGCGCGCCTGGCATCGCTATGGATTTGTCGATGCGTTCAATCCGCTAACCAACTGGTATAGCCAGGACGTGCTCGGAATCGACGCCGGAATCACGATGCTGATGGCGGAAAACGCGCGCACTGGTTTTGTGTGGGAACATTTCATGAAAAGCGACATCGCGAGAAATGGACTGGCCCGCGCGGGGTTTCAAACGATCGCCCCGGAGACACCCGCTGCACTTACCTCGCCGATTCCAGCTGGCTATCCAATCTACGTCGCAAAATAGAGCATTGGGGCAAAGTTACTGGACACGTAAAGGCACCCTGTAGCCACCCTCTGTTTTTGAGGGCGGGGTTTAGAGTCAACTCCACCCATAATTACTTTTGAAGTTCGATCAGCGCGAGAGCATGAGCTTGGAGGGTCAGCACGAGGACGCCGCCCTTGATTGCATAGGATTTCGACGAAGGCAAAGCGCCCGCTTTGCGGAGAGCCGTGATTTGGGCAACGCTGGGCGAAGCCGGCCGGCCTTCCTTTTCAAATTCAGGGAGCGGCGAGCCGTGGTCCTTATCGACGATAGTAACTTTCGCCGTGGCGGCTTGTATGCCCTTGAAATGCAACGTCACGGTTTTCGGAGAGCCAGTCTCTTCTGGTGGGTAGAGGTTCCAGGCAGCAATGGCTAGCGTGCCGTCTTTGCGGCGAGTAACCAGCACGGAATCCGAACCCACATCGAGACGTGTCTCACCGAGGCGATGAAGAAGTGCGAAGTCGTTGAACGCCGCCTTGGGAATGTCGCGTTCAGCCAGCAGGCCGAAGCCGCCGTAGAAAGGCGTTTTCACGACACCTTGTTCTTCGAAGACGTCCGACATCGTCCAGTAGCTCATATTCTCGACCAGGCCGTCGCATTCGCGAATCGTGTTGGCCAGGAACGGTCCCATGTAGGCGCTGTCCGTCACCGCGGATTCGTTGTCGTAAGCGGCGTTGTATTCGGTCCAGATGAGCGGCATTTTCGGATACGCGGAAGCCGCGATCTGGTCGTGAACCTTTTTTACGGAACGGCAAACCATTTCGCTACGCGGGATTTTTTCGTGGGAGCCGAACACGTCTTCCGCTTTGTCGTTGCCGTAGACGTGCGTGGAGACGAAATCGACGGGGATGTTTTTGTCCTTGCAGTGAGCCAGGAAGCTGTCAGCCCAGGCGGCTTGCGCGGTCGCGGGTCCCCCGACACGCAAGCGAGGGCTGACGCGTTTTACGGCTAACACTGCTTGGTCGTAGAGCTGATAGTAGGTTTCTTGTTTTGGATTGCCGACCCAGAAATCGAGATTAGGTTCATTCCACACTTCAAAGTACCACTGCGAAACTTCGTCGATGCCATAGCGCTCGACCAGGTGGCGGGTGAACGTTTCGATCAGCTGGCCCCATTTGTCCCAGTCTTTCGGCGGAGCGACATTCTGCTTGTACCAGAACGCATGCAAGGCGTTCGGATCGGAGGTCAGCTTCTTGGGCATGAAACTTAGCTCAACGAATGGGCGGACCTTGTTCGCGAGCACACCGTCATAGATTTGATCGACGTACGAGAAATTGTAGACCGGCTTTCCATTGGCGTCTTCATCGTACAAGCCGACTTCGTCGTGGAAGATAGCGTGAAAGCGGAGGTACTCGAAATCGGTGATCCGTTTGACATCGCGGAAATCGTGGCGATAGTCGTCGCGGAGCGAGAGGATCGCCCGCCCGGAGCCAAACATTTTTTCCCAGAAGTGGGGAAGCGGGTGGGACGCCGCGTTAGCGTCGATTTCGACGGCTTCAGCAAGAGTCTGCGATTGAGCGTGGCCGGGAAACAGGAAAAGAGAAAAAAGAGCAAGACGAAGCGCAGGACGGCGGATCGTTGTCAGCATTCGAGCATTATCTCCGAACAGAGTGTATAGCAGACATGCTGGAGAACACTCTGGTTTTTGCGCACCACTCCTCGCTTGCACCCGCGACCCTGTCGCGCTCGTGGCCGTGTGAACCCTTAGCTCCTATCTAGGCGCCGGGCTTAAGCCCGGCGTCCGGATGACGAAATACGCCGCGGTGTGCTCCAATGCCCATACAGTGTCATCCCGAACTCCGCGATTTCTGCGGGGTGAGGGATCTGCTTTTTCCTCGACGCGCAACCAGCCCCGGTCATTTCGCAACAACAGAGGGATTGTCTTGTCACCCTCGAGAAGCTCACGCGGAAATTTGCTCCCGCTGTCGCCGCTCGAACCGCGGTACGGGTTGACACGCCTCGCGGTGTTCGTCAGCATCTCCACCCAGTGAGCATTTTGCAAAATATCCTCGGTGAGTCCCCGGCCATCGTGTTCGTGAACCCGCTTGCCGGATCGGGCCGTGCCGGAAGGCATCTGCTTCAGGTGCGGCGGGCATTCGAAGTGAAGAAATTCCCGGCGGAGTTTGTACTTACGTCAACGCCGTCGGATCTGGAATTGCGCACGCGTGCGGCGATTGCGGAGGGATGCCGATTTTTACTGGCGATGGGCGGAGATGGAACGTTGCAAGGGCTGGTGAATGCGGCGTACGGCAGCGGTGTGGTATTGGGCGTGTTGCCTGCCGGCGGAGGAAACGATTTCGCGGCGGCACTGGGATTGCCTAAGGATCCCGTCGCCGCTGTACACGCGACGCTCAATGGGCAACCTCGTGAAGTGGATCTTTTGCGGGCTCGTACCAGTGACGGCTGTGAACGGCTGTATGTGGGCGGTGGCGGCGTGGGCCTCGATGTCGATGCTTCCGTTTATGCCGCAGGAATTTACCGGCGGTTGCCGGGCCGCCTGCGTTACGTGGCGTCGGCGGCACGCGCTTGGCTGGAATTTACGCAACTGAATGTGCAAGCGGAATTTCCGCTAAGCGACGAAACTCAAGCAGCCGACGTACCAGTGATAACGATACAAGAGAGCGTGCTGCTGGCCGGGGTCCTGAATACGCCGAGCTACGGAGCGGGGTTGCGTGTGGCGCCCGGGGCGCGGATAGATGATGGCAGGCTGAATTTGTCGTTTGTGAAAAGCTTGGGCACACGGGAAGTGCTAGCGCTATTGCCGCGGCTTTTAATTGGCGGGACTTTGCCGGATGGATATCTGAAACAAAAGCAAGCGCGAAGAGTGCTGCTGCGGACAGACCGGCCATGCTTTTTCCACGGCGACGGAGAAATTCTAGGCCCCGCGCCCGTGGACATTGAAGTTGTACCTCTTGCCGTGAAGGTGCTCGCGCCACGAGGGCGATGACGCCTAGCGGTGTACCGATCCCGAAATTCAGGGCATTAGCTCAAATTTCGAGTTCCGCTTGCTGCCGGCGCTACGGAGTGTCCTTGCGGAAGACTTTGCGGCGAATGTCGGGCCAGAATTCCTTCAATTCGTTGGAGACGCCATCCCACATGATCAACATGCCCAGAGTGCCGGCATTGCGTCCGGCGGTGCGGTCTTCGGGAGCGTGATAGACATTCGAGAAGGCCGCCGCGGCGGCGTTGCCAACGATTTCCGAGTAATTGAAACGCATGCCGCCTGAATCCGTGGGGGTGACAAAAAGCCGTTTAACGGCGTGATAGGCGCGTTGAGTGAAAGTGCCTTTGCCCATCAGGAAATAGCGCGGGTCCTCATGCAACATCGAGGGAAATATCGCGGTGGTCATGTAGGTTCCAATGCTGTTATCCGCAAAGGAAGCACCGTAGCGTTTGCCGTAGGCGTCCCATCCCTGCCCCCAGGATTTCGGGGAATTGTTCGCCTGATCGATGGCAGCGAGAACCCCGTTAAAAGGAAAAGCGAAATAATCAAAGACGCCTGCGGTTGCGAGTCGATATTTCTGCCCGGTGGTCAGAGGGGGAAGTTCCTTGGCGGTTTCGACGGTGCCGTAATTGGGCATGACCTCGAAGATGCGGTCGTTGACGGTGCCTGTTTCCTTTTCGAGCTTGCTCTTGCCGATTTGGGCGTCGTTGTCAGGATCAGCGCTCTGTCCCTGCGGGGCTTGCGGCGGTGGTGGCACAGCTTGTTTCGGCGCTGGAGCGTCAGGTTTATCTTGGGCAAAGCAGGTCGCGGACCCATAGGTGAGCGCGAAGAACAGTAAGAGACACAAAAGGGGTTTTCCGAGCATAGTTGGCGGCCGAGTAGACAGGTCTCTCCATATCGAGGTATCGATCGGCCGCCCCAAGAGACCGTTTGTTAAGTGTAGCTGAGTAGGAGTCTTTTTCCTCAGATTGAGAAGCCCGATTCCGAAGTAACGTAAATTCGGCTGTTCGTTGATCTTTTTTATTCGCTAAAGCTATGATTCAGCGGGACTTTGGGGTGAGCTCAACTCTTCTTCTTGTCGATCTTGAGATTGAGCACCAGGTCCTTCTTGCTGTCAAAACTGGAGATCGTGCGGGTCGGCGACTTGGCCCCGTCTTTCTCGGCATGAATCTCGTAGTCAGCATTCGGATCGAGACCACTGAAACGATAGTTGCCGGCGTCATCGCTGATGTAGCTGCGAATGACGTTGCTGCGGGTGTTCTTCAAGAAGACCACCGCGGAGGCCATGGGCGCTTCCCCCTTGTCGGTGATGAGCCCGTGGACCATGCGGAGTTGGGCTTCGTGCTTGGGATCCTGCTGCGCTACAGCAATCGATGCAAACAGGATTAGAGCAAGTCCCATGCTGAACAGGCGCAGCCGCAAATTCATTTCTTCCCTCCCGCCGCGGGTTGCATCTCGAAGACGACACTGTCTTCGCTTATGCCGCTCTTGGCACTGATCGTCTTGCTTTGATCAGTGAAGCCTTTGGTAACTACTACGATCTCATATTCAGCGCCCTGCGGAACGCGAATTGCGAACTCACCCCGCGAATTGGTATAGGTCTCCCAGCGGAACTTTTTCTCTGTGGAGCGGCGGACGCGCAGGTGCACGCCGGGAAAAGCGTAGGCCTTGTCGGTGAAGACGGTTCCGATGATCAGGAAATCGTTGGCATGACTGTTGCGCGAGTGTTTACTGCTGGAGCTGGCCGGCGCGCTGGGGTTTTCAGCTGGCGGAGTCTGCTGATTGGCAGGAGGTGGAGGAGCGGCCGGAGGCGCGGGTTCCTGCGCGCGCACGGAGCAAGTGGAAAGTGAGATCAGGAAAATCATGGCGCCAATCACGATGCGCCGGCGCGCCGCGCGTAGCGACGCGCGCATAAACACGCCCTCGTAAGGCGCTGCCAGTGAGCGCTCGTTTGTCCGATCCCTATGCATGACTTTGATGAATCAGATGATGAATCGTGAAAAGAAGATGTAAGGACCGACGGTGCGCGTCAGCTACTCCTCGTCTTCTTCCTCTTCTTCTTCCTCGATGAGGTCCTTATCGCCGTCTTCGGTTTCCTCTTCCTCTTCGTCGTCTTCTTCCTCCTCATCGTCGTCGGCGTCTTCCGAGATGACGTTCAAGTGCACGGGATGTATTTGGGACACTTCGAGTTCGGATTCGCACTCTGGGCAACTCAAGATTTCGCCCTCTTCTACTTCGTCTTCGTCGACGTCGATTTCGGCGGAACACTCGGGGCAGCGAATCACGGATCCATCCTCCGTAAAGTTGGTGGCCAGGTGCGGCGGCCAGGAGCGCGTGCACCTGCGTCGAGCGTATTATATACCGCGGTGTAAGAAGTCAACTCTTATGGGACGCGAAGGCCGCCGTCTGGGAACGTGCGGCCCCATCGGTACGGTGAGGGACATTTGTCGCGGGAATATCCGGAACGGCCGGTAGTAGGGGTCGGGGGAGTGGTGATTGATGGCGGCCGGGCACTTTTGATTCGGCGGGGAAGCGAGCCCCTGCGCGGGCAATGGTCGATTCCCGGAGGCACACTGGAGCTGGGAGAGTCCCTGGAGCGCGGGGTTGCGCGGGAACTGCTGGAAGAGACGGGGCTGGAGGTGCGGGTTCTGGAGTTGATCGAGGTATTCGATCGAGTTTATGAGGGGGATGATGCGGCTGCCGGCGGCGGATTGGAGAAGAAGGGACCGAAATATCACTTTGTGATTGTGGATTATTTGTGCGAGCGGATCGGCGGTGAGGCCGTGGCCGGGAGCGACGTGACGCATGTGGCATTTGCGCGCGAAGACGAATTGGATGGGTACGGCTTGACCGAAACCGCGACCCGGATCGTGCGGAAGGCGTTTGCGATGGCACGAACGCGACGCGGAGTTCGGGGCTGACGCCGAACGGCGCGTTGTGCTTCTTCTCAACGGGCTTCAGTTTATCCTGAGGAACGAAGGGCCCTTGAAGAAAGCTTTTCTTCGTTTTGTTAAAACCCAGAGCCCACATTGTGATCTGCTCAGGAAAT
>Ga0210405_10006935_pt1 | contig 10024 bp, 8 predicted proteins | sample IncBWH11MmetaG_FD_155492 | JGI IMG/M metagenome (GOLD analysis project Ga0210405, IMG submission 155492) | Forest soil microbial communities from Barre Woods Harvard Forest LTER site, Petersham, Massachusetts, United States - Inc-BW-H-11-M | ecosystem: Environmental > Terrestrial > Soil >... | reverse complement strand
TGGAGAGAGTCCGGCTGGACCGCCCGTACATGGAGGTAGGCTTCACGGACGGTGAAAAAGGCGAATCGTTTCCCAAAGAGACGAAATTCGACACGGTCATCTGCTTGAATGTTGTTGAACACCTCGCGGACGACTTGACGGCTCTCAGCAATTTTCGCGAGGTGCTCGAGGATCACGGCCGGGCCATCATTCTAGTTCCTTGCGGTCCCTGGCTTTATGGGTCGCTTGACGAAGTTCTCGGACATCACCGCCGCTACACCCGGAAACAGCTGACTGATCTGGTGGAGCAAGCGGGTTTTCATCTGGAGCGCATGTTGGAATTCAATCGCATTGGCGTAATTGCGTGGTGGTTGAACGCTCGTCTTTTGCGCCGGCGCACCTTCGGATTCTGGCAGATCAAACTGCTGAACGCCCTGACACCGGTGTTTCGTGTTCTGGATAACGTTTTGCCCCTCCCTCCCCTTTCTCTGATCGTGGTTATAAGCAAGCCCGGGTACGAAATGGCTGAGACGCCGGTTCGGTCCACTCTGGCGCCGGTCGGGCCCGCTTAGGGTGTTCGTCAAGAGCATGAAGCCATCCCCCTCGAGCGGCTCCGCGGGTTTGGCGGGCGGAGTGCCTGACTCCGCGCCCTTCAAACGGATTCTACTCCTTGTGTTTCTCTGCTCACTCGCGGTCGTGAATCCGATCGTTCACGGAGACGGTGTCGGTTACTATGCGTATGCTCGCGCGCCCCTGATTCAGCACAATCTGCGGTTTGAGGAAGACTGGCGCCACGCCAACCTCTACTTCTCGCAAACGCGGACACTGTCCAATGGTGAACTCCGGGCAAACCAATACACGGAGACCGGGTACGTAAGTAATTTGTTTTCCATTGGACCCGCCCTGCTTTGGAGTCCTTTTTTGCTCGCGGCCCACCTGACGGTGCTTCTTGCCGACGCGCTTGGCGCGCACATCCCCGCGGATGGTTTCTCTTCTCCGTACTTATTGGCAATGGCCCTGGGCACAGCCTTTTACGGTTTCCTCGGTTTGCTGTTTTCCTATTCTCTTGCAAGAAAATACGTGGAAGAGAGTTGGGCCTTTCTGGCAACGTTCGGGGTATGGGGCGCCAGCTCGCTCCCCGTCTACATGTACTTTAATCCCGCGTGGTCCCACACCCACTCCGCTTTCGCCGTAGCTCTCTTTATCTGGTATTGGGAACGCACCCGCAGTTCCCGCACTCTCTTTCAATGGATTCTGCTCGGCCTGATCGCGGGATTGATGGTCGACGTCTACTTCGTGAACGGCGTCTTTCTCGTGCTCCCAATGGTCGAATCCCTGCTCGCTTACTGGAACTTCCTGAAGGCCAAAAACTACATTGCTGCTGGTCCACTCCTGGCCGGAGACATCTGCTTTATCCTTGTCGTCATCCTTGCGTTCATTCCTACTTTGATCACGCGCTACATCATTTTCGGAGGATTTCTTCGCTTCGGTTCCTACACCGCGCTTCCCTGGGATTGGACCGCGCCGAACTGGCGCTCCGTGCTCTTTTCTTCTGAGCACGGACTCTTTAGTTGGACTCCAATACTGGCTCTCGCGATTGTTGGCTTGTTTCTTGCTCCCCGCGCGGCCAGAACGCTCGCATTATTTCTCGCCCTCACGGCCGCGGGGTTCTACTATGTGATTTCCAGCTACCCCTTTTGGCATGGAATGGCGTCTTTCGGAAATCGTTTCTTCATTTCCCTCACTCCCGTATTCATATTTGGCTTGGCATTATTGCTCCAACGCTTCGCGGGATACTTTCGTTCGAAGAACCTCACTTTTGCCGCCGCTTCACTTCTGCTTTTCATGTTTATCCTCTGGAACCTCGGTTTCATCTTTCAGTGGGGCGCTCATCTGATTTCTCCACGGGGTCCCGTCTCCTTTTCGCAAGTCGCCTACAATCAATTTTTCGTCGTCCCTCGCCAGATTTTCGCTGATCTGCAACGCTATCTTTTCAAGCGCAAAGCGCTCATGCAGCAGATCGAGCAAAAAGACGTCGAGCAATTACAGAAGGATGCGCAACCGTAGTTCGCGACCGGAATGAGAAAGGCCCTGCGAAGCAGACCCCCGGCTCCGTCCCCTTATCTGGCTCTGTTACCCTGTCAGGGGCAGCACTTCTAATCTGGAATTTTGCATACTGAATGGCATCGGTGACCTCCAATCCGTTCGCAACCGGCCCGCTGGCCAACCGCCTGCCGGGAGCACAGACCCTGCGCATCGAGCCGCCCAGCGGCTGGTTCGAATTGCGCCGGCAAGAGCTGTGGAGCTTTCGCGAACTGCTCTTCTTCCTCGTCTGGCGCGACGTCAAAGTTCGCTGCCATCGGCGTTTCCTGGGTAATCGTGCAGCCGCTGCTCACCATGCTCGTCGCCACTCTCATTTTTGGCAGGCTCGCCAAATTGCCGTCCCAGGGGCACCCCTATTCCGTCTTCTGCTTTGCCGCGCTAGTGCCCTGGATTTATTTCTCACGCCTTTTTGTGTCTGTCGGAATCGGCATCCTCTTAGCTTTTGGCGGGCTTTTGTTTTCCAATCACATGGAAGGCAGCATCGCGGACAGAGTGTAGAGACACAAATGAGGGCTTGGCTCAGTCAGAGTAAGGATCAGAGAGAACTGGCCGACGCGAGAAGGGGACTGGACTTGCGCAGAAACGCTAGCTTCGTAAACCAGAGAACTGTATGTTTTGGACTGCGGTTCAATTCCGATGATGCTTGACGGTGAAGCGCAATTCCCGGCCAAGGAAGATGCCGGCACGGTTCCACAAGCGGAACCTCGGTTGGACGTTTCCGTCGTCATCCCCTGCCTGAACGAAGCCAACTCATTGGCTTTCTGTGTCGAGAAGGCGATCTCTTCCTTTCGCAAGGCGGGACTCCGCGGCGAGGTAATCGTCGCGGACAACGGCTCGACCGACGGCTCCATCGAAATCGCCGAATTTAACGGAGCCACGGTGCTCCACGTTTCTGAACGCGGCTATGGAGCGGCATTAAAAGTTGGGATTGCGGCCTCACGCGGCGAATACGTCATCATGGGCGACGCCGACGACAGCTACGATTTCAGCGAGGTTCCGAATTTTGTAAAGCAACTTCGCCAGGGCTATGACCTCGTCATGGGCAATCGCTTCCGTGGCGGCATCAAGCCCGGCGCCATGCCGCCCTTGCACCAATATTTCGGCAATCCCGGATTAAGCTGGCTTTTAAATTTTCTTTTTCGCGCGCGTGTGGGAGACAGCTATTGCGGCATGCGCGGCTTCAGCCGTGCTCTTTACGACAAATTGGATCTGCGCAGCTCCGGCATGGAATTTGCCCTTGAGTTCGTCATCAAGGCAACCCAGATCGGCGCCCGTATCTCCGAAATCCCCATCATCCTGTGGCCGGACAAGCGCGGCCGTCCGCCTCACCTCCGAAGTTTCCGGGACGGCTGGCGAAGCCTTCGCTTCATGCTCCTGTATGCGCCCAACTGGCTTTATCTTTTGCCTGGCGGCCTGCTTCTGATTTGCGGATTGGCACTTATCTTCTGGCTTCTGCCCGGCCCTCGCCGCATAACTTCCCGTGTCACTCTCGACGTTCACACCATGGTGTTTGGCGTGATCTTCACGCTTCTCGGCGCACAAATCCTCTCCATTGGCGCTTTCGCCAAAGTGTTCAGCTACGCTGCGCGCTTCGACCGCGGCGCCATTTCCCTGAAACGCCTTCTCAAACGAATCAAGCTCGAAACCGGGCTGCTTTTAGGCGGCCTCATTTTTCTTGCCGGCCTGATCGGTTGCGCTCGCATTACCTGGGGATGGGCCGCCGGCGGCTTCGGGCCTCTCTATCAGATTCGCCAGATTCTCTTCTGGTCCACGTGGCTTTTCCTTGGCACCCAAATCATCTTTTCCTCGTTCTTCCTCAGCATGCTGGGCATCAGCCGCGAAACCTATATCGGCGACTACGACTTAAAGTAAATCTCCAACCGTCCTCTTCCGTCCCTGTTTCCAGCTGGGGTACACTACTTGTGTTTGCTCCCCGACCGGCCTTTAGATGATCACACCGCTCGTCAGCGTTTTGCATGATACCTTTAACCACAAGCGTTTCATCGAAGAAGCGATTCAGTGCGTGTTGTCACAGGATTTCTCCGTGCGTGCGGCCCAACAAGTGCGCACGTGGATGGCATTGTGATTCAGTCCGCAAAGCCCTCTGGGTCACAGGTTGCCTGCACCGCGCTCTTTGCTATGCCTAACATTTTCGCCCTAGTATTCCCGGCGCCCGATGGGGAGTGTCAAATCGTGACCAATGCAACAGGCAATATGGTTACACCCCTCAGGTCGTTTCCCGACACGAAGCTCATTCTGACCGCCTTGGCGCTATCACCCGGACCGGACCTAAGGGGGAGCAACTCGAAGTGACTGACCTCGAAAGCACACTGATTGATATCGCCGTACCCCCGGCATATGCCGATGGCGTCACGACCGCGCTGAGGACCTACACACGCGCATCAAAAGGTAGCAGCCAGATCCTCCCCAAGCGTGAAGAAGCAACGGAGTCACTACGTACTGGAATTGGAAAGTCGCAGCCCCGGAAACCGAAAACTTCGTCAGGAACCGTTCCGAATGATGCAGTGCGCGTCCAGAAAAAAGCAACCCTGGAACTAGTTCAGTGAATAATCACCAGAGGGTGCCCTGGCATGTTGCAAATAGAGCCAACGGGGCACGCTGAATCCACTGAGGCCATTGTGCTCGCAAACTCCAAAGCATCGTCATCCGAAATAGTCCCGCTAGGAACGATATAGAGTACCGGTCCGTAGGCCGTAACAGCAGAAGTCGAGAATTGGCAATAGAGTGAGAAATATGTTGCTGGACCGCCAGAAACTTTGTAGGCCAGCCACTGCCATGACCATTGGCCGTCACCCTGTAACATACCTTGCTGGTACACCTTGTTGCTGAAAGTGGGTTGCGGAAACCCACAGAATGAAAGCCCCAGCCCGTTAATCGAGGTTCGACTATCCCCTTTAATCCATGCACCACCAATAATCCAGTCGCCTGCATTCGGGGTGTACTGAGTTGCTTGGCACGCTTCAGAGAAATACATCCCCTCATTCATGGCCGACGTGGAGGAAGCCTTTGTTGCACTCGTTCCTCCGAAAGGGTCGGATTGCCCAGGGCTGACTGTAGTTGCCCCGGAATACTGCGTAGCTACCCAAGACGATGAATTGCTCACGGCCAGGTTCTTGAACCTTACGGGTACCAGCCCGGCAATGCGCCGAGCTGAGTCTGTTTCTCCAACCATGTAGCCGTTAAAGAATCCTGTTTGCCTTGAAAGAATCGGGCTGACCCGTTGCGCAGAGAAATTCTGGCCGTTCTGGTTTAATACAGTAGCCGGACCTTGGACTCCGTTTCCGCCCGTTGTATTGGCTACGGTTGGACCTGGACCAAGTCCATCATTCTGAATCGCTGGGGTCGGTGTTGGTCCTCCGTCCGCCATTTGGATATTCGAAAGATAAGAGTCCACAGCGCCGCCGAACGCGGTAAACCAGACAACAGGCGGAATGTCGTGAACTCGGTCGCCCAGACCTTCTTCGGTGATATTGGATGCGTAAAGACCTCCGCCATTAGCACCTGGGATGAACTTTATGCCGCCTCCAGCAAAGTTCGAGTCGCTGATGTGGATTAGTCCGTTTCCTGAATTTCCAGTTCCGTCAATAAGAACAGCAGCGGCATTGTTGGCGAAGCGCCCACCAGCGGCGTTGTATGCGTTCCCTGAGCAACCGTAATCCTTGAGCCATATCCAAAACGAGCCTCCAGTGATATCAGTGCAAGGGCCGCTGGTCGGCCTATTCATAATGACCGAACTCACATTGTCAAGAACTGCGCCAGACACTCCGCATCCGGAACGAGCACGATTCGAGCACTCACCTATGACTACAGCGCGTCCTGGATAAGCGAATGCAAGATTTGAAAAATTGTGCGCCAGCTGAGTAGCGGATAGCCAGATCGCGGGTTGATCGTTATTCTCATTTCCCCCGGCAGAGACCCCGACTATCGGCTTGTGTCCGTTCGGCCCCCCGGTTGTATTCGGCATTCCGACTACGTTGGTTGTACAACCATTACACCTCAACCACCCAGCAGGCGGATGTGCATAATTCGGGTCTTGCGGACCCATCAGCCAAACAAAACTATACATTTGCGATAGCCCTGGCGCTACATGCACCGTCCCGCTTCCACATAGCAGGCGCTTCGCACTGCCTCCGGGCAACGAGGTTAGCGCTCCGAACATCGTCCGCTTCGCCGAGGTCAAGTCGAGACCGGCGTTGGCATCGTTTCCGGTGGGCGAAACGTACACGTCTGCTTGCGCCTGCAACTGCGCAGGGAGGGTGGGCGCGAGAACGGCGAAGAAAATTAGGCTTAGTGCTTTCATATTACTTGCGCAGAATCGCCTCGGCGGTGCGTGGGATAACAGCGCTAATATCTTACAGCCGCATCAGAACCAGGAACAAACGCCAGGGATATCGGAGCTGTGTGAGATTCGCTTCTATGTGTCTGTTCGATAAGGTCGCATGGGATTCCTAAGGATGCCTAGAGAAGCGAGCTGGCAATATGCGGATCTCTCATAAGGCTGTTGCTTCTTCTTGGCGCGTTCTTTCTAGACAAAGGAGTTATGCCACGAAGCAACGGCCTTTTTTCTATTTATTCTTAGAAATTCGAGCTAGGCGCGCATGATTCCGACTGGTGCCGAACAAGTTGCCTAGAAGCGCTCCTTCAGTCGAAGCGCTGGAGTTTCGATAAAGTGAAAAGAAACCACCGACAGAGCTATGGGTATCGCTAGATTCAGTGGAAATTGTCGCAGCACACCCCAGGATGGTTCCTTCGTTACCAGGAAGAGCTGTTGCCACAAATAGAGAGAGTAGGAGATCTTTCCCAGGTAAGTCAGCACGGGCCACTCGAATAACGTCACCGAGCTCACGCTCGCTCCGGCGATGATTTGGGCTAGCAGTATGACGATCACTATCTCTTGCACCGTAAGATACACCGGGTTGCTGATGCTCACCATCGCCGACCACGCCAGGAGCAACACCCAGAGTAACCCAGCGGGGATGTTCCGCGTCGCCGTCTGAACCCACTCAAAATATTTCCCGTTCGAGACGACCGCCAGGGCTAAACACGCACCGATCAGAATCGAATCGAACCTGAAGTACGGTCGCATGTAGTACGCACCCGCATTCGATTCCAGCAGGTGGAAATGCATCGCGACTCCCCGCCAGATCGTGATCACACCTGTGATCACGGCGATCGTGCTGAGCGATCGCCTTAGCGGAAGCACGCTGAACAAAAGTGGCCAGCATAGATAGAACTGTTCCTCCAGTGACAACGACCAGAGATGAGCCAGCGAATCGCTCTTCCCAAAGAAATTTCTCCCGTAGAACAGGCTCGCCACAACTTCGTATCGGGGAATATCAATAATCGCTCGCACCGACATCAGTATCACAACCGCCGCCAGAAACAACAGAAGCGCGGGACCCAGCCGCAGTGCGCGCCGGATGTAAAACTTTCGTAAACTGATCCCACCCGAATCCGTTCGTTCTCGGAACAGCAGGCTGGTAATGAGGAAACCGCTCAATACGAAAAACAGAAAGACGCCCAGGTCTTCGAGGACGATTCCCAGGCCTTGCAGGATGCTTTTACGAATTCCGTAGTGAAACCAGTGTCCGACGACGACCATCAACACGGCCAGGCCGCGAAATCCATCCAATTGCGGAAGATGCCGGAAGCGGAATACCGTTGAGGTGGCAGTCTTGGTAGAAGGCTGCATCGGAGGGGATGCAGCCTGAGATGGTCCCAGTCCACCCTGAGAGGCCCCCACTGCTTTCCCTCGCGTGTTCCCGGTCACAGATGCGCATTATAGTCCGTTGAGAGCAGCGTACCAACAAGACGGCGTTTGATGCGCTGTTCGATTCTCGCCTTTTACTCCTAGCCAGGATCTCAGCAGCTGTGAATTGAGGTTGTGAAGTGGACCGTAGAGACTTGATTTTGGTTCGCGGGACAAGCGCAGTGAGTCATGTTTGATTTTGGTGGGGCTGATCGAGGGCTCGGTTCAGGACGGTTCAGTTTTTGCGCGTACTTCGCCCTGCGAGCGAGATGCGAGACCTGTCTTGGTAGGGAGCGGGGCTTTCAACAGGGCAACGCCGTCCAGGCCACGGTGAAGACGTTCACGAGCCGCACCATTGTGCTCGGTCTTAGATCTCCCTCGAAGCTATCGCGGTTTCCAGAAACTCGCGTGTCGCTGAGGCATTGTGATCCCAGCTGACCGAAGCTTGCACGTACTGGGCAGCGGCCGCGCCGAGCTTCTCTGCCGCTGGCCTGTCGCCGGCAACGCGACGAATGAGCTCAGCGAGTTCGATGTGGTCCATTGGATGTCGCAAAAGATATCCTGTCGATCCATCAACAACGTTTTCGCTTGCCCCAGCCTGGACACTCGCGATTACGGGCAGCCCGCAAGCCATGGCTTCCAATATCGGGAGACCGAAGGCGTCTTCAAGAGACGGGGCAACATAGGCATCGGCGGCGGCATAGAACGAAAGAACATCGGCAGAAGGCGCCAGGAAACGCACACGGTCATCTAGTCGCAGTTCCCGCAGGAGGGGCCGGTACAGTCCTGGATCATCCTTTCCGACTACCAGGAGCTGGATCGGAATTTCGATGATGGCCAATGCCCGGAGTAATTGGTCGAGCCCCTTTTTCTTCCAGTCGTTCCCAATCAATAAGACGACAAAGTCGCTGTCGTCCAGCTTAAGGATTTGCCGCGAAACTGATCTCCGGGCAAGGCGAGCGCCGGAGTTAAAAGTCGCGGTTTCGACCGCGTTCGGAATAACGACCGCATCGGTCCGTCCAAAGTGTTTTTCAAGCTGGGTGGCTACAAGCTTCGACACAGCCGCTAAACGGACTTTGCGGTCAGTGTAAATGCGGCGTTCCAAAGACATAATCAGTTTGTAGTACAGTTTACGGTGAAGCGTAACAGGCCATCTGCTGACCGGCACTTTGAGTAGCGCAAGTTCATGGCGGACACGCATATGGAATTCGTGGAAAACAATATGGACGGTAATGGCATCGGCGTCAAGACAGTTGATTCCTGGTGAGTAAATGAGTAAGGGGCGATCCTCAAAACGCTTTAACGCTTGCTTCCTTACTGCGCGATTCGCAAAAAACCACCACAAGAATTTGAGAACATGGGGACCTGGAATGTCAAAAACTCTGTGCCATCGGATGAACCCGCTCGCGGTACTTCTCGGGTCATCCGTGACGAGACCATCTACGTTTTCAACTCGCTGGGAAAACAAATGGATTCCCCAGCCATATTGCGACGAAAGTCTCTCAATCTGCTCGATGATGCAGAGCTCAGTTCCATGGCGACGATCCAGGAATGGCGACACTACAACAATTTGCAAGCAGACCTCCGTTTGCTTATGGTCTTCACGCGGTTGTCTGCGCGACAGGAAGATTTCTTGGAAATTCCGAAAGTCGGAACAGAATGCCAAGCATCAGCCAAAAATAGCTATTCAGGACGAAGTCTTGGTAAGCAACGAAACCATAAAAGCTCATTGGAAAGACCAGCAGAAAGATGAACCAGAAAATCGCAAAACCGATCGGAAACCACATCGTTCCTTTCAAATTCTTGGTGGCTTGCCACGCCGAACGCGTGATCGCGAAAGCTAATGCAATCCACAAGAGAAGGCCGACAATCCCTAGCTCGATCACAAGCTGGCCATAACCGTTTTCCACACCAACATTCGTCGGCCGAGCGTGCATAATGCGGGTCACATATTGCCCTCCCAATGAAGCCGTTCCAGTTCCATACCCGTACGGCCACCCAGGATAATCAAATGCTGCGGCGAAATTCTGCAAGGGATAGTTCCAGGATCGAAAACCGAGCTCACTTGCAGAACTCCCGGGGGAAAGAGTTTCCGTGTAGATCGCCAGCCTGCTGGCGACCTCTTCCGGGAAAATGCTCACGAGAAGAGTGAAGCCTATAGTGACGAAAACC
>Ga0210405_10006934_pt1 | contig 10024 bp, 3 predicted proteins | sample IncBWH11MmetaG_FD_155492 | JGI IMG/M metagenome (GOLD analysis project Ga0210405, IMG submission 155492) | Forest soil microbial communities from Barre Woods Harvard Forest LTER site, Petersham, Massachusetts, United States - Inc-BW-H-11-M | ecosystem: Environmental > Terrestrial > Soil >... | reverse complement strand
CGGCGAGTGGGACTGCACCGCTCAGCTACCAGTGGCGGAAGAACGGCGTGAACATTGCCGGAGCCACGGCCACAAACTACACCACACCGGCGACCGCGACTTCGGATAGTGGATCGGCTTTCTCTGTGGTGGTAACGAATACCGCTGGGACGGTGACGAGTGCGGCGGCGACGCTGACAGTGAACCCCGCTCCGGTGTCACCCACGATCACCACGCAGCCAGTGAGCCAGACGGTGACCGCGGGACAGACAGCGACGTTCACGGTGGTGGCGAGTGGAACTGCACCACTCAGCTACCAGTGGCAGAAGAACGGCGTGGCGATCTCTGGTGCGACCTTCTCTAACTACACCACGCCGGCAACCACGACTTCGGATAGCGGATCGACATTCACAGTGGTGGTGACGAACACCGCTGGGACGGTGACGAGTTCGACGGCGACGCTTACCGTGAACCCCGCTCCCGTATCGCCCACGATCACCACGCAGCCGGCGAGCCAGACGGTGACCGCGGGACAGACAGCGACGTTCGCGGTGGCGGCGGCAGGAACTGCACCACTCAGCTACCAGTGGCGGAAGAACGGCGTGAACATTGCCGGGGCCACGGCTACGAGCTATACCACGCCGGCAACCACGACTTCGGACAGTGGATCGGCTTTCTCTGTGGTGGTGACGAACACGGCGGGCACGGTGACCAGTTCGGCGGCGACACTGACGGTGAACCCGGCTCCGGTGTCGCCCACGATCACCACGCAGCCGGCGAGCCAGACGGTGACCGCGGGACAGACAGCGACGTTCACGGTGGTGGCGGCAGGAACTGCACCACTCAGCTACCAGTGGCAGAAGAACGGCGTGAACATTGCCGGGGCCACGGCCACAAGCTACACCACGCCGGCAACCGCGACTTCGGATAGTGGATCGGCTTTCTCTGTGGTGGTAACGAATACCGCTGGGACGGCGACCAGTGCGGCGGCGACGCTGACAGTGAACCCCGCTCCCGTGTCACCCACGATCACCACGCAGCCAGTGAGCCAGACGGTGACCGCGGGACAGACAGCGACGTTCACGGTGGTGGCGAGTGGAACTGCACCGCTCAGTTACCAGTGGCAGAAGAACGGCGTGAACATTGCCGGGGCCACGGCTACGAGCTACACCACGCCGGCAACCGCGACTTCGGATAGTGGATCGACATTCACTGTGGTGGTGAGCAACACGGCGGGGACGGTGACGAGTTCTACGGCGACGCTTACCGTGAACCCCGCTCCCGTATCGCCCACGATCACCACGCAGCCAGTGAACCAGACGGTGACCGCGGGACAGACAGCGACGTTCACGGTGGTGGCGGCAGGAACTGCACCACTCAGCTACCAGTGGCAGAAGAACGGCGTAAACATCGCCAGGGCCACGGCTACGAGCTATACCACGCCGGCGACCGCGACTTCGGACAGTGGATCGGCTTTCACTGTGGTGGTAACGAATACCGCTGGGACGGTGACGAGTTCGGTGGCGACACTGACGGTGAACCCGGCTCCGGTGTCGCCGACGATCACCACGCAGCCGGCGAGCCAGACGGTGACCGCGGGACAGACGGCGACATTCGCGGTGGTGGCGGCAGGAACTGCACCACTCAGCTACCAGTGGCAGAAGAACGGCGTGGCGATCTCTGGTGCGACCTCCTCTAACTACACCACGCCGGCGACCGCGACTTCGGATAGCGGATCGGCTTTCACTGTGGTAGTGACGAACACGGCGGGGACGGTGACGAGTGCGGCGGCGACGCTTACCGTGAACCCCGCTCCCGTATCGCCCACGATCACCACGCAGCCGGCGAGCCAGACAGTGACCGCGGGACAGACAGCGACGTTCACGGTGGTGGCGGCAGGGACTGCACCGCTCAGTTACCAGTGGCGGAAGAACGGCGTAAACATTGCCGGGGCCACGGCTACGAGCTATACCACCCCGGCAACCACGACTTCGGACAGTGGATCGGCTTTCTCTGTGGTAGTGACGAACACGGCGGGGACGGTGACGAGTGCGGCGGCGACGCTGACGGTGAACCCGGCTCCGGTGTCGCCGACGATCACCACGCAGCCGGCGAGCCAGACGGTGACCGCGGGACAGACAGCGACATTCACGGTGGCGGCGAGTGGAACTGCACCACTCAGCTACCAGTGGCAGAAGAACGGCGTAAACATTGCCGGGGCCACGGCTACGAGCTATACCACACCGGCGACCGCGACTTCGGACAGTGGATCGGCTTTCACTGTGGTGGTGAGCAACACGGCGGGGACGGTGACGAGTTCTACGGCGACGCTTACCGTGAACCCCGCTCCCGTATCGCCCACGATCACCACGCAGCCGGCGAGCCAGACGGTGACTGCGGGACAGACAGCGACGTTCACGGTGGTGGCGGCAGGAACTGCACCACTCAGCTACCAGTGGCAGAAGAACGGCGTGAACATCGCCGGGGCCACGGCTACGAGCTATACCACGCCGGCAACCACGACTTCAGATAGTGGATCGGCTTTCATTGTGGCGGTGACGAACACGGCGGGGACGGTGACCAGTTCGGCGGCGACGTTGACGGTGAACCCCGCACCCGTGTCACCCACGATCACCACGCAGCCAGTGAACCAGACGGTGACCGCGGGACAGACGGCGACATTCGCGGTGGTGGCGGCAGGCACCGCGCCACTCAGCTACCAGTGGCAGAAGAACGGCGTAAACATCGCCGGGGCCACGGCTACGAGCTATACCACGCCGGCAACCACGACTTCGGACAGTGGATCGGCTTTCACTGTGGTGGTGACGAACACGGCGGGGACGGTGACCAGTTCGGTGGCGACGCTGACGGTGAACCCGGCTCCGGTGTCACCGACGATCACCACGCAGCCAGTGAACCAAACGGTGACTGCGGGACAGACGGCGACGTTCGCGGTGGCGGCAAGTGGAACTGCGCCGCTCAGTTACCAGTGGCGGAAGAACGGCGTGAACATCGCCGGAGCCACGGCCACAACTTACACCACGCCGGCGACCGCGACTTCGGACAGTGGATCGGCTTTCATTGTGGTGGTGACGAACACGGCGGGGACGGTGACCAGTTCGGTGGCGACACTGACGGTGAACCCGGCTCCGGTGTCACCCACGATCACCACGCAGCCGGCGAGCCAGACGGTGACCGCGGGACAGACAGCGACATTCACGGTGGCGGCGAGTGGGACTGCACCACTCAGCTACCAGTGGCGGAAGAACGGCGTGGCGATCTCTGGTGCGACCTCCTCTAACTACACCACGCCGCCAACCACGACTTCGGACAGTGGATCGGCTTTCACTGTGGTGGTAACGAATACCGCTGGGACGGTGACGAGTTCGACGGCGACACTGACAGTGAACCCGGCTCCTGCCCCAGCGATTCAGCTGAATCCGACGTCGATTAATTTTGGAAACGCTGTGGTCGGCGTTAACTTGTCCCAAGTCTTGATCATCAAAAACACCGGCACGGCGACATTGACCATTTCTCAAGTGACCGCAACTGGCTCAGGTTTCAGCGTCGGTGGTTTCTCAGTCCCATTGAATGTAAACGTGGGGCAACAAACCACAGTCACAGTGGGCTTCCTGCCAACGGTGGTTGGCTCTGCATCCGGCAACATCTCCATTGTCAGCAACGCGCCCACTTCGCCAAGTTCCGTGAGCCTCAGCGGGACTGGAATCGCTGCCACTTTCATTCTAAGCATTAGCCCGGCCAATCTGAGCTTCGGCAATGTCACGACAGGCACTTCTTCCGCTGCTCAAAGCGTAATTATCACGAACACCGGTAATTCCAGTGTTGTGATATCGCAGATCGCCTTGAGTGGAGCAGGTTATACCATGACCGGCGGGAGCGCGCCGGTGACACTCACTCCGCTACAAACTGTCACCCTATCCGTGCAGTTCGGCCCCACGGCGACAGGCACAGTGAGCGGAAATATTTCGATCGTGAGCAATGCCACTGGTTCACCTGCGGCAGTCCCTCTAACGGGAACAGGAGTTGCTCCCGTACAGCACTCGGTGGCGCTCACTTGGAATGCGAGTACATCGACGGTCGCCGGGTATAACGTCTACCGCGGCACGGTGAGCGGTGGGCCCTATGCGAAGATCAACTCCTCGCTCGTTACTGTCCTCGACTACACAGACTCCACGGTACAAAGCGGTACCACGTACTACTACGTAACAACAGCAGTGGATTCAAGCGGGAATGAGAGCGTCTTCTCGAACGAAGTGTCCGCCACTATCCCATAAGCGTGTCTGGACTCCGGGCCGACACCTATCCGAGAGACCTCAAGCCCTTCTCATCCCATCTGATTAGCAGGGTGGTAACCGGAAACTGGCCCACGATCCGGTCCTGGGATGGGCGGGGGTCCGGTTGGGCAGGGGTGACTAGCATTCTAAGGCCAGAGTGCTATACTCCGCCTGAAAAGCTCTGCCTACGGTTGAGGGTAGGCACCGCGGACGGGTTCCAACGGGGGGTTGCAATGGAAGCTATGGAATCGGCGTTTTCGGGGCCACTGATGTATCTGCTGATAGTCTGGGGAGTCGTGACCGCCGTGTTTTTGCTGTTGATCGCGTGGCGCAGCGTGCTTTCCAGCCATGAGGACGATCAAATTTTCATCGACGCAGCGCAAGAACATATGGCGAGGGAGCAGCGCGAATTGATCAAAAAGATCGAATCGCTGGGGAAGCCGCTGATGATGAGCGGCATCACCTCGGGCGTGCTGTTGCTGGTGATTGCCGGAATGTTCGTTTACCACGGCCTGAAGAATTTCTAGCCGCAGGCGTGGCGACGCTGGGCCGCAGAGAGCTCAGGGCTTTGGTGGTGTAGCCGCAGGGGTTGGTGTTGCCGGAGAGGCTGCCTGCGAAGCTTGCACCAGAGAAGTATGATTGTGGACGACCAGCCAGTTATCGTTGCGCTTTTCGAAGATCAACGTGGTATGGCCGAAGGCTGACGCCGGGACTCCATCCACCACCGCGGTAAATTCCCACTGATACGAAGCCCAGGCCACGTTTCCGGAAGGAGCGAAGCGGATGAGCGTGTTGCTGCGGTCGAGGCGCACCTGCTGCGCGCGGGAGCGCTGCGACTGGTAGCTGGTGAGATAGTTCGGCCAGCCGACGACCGGCGGGGCCCACATGCCGTTCACGACGTCGACATCGTCGGCATAGTGGGAGTGAAGCTTTTCGATGTCGCCGAGCTGCCAGGCGCCGAGCATTTCGCCGATGGCGTTGTCGATGCGCTGCTCGTCGGGAAGAATGGTGGCGGTTGCGGGATTGGGCGGGGTGTCGTCTTTTTTCTTTTTCTTCTGTGCGGAGGCGGTGGAAGCCAGCGTCAGACTTAGAAGCAGGAAAAGAGAACAGAAAAGTGCTCGGCGTGCGGCGATGCGGATGGTTGAAGCGTCTTTCCAGAGATTCATGCTCGATTCACTCCCCAATTTTCAGGCGCGCTTCGGTTGCTGACTCGGGAAGCGGCGCGACGATGACCGTTGTGCTGGACAGTAGAGAGCATAGCGCAGCGCGGAGGGCGGCGAGGAGGAATGTGTTCAGTTGGTTTACGTGAGCCGCCTTGGTAGCGCCGGCTTCCAGCCGGCATTGTTTCTTTCTATGAGCGCTTGCCGGCTGGAAGCCGGCGCTACCCCCCGCGCGCACCTGCGATTCTGGTTATTTCCCTGAGGCGGACAAGAGGTTGACGAACAAGCGGTAGGCGCCGGGGACGCCTTCGGGGAGTTCGCGGAAGAAGGCGAGGCCGGTGTAGATGTAGACGCCTTTACCGAGATGCGTGTAGACGAGGCCGCCGTTGAGGTCTTTTTCGCCGGGGTCGTGCATGGAGAGCAGCGGCGTGTATTTGGCGTCGAAGTCGCTCCAGTAGTAGAGACCGCGTTCCTGCACCCAGTTCTGGAAATCGGCGGCGGTGATTTTGTTGGGCGTGTTGAGCAGCGGGTCGTCGGGCTTCAGGAATTTCACTTCGGCGGTTTCGTCGGTGATGCGCGGCGTGGGATTGCCGATGGTGGCGTGATAAGGGGCGGGGAGGAATTTGTTCCAGATGAAGTCGCGATTGTACTGGACGACGAGCGTGCCGCCGGCGGAGACGTAATCGAGGAGACGCTTGTTGGCGCCGGCGAGTTCGGGGCGGAGTTCGTAGGCGCGGACGCCGACGACGATGGCAGTGTATTTCGAGAGATCGCCAAAGGTGAGGGCGTTGGCGTCGAGCATTTCGACGCTGATGCCGAGGCGCTTGAGGGCTTCGGGAATCATTTCGCCTTCGGCGGAGATGTAGCCGACGCGGAGATTCGCGGGCACGTTGATGTCAAAGGCGTGGACGACGGTTTGCGCGGGCTCGCTCCAGAGGATGGAGGGCATGGTGGGAAGCGGTTCGAGCGAGGTGGAGAATTTTTCGTCGCCGCGTTTGGCGTAGGCGGTAATGGAGAAATTGCCGGGCTCGAGTTTGGCGGGCGGCGTGACGCTGAGCTTGGCGTACTGGTCGCCGACGCCGTCGAAGGAAAGTTCGACGGGAGCGCTGGAAGTGAATCCGTCAGGAGTGTCGAGGCCAACAGAAACTTTGGCTGATTTTGTGGAGTAGGAATGGAGACGGAGGTACACGTCAAATGGCTTGTGCTGGGTGGCAAGGACTTCGATTGCCTGAGTCGGTTCAACAGCTAGAGTGTAGGCGGGAACAATTCGAAGAGCGACTTTTTGTACGGCGGTGGAACTGGCCTGGACACGAATTACAGGCGCGCTCGCCAAGAAGGAATAACCACCTATCGAGACGGGCTGGCGCAACTCGACGAGGGGCTTTGGCTCGGCGACTAGCAGGTCGATGATTCCTGGGTTCTTTGGAACAGGTCCTGCCACTATCGTAAATTGTTGTTCCCCAGCGGCGGTCGTTTTCCGATCTGCCGGAGTCCATCCGAACGGAAGCTCCAACTTAGGCTCCTGAAAAGAGCAAAAGGCCTCGGACCGGCAGCGCGCGTCATAGTTCACGGCGAAGGGCTCTCCCTCAACCAATTCGCTTTGGTCGGAAACGGCGTTCATTTCCAATCCCGCAGCCAGTTCCAGGGCATGAATAATGCGTGATTGACGCTTGGGATCTTCGTACTGCCAAACGCCTAACTTCGCAGGGTCAGGAGCGGGAGGAAGCCCATGAGCGCAAGTATGCTTCGGTGCTGATGCAGCTTTAGCGAGATACTGAACGGCGCCCTGCATGTTAAGGGCAAGGGCCTCGCGACGTGCCGCAACCAATGAGGCGTCCACCGCGGTTTCGGAGCAATCCTCCTTGACCAGAGGTTGCGAGAGGATCTTCGGGTCGAATGGCTTCCCATCTTCGCGTTTTAGTGCGAGGGGGCGACGGAGGAATGGGGAACTCAGGAAGGCGGAGATGCCCTGGCTGCGGTGATTGCTGAAGGCATCGATGCCGATTTCGCGCCAGGATTTTCCGTAGAGGGAAGAGACGTCATCGACGGGCAGGATATAGCCCTTGGGATTATCGCTGCCGCGTTCCACGTCGAGAATCGGGACGTCGGCGCCGGCGGCATCCCATGCGGGGAGGCCTGGATTGAGAAGGAATTTGGGATCGGCCGCGAGCTTTACGGCTTTCGGGGTCCAGATGCCGGAAAGTTGGTGGTGGCCGTGGCCTGTGTGCACGCCGCCCCAACCGTTGATGACGATGTTGGGGCGGAATTCGCGGATGACACGAACCATATCTTCGAGGACGGGGTCACCCCAGATTTTTTCGGTTTCTTCGGGAGTTTTGGAAAAGCCGAAATCCTTGGCGCGGGTGAAATAGAGTTTGACGCCGTAGCCACGGGTGGCGGCGAGAAGTTCCTGGGTGCGGATGAGGCCGAGCTGCGGCGCTTGCTCGGGGCCGAGCGCGTTCTGGCCGCCTTCCCCACGCGTGATGGAAAGTAGCGCGACGTCGGCGTGGAGGCCGCGGGCGAGATACGTGAGGATGGCGGAGCTTTCGTCATCGGGATGCGCGGTGATGTAGAGGATGCGCGTGGTAACGCGGGCGGAGTCGATGGCTTCGATGGTTTCGGGGAGGCCGGGGCCCGTACCGGGGGCGGGAGGGAATTGGGCGCAAGAGGAGAGAGGGAAAAGCGCGGTGAGGAGTACGAGTGTTGCCAAGCGGATGCGGTTCAAAAGGCCTCCAAAAGAAAGTCGATGCTCGACGCTTCTCTAGCCCCGGAGGGGCGAAAGAAGTTAGCCCAGGGCGTAAGCCCTGGGATCTTTGCTTACGCGCTGGGCTAACCTCTGCCGCGCCTCTGGCGCTAATTCGCCGAAACCTCTTCCTTGGCCGGGCCGAAAGGCCATTGTCGCATTTCGCGGGCGCGAATTAAAAATGCGGTTGCGCCGAGAGCGATTTCGAGAAGGCCCCACTTGCGGGCTGGGCCGGTCTGCCAGAAGAGCCAGGCCCAGCCAAACATCGTGAGCACCGCGGGCACGGGATACAGCCACATTTTAAACGGCAGCTTTTCCGAGCCCAGGCGGCGGCGCAGCAGCATCACTCCCACGGCCTGACCGATGAACTGCACGATCAGGCGCATGGCGAGAATGCCGGCGATGGCGGTTTCCAGTTTAAGAATAATGCTGAAGAGGAACGCCAGCGCTCCGAGGATCAGAAGCGAAACGTGGGGAAAATGTTTCGTCGGGTGCACTTTGGCGAAGACGGGGAAGAAATTGCCGTCGAGCGCGGCGGAATAGGGCACGCGGGAGTAGCCGAGGAGAAGAGAAAAGACGGAGGCCATGGCGATCCAAAGGACCATCCAGGTGACGAAGTGCGCGGCGCCGGTGCCGTAGAGGCGCTCGACGAAGAGACTGGCGATGAAGGGAGTGTTCTGGGCTTCGCGCCAGGGGACCACGCCGAGGAGGCTGGTCTGCATGGCGAGATAGAGGACGGTAATGCCGAGGATGGAAAGGAAAATCCCGCGCGGGATATTTTTTTCGGGATTGCGGATTTCGCCGCCGAGGTGGCAGATGTTGTAGTAGCCCCAGTAGCTGTAAACCGTGTTGATCATGGCGGCGCCGAGGCCGGCGAACCAGAGGGAAGAGAGATGAAACGCGCCCGGTGGAAAATCGAAGGCGAGTTTGGGATCGAAATGGCGGATGCCTCCCCAGATGAGCCAGAGCATCGTGCCGACGACGCCGACCCAAAGGAGAACAGAAATTTTTCCGATGGTGGTGATTTTCCGGTAGAGAAGGATCACTAGAAAAATTACCAGGCTGCCGGAGATGGCTTTGGCTTGCCAGAGCGTGAGCGGATGCAGATAGCCTGCGTAGCGCGCGAAGCCGATGGAGGCTGAGGCGACGGAGAGTGGCGCCTGGACGAAAGTTTGCCAGACGAAGAGGAAGGACATCAGGCGGCCCCAGCGGCCGGGGCCGTAGGCTTCGCGAAGGAAGACGTAGGTGCCGCCGGCTTTGGGCATGGCGGCGCCGAGTTCGGACCAAACGAAGCCGTCGAGCGTGGCGAGGAGCGCGCCGGCGAGCCATGCGATGAGGGCTTGCGGGCCGCCCATGGCTTTGATGACGAGGGAGCTGACGACGAAGGGGCCGATGCCGACGATTTCGATCATGTTGAGGGCGACGGCTTCCTTGAGGCCGAGGCCGCGCTCGAGCGAGGGCTGCGACTGCGCGAGTTGGGGGGATGGAGGGGAAATGGACATGCGCAGCGAGAATAACAAAAGGGCGGGAATCCTCCTACGGGATGCAGCGGGGCGAAGAGAGAAAATAGAAAAGTGAAAATAGAAAGCGGATTCATCGCGCGAGGAGCGCGGTGGTGGGGAGTTCCTCACCCCGTTCCGACGGCGAACGGGGTTTGGAATGACAAGCTTTGGAATTTGTTTTGCGGTGGTGTTAGGGGACGGCTTACACTCGTGGAGAGGAGAGCGCAAGCCCGCCGGGGCTCTCCGTTCAACCATGAAACGAAGATTTATTTTGCTGGTGCTGGGCGTGTGCGCGTTGCTGCTGGCGCCGTGGCACGCCGCCGCGGGGAATCTTTCGCTTCCGCC
>Ga0210405_10006932_pt1 | contig 10026 bp, 6 predicted proteins | sample IncBWH11MmetaG_FD_155492 | JGI IMG/M metagenome (GOLD analysis project Ga0210405, IMG submission 155492) | Forest soil microbial communities from Barre Woods Harvard Forest LTER site, Petersham, Massachusetts, United States - Inc-BW-H-11-M | ecosystem: Environmental > Terrestrial > Soil >... | reverse complement strand
GTAAAGTGTTAGTAGGTCAGACTTCCGATTACGCGACTAATCGGGCCCTACTACGGCCTTTTCGCACGCCATCGTGCAGAGTGGTTGGTATCATGGGCCTGCGAGGTGTTTGGTGCCATTCTTCGGAAAGCTAATCTGCGTGTCTGCAATGTGGCTGCCAATTCTCTTGCCGCAGAGTGTTAAGCCCCCCACCGCGAAGGTGCAGGTGTCGGACTTTGAACAGAAGACTGACAGTCTAATCGAGCGATTCAGCACGTCTGGAAGAACGCTCGTTGATTCCGTCATCGAACTTGCATACAAGTACCAAGTACCGATGGCTATTGAATACGCAGACCGGGAAGCTACGACGCGGCCACTAAATTTAGAGTTTCACAATAAATCCTTTCGAGGAATAGTCGAAGCTATCGTTAAAGAGGACCCGCAATACCGAGTAAGCTTTTCTAACGGCATCGTAGATATATTCTCACCGATGGCCCGCGAAGATAGTTCCAATTTACTCAACAAAATCATGAAGGATTTTTCCGTGACAGAAATGGAGACCCGGTTGGCCGATTCTCAATTATTCTGCGCTGTCGTACAAGCAGCGGGTTCCGGCGGTAGCGTGGGGAGCCTAGCGGTAGGCCAATGGGACCCTCTTAGAATTACGTTGCACCTGCAAAATGCAAGAGTTTACGAAATCCTGAACGCTATAATCGCGCAAAATGGAAGAGCCATCTGGACTGTGACAGCTAGCAACTTAGCCAGCCTTCCACAATGTTGTGGCCTTTGGTACATTTACCCGCTTCAAGAGCCCTTTAAAAGCGTTGTCTCAGACAGATTAGTTAGAATGCCACAATGAAATTCAACGCACGCGAGTAGCCTGTGGACGAAGTTGCTCCTGGTAAACGCGCAAACCGGACATCAAGTGCCGATCCCCGGATTGGTGCCGCATTGTCCAAAAACCTCCAGAATGAACGCCCTGTAACCTGAGTGTTTTCTTTGCCTCACAATTCGCGTTGAGCCTTGCCCACAAAGATTGAATGCGGGCAGGACTATCAGGAACGTTCGGCGGGTCAGGCCTCGCGTTTGGTGGCAGGGCAGTACCCGGAAATTGCCGGAGTTTGGGGGCTGGTGGATAGGCGCGGGTTGCGGGCTTGAGGAGCGAGATGTATAGTGGCGCAAGTCCGGAAAGTCCGGAAGGGTCCCACAAAAATCTCAGTCAAGTCTAGATGGAGGGATGCCATGAAGAAATGGCTGGCGTTTACATTTTTCATCTCCTTGCTGCTGCCTGTTCTGGCAACAGCGCAGAGTACCTTCGACGGAACGTGGAAGTTCGATTTGAAGACGGTGCAGTTTCCAAGCAAGCCTGACGTTTATTTGCTGCAAGACGGCATTTACAACTGCAAGACTTGCGTTCCCGTGATCGACATCAAAGCCGATGGCCAAGACCAGAAAGTGAGCGGCCACCCGTACTACGACACAGTGAGCATCAAGGTTGTGGATGACCACGGCATCGAAGAAACCGACAAGAAAAATGGGAAGACAGTGGCAACGTCCAAAACGTGGGTCTCGGCAGACGGTAATACCCTGATGTTCGAGTTCAGCGACAGCAGCAACACCAACGGCGATCCAGTAGCCGGAAAGGGAGAAGAAACGCGGCTTGTCAAAGGACCGGCGGGGTCTCACGCCATTTCAGGCTCCTGGCGAATGAGCAAAATGGATGCGCTGTCCGAAAACGCGATCTTTGTCACATTCAAAGTTTCAGGCGACAGCTTGACGATGACCAATCAGACAGGACAGAGCTACACGGCGAAGCTCGACGGGACAGAAGCGCCCTACAATGGCGACCCCGGCACGACCAGCGTCTCGGTGAAGAAAACAGGGCCGAGCACAATCGATGAAACCGATAAACGCAACGGGAAAGTTATCAGCATCACACGCATGACGGTTTCTGCTGACGGAAAAAGCATGACGTTCGCCATCGAGGACAAGCTTCACGGTACGACGGCGAAGTTTGTCGCGCAGAAACAGTAGACTGCTTCTTCTGACCGGCATTTTTTGCGAATCCGTATCGCTTTAACTGATTCGGCGAGCCGTCGGGCCGCTAAGTCGAACCACCTGGCCAACTCCTGATTAACGCTGCCGGACATGTGGGAACAGCGTGAACGCGACTGACTACGGTTTTCGCTTCGCCCAGTTCACAACCAGCAAAAAAACAATTACCGCCGATAGCCAGGACAAAAACTGTGCGTCTATCGCGGGCCCAAAATTGAACGGATTCGGGTGGCCAAGGCGCCATGTTTGATAAGCGGTGAGCAACCAAAGAAGCGGGACGCGAATGGCAAAACGAGTTACAAGTGCTAATGCGAAGGCTGTGCAGTAAATGACTGCCGGGCGCCGAGACATGTGATTTAGACGCCAAGCGGAGTTGGTCAGTGCCTGGTTAACGCGGAAACTTGTAAAGTGGGCTCTAGCCAACCGTCAGTAGCCTTTGCAGAGGACAAGGGCAACAGCCTTTCCGTTCTTCATGACAACCATCCAGGGACTGTCCCTCAGGAAGAATGCATCTTCGCTTTTGGCTGCAATCTCAGCCCGGCCTGCATTCCCCATTGTGAAGGCTCCCGGACTGAAGTAGCAGGCCTGGTAATATGGCGTGACTTCCCCCAGCGTCCGTATGTAACCAAAGCGAGCCTTGACTTGGTCCTTTGTCAACCCTTCGACCCGCCTTACGGGCCAGACATCGTGGGACATCGCTGCCAAGGCGGAATCGAGATTCATGTTGTTATTTAGGCCGTGTTTCCACAACACATAGTAGATGTTCTTGGGGTCCACATCGTCTGGATAGGTTCCCAGCCATGCGCAGAATACGAGCAGCGACAGAATCGCGACAACGCCGGTGAAGAATGCAGCAAACGCGATTCGTCGAAACCATGTCTTCCTATTAGCGGGATTCATTGTGGGGAGAACAGTTTCCTCAGGTAATCGTAGCAGAAGTTATCAAGGTCCTGGTTAACGCGCTAATCGGAAACTTGATTCTCATTGTCCGGTAAGGCGACTAACTAATCAGGACTTGCACGGGTCCTTCCGCCCATTGCTTGAGTCGAGTGTAGTCGCCAGCCGGAGGCTAGGTAAATAATTGCGAGGCCAGTTTTTTCACTTCAATTGCTTCTTCGTTCTTATTTGTTCTAAACCTGAATAGGTTGGGAACAGCGTAAGTCTCCACCTGGGTCTTGACCGCCTCTACCCGTCGGATTTCAAAAACCAGCTTGTCACTCCAACAACGCCACAAACCAACATTTAACAAGCTGGTTATGTATCCGGTCGCGGAGCGAATCCCTAATCTGCCGCTTCGTCGTAGCCAATTCCCTCTGGTGTAGAATTGTGGCCAAATGCCACTGTCTCCCGGAGCTCGGTTGGGACCTTACGAGATCCTTGGCGCGATTGGCACGGGCGGGATGGGCGAGGTATATCGTGCGCGCGACACCAAGCTCGGGCGCGACGTAGCCCTCAAGATCCTGCCGCAGGAGGTGGCGGCCGACCCCGACCGCCTGGCGCGCTTCAGACCGGAAGCCCGGACCCTCGCCGCGCTCAACCACCCGCACATCGTTACCATCTTCTCCATCGAGGAACACGATGATGTTCCCTTCATGACGATGGAGCTCATCGAGGGGTGCACACTTGACCAGGGGATTCCTGAGGGCGGCCTCTCGCTGGCGCGGTTCTTCGACATCGCGATTGCGCTGGCCGACGCGCTTTCGGCGGCGCATCGGAAACACATCATCCACCGCGATCTGAAACCCGCGAACGTGATGTTGACCGACGACGGCAATGTGAAGGTTCTCGACTTCGGACTGGCGCGGGCGGTTGACGCGGATGTCGTCCGCCCCGGGGAAGACGTCACCTACCTCGGGCTCACACAGGCCGGGACCATCGTCGGCACGATGCCGTACATGTCGCCCGAACAGATCGAAGCCAAGCCGCTCGATCATCGCACCGACATCTTCTCGCTCGGCATCATGCTGTACGAGTTGGCGACGGGCGCGCGGCCGTTTCGCGGTGATTCGTCGCCGGGGCTCATGTCGTCCATCTTGAAAGATCGGCCCGAGCCGGTTGGGGAACGGCGTCCTGACATACCCGGAGACGTGTGTCGTCTCATTGACCGGTGTCTCGAAAAGCACCCGCGCGACCGCATCCAGACGGCCAACGACATTCTGGTCGAACTGAAGGCACAACGCCGGGCGTGGGAATCGGGGGCTGGTTGGGCAGTCAGGCCGATGGAACGCGTGGCGTCAATCGCGGTGCTGCCCTTCACCGACATGAGCGCCGCGAAGGACCAGGACTGGTTTTGCGACGGCATCGCCGAAGAGATCCTGAACGCCCTCGCGCCACTCAAAGGCCTGAGGGTCGCCGCTCGCACATCGGCGTTTTCGTTCAAGGGCAAGAGCGACGATCTTCGGACCATCGGCGACAAACTGCACGTAACGACGGTGCTCGAAGGCAGCGTACGGCGGGCCGGTGATCGCGTCCGCATAACCGTGCAGCTTAGCGACGTGGCCAATGGCTTTCAACTGTGGTCGGAGCGTTACGACCGTGAGCTGAAGGACATCTTCGATGTGCAGGATGAGATTGCGAAGGCGATTGCCGGGCGGTTGCGGCTGACCCTGGCCGGTTGCAAGAACGATCGGCTGGTCGAACAGGCCACGATGAACATCGAGGCGTATCAGCTCTATTTGAAGGGTCGCGCGCTGCTCGATCGGCGGGGAGCCAGCGTCCCGACCGGGCTCGACCTGCTTCGGAAGGCTGTCGAGCTCGACCCCAGCTATTCGCTGGCCTGGGCCGGCGTCGCCGACGCGTTTACCGTGCTGGCGTATTCAGGGGCCATTCGAGGCTCTGAGTCGAAACCACGAGCAATGGCGGCAGCGAAACGGTCAATCGAACTCGATCCCATGTCCGCGGCGGGCCGCACTGCTCTGGCGTGCGCGACCCTGATGTACGAAAACAACCGCGCGATGGCGAAGCAGGAGTTCGAGCGAGCGTTGGAGCTCAGTCCGAGTTACGGGCTAGGCCGCTGCTGGTACGCGCTCTTCTATTTCCAATGGGCTTGCGGGGAGTACGAGCAGGGGATCGCTGAAGCCCGTCACGCGCTCGACAGCGACCCGCTGTCCTCGTACGTGATGATGATCCTCGGAGCCTGTCTGTTCACAGCTGGCCGACTAGACGAGGCGATCGAAACGTCCCGCCGGGCCGTTCAACAGGACCCCGAGTCATTCGTGGCCCGCTGGGCACTCGGCATATCGCTCGGAATGGCTGGACAATTCGGAGGGGCGGTCTCCACGCTCGAGGCTGCCGCAGAAATGTCGGGGCGCCACTCGCTCGCCCTCACTAGCCTGGCGGGAGTCTTCGGGCATGGGGGGAAGCCAGCGGAGGCGCGCGCCCTGCATCGCGAACTGGTGGACCGCGGTTCGAGAGGTTATGTCCCGGCTTCGCACCTTGCCCTTACGGCTGAGGCTGCCGGACAACGCGAAGAGGCGATGGCGTTCGCGCGTCGTGCCTGGGATGGGCGCGAGCCACCGTTCATCCTCTGGGCGCGCCACTTTCCGCAATATCGCACACTGCACTCGGATCCGCGGTTTGCCGCGATCCTACGCGAGATGAACAGACCAGTGCGCGGTTAACGCGCTAATCGGAAAAGTAAAGTAATACTTTATATGTCCGGTAACGCGACAAATCAGGAGTTAGCCGACTCTACCTACTGTTCGCAGGAAATTCAGTTGGCTATTGCAGCTTCGCGTACTCCGCTTTCGCTGCCATGAAGATGGGAATGTCCGGGTCGGCGTCTTTCCAGATTGTAAGGAAATCCTGATAGGCCGCTTTGGCTTTGGCGGTGTCGCCTTGCATTGCGTAAGCGCGTGCCAATCCCAACCGCGACAGCGCGCCCCACGGAAAGTTCACCACCACTCCTCGATAGTCGATGAATTTCCGATACTCTGCTGCGGCCGCATCGCCGTCGTGCAGCATCCGATAGGCTTCTCCACGCAGATAAGGCGGGCATAGAAATATCGCGAGGTTGCTTGTAGGTTGACCCAGTTCGATGGCGCTCGCCTCTTTCAATAACTCGATGGCCTTGTTCGCGTCTTTGCGCTCCATTGCGACCGCTGCGCGAATCGTGGGCAACCAGTATCTCTGCACCATCGCGTCCAGCGGGTAGGTCTTGTCGAGTTCGGCAGCCAATTTCTCTGCCCCTGCCGTATCGCCTGCCCGCGCCAAAGCCAGTGTCGCCACCGTCCGAACATCCCGGTTCGGGGCCAACTTCAACGCGCTGTTCGCATCGGCCCGCGCCTGCTCCCGGTTACCCGCTTCCACTTCGCGTAGTGCCGCTGCTACCTGATAGGCTGCTGCACTCTCTTTGGCATCGTTGTGCTCGGCGGAATCCATCGCCCGGCGGGTCAGTTCATGCGCGTTCTTCAGCTTGCCGTACCAACCCTCTGTATCCGCTTGGTTGGCCAGCAGCAGATTCTCTGCACCCGGCTTGCCCATGGCAACTGTCGTCAACCGCGCCATGTGGGGCGTGTCGCCCTTCAGGAAAGCCAATTGGTAATTGTTTGAGAGCAGTATCTCGCTCTCCAGCTTGTGCTCCTCCGCCTGCTTGTATACCGCCTCTGCCTCATCCAGTCGATTCAAGCTCGTGTATGCGATGCCGACGTTCAGATAGCTGGTCACATTAGTCGGCGCCAATCGCAGCGACTCGCGGCTTTCCTCCAGTGCCTTTTCGGAGTTTCCAAGGACGCCGTAAATGAGTCCTAGATTCGAATAAGGGATAAAATCCCTAGGGTAGGTCTGCTGCCAACTTTCGTAGGTTTGCGCCGCCTTTTCCAGTTCGCCTGTTGTAACCAGATAGTAGAATCCCTCGATGGAGAACCGCTCCCGCTCGCTCACCTTGTCCCGCAGGTCGTAAGCTTTGCGTGCATACTTTGCTGCCCGGCCGATTTCGTTCAGGTTGGAATAGACAACCGCGATGGCGCGGTAGGCTATAGCGAACTTCGGGTCGAGTTCCACGGCCCGTTTGTAGAAGGCCAGCGCGGCGGTTTCCCCTTTCGTCCACCGGGTCTTCCATCCCAAACTGTAGGCTTTCAGCGCTTCGAGCGAGGGCGTGGTCGCATCCGACAGCGGTGTGTCATACTTCTGCACGGAACTCAGGGATTCGCCCAGTTTGCTTCGCAGGCTGACCGCCGCAGCGTCTAGAGTCTTGAGCACTCCTTCCTTTCCTGCCGCCTGCTCCTGCGCTCCTGCCAGTAGGTCTCCCGTGTCGCAGTTCACGGCCTTCAGCCCAATCACGTACTGGCTGCCCAGCCCCGCAATCGAACCCGTCACCATGGCTTTGCTGCCCGTGCGCTGGCAGACCTCGCCTGCGACCTCCGGCGTCAAGAGGTCCCCGGCGTGACGGCCCATCAGCTTCAATGTTTGATTCACCTTGTTCTCGGAAACCAAGTCAAGAAATGGTGACTGTTCCAGTTGCACGAAAAGTCCTTGTTTCAGCGTGTCATCGAACAACGCATCGCCAGTCTTGTTGTCGAAATCCGCCAGAATAATCGTGTCCTTTTCGGTGAGGGCCGTCGCAGCTGGATGCGTCGCCGCCAGGTGCGAGCGGAAGTAGAGAAGTCCTCCAACCGCAGCGACTAGAATTGCGGCAACAGGTATCAGACTCTTCCAGAGTCTCCCGCCCGTTCCCGTAACTTCCGTGACCTTCACTCCCGTGGGTGAAGAAGGTACAGTCGACGCAGGCGAAGGCTGGGACAACGAAGGCTGCAGGGTAACTTGCGAGCCGGCTTCCTGCGCCACAGCGACTGACTCGGAACCCACAGGGGCCGAACGTCCTGATTCTGTATCCCGTTTCAAGCGCATCAGTTCGGAACGCATTTCCGCTACGCCTTGATAGCGTAGCTCTCGGTCCTTCTCTAGCGCCCGGTTGATGAGGCGTTCCAGTTCAGCTGGCACGCTGTGGTTCAATCGGACGGCCGGGACAGGTGCGCGGTTCAGGATTGCATCAAAAACGATTCCCGTGCTCTCCCCACGAAACGGCAACGCGCCTGTTGCCATCTCGTACAGCACCGAACCAAATGAGAACAGGTCGCTTCGCGCATCCAACTCTTCCGCTCGCACCTGCTCCGGCGACATATACGCTACCGTCCCCAACATAGTGCCCGGACTGGTCAGATGTTCCACACTCACGCCCTCGGTCATTTGCCCTGTAACCGTCGTACCAGAATGGCCAGCTCTCGTGAAACCGACCTTTGCCAGACCGAAATCGAGTAGTTTGGCGTGACCGCGCTCGGTCACAAAAATATTGGCCGGTTTGATGTCGCGGTGAACGATTCTTCTGGAGTGCGCCGCATCCAGGGCATCAGCGATTTGAATCGCCAGTTTGAGCAGAACTTCTGTCTCGATGGGCTTTCCGGCAATCCGATGCTTCAACGTCATGCCATCCAGAAACTCCATGACGATGAACGCTTCGCCGTGCTGGTCGTCAATTTCATAGATGGTGCAGATATTCGGATGATTCAGGGCAGAGGCTGCTTGCGCTTCGCGCTGAAAACGGGCGAGTGCCTGAGGGTCCCGCGCCACGTCCTGCGGCAGGAATTTCAGGGCGACGAAGCGGTGCAGCTTTACGTCCTCAGCTTTGTACACAACACCCATACCACCGCCGCCGAGCTTCTCTAGGATGCGGTAATGGGAGATGGTCTGGCCGACGAGCGAGTCGGGGGCTGGCATGTGCAGCACATATTAAGGTGAGGACAGAAGGCAAGTCAACGAAGCGACACGAAGTGAAACAGATTGCTTGCCAAGTCCCGGTAACGCCGTTACCGGGTGCGCCGTGAAAAGGTGGTGGTCCACAGCGGGAGTTAAACCCGCCCGGGAACTGGTTCGCTCCACCCGGTAGCAATCAGAGCAGCAGTGGAGGCAACGAGACTGCTGAAGCCTCTGGTGCAGATGGTCGCAAAGGCGACTTGGCGAGCTTGCAGGCCGTAACCTAAGTGAACGCTGAGCAGGCCCCGAAAACAGTGATGCAGGAGCCGACCCGCCCCGGTTATGGGGAAGGCCGAAGTTGGTGGAATCGTACGAGCGAACAAATTCCATCAGACCTGCCGGGGTATTAGCGACGGCATGCAGGCAAAGTGGACCACACGCAACACGGGAAGTCCCAGCGGTGATGGCCGTGTGGATCAACTGGCAACTCGCGAGAGACCGGCCGGGCTGACTGGGATGGCGGAGAGGCTCGTAGTACTGACGAAGGGTAACTCCGGTGGAGGGAAGGAGCCTCAGTTGAAGGCGGACGCAAGAAGCGACGACAGAAAGGGAGATTGGCGATGAGCCTGACAACTCCCGAGTTGTTTTCAGAAGTTGCAGACGGCGTCACATGCAATCGCTTTGGCGATTGCGTGAGTCTTCTCCGAGAGCCGGATGCGGCAAATCCGCACGTCCGGTTCGATGAGCGGGGTGTGGAAACAGAAGCATGGTGGGAATAGTGAGGCACCGGCAACTGAAAGGGTCGGCAACAGATAGGTCCCACCTAAACCACCGCGCCACACCTCGACTCCACACAAGTGTCGATCCCCGATTCCTTGTCCGGCAAGGCCACCAAGGCCCTGCTAACGTGCAGCCGTGGCGTTCGTCTATGCCATCGCGGGGTTATGTCGCCACGCGACATAGTTGATCAGGGAGAAAAGAACAGGAGACACGATGATTCTCGACCACCCAATTGTTCCGCTGGTCGGACGTTTAATGATGACCTACATTTTCGCGACCAGCGGGATTGGCAAGATCTTTGGATGGTCCGGCAATGTGGCGTACATGAATACGAGGCACTTGCCGTTGATTCCCGTGCTGCTGGCTGCGGCGATGGTGATTGAAGTGGCGGGTTCGGCGTGTCTGGTGACGGGATATCAGGCGCGTGTCGCGGCGTTTGTAATGTTCTGGTACACGACAGCGGTGACGCTGCTGTTCCACAACTATTGGGCTTCGAGCGAAATGATGGCGGCAATGCAGGAG
>Ga0210405_10006930_pt1 | contig 10027 bp, 7 predicted proteins | sample IncBWH11MmetaG_FD_155492 | JGI IMG/M metagenome (GOLD analysis project Ga0210405, IMG submission 155492) | Forest soil microbial communities from Barre Woods Harvard Forest LTER site, Petersham, Massachusetts, United States - Inc-BW-H-11-M | ecosystem: Environmental > Terrestrial > Soil >... | reverse complement strand
CATCATCTGATCACATGGCTGCGATCGACTCCACTGAAGGGGCGAACCTGCGACGGCGCCGCAGGGGCCGGCCGCAGGTCCGGCCCGACGACGAGACGCGTCAGCTAATCTATGAGGCGGCGCGGCACGAATTTGCCAGCCGCGGATATGCTGCGACCAGCATCGGGACGGTGGCGCGTCGAGCCGGAGTCTCGACCAAAACGCTGTATCGCCTCATTCCCAACAAGGCCGCGCTCTTTGAGCGCATGGTCTCGGACCGGGTGGATCGCTTCCTGTCAGACGTCAATTTGCAGGCGGTCGACCACGCCGACATCGACGAAGCTCTATATGAGGCGCCGTTAGGCGCTGATATCGCGCGATCAAACCCGAAGGCGCGCCGTGCTTTTGCAAAGAAGCTCGAACGGATGATCGATATGGTTGCCGGGTACCTTCCAAATGATTCGCCGCAGCAGGCGCGCCAGATCGCCACCGGCACGATCGCAACCATAGTGGGTACGCTCGCGCTTTCGCGCGCTGTCGGTAGCAGAAAGCTGTCTAACGACATTCTTGCGGCTGGTCGCAAGGCCGTTGTCTGGCAGGCGGCGGCTCGAAAGCCAGACCGCACAGCGACTAATGTGACGACCCGTCGTCAACGGTAACGACTTCTCACAGGTCGATCTGTACTTCGGAACGCTCTCTCGGGTTACCAATGTGGGAGATTGGCTCGATCAGTTTGGTCGTCCCGAACGGTCTTGTCGTAACACTCCACAGGAATTCCTGAAGCGGTTTCCAAGCACTGCGGATAGCCGGCAAAGCCGCAATCTGTACCACCTTTGTCATATGACAAGCAGTAATGCTCGGGGAGAACGGTGGGCCCCCCGTCGCCGCAGATCCTAAAAATGCGAAGGCAGAGAGTGCACTCCCGCTGATAAGGACGATTGTCTGAACCACTTTCATTGTGGCCTCCAACATCGTAGATGAGAGCGGATGTGTATGAAATCTATTAAATATAGCTTCTTCTGGGCCGAGAGCTTCTCGACCTGCAATGATCGGCGCAAAAGAAATCGGGCCGCCAGAATATTCCTTCCAGCCCGACACATTTGAGTTAAAAAGCTTAGCGCGACGCGGACCGATCAATAACCCGGCCTGGGTTCGCAAGGGGTATCTCCCAGGAAAGCGTAGTTATCGCCCTTACGCGCCACGCGACGATCTCCCGTGTCTTTTATCTGGAGCGCCTTTCTCCCCTGTGCGAGAGGCTGATGCGGGCACAGCACATTGTGGCCCTCCAGCGCATGTTCTGTCCCTTCTGTGGAAGCCCGCGCTCGTACGCGGCAGTACGTAAAGGACCAGCGAAAGACAACTAATTCCTTCCGCACAGGCATGGCGGTGGCAACGATGACGCTTGAAATTGCAGCCACGGAATTCGTCGATGCGGCATCAACGCGCTTCGCCTATCGCAGGCTGGGGCCAGCGACGGCAACGCGTCTCGCCGCCGCGGTAGCGCTCCGTTTTGCGGCGCGCGGGAAGGCGCCATCGTCAACATTTCATCGATACTTGCGCTGATCCCGGAATTCACGCTCGGGATCTATGGCGCGAAGGAACCGACAAAATCGGCTGAACAATCAACCAATCCGGCCTTTGGGACGATTCCACATGGTCGGTGGAGCGGATATTGCGATGAGAACTCATGACAGTAGCTGCGACATACTCGATCGCGTGCAACCGACGTTAGTCGATACCGATCCGGAGACTTCGGAGCAGCGATCAACGCGCTCGCCCAATTCATCAACTAGACCTGACCAGCATCGGAGCTTTGTTCCGGGCAAACGAATGCCGCCAACGTTACGGAATGAAATGGCGGAGCTTCTGGCCGATATCATTCATTCGCTGGTGTCGAGCAAACTCGAGAAGATGGTTGATCGGATGTGCGGATCCTTGCGACGTGACGAGCCGCTCGCGATAGTTGAATTGGGTTCAATCGGCGACCCTTTGGCCCGGCTGCTGGCTCCGCTGAAAGAAACGGTGCTGCGCGTGGGACCACTGGAGCTCGATCTCATCGATCGGACTGCGAAGCGTGGCGACCGTCACATCGATCTGCGGCCGCGCGAATTTCAGTTGCTCAAATACATGATGCAACGGAGTGACAAAGTGCTGACGAGGGCCGCCCTCTTGAAAGAGGTATGGCACTATAAATTCCTTCCTAAAACCAACCTTGTCGATGTTCAGATGGGCCGGCTGCGTCGCAAGGTCGACGGAGCAAATGATACGCTCATGATCCGCAACGTCCGCGGCGTTGGCTTCGTCCTGGATGCGACTCCCCTCTCGCAGGGTTCACCGACAACACCGGCCGCACGATCAATGCCGACGCCGATCGGCCATGCTCAGCCGCGCGCAAGCGATTTCTCGCCAAATTCAACGGCAAACCAGGCAGAGCAAGGGCGGCTTTCGACGCGAAACAGCAGAAGCTGAATGAGATGGTCGTCAAGAAGCTCTCCATCTGCCGCTGCTGAGCTGCAAACTCTTAGGAACAGAACATGGGCATCGTTCGATTCGCGCTGAGGTTTCCGCACACTTTCTACGTGGTGGCGGCGCTGATCCTTTTCCTTGGCGTCGCCGCTATCCGGTCGACGCCGACGGACATCTTCCCGGAGATCAATATCCCCGTGGTGACGGTGATCTGGCAATATACCGGTCTCACCACACCGGAGATGGAACAGCGCGTCACCACCTACAGTCAATATGCCATCAGCACGAGCGTCAACGGTATCAAGAACATGGAGGCCCAGACCATCAATGGTGTGTCGGTCCAGAAGCTTTATTTCCAGCCCGACGTCAAGATCGACCTCGCCATCGCGCAAATCGTCTCCGCGACCAACGCCATTCGCGCGTTGATGCCGCCCGGCATCCAGCCTCCGATCATCGTACAATTCAACGCGTCGAGCGTTCCTGTTCTGCAGCTCAGCCTCAGTTCGGACAGCCTTAACGAGCAGCAACTCTACGACTACGGCTACTACCGCGTTCGGCAGCAACTGGCCCCGGTGCCCGGCGTGACTTTTCCAACGCCGGCAGGTGGAAAATATCGTCAGATCATGGTGGATATCGACCCGGACAAGCTGCTGGCCCGGGGACTGACGCCGCTCGACATCGTGAATGCCGTCAATGCGCAGAACCTGACGCTGCCGTCGGGGACGGCGAAGATCGGAGACATCCAATATACGGTGCGAACCAACGCGACACCGGCTACGATCGACGACCTTAACAATATGCCGGTGAAGTTCGCCAACGGCGCCACCATCTTCGTAAAGGACGTGGCGCAGGTCCGCGACGGGTCGCTGGTGCAGCAGAACATCGTGCGCGAGGAGGGCCGGCGTTCAGTGCTGCTCAGCGTGATCAAGAACGGCAATGCCTCCACGCTGACGGTCGTCAACGGCGTCAAGAAGGCACTCGATGTCGCGCGCGCCGCCGCGCCGGCTGGACTCAGTATCAGCGAACTGTTCGACCAATCGGTGTTCGTTACCAACTCGGTCAAGGGCGTGCTGCGCGAAGGCGCCATCGCCGCCGGCCTCACCGCGCTCATGATCCTGATCTTCCTCGGCTCGTGGCGGTCGACGCTGGTGGTGATGATCTCCATTCCGCTGGCGATCCTGTCCTCACTGATCGTGTTGTATTTTCTCGGCGAGACGTTGAATACCATGACCCTCGGCGGCCTTGCGCTTGCGGTCGGCATATTGGTCGACGATTCGACGGTCACCATCGAGAACACCCACCGCCTGTGGACCGAAGAGCGCAAGCCGCTTTCCTATGCGACGCTGCACGGTGCTGCCGAGATCGCGGTGCCGACGCTGGTTTCGACGCTGGCCATCAGTTGTGTGTTCACCTCGGTGGTGTTCCTCGACGGACCGGCCAAGTACCTTTTCACCCCGCTTGGACTCGCCGTCGTTTTTGCAATGCTGGCCTCCTACGGATTATCGCGAACCCTGACACCGATTACGATCGGTCTGCTGCTCAAAGGTGAGCGCCGGCACTCGGACACCGACGGCCCCACGGGCGTCTTCTCGCGGATTTCCGCCGCATTCGATCGCGGCTTCGAGCGCCTGCGTGATGGATATTCGAAACTCCTGACGACGCTGCTTCGCCGGCGTTTCATCGTGCCGATAGTCGCCGTCCTGGTCGTCGGCCTCGGCGCGGTGATGGCGGTGTTCGTCGGCCGGGACTTTTTCCCGCTGATCGACGCTGGCCAGATCCAGCTTCACGTTCGCGCTCCCCCCGCCACCCGCATCGAAACCACGGAGGGGGTATTCCAGGCGGTCGAGGACAAGATTCGCGAAGTCATTCCGGAGAAAGACCGCGGGCTTATCATCGACAATATCGGACTGCCGGCGCGAGTTTATAACTGGGCATTCGCTGACGGCTCGACGATCGGAGTCAACGATGGCGTCATCCAGGTGGCGCTCAAGGAGGGCCACAAGCCGACCGCTGACTACGTCAAGAAATTGCGTCAGGTGCTGCCGGCCGCATTCCCCGAGGACATATTCTATTTCCAGGCGGCCGATATCGTAACGCAGATTCTGAACTTCGGACTGCCGGCGCAGATCGATGTCCGGACGGTGGGCCGCGGCCTGAACAATCTTTCGGTTGCAAAGGAGCTCCGTCAGCGCCTTGCCGACATTCCGGGGATCGTCGATACGCATCTTCAGCAGGAAGTCGATGCTCCCGCCTTCATGGCCGACATCGATCGGGCCCGGGCTGCGCAACTTGGCCTCAATGCGAGCACGGTGGCCACCAACCTCAATGTCAGTCTCAGCTCATCTGAGCAGGTGTCGCCCAACTTCTGGACCGATCTGACTTCCGGGATTCCGTATTATTTTGCGGTGCAAACCCCGGAATATCGGGTCAACTCGATGAATGCGCTTATGAACACGCCGGTTTCCAGCTCGCTGGCGAGGGGCGGTCAGCCGGTGCCGGGCATGCTCAGCAATGTCGCGACGCTCAAGCGGGACAAGGTGCCAACCAATTCCAACCAGACCAACATCCAGCCGGTTTTTGACGTCTATGCGAGCGTGCAGGGCCGCGATCTCGGCAGTGTCGCGGCGGACATCCATAAAGTCACGGCGGAGCTCCAGAGGGAGTTGAAGCCCGGCAATACCATTGAGGTCGTCGGCCAGATCCAAAGCATGAACGATTCTTTCCGCGATCTCGGCATCGGGCTGCTATTCGCCGCGGTCCTGGTCTATCTGCTGATGGTGGTGAACTACCAGAACTTTGGCGATCCGTTCGTCGTGATCCTGGCGCTGCCGGCGACGCTCTGCGGCATTGTCACGATGCTGTTCATCACCGGCACCACGCTGAGCGTGCCGTCGCTGATGGGAGCGATCATGTCGGTCGGTGTTGCATCCGCGAACTCGATCCTACTCGTGACCTTCGCGCGCGAGCAGCAGCTGAAAGGGCACTCCGCCTTTGAGGCCGCGCTGAGTGCCGGCCACACTCGAATCCGTCCCGTGCTCATGACGGCCGCCGCGATGATCGTCGGCATGATCCCGATGGCGATCGGCGGCGCCGGCGAGGAACAGAATGCCGCGCTGGCCCGCGCCGTCATCGGCGGCCTGCTGTTCGCGACGCCGACAACATTGCTGATCGTGCCTTACCTGTTCGCCATGCTGCGTAAAGGCAACGACGGAAAGCCTCACCATGGCGTATTCGAGGAAGTACCAGAATGACCGAGATTCGTGTGCGGCCAAAGCTTGATGGCGTTCAGGACCGGCGTGATCCAGAAACCGATCGCGTTGTTGAACTACCATCCAATGTGGGTAGCAAGCCGCGTTATGGCGGCGCGCTGCTCGGCGCAAGCGTGCTGCTGTTACTAGTAGGTGGCCTAGGAATTGGAGGCTGGCGCCACTACCAGGCCGAGCTCAACGCCGCGGCCACCGCGCAACAGATCCGGACTTTTGTTCCGAACGTTCGCGTGGCCGCGGTGCGCGACAGCGGCAGCAAGATCACCGTCAGTTTGCCGGCGACCACGACGGCCTTTGAGGCGGCGAATATCTTCGCGCGCACCAGCGGCTACATCGAAAAGCGCTATGTCGACATCGGCGATCGGGTCAAGGCGGGAGCCCTGCTGGCGGACATTACCGCCCCGGAGCTTGACCACCAGATTGCGCAGGCCAAGGCGACGCTGGCGCAGAACCAGGCGACCTTGCAGCAAACGCAGGCAAGCCGTGATCTCGCCGATGTCACCAATGGGCGCGACAGCAAACTGGTCAAGCAGGGATGGCTCACGCTTCAGCAGGGCGACAATGATCGCCTGACGCTGGCGGCGCAGCAAGCCGCGGTTGGCGTGGCCCAATCGAATATCGCCGCGCAGGAAGCTCAGATTCGAATACTCGAGCAGGAGAAGGCTTACCAGCGCGTCGTGGCGCCGTTTGACGGCGTAATCACACAGCGCAACGTCGATAACGGCAGCCTGGTGCAGTCCCAATCGACCTTCATGTATACGCTGATGCACCCTGACGTGATCCGAACCCAGCTGTATGTCCCGCAGGACGCGGCGTTCGGCGTAGCTCCCGGGGTCGATGCCGTGGTGCATGTCCCGGAAATTCCGAACCGCAGTTTTCCCGGCAAAGTGACGAGAATTGCAAGCGCGCTGCAGCCAGGCAGCCGCACACTGTTGACTGAAGTCGACGTTCCCAATTCGGACGGCGCACTCAGTCCCGGAATCTATTGCACCGTCGAGCTGTATATCCCGCGCAAGACACCATCGATGATCATACCGGCCGATGCGGTTGTATTCGATGAGAACGGCCAGCATGTCGCGGTCGTCGAGAACGGCACCGTCCATCTGCAGAAGATCGTGGTCGCGCGTGACTTCGGCACCGAAGTCGAAGTGCACGACGGCGTCAAGCCGGGCGATCAGGTCATCCTCAATCCGATGGTGAACCTGGCGGAAGGCAGCAAGGTCGCGGTCCGCAATAAGATGCGCACCGGCTAGGGCGGCGCGGAGGGAGGAATGGCGATGCGACGCTTGCTACTCACAACTGCCATCCTGCTGGCAGGCTGCAGCGCCAGCCTGGCGCAGGTCTCCACCATAGGCAGCACCGCGATGGGCCTTCCATCGACGCCGGGGGCGATCGTGTCATCTCCCCTTACGGGCCCCAGTCCGTTTTCGGCGACAACCCAACCGGGCACTGCCGACACGACGCTGGCGCCAGTGCCGCTGGCTTCCGACCCGACAACGCCGGGGACGGTCGTCACCTGTTCCACACCAACAGGGCAAATCGCGCCTGGAACTCCAACGGTGTCGGCAATTGGCAGCACAACCGGGCCGGCGTCGTCGGTTTCTGCGGCACCGACGGTATCAGAAGTACCGGCGACCCCTTCTACGTCCACAACAGCTAAGACGACCGCGATCATCCCAGAGACGCCGTTGGGGACCATTCCGACGCCGGTCGTTGGCAGTACGACCGGGACCATACCGCCGGTGTCCCCGCCCGGGAGCTCATCGACCACCGTATGCAGCTTTATTCCGGGAGGTCCGCCGACTAATGGCGCGGCATTGCCGCTCTCGACCGCCGAAATACCGAGCGGCGCATCGCCCGGAGCGATTCAGCCAGTTATCACCGAGCTTGGCGACACCAGCATCGATCCGAACCTCACAGTCGTGCCGACACCGAATTCGGCCGCATGCAGCCAGAGCGTAACGATGAGTCTTGCAAATCCTACCATGATGGCGCCGGCCAATGCGACAGGTGCGACGGCAACACCTGGCGTCCCGCCGCCATCGGGCTGCTGAACCGATCGAGGCGATGCTTCCTGAATCATTGACCTCGCGCCGTGTTGCTCGCCCGCGGCACCCACGAAAGCAACAGGAGAACATCATGACTTCATCCAAAATTCTCGCCGCTTTGGCGTTGTTTTCGGCGACGGCGAGTGCGCCCGTGTTCTCAGCAACGTTGCACCGGCAAGCGCGTCACAACTACGTTTCGTCAAGAGTTAATCGAGCGGGAGTTGCCAACCATTCCTGGTGCCTCCAAAACTATTCTGCGGACGAGATCGATTGTTCTTATGCCGATCGAAGCCAATGTGCCGAAACAGCAGGAGGAGGGCTCGGCCAATGTGAGCTCAACCCTTTTCAGTAATTGCATGCGCGGGGCTGCTGGACCACCTGTGCGTGCCGAAAACCTTAAGAGGACGGTACTTGTCGAATTTACTGTCCATACTGGCGACGAAATCTTGCGTGACGACGAATGGGCCGGCGACTGGACGGCAGCGGAAGCCTCCGCGGGATAGTTGGAACAATCGCGTCACTGTCTCTGGAGGGAAAACGGCATGAGCTGGCGTACGCACGACGTCTTCAATCAGTTCTCCGAACTGTCGGGCTACAATCTGTTCACGACTGACAGGGCGCTGACTGAGGCGCTCGGCCGCTGCGCTAACTGGTCTTCCGACCGGTTGACCACATTCGGCGCCAGCCTCGGATCCGCCGAGACCTACGCGCTGGCGGACAATGCGAACCGGCACAAGCCGGAATTGCAGATCTTCGATGCGCGCGGTCGGCGTATCGATTTCGTCGACTTCCATCCGTCTTGGCATTCGCTGCTTGGAATGTACCGGGAGCAGGGTCTGGTTTCGTTACCGTTCCGCGAGCAGAGGTTGGGACGATGGCCGGCCTGGGCGGCCGGATTCTACATGCACGCGCAGATCGAGTACGGCACGCTCTGTCCGGCGACGATGACGCAGGCGAGCATTCCTCTGCTTCAGAAAGAACAGGCGCTATGGGACATGCTCGGAGACAAGCTGTTCAGCGACGAGTACGATCCCTCGGACAGGCCTATCTCCGACAAACGTTCGATCTGGTTGGGCATGGGCATGACCGAGAAGCAGGGCGGATCGGACGTCCGGTCGAATACGACCACGGCGACCCCTGTCAGTGGGGGCGGTCGCGGCGGCGAATACTCGCTTCGTGGGCACAAGTGGTTCTTCTCGGCACCTATCTGCGACGCACACCTGGTCGCGGCGCGAGCCGATGACACTGATTCTTTCGGATGCTTCTACGTGCCCCGCTTTCGTCCTGACGGAAGCAAAAATGCCATCCACATCCAGCGGCTGAAGGACAAGGTAGGAAACCTCAGCAACGCGAGCGCGGAGGTGGAGCTACAGGACGCGTACGGCGTCCTCATGGGGGAGCAGGGGCGTGACATTCCCACCATCATCGATATGGCGACCTACACGCGTCTGAATTGCGTGTTGGGAAGCGCGGCCCTGCTGCGCCAGGCACTCGTTCAGGCGCTCTCATATTCCCGGCAACGAATGACCTTTGGAAAGCGACTGATCGAACATCCACTGATGGGTGCGGTCCTTGTCGATCTCGCTTTAGAAAGCGAAGCCGCTCTCGCCATCAGCATGCGGCTGGCGGAGGCTTTCGAGCAGGATTCGGACATGCTCAACTCGGCGTGGAAGCGCGTGATGACGCCCGCGGCGAAATTCTGGGTTTGCAAGCGCAGCGTGGAGCTCACGGGTGAGGCCATGGAAGTGCTCGGCGGCAACGGGTACGTCGAACAAGGCGTGATGGCGAGGTTATTCCGGGAGGCCCCGGTGAACTCCATCTGGGAGGGGTCCGGTAACATCATGTGCCTGGACGTTGTAAGAGCCCTTTCTCGCGAGCCCGACAGCTTCGACGCGCTGCTGTCGGATCTCAAAGACCTGAGCAACGGATGTCCCATCCTTATCGAAGAGTTGTTGCACCTCTCGACGCTCACACGTTCGACTTCGCTCGAAGCGTCTGCCCGGATACTCACGCAACAATTGGTCCTGATCGCACAGGCCTGCCTCCTCCGCCGATATTCGACGACGGAGGTATCGGATGCATTTGTGAGGACGCGCCTGAGCGACCGGCGCTCGGGTCGCGTAGTCGGCGCGATCGATCTCGGATCGGTGCAGGCGGAGCCGATTTTGTCCCGCGCCCTTGTTGCCTGATGGAGGACACAGAGATGAACCTTCTTGCCGCGTTCGATAGTGCCGTACGCAAGCATCCGAAAAGACTTTCATACGCTTC
>Ga0210405_10006929_pt1 | contig 10029 bp, 7 predicted proteins | sample IncBWH11MmetaG_FD_155492 | JGI IMG/M metagenome (GOLD analysis project Ga0210405, IMG submission 155492) | Forest soil microbial communities from Barre Woods Harvard Forest LTER site, Petersham, Massachusetts, United States - Inc-BW-H-11-M | ecosystem: Environmental > Terrestrial > Soil >... | reverse complement strand
ACTTATAGATCTTGAGCGCGATAGCTCCATTTTTGACATCTTCCCGTAGTTGCGCAACGGCTTTCTGTCCGAAATCGGCGTCATTAATCTGCTTCTCATTGAGATTCGCCATTGTCGCAAACCGGCTGCTGTACGGCGTTACCCACTTGTCGACATAATTCTTCAACGTGTCCCCGAACTGGTCGCCCGTCCCCAGGCTAACGACCATCTGGAGATTGACCTCATCCATTGTCTGAACAACTTTCGCCGGATCAGCCTTATAGTCCATATGAAAGTGGACATCGATCACCGGATATTTTGCGTGCTGAATCCTGGTTTGCTTGACTACCAGGGCAGTCCTCGGTTTGTAATCCCGCAGAAGCAGGTTACCGCCCGCTTCGGGCTGCGCTTGCGCCAGAAGAGGACCGGCGCTCCATACAGCCACCGCTAGAATGAATCTCATTGTTCCCTCGCTACAGTTCAACGCGGCGGACGTGGCCCAAAATGAACACCACGCACGCGATCATCAATAGCGGAATCGTTGCCGCCACCACAAAGACCGGAAAATACGAATACCGGTCCAGCACGATCCCCGTGCTCAACATCAATAGCATGCTGGTGAGGTTATCGCCAACCCCGGTCAGCGAGGTGACGCGGCCAACCACTTCCTTCGGAAAGAAGTCGCCGAAGTATCCGATGAAGCTCGGCTCGATCATATTCGCTCCGAAGTTCGCGATGGCCAGCAGAGCGACCGCCGCCTCAACCGTTGGCGCCGCATAGACACACAAGTTCGCCGCCGTGGTAATGAGAGCTCCGGTGAACAAGGGGAGACGCCGGCTGAAATCGACAGTGCGGCCGCGCTTCTGGAGCCATCCTGTCAACGTTCCGCTGAACACATTTCCCAGGCCTGCGCAGAAATAGGGAATCCAGACTACTCGCCCGAGCTGCTCGAGCGCGAGTCCGCGCGCCGTGCCCAGATATTCGGGCAGCCAAAACCAGTAGAACTGCGACAGGGGACCCGTCAGGGAACGCAGCAGGATCAGCCCCCATGTCTGCCTGTGTCTCAGAAGCGCGCGCACCGATGCGCCGGGGGCTGCCACGCGATTCTGATCCGCGGCCTGCTGATCGAGCGACCGCGGATAAATGAAACGCCAGACCACGACCCAAATCAGCCCAGTCGAGCTCACCACCACAAAGGCGGCGCGCCATGAGTAATGGATCGCCAGCCAGGGCACCAGAATCGGGGCCACCACCGATCCAATGAACGTGCAGCTATTAAAAATTCCTCCAGCCAGCCCGCGCTCTCGAGTTGGAAAGGATTGCGCCACCAGCTTCAGGCCGCCGGTATAATTGCCGCACTCCGCCGCCCCCAAGGCAAATCGTAAAGAGCAGAAGGCCAGCACCGACCGCGCCGCCGCGTGAGCCCCGCTCGCCACCGACCAGGCGCAAACAATGATGCTGAATCCTTTGCGCGGTCCAACGCGGTCCATCAGCAGCCCGTTTGGAATCTGAAACAGAGCCATTCCCAGCAGGAATGAGAAAACGATTTGTCCATACTGAGTCTGGCTCAGACTCAATTCATGCCGGATGGTCGGCGCGAGAACCGAAAGAACCTGCCGGTCGAGGAAGTTGATGACGAATGCGATCGACACCATCGCAAGCAGCGTCCATCGATTGCGGGGGAAATCGCTTGCACCGGAGTTCATGAATTGGATAATAGTTATCGGACCATTGTTTCCAAGCTCTGTCAATTATGCTCAACCTCCGGTCCGATGAGCCGCTCGCCGCCGCGGCCACGGAGGCGATCCGCACTGGCGATGTCGAGGCGCTGAAGCGCCTGCTCGGAGAGAATCCCGGTCTTGCAACCGTGAGGATCGGTCCCCGCACGCTGCTGCACATAGCGACTGACTGGCCCGGCCACTTTCCGAATGGCCCGGCAACCGTGGCCTCACTGATTGCGTACGGCGCCGATGTCAATGCGCCGTCCACCGGCAAACACTCGGAGACTCCGCTCCACTGGGCCGCCAGCAGCGACGACGTCGCGGTGCTCGATGCGCTTCTCGAAGGCGGCGCCAACATCGAAGCGCTCGGCTCAGTCATTGGCGGCGGCACGCCCTTGGCCGACGCGGTGGCATTCGGGCAGTGGCGGGCGGCGAGCCGGTTAATCGATTGCGGCGCGCGGACTACACTGTGGCAGGCCGCCGCCCTAGGGCTGATGGCCCGGATCAAGGAGCATTTCACCAGTGACGTTCCGCCTCTGTCAGACGAGGTCACTAACGCGTTCTGGTGCGCCTGCCACGGCGGGCAGCGCGGACCGGCGGAGTATCTTCTGGCCCGCGGCGCCGCCGTCAACTGGATCGGACACAACGGGCTGACGCCTCTCGATGCGGCGAGCCGGAGCGGCGCTGACGAGTTAGTCGCGTGGCTGCGCAGTCAGGGCGCTAAGGCGGCCAAAGAGCTGCGCTGATGTGATCCAGTTGGACGTGGTCTCGGATGCTGACGGAATTTATCCGCGCGGGTCGGGAATCGAAAGCTTGCAGCAAATCCTCTTTGCGAGGAGGTTGGCGATCTTAGCGTGACGAGGAACTGCTTCGGCGTGGCCCGTCTGCCGGATTCTCCCACAGTGCGCGTTCCTTGCCTTCTCTGCGCAACACGCAGCCGTGCCGCCGACGATGCCGGAGAAGTCCTTCCAGCTTCATCCGATTACGACGAGCTCCTGCTTGGCGTCGGGAGGAAGGGCACGCAAGGATTCCTCCCGCCTGTAATCCAGAATGAGGGCGATCGCGTCGCGAAGGTTAGCCAGGCATTCTTCGCGCGATTTCCCTTGACCGTTGGCGCCCGGCACTTCGGCGCAATAGGCAATGTGCCACGGGCCATCTTGCTCCACAATGGCAGTGAACTCGTTATGCATGCGTCCATTCTACCGCCGACAGCAGAATCTATTCCGAATTAGAACTCGATCCGCGCCACCAATTGAAAGAACCGCGCCGCTCGCGCCGCCGTGATCAATCCGAAAGTTGGCGAGTTAAATACCCCCTGGCCGCTCGAGTTGGCGATTACCGATAGCCCGGTGCTGGGCGACTGGAAATTGGTGTGGTTCAGCATATTGAACGCCTCGGCGCGGACCTCCAGTTTGAGCCGCTCGCGTATCGGGAACTTGCGGCCCACAGCGAGATCGAGATCGAATTCGCCAGGCGTGCGAATCGTGTTGCGGCCCAGCGTTCCAATACCGGCAGGCAACACCAGGGTACGGCTGGCCCCAGTGCCCGTGAACAGCGGTCCAACAGGCCCAAGCGGAAAATTGGACGAGTTCGCCGGTACCAATGCCTGCACGCCGGTGCCGTTGGGCACAAGGTTCGGCAGGTAAATGCTGTTATTGGAAATAACGTTAGGCCGAAGCTCGGATGCCGCCGGATTCAGGTTATTCTGCGTAATGGTGTTCGGCAACCCCGTGCGCGCAGTGACGATCGGGTCGAACTCGAAATCGCGGAACCAGCGGGAGCCCTTGGTCCGATACTGGATGGCTGAGGTGAAACTATTGGTGCGATCGAACGTGCTGAGCGAGCGGTCCAGGTTGCGAGCCACCGTCGGGAACTGGCCGCTACTGAAGACTTCCGGCTGGGAAAAACTGAACAGACCGTCGCCATCGTCGATTGACTTCGACCAGGTATAGTTGGCAATGAATGCAAGGTTGGTGTTGAACTGCCGCCTGGCAGTGACTTGCAAAGCGTGATAGGACGAGTGGCCAGCCATAACGACGGCGCTGAACTGGCCGACGCTCGGGAACGGTCGCGCATTCTGGGTCGTGACGGTCGTATTCACCTGCGCCAACTGGGTGGCCGCCGCGAAAGGCACGGTATTGTTTGGCAGATTGAGCTGCAGATGCACGCCGGCCGATCCCACGTAGTTGGTTTCGAGGATCAAGCCCCGCAGCAACTCTCGCTGGACGCCGAAGTTCCACTCCGCTGCATAGGGCAGCGGACTCGCCTGGCCGAAAGATGCGCTGGCCGAAATTGGATTCGAAGCGTTGTACTGAGACAGCGTCGATTGCGGCTGATTCAGGTTTTGCACCGCGATCAGGGGCATCCCTTGCGAAAGGGAGAATGGTTGGGCGATGCCCGTGCCTAGATTGGTGAAAGCCTGCGTAACGGTGTAGCCGGGGAACAGCACCTGTGCGCCGAGGTTGGAGAAAATCCCGCTGTGGAACATTCCGAACCCGGCGCGAACCACTGTCTTCGGGTCCAGGCTGTACGCAGAGCCCACACGCGGCGCCCAATTCAGCTTGCTGGCTGTGAGATTCAACGAAGCGGACGCGTTAATCCCCGCAAACAGCACCTGGCCGGTGACCGGATCGACGCGTGAGTAGATATTGTTCGAACTTGTCATGGGCGACTCGTACTCATAGCGCAGCCCGAGATTCAGTGTGAGCCGTCTGGTCACCTTCCAATCGTCCTGGACGAAAGCGCCCGTATAGTAATTTCGCCGGCCTGCCGGAGGCTGCGGCAGCGAGTATCCACCGGTCTTGATGTCCCCCAACAGGAAGTCGGCCAGCGCGTTCACCGGATTGCCAGTGTTGCGCGTGGGAGACGTGATCTCGCCGGTGAAGATATACATGCCGGTGAACCAGCCGCTGTTACCAGTGCCGCCCGGATTGTAGATATTGAACTGGTCCTTGCGCAGATCCCAGCCGAACTTCACAAGGTGGTTGCCCCAAACCTTTGAGGCCGAAATGCTGGGCTGAAAGTTGTTGTCGATTTGCGAGCGCAGCGTGTTGCTGTTGAGGCCGTATTGGCTCCAGCCGCCGTTGATGGTGAACGTCGGCGCAGCGGGGCCTACCGACCGCGCGATGCCGAGCGCGCTTTGTACGTTGAGCCCCTCGCTGGGCGCGGCGACATTCGCGTTGTTGCGCCAGAATCCGAAGCGCGCCTCGGTAAAGAATGTCGGCGTCCAGGTGTGCGTGTAGCCGACCGTGGCCTGATAGCCAGTGGTCGTGCTCAATCCCGTAGCGTTCTCGAGCGGCCCTGGAATGGTGGGTTGGCCCGGCGATGAGGAAGCGAAGTGTGTCAGGGTGCCGAACAGGCGAATGCGGTCTGAAATGTTTTCATCGATGCGTGTGGCCGTGGCGTTGCTGGGTTGCTTGGTCGAGCCCACCTCCACCAGGTTGTTAGCGTTGCGCCCGGTCGCCGGATCGAACGAGCCGGGCGAGTTTGGCGAGGGCAGCACGCCCATGATCTTGGCCGCCGCAGAATCGATTAAGTTCGCCGGAATCTTGTTCCCCGGGAAAGGCGTGGTCGTTCCAGGCTGAGCGACGATCACTGGCGACGCCGAGAAATCACCGCTTCGGAACGCCGCGCTGGGAACCGACGAGATGCTGGTGAAGGGCGCTGACCGGCGCAATCCTTCGTAGTCGAAGAAGAAAAACGTCCTCTCCTTGCCCTTATATATTTTGGGAATCCAGATCGGACCGCCCAGCTTGGCGCCGAACAGGTTGTAGCGGTCCTGGGGCCGTTGTTGTCCGCGTAGGTTGTTGAAGTAGTTGTTGGCGTTCAAATCCTCGTTGCGGAAATACTCGTACACGCCGCCATGATAGAGGTCGGTGCCCGAGTTGATCACCATCGTCACCGTGCCGCCGGATGTGCGGCCATATTCCGCCGAGTATGCCGACGTGAGCACTTTCACTTCGCGAATAGCGTCGGCGGGAGGCAGCGTCTGTACGCCCCCGGTCGATCCCGACACCACCGAGACACCGTCCACGGTGAACTCGCTGTTCAGCGTGCGGCTGCCGTTGATTGAAAGCTGGCTGGCGTTGATGCCTGTCGCGTCGCCGCCCGAAGAGACGCCGGCCGTCAGAGACAGCAGGTTCAGAATATTCCGGCTCGGCAGCGGCAGGTCCTGCACCTGCGACATGGTGATCACGTTGCTGATGGATGAGCTGTCTGTCGCAAGCTGGCCCGCCGTATCGCCGGCAACTGTGATAGATTCCGACACCGCGCCGGGCTGCAGCGTCACGTTGATGCCTGCGCGTTGGTCTGTGGCTAAATTGATGCCCGAAACCTCGGCGCGCTTAAAACCTTGCGCCTGGACCGAGACGGTATAGCGGCCGACAGGTAGATTCGGTGCGCGGTACACGCCCGATTCATTAGTCGTGCCGCGCCACACGGTGACACCGGTGTCGGCATTGAGAATGGTCACCGGCGCATTCTGGACCACCGCCTGCGATGCGTCGGTAACGGTGCCGGAAATAGTGCCCGTAAGCACTTGCGACAGAAGTAGACAAACGCTCAGCAAAGAGCAATAAACAACGCGGTTGACTTGCACGAAACTGCCCCCTTTGAAATGACGTGCTCTAATTCTACAATGGCAGGTTTCGATTGCGCAAATGCCAATTGTTAACGCTAAAGTCCGCCGTCAATTATAATACCCGCAATGCAGCATCTGCGGACCTGGCGATTGTGGGCAACCCTAGCGGCAGCCGTCCTCGCTATCGCGGTATCCGCCCACTTCGCGCGGCCCAAGCCAATCGCCCACGCTCCCCGGTCCGACAACGAATACATAGACGCCACCCTCTGCGCCGGCTGCCATACCCGGATCTATCAAACCTACCGTCGAACCGGCATGGCACGATCGTTCTACCGCCCCACGCCGCAGACCACCGTCGAAGACTATGCGAAGAAGAATCGCTATTATCATCGCGCCTCGGACACTTACTACGCCATGCTGCAGCGCAATGGCAAGTATTACCAGCGCCGTTGGCAGATCGGATTCGCAAACCAAGAGACCAATGCCGAGGAATGGGAAATCAAGTTCGTCATGGGGTCCGGCAATCACGTCCGCACTTATCTGCGCGGCGGCAGCGGCGGAACGCTGATCGAGCTCCCGCTTGCCTGGTATTCGGAACAGGGCGGCTATTGGGCCATGAATCCCGGGTACGACACCGATCACTCGATAACTCCACGGAAGATCGCCTACGATTGCATGTTCTGCCACAACGCATATCCGCGCGTCCCCGCCGGCCATGAAGAGCCGGGCAGCGAGCCGGTCTTCTCCGGCGCCATGCCCGAAGGCATCGATTGCCAGCGCTGCCACGGACCCGGCGCCAGCCATGTGCGGGCAGCGCAAGTCGCCGGCGCCCGCATCGAGGATCTGCGCCAGACCATCCTGAATCCGGCGCGTTTGAGCGCGGACCCCCAGATGGAAGTCTGCATGCAATGTCATCTCCAGACCACCAGCTTCCCGTTGCCCGCCGCCATCCGCCGCTTTAACCGCGGACCTTTCTCGTACCGACCTGGTGAGCCTCTCGCCGACTTCATGCTCTTTTTCGACCAGTCCAGCGCCGCCGCCGGCAAGTTCGAGATCGTTAGCTCCGCCTACCGTCTGCGCCAATCGCAATGCTTCCTGCAGAGCAAAGGCGCGCTCACTTGCCTCAAGTGTCACGACCCGCACGATATCCCCCACGGACCCGATGCCATGCGGCACTACGACGCCGCCTGCCGCCAATGCCATGCCGCCGCATTCGACACACTCGTCGCATCCGGCAGGCACTCGGCCGCCAGCAACTGCGTGAGCTGCCACATGCCCAAGCGCAGGACCGTCGATGTGCCGCACGCCGTAATGACCGACCACCTGATCCAGCGCCGCAAGCCCTCGGACGGCCCTCTCGAGACCAATGCCCCCTATCGCGGCGAGGTTGTTCCGTACTATCCCGCGCCTCTGCCGCAGTCGGACGAGAACGCTCTGTACGTCGCCATCGCGCAAGTCAAACACAACAGCAATCTCATCCCAGGCACAGCGAAATTGGCCGCGGAAATCGAAAAGCGAAACCCGAAGGGCCCCGAGTTCTATTTCGAATTAGGCGAAGCCTGGCGGAACAGCGGAAACGCCGCCAAGGCAATCGCCGCCTATGAAGAAGCCGTCCGGCTCAACCCCGCCTTCGCACTTGCGCTGCGAAGATTGGGAGCTGCTCTCAGAGAGTCGCGCCAGTTGCCACGCGCCGTCGACGTTCTAAACCGCGCCGTGCAGGCCGCGCCGCAGGATGCAAGAGGATGGTACGAGTTGGGGATGCTCGCTGCGGACCAGGGCCGCAAGTCCGAATCGATCGCCGCTTTCGAAAAATCCGCTGCCCTCGACCCCGACCTGCCGGAAGCCTTCAACAGCCTTGGCAAGGCGCTGGCTGACACCGGAGAGCTCGCGCGCGCCGAAACCGCCTTTCGATCCTCTCTTCGCGTCCGGCCGGATTCGGGCGAAGCCCAAGCCAACCTCGCCACCCTGCTTGCTTCCAAGGGCGACCTGGCTGAGGCTGTTTACCACTTCGCGAAAGCACTCCACGCAACTCCGAACAATGCCACCGCCCGCTGCAACTACGCGGTCGCACTTGCCAGGATGAACCGCTTCGAAGAAGCGGAGCGCCAGCTCGAAATCGCGATCAAGACCGATCCGAATCTACCCGAAGCCCACGATTTGTTAGGCAGCCTGCTGGCGCGCCGAGGAAGCCTGGACGCGGCCGTGCGCCAATTTCGGGAAGCGCTAAGAATCCGCCCCGATTTCAGCCTCGCCGCAGAGCACCTGAAGGCCGCTCAGTAACGTTGCTTATGTTTCGGGCCATCGATCACCTTGGGGAAGGTTATAGCCTTGCCGGACGTGGTCTTGTACTGGGGACTCTCCGGAAGCACCCACTTGACGTGAGTTTCAAACTCAATTGTCAGCCGCGGTCCGCCGCGAAACGCAGGAGCATCGGGGCCAACGGAGGTGAAAAAGTATTCGAAGTGGTGGGAGTCGGGAGCAACCGAATTTACCTCACCCGCCGTGACCATTTCCCCTACAAAATAGAACCATCCGCCATAGAGGTGACAACCGTCCTCGACCGGTCCGTACTCGAAGGCCTCGACCTCTTTGTTCGGATCGATGCCGAGTTGCTCGAGCAGCACTCTGAACGAAGCCGGATACACTGCATGTCTCTGAATCGCGAAATTCTTGCAGAACATGCAACCACACTTTTCAGCGAAGCCATGCTCCAGACTCCCGTATATCGCCGCCGTGGCTTCACGGTCATAACGGACCGTCTGGTCACCGAGCACCTGCGCTTCTGTCATCGGCATCTCAAAATGGGGCGTCGTGGTCCGCAGGGCGAGGCTGAGGACGCCGCCTTTCGATCCGCGGCGGGCGCACCAGAAATCGTTTGCTCCTGTCAAACAGAATCACTTTCGGCTCGCCTTCGAACTGAGCACGATTGTAATGATACTTCGCGAACTGCTGCAGGAAGAGGCTCTTTCCACAGCCGGGTACCAGGCACTCGCGCTTCCCCGGCTTAGGACACTGCCCAAAGATGCACAACCTCCCGCGGTATTCCCCCGACTCCGAATCGAAGATATGCACATCCACCTGATGGTGCGCCACCCCGCCGTCTCCTGAGTTTTGCACAATGGACAGCCCTCGCCCCATCGCTCGCTTGAGCTCTTTTAAGTTGTCCAGCCTGCTGACCCACACCGCCAGGTCCAGATCCCCGCATTCGTGAAGAATCGGGATTCCGCGCCGGCGAAACTGTCGAAATCGCGGAACTTCCTTGGTTAACGGCTGCGCGACGGCCCCAAAAGCTGCTACATTCTCCACTTCCGGCATTTTGCTCAAGGCAACCGTAATCGCCTGAGCGGCCCAACGGAAGAGCCGCTGCCGGCGCAGCATCAGGCCGTCTTGTTCATCGATGTCATCGTCGCTGGGCGGATCGAAGTCGTTGTCATCTACCCAGCCGTCTTCATCGATCTCGTGCTCGAAAAGATCGTCGGGAGTGAAATCGGGTATTTCCGGCTTATCCGGCCACGGCTGATCCGGATTGCGGAATTCGATTACGTTGTGAAAGTTATGGTCTTGCTCGCTCACAACTTACTATTATCACGGCCGTCAAGTTCGAGGGATGCCGCATGCTTACGCATGGCGGTTCTGATGCCTAGTATATCGTTTCAATAAAAGATATCCATTTACTCAAACCGCTTCGGCGGTGTCCTCCAGCGCTTCGAATGCCTTCCAGCGATGGACCACTGGCATCTCGTTGATTTC
>Ga0210405_10006928_pt1 | contig 10029 bp, 8 predicted proteins | sample IncBWH11MmetaG_FD_155492 | JGI IMG/M metagenome (GOLD analysis project Ga0210405, IMG submission 155492) | Forest soil microbial communities from Barre Woods Harvard Forest LTER site, Petersham, Massachusetts, United States - Inc-BW-H-11-M | ecosystem: Environmental > Terrestrial > Soil >... | reverse complement strand
CACCCCCAGCCCAAAGTGCGCCGGGGCAAACGTGCCACGACTCAGTTCGATAGACTTGCGAAATGCCGCTTCCGCACTGTCCCAACTCTGCATACTCAGCTCCGCTCCGCCGAGCCCGCTGTAAGCTTCGTAGAACGTCGCGAAACTCTTGATTGCGCGCTGGAAGTTGGGGATGCTGCCGAGCCAGTCGGCGGCGGCGAGCTGCCGAACTCCCTTGTTGTAAGGCTCTCGGGCTTTGTCCGGGATGCCCAACTCGTGAACGGAAACGGCGCTGCCGTTCGTGCCGATGTGGCCCTCCATTAGGTCGGATGGAGGGGACGGAGCATGTGCGGCCGGATTGAAAACCAAGGAGTCGCCCTGCTGGCTGGAATTCATTTCTTCCGTGCGCGTCTTTGCGGCGAGCCTTACTTCGCACGACAGAGGTTTCCCATTTAGTAACGTTCTCGCTGCAAAATTGGCCTTCGCTTCGCCGGGTTCGTTGCATAGCACATGCGTCAGCTCGTGTGCCACCGCGAGCTCTAGTAGATCGTCCGTGCTCATTCCCCACCGCACGATGAGCTCTTCAGCACGATGAGGTACCTTTGCAACCAGCGCTTCTTCGATGAACGTCTCTCTCTTCGGAAGATATGTGAACGCCGGGCTGTCAGGATCTATTCCTTGCGGCATCACGACATACTTCCAGTCCGCGGAACGCACCAGCACCCAGGTCCATTCGCCAAGTTCCGCAGCGGGGTACTTCGCGAGGGTCTTCCTCAAGACCGCCATATCGGCCTGGCATTTGCTCAAACTGTAACCAGTGTTGCAGACGAAGTGTTGTGGTAACCCTCCAACGGGTGGCCCAGCCTTCGTAACTGCCTGTGATAAGAAAATAACAACAAGAACCTGAGCAGCGACTTGCAAACCGACCCTGAGCTTCACGGAACACCTCCTCGGTGTCCGCGAAACTCGCTGATGTCCCGATCTATCTCAATGCATGCGCCCTCACATAAAGCGCACATCTTCCTCGCATCTTAATGCATTGAAATAAACCAGTTTGTATCCGCTCTTCTAAGCGTAACCTCTCGGCTCCGTAGCTCCTCTGTGCTACTCTCTGCCCTCAGGGGTTCCCGAATGCCGGGAAATCAACATACCCGAACCGTTACCCGCTTCGGCCCATTCGAAGCAGACCTGCAAACTCAAGAGTTGCGAAAGCAAGGGAGACGCCTGCGCTTGCCGGGTCAGTCCTTCCAGATACTGAAAATGCTTTTGGAGCGGCCGGGAGAATTGGTCACCCGCGAAGAGCTACGCACTGCACTATGGCCCTCGGACACATTCGTTGACTTCGAGCACGGCCTCCATGCTGGCGTTAACCGCCTCCGGGAAGCTCTCGGCGATTCTGCAGATAGCCCGCGGCTTGTAGAGACTCTCCCACGCCGAGGATACCGTTTCATAGGCGCAATCACGCCGCCCATATCTGTTCCCCAGCCCCTGGAAGGTGGAAGCGCAGCACTACCTGCACCTGCCGCCGTCGAAACGAATCGCGCCACAGCCGCTCGCCCGGTGTGGTTCAGGGTAGGAATGTGGGTCCTGGCCGCTGCGGCCGTCGCGCTCACCGTGGCATTCATCTATCCACGATCTCGCCCACGTACAGCGCCAGTGACTTTGAGCCCCATTCCGTTCACGACCTATGAAGGCACGGAGACTATGCCCAGTTTCTCTCCGGATGGATCGCGGATTGCATTCGCCTGGGACGGCGATCCCCCGCCGGGTTCCAAAGGGTTCGATCTGTACGTGAAGGTTATCGGCAGCGAGAACTTATTGCGCCTGACGCGTCACCCTTCCCCCGCGTGGATTGCTTCCGCGTGGTCCCCCGACGGCACGCAGATTGCCTTTCATCGGATCTCCGGTTCCGATACTGGTGTTTATGTTGTTCCGGCGCTAGGGGGACCCGAGAGAAAGCTGCGATCCACCCGAATGTCTAATCGAATTGGTGCACCAATCGACTGGTCTCGGGACGGCAAGTGGATTGCCTTTCAGGATATATTGCCCCCCGACAATTTCACGAGACTCCATCTCCTCTCCTTCGAGACTTTGGAGAGTCGGCAGATCCCTCATGCTACAGAGTGCTTGCTGGAGGAATCCCCCGCTTTCTCTCATGATGGTAAGCAATTGGCATACACCTGTGTGCAAAATATGGAGCATCGTGAATCCGAAGTCTATACCGTCGCGACCTCGGCGGGTGAGCCAAAACAAATCAGAACGCCTGGCAACACGTTAGCCGGCTGGGGGCCGACGCTGGGTCTGGCCTGGACAGCCGACGACAAGAAGTTGATTTTCCCCGGCCAGTTGGATGCAGCCGGAGCGGGGGAGCTGTACGAATTGACGGACCTGACGCTCGCAGATGGCTCTCTTCGTCGAATTCCGCTCGGGCAGAGCGCGGTTTGGCCGACGGTCTCCGCCAGGGGAGACAAACTTGCCTACGCCACCTTCTCCTACCACATCAACATCTGGCGGAAAGACCTGTTGCATCCTGAATCGGCTGCCGCAAAGCTGATTTTCTCAACACGAGAACAAGACTTACCAGCCTATTCTCCGGATGGGAAGCACATTGCGTTCGTATCTACCCGCGGGGGCCTCGACCAGATATGGATAAGCGATGCTGACGGAACCCAGCCCGTGCAGATTTCAAATTTCAAGTCCGGAGCAGAAGGACCAAGTTGGTCGCCGGATGGAAAAAAGATTGCATTCGACACCCCGCAATCGGACCCCATCGGGGTATATATCGTCGACATTTCTGAACGCGTTCCGCGAAAGCTCATTACTAACGTTCCCGAGGCCTTGATGCCCAGTTGGTCGCACGATGGGAAATGGATTTACTTTTTGTCGGGCGGAGCCGCGGGCCAGAAAGTTTACCGCTGCCCCGTAACCGGAGGCGATGCTGTTCTCCTTGCGGCTCTGCCTCCAACACAGTTTGGTCTATATCCCCGTGAGTCTTTTGATGAGGGGAAGGTTTATTTCACGAGCACTGGGGGGCAAGGCAAGACCCCTCTACACGCGGTCTCTGTGAGAGAGCCCGGTTCGAAAGCTAGCCTGGAAGAGATGCCTGCGATGGAGAATCCAGCGTTCTGGACGATCGTTCCGGGAGGCATCTACTTTGTCCCCGCAGATGCACCGAAGTCTCTCCGCTATTTCGATTTCCACACCAAGCATGTCCGCCAGGCGTTTGAATCGGACAAACGCTTTTGGTATGGCTTGTCAGTCTCGCCAGACGGGCGTTCGATCCTATATTCAAAAGTAGACGAGGAAAACCAAGACATCATGCTCGTCGATCAATTCCGGTAGCACGTCCTCGCGCGCCGAAAGGTGGCGCAGATTTACACATCGCTCCCGACCTTGACGCGAAGTTGGAAAGCCGTAAATCTAGTGGGCTTTCTTTCACCCGTTGCCGCGGTACTTGGGTCACGGTGCACTCGCAGATATTCCACCTGATGTCTGTACGACGCACACAACGCTAGCGTGGCTGGGAAAAAGTCGCTCATGAAGCACCCTCGATCGAGTTGAGAAACACCTCAACTCCGAAAATTTCCCTGGAATCACGGCTTATTGCGAGCGCCCGCTATCTGTTTGACGGTTCGAACCCAGAACGTACAATCCGCCATCGACGAGAATAGTTTGGCCCGTGACAGCCGTGGCTGAAGAGGCCAGGAAAAGGGCGACTTCGGCGCACTCGTTAACAGTCGCTAACCGCTTCAGAGGCGTAGCAGCCTCTTCGGTAACAAAATCGGAATCCGAATCCGGCCGGCCAGCAAAGTGGGTGCGGATGAGTCCTGGAGAAATCGCATTCACGCGAATTTCGGGAGCGAGCACCCGGGCAAGAGATTTCGTCAAGGTGAGTACGCCGGCTTTGGCGGCGGCGTAGGCCATCGAGCTTCCCACACCGGTCGAGCCCGCAACGGATGCGACGTTGACGATTGCGGCGCCGCTTTGATTTCGCAGCAGCGGGACGGCGGCTCGCACGCAGTAGAAAAGCCCACGGAGATTGACGTCGAATGTTGTATCCCAAACCTGATCCGTAAGGTCATCGAGTTTGCGGTGAGGGACGCGAGTGCTCCAGCCCGCGTTGTTGACGAGCACATCGAGGCGCCCAAATTTCCGCTCAATTTGGTCGATCATCACGCGCACTTCGGATTCAACGGAAACATCCGCGGCAACTGGAATCGCTGAGCCCCCCGCCGCTTGAATCTCTGCGACCAATTGTTCCGCAGCCGCGCGCGAACTTCGGAAATTCACTGCGACCAGTGCGCCTTCACGAGCGAAACGTTCGGCAATCGCGCGCCCAATTCCAGTGGCGGCTCCAGTGACGAGGGCTGCCTTACCTTGAAGCGTCATTTCTTTTTTTTCGAATCCTTTCCGAGCTACTTCTTTTCGATCTCAGCCGCAAATTTGGACGGGTCGCGGTACTTCACCGTTTGCAGATGCTCGCAATAAAGAACCAGTTCGCCAGGGACTTTGAAAACTTCGTAGGAGACGCGGACCATTCCCATCGTCGGATATTTGGGCCGCTTGTCGAGATTGGTGCGAATTGTGTATAGCGTGTCGCCGATGAAGACGGGTTTGATGAACCGCAACTTGTCGTAGCCGTAGCTGAAAGTATCCACATTGTTGTGAGCCATGAGTCCCAATCCAACACTGAACACCATCGCCCCGGCTACCAGACGCTTTCCGAATATCCCCTCTTCTTTGGCGAATTGTTCATCGGCTACGTAGGGATGCATATCGAGAACGAGCGCGTTGAAGGCCATGCTTTCGCCCTCAGAAATGGTTCGGCGAATCGAGCGCGCGCGGAGGCCCACTTCAAAATCCTCGTAAAGCCAAACTTCCTGATTCCAGATTCTGATTTGAATGTGCTTGGCCGGGTCAGGATTTGGGTTTGTCACGTGCTCTCCATTTTGATCGCGCGCAAAAACCCGCTTATGCGCGTGCTTCTGTCGAGCCAAGCCGCTCGGCGAAAGACTTGTTGAGCCACTCGATCAACTGCGCGTCCGCGACCTGATTTTTCAACCACCGGTTGATTGCAATTCCAGCAGCTTCGAAGAATCGGATAAATCCGTCGAACCGCGGCCGGACATACGCCGTTCGCAATGTCTCGAGCGTCCCCGAAAAAAAACCACCTGCTTCAAAATCGATCTGAGGGTCGGTCCATGCGGCGAGGCTCGCAGGCTGGCCGCCATATCGGAAGTAAGTGCCGCGTTGATGCTCCTGGCTGGCGAGCCATTTGGCATATGACACGGCGGCCTCGCGATTTGGACTTTTTTTGCTGACGGCTATGCCCGTGCCGCCGAGTTGGGTTCCCGCGCATCCCCGGTTGCCTGCTGCAGGGGCATTGGCAAACGCGAGCGGTATCGAATCTTGTCGGCGAGAATAGTTTGAGTAGCCATAGGCCCACGGACAATAGACGATATCTGATCCTGCGACCATTTGGTCGTAAAGCTGAATTGGATTCCAGGCCGTTGAGTTGGGATGAGCGATCGCGATGAGGGCGTGCATGCGATCGAGAGCCTCTTTTGCGACGCCCTGGTCGATGAATGGATCAGCGTTTTCGGCGATGGGATGTCCTAGGTTCGCGGTGACTGTGAAGAATAGGCTGATCGCATCGATCGGGCACGCTGCCACAGCTATGAACTTTCCGCTCGCACGCGCTTTCTGACCCAACTGAAGGACCTCATCGAAGGTTCGAGGCGCCGTGCCGAACAGTTGCGACAACAAATCCGGTCGATATGAGGCCACTTGGGTTGCCGCGTCGACGGGCAAAGCCCAAACTCCGTTCGCATAACGGTAAGAATCCCACGAAGCGCCGACGGAATCGCGGGCAAAGGCCGCTTTTTCCGCGTCGGTAATATACTCGCCGAGTTCGACGAGAACATCGTGCGCTGCTGCGAAACCGACGAAGGGATGATCCATGATAATCAGATCGTAGCGATCGAGATATTGCTCGATCGGCGCTTCGCCGAACTCGCGTAGCGTTCGCCGGTCCCAGCGGATGCGAAGCCCGGGATGAAGCGCCTCGAACTCGGATGCACCTTGTATCAGCGGGGAGTAACCTCGCGGATGATCCCAAGTAAGTCCTCTTAGGATTGTCTCCAAATTGGGCTCCGGGCCTGTTTTTCTCACTTCAGCCTTTGGGTGTCTCGCCCCTAAACTTTCGCGGGGCTTTTCATTTGCACGATGAGAATGTGCTCGCAGTAGAGCACTACATCGCCGCGGTGATTAATCACTTCGCATGCTTCGACCACGCGGCCAAACCCCGGGCGCTTTGCGTCTTCTTCTTTCGCCTTAATCGTGACGCGGGTGTAAATCGTATCGCCTATGAAAACCGGTTTGGGAAAGCGCAGCCGGTCATAACCGTAAGTGAATGCGACCGGATTGATCTGGCTGGCCGTCAATCCGATTCCGATTGTGAAAGTCATTGTTCCGTGTGCGATGCGCTCTCCGAATGAAGTCTTGCGCGCAAATTCCGCATCGATGTGATGGGGGAAGAAGTCACCAGAGTGCCCGGCGTGCAGGATGACGTCGGTCTCCGTGATGGTCCGGCCGGAGGTTTTTCGCTGAGCCCCAACGGAGTAGTCCTCGAAGTATTCGATTTTTTCCATCGCCTTTATTCCCTACGTCCGTTTCTTGCCGCCTACAGCACTCGAAAGTCTTTGACTTGCTTCGCGAAGAGCCGCCTTCACATCCGCTGGACCGATCTGATCGCCGATGCGCGCTAGAAATGGAACAGAGAGCGAAGCGATTGCGTCGCCGTGCTGATTCAACACCGGAAACGAAATATTTGTGACGCCTCTCACCTGGTAGCTGGGCATTTCCTCGTAACCTTGTCTGCGTATCCCGGCCAGATGCCGGTCGAGATCGCGTGGCAGCGTCCGGCCGGTTCGACGCTTCCATTCCGCGAGCGCGCGATCTCTCATCGCGCTTTGTTGAAACGCAAGAATCAAATGACCGGAGGCGGTGTTGAGAAGGTCGATCCGCGCACCGAGCTTCAGTGCGAATCCGGCTGTTCGGGGCGCGTCCACCTGCTCGACGACAATCACTTCCCCGTTGCTCAGCATGGCGAGGTGGCATGACTGGCCGGTGTCGTGAGCTACCTTTTCCATGAGCGGACGAGATTCAGCGGCGAGGCGGTGCAGTGGCTGATGGCGGTGCGCGAGTTCGAATAGCTTCAGTGTAAGTTCGTAACGCTCGTCGGATGCGGCCTGTGAAATGTACCCGCGCTCTTCCAGGCACACCAGCATCCGAAAAATCTCGCCAACCGTGCGGCCCAGACGGCGAGCAGCTTCGCTCGTAGTAAGGCCCGCAGGCTCTGATGCGAACAGCTCAAGAATGTCCAGGCCCTTGTCGAGGGCCGGCGCTGCATAACGGACGGTCGCAGGGCGGAAGCGATTGCGCGTGCCGGCGCGCTTGGGGCGAAGGGTTAACATTGGACGGGGAATAGCTTACATCATAATTTCTCTAATGAAAATATGATTTCATATATGCAATACTACCGCCTGCGCGACGCCACGCGTTTGCGACGGGGTGTGCAGGAGACCTGATGGAGATCACTACAATTCGGTCGGACACAGCGACAGACGACCTACCCTTGAAAGGGCTGCTTGTCCTCGATTTCAGCCAGTTTCTTTCCGGGCCGCTGGCAACTCTTCGATTGGCGGACATGGGCGCGCGCGTCATTAAAATCGAGCGGCCCGGCCAGGGCGATCTTGGTCGAACGCTCTATTTGAGCGACTTGGATATCGATGGCGTGAACACTTTGTTCCATGCAATCAACCGCAACAAGGAAAGTTTTGCGGCTGATCTGAAGAATCCTAGCGATATGGCGAAGCTGCGGCGGTTGATATCGCGTGCCGACGTGATGGTTCAGAATTTCCGGCCCGGCGTGATCGAGCGGCTCAAGCTCGATTACGAGAGCGTTTCGCAATCGAAACCGCGAATCATATATGGGTCGATCAGCGGGTATGGAGAAGCCGGCGAGTGGCGCGATCGTCCCGGCCAGGATTTATTGGCGCAGGCGCGTTCTGGAATCATGTGGCTGAGCGGCGACGAAGGCGATCCGCCCACGCCGTTCGCGCTGGCAATCGCCGATATGCTTACGGGGCACAATTTGTGCCAGGGAATTCTGGCGTGCCTCGTGCGGCGCGGTATCACAGGACGAGGCGGGCATGTGGAAACGAGCCTGCTCGAATCGCTCATCGACTTTCAGTTTGAAGTTCTCACGACATACTTGAACGATGGAAGGCGGCCGCCGCGGCGGAGCACGTTTCGAAATGCGCATTCTTATCTATCAGCACCGTATGGAGTGTACGACACGAAGAACGGACATCTGGCACTGGCGATGACACATCTTCCGACTCTGGGATCGCTCCTCGGCATACCCCAACTCGCAGAGGTGCAGGCTTCAGCTGACGCATTCCGGCGGAGAGATGAAATTAAACGCCTGATCGCGGATCGATTGCGTCACGAGCCTACGGAACACTGGCTCGGCATCTTGGATGCCGCGGACATCTGGTGTTCCGAAGTGCTTGATTGGCCGAAGCTACTGGCCAGCGCGGGTTTCCAAGAGCTACGAATGCTTCAGACGCTGGCGAATGGGAAGGGCCTGGAAATTCTCACGACGCGCTGTCCGTTTCGCATCGATGGCGAGGTGCTGTCGAGCGCGACTCTCGCGCCGAAAGTGGGCGAGCAGACCGCCACTATCACCGAAGAGTTCGGCCTCTAGCAAGCTAGACTAAAACCTGCCAAATTTCCGGTAGGCGTCAACCGGATGCATGCCCTTCAGGATCGATTTCCGAACGAGGTTTTCTGTCTTCACCACGGCCTCAGCTTTTGCCACTACTTCTTCGGCAATCGCTTGAGGGATTGCAAGAACGCCGTCGCGGTCGCCCACGATGTAATCGCCTGGATCGATGTGGACGCGGCCGATCTCGATGGGAACATTGTGAGCAACGAGCCGCCAGCGACCGACGATGTCGACGGGAGTCTTATAGCGCGCGAAGACGGGGAATTTGAGCTTCAGAATGTAGTCAGTGTCGCGCGCGCCTCCATCAATTACGGCACCGCGGGCGCCGCGAAATTGTGCAGTCTCGGTAGAAAGCTCACCAAGATGGGCGGCTAGATCATCGTTCGGCTGGCTGACAAGAATGTCTCCGGACTTTACATCGCCGAGCATTTTTAGAAACGGGATGAAAATAACTTCGGGGTCTTCGCTCGTGGTGGGCCCGCCTGCGATCGTCAGGGCACGTCCTGCGAGCGTCTGGCCAGGATGAAGCGATTGGATTTCCTTCGGCAACACCTGGCGGTGGAAGCCCATCTCGTCGAGGATGTCGCTGATCGCTCCCGTATAGGGAATTTTCGAAAGCCTTTCGATCAATCCGGGCTTCTTTTGTTTTTTCATGATTCCTAGGCGCGACCTTTCATCGTCCTAGCCCGCAGTTGTCATTGCAGGCGGTAGGTGCGGATTGCGTTTTCTCGGAACAGTTTCCTTTGATTCGCTTCTCCGGCGAAACGAGTGAGAGCGAGCAATGTTTCAACCCATCTTGCGTAACTTGCAGTGAGATTGCATACCGGCCAATCACTTCCAAACATCACCCGGTCCCATCCGAAGGATTCGACAACGTGATCGACGAACGGACGCAAATCTTCTGCTTTCCAATCCGCTGGATGACCATATGCGACGATGCCGGAGACTTTGCATGCAACGTTCGGGAATTTCGAAAGCTCGCGGATGTGGTCGCGCCACGGATGCAGGGACTGACCTTTCACATCGGGGACACCGCAATGGTCGAGAACGAAGGTTACGTCGCGGCACTTCGAGGCCAAGTTGATGGCGACGGGAAGCTGGCGCGCGAGAACGCAGATGTCGAACGAGAGGCCGTATTCGCCGAGGCGGGCAACGTTCTCGATGAACATTTTTCCTTGGCCAACATCGTCGGTGCCCGTGTGAAGAATTCGTCGAACTCCTTTCACTTTCGCGTGCGCGGCAAGCGTGTCGAGGTGCGC
>Ga0210405_10006926_pt1 | contig 10032 bp, 6 predicted proteins | sample IncBWH11MmetaG_FD_155492 | JGI IMG/M metagenome (GOLD analysis project Ga0210405, IMG submission 155492) | Forest soil microbial communities from Barre Woods Harvard Forest LTER site, Petersham, Massachusetts, United States - Inc-BW-H-11-M | ecosystem: Environmental > Terrestrial > Soil >... | reverse complement strand
ACTGGAGCAGGATGCGCGGCGGAAATTGAAGAGGGCTGGGGTGGGGTTGGAGGGTGTGGAGTTTTTTCGCTGTCCGACTGATCGGGTTTGGACTCGGGATTATTGCCCGCTGTTCGTCAAGGGCGCGCGAGGTGAAGCCGCTATTACTAATTGGCGGTTCAATGGCTGGGCTAAGTATGACAACTGGAGGCTCGACGATGCGGTCCCGTCAGTTCTTTCAAAGCGCCTGAAACTCCGGCAGTGGAAACTGGACTTTGTGCTCGAGGGCGGGAGCATCGACGTTAACGGAGCGGGGCTGTTGCTGACTACTGAAGAGTGCTTGTTGAGTCCCGTACAAGCACGTAATCCTGGACTGTCGCGCGAACACATCGAGCGGGCGCTGAGCGACTATCTTGGCGTGGATTCGGTTGTGTGGCTGGGGCGCGGCATCGCCGGTGACGACACGCACGGGCATATCGACGACCTGGCGCGGTTCGTCAGCCGCGACACAGTCGTGCTGGTCTCCGAGCCCGATCGCTCGGATGCAAACTATGAGCCGCTGCGTGAGAACTGGCAGATTCTGCGGCGCTATCCACTGCGCGTCGTCAAGCTGCCAATGCCTGCTCCGATTGCGTTCAACGGACAACGGCTGCCGGCCAGCTATGCGAATTTCTATATCGCAAACCAGATGGTGCTGGTTCCGACTTTCAACGATCTCGCCGATCGCGCGGCTCTCAGTATACTCGCGCGATTGTTTCCGGACCGGCAGGTGGTAGGGATTCACGCTCTCGATTTAGTATTGGGGCTGGGAACGCTGCACTGCATGACGCAGCAGCAGCCGGCTTAGGTCAATGTGGTAGCCGCTGTGCCAAGAGCGCTTTGGATCTCCGGCGTTACTTGGGAGAAGATGCTCGACAACACTGAGCTGGTGTCGGCTTGGGATTCGTGGTGGTGATGATGTCCCCCATGGTGCGTACCACCAGTGGATTGCGATGGGAGGAGGCTGGAGAAATCGCCTGTCTGCGAGGCTTGGTCGAAGCGGCCGGCGATCGCTTTCAATTGCGCCGCCTGGGTTGGGTCGCTGGTGTTTTGCGCCTGGGTGTCGAGCTTTTGTGCAATCTCTGCAGTGATCTTCTTGAATTCTGCGGGATTCTGCGTGCTCAATTGCTTGAGTTCGGCAAAAAACTGCCCCAGATTCGATAGATTGGCGCTAACGCTATCGGACGGGGCGCCGATGGTTGCCGCCAAACTGGTCTGTTGCGGTTGAAGAGAGCTGAGCAGGCTCAGTGGTTGCGTCTGGCTCACGATTGAATTCACGTTCATTTAAATGGCTCCTGTCAAGTTGACTATCAATTCTGGGGCCATCGTGCTGGCCCGAAGATTCAATCGGTTAGCTGGATGGGGTGCGACAAGGAAATGCCGCGCACACCTACAATGACTAGGTGAGCGAGCTGCGGTGGCATCCTTTATTACGCGAGTGGGTGGCGGTTGCGACGGCGCGGCAGGACAGGCCGCAGATGCCGAAGGACTGGTGTCCTTTCGATCCGGGCTCGGGCCGTGTGCCGGACCACTACGAGGTCCACCTCTACCCGAACGACTTTCCCGCGTTTCAGTTCGACAGCGCGCCGTTCGATCCGCATCCCGGGTTGTGTCAGACTACCGGCGCGCGAGGCTCTTGCGATGTGGTGATCTATCATCCCGATCACAACCTGGCGCCTTCGCAAATGCCGGTGGAGCATTGGCAATTGGTCGTCGACCTGTGGAGGCGACGCTTCTGCGAACTGGCGGCGCTGCCTGACATTCAATATGTCTCGATCTTCGAGAACACCGGGGCGGCGATCGGCGTCACGATGCCGCATCCGCATGGGCAGATTTACGCGCTTCCGTTCATTCCGCCGCTGGTGCAGCGAGAGCTGGCGGCGGCGTCCAATAGCAGCGAATGTCTGTACTGCAAGATCCTGGCGGGGGAGCTTGCCGATGGGCGGCGAGTGGTGGCGCAGAACGGAAGCTTCGTGGCCTTCGTGCCCTTTTTTGCCCGGTTCCCGGCGGAGGTGCAGATTTATCCGCGCAAACACTTCGGAACGCTGAATGATCTTACGCCGGCTAAGACACGGGATCTGGCTTCGATCCTGAGCGTGGTGCGGCGAAAGTACGATAGCCTTTTCGGATTCCCGATGCCCTTGATGATGTTCCTGCGGCAGAGTCCGGCGAAGGGGGCGCATCCTTATTTTCATTTTCACGTGGAGTTCTGTCCGATTCAGCGCAGCGCGACAAAGCTTAAATACCTGGCGGGGGTGGAAAGTGGTCTGGGGACTTTCCTCAACGATACCGAAGCCGAAGAGCGGGCGGCGGCGCTGCGAGCCGCCGAGCCTAGGACGTAGACGATCTACAGGCATGGGTGTAGAATATCTACATCTATGGCAAAGCGGGAACAATACCGGAATCGGATCGAGCTGCTCCAGGGTACCCTCGATATGCTGATTCTTCGGAGCCTGCGCAGCGCGCCGCAGCACGGCTATGGCATTGGCCAGGCGATCCGCGCCGGATCGCGCGACGTACTCCAAATCGAAACCGGGTCGCTGTATCCGGCGCTGCATCGGCTCGAAAGGCAACGTTGGATCAAATCCGAATGGAGAATTTCGGAGCACAACCAGCGCGCCAAATATTACGCGCTCACGGCGGCTGGTAAGAAGCAGCTCTCGAGCGAACATAGCCGCTGGAACCAGATGACTGCTGCAATTGCCAGGCTTATGAATCCCGGTAAGAGCGAGGGGCAGGGATGAGCCGCCGCGATCGCGAGTTGGACGAGGAAATTCAGGCTCATCTGGCCATGGCGAAGCGCGACCGGATCGCACGTGGGGAGACGCCGGAGGCCGCCGAGCTGGCCGCTCGCCGTGAGTTCGGCAACACGGCTCTCATACGGGAGGTCACACGCGAAATGTGGGGATGGAATTCACTCGAACGACTCTGGCAGGATGCGCGCTATGCCCTGCGGATGATGCGGCGGAGCCCCGGATTCACCGCTGTGGCGGTGCTGTCGCTGGCTCTGGGGATCGGCGCCAATACCGCGATTTTCAGCCTGATCGATACGGTGATGCTGCGCATGCTGCCCGTGCGCGATCCGGAGCAGCTTGCGGAACTGCTGACCAAGTACCCGAATGAAGACCACTGGAACGCTTTTTCCTGGCCGAATTACGAGCATTTTCGCGATCACAACCACGTTTTTTCGGGACTGATCGCGACGGCCCAGAGTCCCTTTCGCGAACCGACGTTCTACGTGCGAGGCGAGGGGTTGGAACCGGAGCGAGTGAAAGGTCAGTATGTAACTGGCAATTTCTTTCCAGTGCTCGGCGTGAAGGCCGCACTTGGCCGCCTGATCGGCCCGGAAGACAGCCAGACGAGGTCGCCCAAGGTGGCGGTGGTGAGCTGGTCCTACTGGAGGAACCGGTTTGGCCTCGACGGGGCGATCCTCGGCAAGCAAATCATTGTGGAGGACGTGCCCGTGACAATCATCGGCGTAACAGCGCGCGAGTTCACCGGCCTACAGGTAGGTTCCGGGCGGGACATCTGGCTCCCAACCAGCATCGAACCGAGGATATACGCGAGCACACCTTTCAAGTGGCTGCAGTTGATGGGGCGGTTGAAACCCGGTGTGTCCATTGAACAGGCGCAGGCAGAAATGGCGGTGCTGTATCAATGGACGATCGAGGAACAAGCCAAGTTCAGAGACGATCGCTTTCTTCGCGATTCGAGGATCGAAGTCAAGCCCGGACGGGCGGGTCTCGGGCGCGTGCGCGATCAGTTCGTGAGGCCTCTCGGGATGCTGATGGCCATTGTCGGCTTGCTCTTGCTCATCGCGTGCATCAACGTGGCTAATATGCTGCTGGCGCGCGGGGCGGCGCGACAGCGCGAATTGGCCGTGCGCGTCTCGCTCGGCGCCGGACGGTTTCGCCTCGTGCGCCAGGCGTTGACTGAAGCGCTACTGCTTTCCGCGGTGGGCGGCCTGCTCGCCGTCGTGTTGGCGTATTTCGGCGCAGGCGCCCTGGTGGGGATCATTGCCTCCGGACGGGAGCGTATCGAGCTTCAGGTCCGGCCCGATACGAGGGTTCTGCTTTTCACAGCCGGCGCCGCCTTGTTGACCGGCGTGCTGTTCGGACTGGCGCCTGCGTGGCGCGCTTTCGCTTCGGCCCCGGCAGCTTCGCTGCGGGAGGCGGGGAAGTCCGGAGAGACAAGATTACGGCGACTCTTCGGGAGGAGCCTGGTGGTAATGCAGGTGGCCTTGTCGGTCGTGCTCCTGAGCGCCGCCGGCCTATTCGTCCGCTATCTATCGAATCTCCGCAACCTCGACCTCGGTTTTCAGCGCGACCACGTTCTGCTGGTAAGCCTCGACCCGGCGCGCAGTGGATATAGCGGCTATCGACTGTTGGACTCATACAAAGAGCTGCTAGCGCGGTTGGAGGCGATTCCGGGCGTGCACTCCGCCACGCTCTGCGGGGTCACTCCGATTAATGGCGGTGCGGCGAATCGCGACGCGAGAGTGGAAGGTTATCAGGCCAAACCTGGGGAACGCCGTGCCCTATATGAAAATTGGGTTGCGCCGAAATATTTCAAGACACTGGGTACGCCGTTGCTGGCGGGCGTGACTTCAGCTTCGAAGACCAGGGACGCTCGCGCGTGGCCATCGTCAATCAAGCTATGTCGCGGTATTATTTTGGCGACGGCAGCCCGCTCGGAAAACACGTTCGATGGCGACGCCACTCCGTACGAGATCGTGGGAATGGTCGGAGATGCGAAGTACATTGAGATTCGCGAAACGCCGCCGCGTACGATCTACTTCAATACGTTCCAGGAGGGTCGGCCACAGTCCCAGTTTGCGCTTCGGACCCGTGTTGACCCCGCGGCCGTGACTCCCGAGGTGCGCCGCACGGTACACGGATTGATGAACACCGTACCTGTGGTCAAGGTCACTACGCTGGCCGATCAAGTGGATGCGTCCATCGTGCCGGAGCGGCTCGTCGCCACGCTGTCCGGGGTGTTCGGCGCGCTGGGAGCGGCGCTGGCGGCCATCGGCCTCTACGGGTTGCTCGCCTACACGGTAGCGCGGCGCACCAACGAGATCGGCATCCGTATAGCCCTGGGCGCGACGCCAGGCGCTGTGACCCGGATGGTGCTCAGAGACGCGCTGGGGATGGTCGGCGCGGGCTTGTGCGTGGCAGCGCCGCTGGCGTTCTGGGGCAGAAGCTTCGCTGCGAGTTGGATTCAAGACCTGCCGGCAGGGAGCGCAGCCGCGATCGGTTTCGGCGCTATAGCGATGATTGCGGTCGCGCTGGTTGCTGCTTATGCCCCGGCACGCCGCGCGGCTCGGGTGGATCCGATGGAAGCGCTGCGGTACGAGTAGGGGCTGTCGACAAAGAGTGCACCCTGCCGGAAGGCGCACGACTAAAAAGTGACGATCGAGCGGTACGCCGCGGAGCGTGGCCTTGATTAGTTCTTTGTATTAAAAAGTACTTGTTGCATACTCGAACTATACTGACCGTCATTCTGATTGCGGCATCGCTCCTGGCGGGTTGTGGGCAGCGGGCCGCCATCACGAAGCAGGCGGATGGAAAAGTGGAAAACCAAAAGCAGGTTTCCCGCTTTCCCACCGCCACGGATCCGCCTTCTCCCGGAACCTAAACCCGGGCCGCGGGCGCTTCGCGCCGCCCTAAGAGTCAAGAGTAGTTGTCTGATAGGGAGAAATAGTTGTCGTCCAGGAGAAGAAGTTGACACCGGACTGCCGACTGCGTCGGCTAAGAAAAGGGACATTTCTATCGAGGTAAAGATGGGGACATTTCTAAAGAGGCTTGACACATAACGCTCATAACGCTCATCGGTTTTGACTAGCCACCCTGCCGGTGATAAGCTACATATGCGCAAAGTATGTCTCCACAAAGCGCGACGTTGTCATGTCCAAGGCTTTTTAGATCATGAAAACTTGTCCAGGCGATCGCCTTAAGGCAAAGGCCCTCCGGTCCTATTCGGCGACTGTCGCGATGTTGTTCGCCGCCCTCTTCCCGGCCGGCTACTCGCTGAGTCTCTATGCGGCGGCAGCGAAGGCGCCGTCGGCTCCAATGCCTTCGCACGCGAGGGCATTTATCGACAACAATTGCGCCGGGTGTCATCGCTCTCCAGATCCGCCGGCGGGTATTGATCTGACCGCGCTCCGGTTCGAGTTGGACGATGTCAATACGTTCGGACAGTGGGTGAGGATCCATGATGCGGTTCGCGATGGAAGGATGCCGCCCGGGGGCAGAAATATCCTCAATGCGCCTGACCGTGTAGCCTTCCTCAATGCGATCGCCGAGCCGATGATGGCGCACGAGCATTTGCGAGCCGCCATGCAGGGCCGCGCTGTGCTGCGGCGTCTGAATCGCTACGAGTACGAAAATTCAGTTCGGGATCTGCTGTCGGCGCCCTGGCTCCAACTTCGCGACTCGCTACCGGAGGACGGCCTGGTTCATCGGTTCAACAAATCGGGGCAGGCTCTGGACGTATCGCACGTGCAGATGGTCCGCTACATGGAAGCCGCCGAGCAGGCTATCCGCCTGGTTGTGAACGCTTCGAATCAGCCGGAAGTTCAAAAGCGCTATTACGCGCGGGAACAGAAGCGGTTTATCGGGCGGATGCGGTACAGCTCGTTCAACCATCATCCGGAACGCGCCATGATTCCGATTCTCGGTTTCGACGCGCAGCCCGATGTGCTGGCGGAAAAAGCGCCCCTCAGCGTCGGCGCGAGCGACCCAAAGACTCGCGAATTGGAAGCGTTCGTTACACCCGCGGGCACATTCAATGGGAACGAGTACAGCTTCGATCAGTTCGTCGCTCCCGCCGGTGGCCAGTATCGCCTGCGATTCAGCGCGTATTCGATCTGGGTGCACACGGTATTCGGCACGGCAGGCATGAAGGATCGAAGGCCCTGGTGGCACCCGGATCGCGAGAAGACATCCCGCGGACGCACGACCGAGCCAGTGACGATTTACGCGCTCAGCCGCGGAGGCGAAAAGCGCCTGCTGGGCTCCTTCGACGTGGGACCCGAACCGGGCATTAATGACATGGTTGTTTCCCTGCTTCCGGGTGAGCAGATCCTTCCGGATGCGTCGCGCCTGTTTCGCTCGCGCCCTACTTTTACAGGGAGCCCGGATGCCACCGCGCAGGGGATGCCGGGAGTCGCCTACCGCTGGATGGAAGTGGACGGGCCGGTGAAGTCCCCGCCCTCGCGCGACGGATTTCGCCGCCTCTTCGGGAACCTGACCGGCACGTGGGACAGCGCGGGCCGGCTCTCGGTTACGCCATCGGGCGCAGGGGATGCAGAGCGGCTGCTTCGGGAATTTATGATTGCCGCCTACCGCCGGCCACCCACAGAAGACGAAGTCAAGCGGTACCTGAAGATCACTCGAGCGCAGCTCTCCGGTAAGCTTGAATTCGCCTACGCCACGATCGCCGGCTATATGGCGGTGTTGTGTTCACCCGGCTTTCTTTATATGGATGAGAAACCGGGACGTCTTGATTCCTGGGCGCTCGCCAGCCGGCTCTCCTATTTCCTTTGGAATGGACCGCCCGATGCTGAGCTGCGCCGGATTGCAGCCACCGGGACGCTTGGACGTCCGGATATCCTGCGGGCGCAGACGAACCGGCTGCTCGACGACCCGCGATCGCAGGACTTTGTCAACGCGTTTCTCGACTACTGGTTGGATCTTCGAAAAATCGGCGACACAACGCCCGATCAGACGCTATATCCCGATTATTACCTGGACGATCTGCTGACCGAGTCCGCGCTTCAGGAAACACAGCTCTTCTTCCGCTGCCTGCTGCAAAGAAATCTGCCCGCTCGAAACATTGTTCAATCCGATTTCACGATGCTCAATTCCCATCTGGCTCGCCACTATGGCCTGCCGCCGGTGGATGGCGTAGCGTTGCGGGAGGTCGTCCTTCCAGCCGATAGCGTGCGCGGCGGCCTGCTGACGCAAGCTAGCGTTCTGAAAATCACGGCGAATGGAACCACCACTTCGCCGGTGCTGCGCGGCGTCTGGATCATGGAACGAATTCTGGGCGACCCACCGCCTCCTCCTCCACCCGGCGTTCCGGCCATTGAACCGGACACTCGCGGAGCCACCACCATTCGCCAACAACTGGATAAGCATCGGTCGATTCAATCGTGCGCCGTTTGTCACACGAAGATCGATCCACCTGGATTCGCTCTCGAAAACTTTGACGTGTTCGGCGGGTGGCGCGACCGGTACCGTTCCACCGAAGACGGCGAGCCGGTCCAGGGGCTGGGAAAGAATGGCTTCGATTTCACGTTCAAGCGATCGCAGCCGGTGGACGCGGGCGGCAAGCTGGCCAACGGAGAGAGCTTCCAAAACGTGATTGGGCTGAAGCAGCTATTGCTGAAGGACGAACGTCGGATTGCCAGAAACATGGTGACTCAATTTATTGCCTATGGAACGGGCGCCCCTGCCGAGTTTGGCGACCGACTGGAGGTGGAACGAATCCTCGACGCGGCGGGACGAGATCGTTACGGCCTGCGGACGATCGTCCAAGAGATAGTTCAGAGCGATTTATTCACGCATAAGTGAGGCGCATTCAAATGGAATCTTCCCAAACTAAGTCGACACCGCCGTTCCTGGGCCTCCGCCGGGCGATCCCGCGCCGCCAGCTTCTGCGGGGCGCGGGAGTCGCATTCGGCCTTCCTTTCCTGGATGCGATGCGTCCGGCGTTTGCCGCGGAAAAGGGAAACAAGGAAAACCCCGCCGACGCGCCGCGCCGGATGCTGGCGATTTGTAACAACTTGGGGCTACTGACCGCAGGATTCTTCCCGAAGCAACCCGGCAAGGACTATGAACTTTCCCCCTACTTGAGCGTGCTGAAGCCGTTCCGTGACGACTTCACCGTTTTCAGCGGCGTCTCGCACCCGAATGTGGACGGCAGCCATTCTTCCGAAGTCTGTTTTCTGACCGCCGCGCCGCACCCCTCGAATGGTGGTTTCCGCAATTCCATCTCGCTCGATCAGTATATGGCCGACCGGATCGGCGTCCGTACCCGCTTTCCTTCACTCACGTTTGGAGTCAACGTAAACAAAGGCCAGCGGAGCCTGACCTGGACCGGCGCCGGAGTGATGATTCCGTGCGAAGACAGCGCTTCCGGTGTGTACCGGCGCCTGTTTCTGCAGGGTAGTGAAGAGGAGATTGAACGGCAAATCGACCGGCTGAAACTCGGCGAGAGCATTATGGATTCGGTGGCCGAACATGCCGGCGGCTTGAAGCAGGAGCTCGGACCAGGCGATCGCGATCGATTGGATCAATACATGACGGGCGTGCGGGAGTTGGAACACCGTATGGTATTGTCACGGGCGTGGGAGCGAAAGCCGAAGCCGAAGGTCGCGGAGCCGGAGCCGAAGGATCCGGACAGCAGCCGCGCGTACATGGAGAAAGTGCGCTTGATGTACGACATGTCGCGCCTGGCTTTTGAAACCGATTCGACCCGTCTGATCACGATTTTCCTCGACAGCTCCAACTCGCCCGCCATCGACGTGGAAGGCGTCAAGATTACGGATGGCTATCACAATCTGTCGCATCACGGCAAGAACGAGAGCAAGCTGGCGCAGCTTGCCGCGATTGATACGTGGCACATGAAGCTGCTGGCCGAGTTGTTGACAAAGCTGAAAGGAATTCAGGAGGGTGGAGACACTCTTCTCGACAGGAGCATGGTCCTTTTCGGCAGCAACTTTGGCGACGCCAATAAGCACACCACTACCAATATGCCCGTGCTGCTTGCCGGCGGCGGCTTCAGGCACGGTCAGCACCTCGCATTCGACCTCGAAAAGAACTATCCGCTGCCCAACCTGTTCGTCAGCATGCTGCATCGAATAGGGATCGAGTCGGACCAGTTCGCCTCGTCGACCGGGACGATGCGCGGCATCGAGCTGAAGGGCTGATGAATCGGCGCTCGCGGGTCAGCCGCGAAGCTTTCACTTCGAGCTCGTCAGCCAGATGTCCACTTCTGTCTGGTTGATTA
>Ga0210405_10006924_pt1 | contig 10034 bp, 10 predicted proteins | sample IncBWH11MmetaG_FD_155492 | JGI IMG/M metagenome (GOLD analysis project Ga0210405, IMG submission 155492) | Forest soil microbial communities from Barre Woods Harvard Forest LTER site, Petersham, Massachusetts, United States - Inc-BW-H-11-M | ecosystem: Environmental > Terrestrial > Soil >... | reverse complement strand
AGCGGCTTCTCGTCGGCGCCGGTGGACCCGTCCCGATTCTCGCCGCCGGCGGGATTCAAGAAAGTCGAGTCCGAAATGATGAAGCGCCAGCGGTAATCAAGTGAAGCGGTTTCTCCCCGTCGCGGTGTGCCTCTGCTGCGGACTCGCGCCGGCGCAAGACGACCGCGCCGCCATCGAAGGCCAGGTGCTGAACGGCGTCACCGGTGAGCCGCTGAAGAAAACGGCTGTGACGCTTCAAACCATCGGCAGCACCCGGGGCCAGCCCACGGTCACCGTAACCGACGCCGGCGGTCAGTTCGCGATCCAGGACATCGACCCAGGACGTTACGTACTTTCCGCCGAGCGCAACGGTTTCGTACGCCAGTCCTATGGTTCGCGCAGTTCGAACCGGCCGGGGACAACCCTGACGCTCGAGCGCGGCAAGCGGGTGACAGACATCGTCATCAAGTTGATGCCACAAGGCGTCATCACCGGACGCATCGTCGATGAGGACAACGATCCGATCTTTAATGTCACGGTGCAGACACTGCGGTACGGCTACACGCAAGGCAAACGCCAGTTGGTTCCCGCTTCCGCCGAGCAGTCGAACGACTTGGGGGAGTATCGCATTCATGGCCTTCCCGCGGGCAAGTACTACGTGATTGCGACCGTTCGTAACCGCCCAGGCGAGGAAAGCTACCCGTCGGTCTACTATCCGGGCGCAAGCGACCCGACGACCGCGATCCAGGTCGATGTCGCCGCCGGCAGCGAGGTGCGAGGCATCGACATGACGTTGAGCCGCGCCCATACGGTGCGAGTTCGCGGAAAGATTCCGGATCTGCCGCGCGGAACGGGGGTGCGGCTCATTCCACGAGGCTCGATGGTTTCTTTTATGGGCGGCTGGCAGATGGCGCAGATCACCAGCCAGGAAGGTGATTTCGAGCTTCGCGGGGTCACGCCGGGATCCTACATGATGGTGGTCGATTTCCAGCGCAGTTTTCGCCAACCGCTAGAGGTCGGCAAAGCGGACATAGACGGAATCACGATCGCGATCCCGCCGGCGGCCAACATTGAGGGGCAGATCCGCGTGGATGGACAGGGTGATATCAATCTCGGAATTCTGTCGCTTCAATTGCCGCTCCGCGACCCGATGCCTGTGGGTACGCCGGCTTCTCCGGTCAAACCGGATGGCTCCTTCGGCATTGAAAATCTCGCGCCGGACACCTACGACGTGAATGTTTCCGGGTTACCGGCCGGGTATTACCTGAAGTCGGCGAGCTTGAGCGGTCAGGATGTGCTGGACTCCGGCTTGACGATCGCCGGTGGGACGGCCAAGCTCGAGCTGGTGGTCAGCCCGGCGGGAGGGCAGGTGGAAGGCGCGGTAGTCGACGCCAAGCAGCAGCCCGCACAGGCTGCGACCGTGGTGCTGATCCCCGAGGTGGCCCGCCAATCCCGACGCTCGCTGTTCAAGACGGCCAGTACAGATCAGAACGGGCACTACTCTATCCAGGGAATCGCGCCGGGAGACTATGCTATCTATGCGTTTGAGGACCTGCCACCCGGAGCGTTTCAGGATCCGGATTTCATGAAGCCCTTCGAGCGGTCGGGGCAATCGCTGACGCTTCGCGAGGGCGGCCATGAGTCCAGCCAACTCCAGCAGATTCCGGCGGACGAGATCCAGTTCTAATCGTTCTACAAGTCCTATAGCTCTTTCTGGCTAAGGTAACAACCCTTTATAAATTAACAAGTTAAGATCAATAGTACCCCTGGATTCAGACACAAATAAGCCTTACTTACCACAAACGGACTTGCGGCGGAAGAAGTCTAGTGTTATGCTTGCGTAGGTGTCATGCTGTCGATTGGTTTGATTGTCCTATTCTCGGTGGTGCTTTTCGTGTACTGGTTCCGCTACTCGTGTCTGCTGATCCTGCAAAACAGAACGGCTAGCAGTACGCAGTACGCGAGCAATCCCGCTCTGAGTTTCCCTGCAGTTCAAGAGCGCCTGAAGAGCCTGGAAACGGGCATCGACTTAATGGATAATTTGCACCACGATCTAGGCAACGACTACCGCATCATTTGCTTTCTGCTTCGCTGTGCGGCGGAAAACGATGTGGATCCGATCGAGCGGCGTCTGCTGATGCTGGATTATTGGATCCTGCAAGCCTGGTATAGCGTGGCGCGGCGAGCGGCCCCGCTTCAAGCGCGCAAGGCGCTCGAAGAGATGTCGAGCATCGTGAGCTACTTCGCAAGCTCGGTTGGCCGTCATGCGGCGCTGAGCGCACGGGCTTAACGCTCGAAGACCACTCCCTGAGAAGGTGTGAAAAATTGGCCCGACAGGCGAAACCGCCTGTCCCACCCAGTTCGCAAACCCTTGGGCTGCAAGCAAGGTGGGACAGGCGGTTCCGCCTGTCGGGCCGCACGGTAGCCAATCTTTCACAGCTTTTGAGGTCATGGCTCTGATCGGGCAAACTTAGCCTACAATGTGATAGTGGGATCAGAAGCGGCACTCCAGATCGCAGTCGGCAAGCTTAATCAAGTACGCCAAGAAATCGCTAAAGTCATCGTCGGGCAGCAGGACGTGGTGGATGGGGTACTCATCTGCCTGCTGGCTTCCGGCCATGTGCTGCTGGAGGGAGTTCCGGGACTCGGCAAGACCACGCTGCTGCGGACGCTGGCGCGAGCGCTGCACCTGAAATATTCGCGCATCCAGTTCACCCCCGACCTGATGCCGGCCGACATCGTGGGCAGCATGATCATCGAGACCGACGATCGCGGCTCGAAGGCGCTGCGATTCCAGCCCGGTCCGATCTTCGCGAACCTGGTGCTGGCCGACGAGATCAACCGCGCCACTCCCAAGACGCAATCCGCCTTGCTCGAGGCGATGCAGGAGCGGACTGTCACCAGCGGAACCACCACTCATCATCTGGAACTCCCGTTCCTGGTGATGGCCACGCAGAACCCTATCGAAATGGAAGGCACCTATCCGCTGCCGGAAGCGCAGCTCGACCGGTTTCTGATGAAGATTCTGGTAGCCTACCCCAACCGCGAGGAACTGAACCGCATCGTCGAGCGCACCATACAAAAGAACGAGCCGCAGGTGGAGCCGGTGCTGGACCGCGACGCCATTCATGAAGTGCGGACGGTTTGCCGCGAGGTTCTGGTAGCGCCGCACGTGCAGGAAGTGGCGATCCAAATGGTGATGGCGACCCAGCCGGAGCAGAAAGAGGCGCACGAGCTGGCGCGGAAGTATATCCGTTACGGAAGCTCGCCGCGCGGCGCACAGGCGTTGGTGGAATGTGGGCGGGTGCTGGCGCTGATGCGCGGGCGGTATCACCTGAGCATCGACGATATTCAAACCGTTGCGGCGGCCGTGTTGCGGCACCGCATCATTCTCAACTTCGATGCGCACGCCGACGGACAGACGCCGGATTCCATTTTGAGCGCCATCATCAAAGGCGTAACGAAACAGGCATCCGCGGCATAGAGTCTTGCATGGCATCGGCGGCGTTGCTGGACAGGCAATTTCTGGAAAAACTGGAGCGCCTGACCATCCATTGGGAGAAATCATTCGCCGGCCTGGTGGGCGGCCATAACAGCTCGCACTTCGCGGGCGGCGGGCAGGAGTTCCTCGACCATCGCCATTTCCATCATGGCGACGATCTGCGCGCGGTCAACTGGCGCGCCTACATGCGGCTGGAGAAGCTGTTCCTGAAGATGTTCCAGATCGAGCCGCGCGTTCCGGTGCGCCTGCTTCTGGATACCAGCTCTTCCATGTCCGCCACCTCAGACGAGAAGTTCGATTATGCGCGCAAGCTGGCGGCGGCGCTCTGTTACGTGGCGCTGGTGCGGCTGGATACAATTTCCATTCAGCCCTTCTCGGACGCGTTCGGGGAGCGGTACATTTGCGGAGGTGGGCGGCATCGCTTCTCTCCGGTGATGGATTACCTGGGGCGGCTGGAGACCGGCGGGCACACCAGCTTCTATCAGACTGTCCGGCAATTTATATCCACTTACACGCAACGCGGGCTGCTGATTGTGATTTCAGATTTTCTCGACGACGACGGCTGCGAAAAGGCGCTGCAATACCTGACCGACTTCGGACACGAGCTGCTGCTGGTGCAGGTATGGTCGGAGGAGGACCGGAGGCCGCCGTGGAACGGAGAGCTCGAGCTGGTGGACTCGGAATCGGGGAGTCGCGTGAAGATGCAGATCGACGAGCGGGCGCGGGAGCGGTATACGGCGGCTTTCGACCAGTATGCGGAGAAGCTGCAGAAGATCGCGGTGAGTAATAACGGGCGGTATGTGAGCGTGTCGACGGCGATGCCGCTGGAGGATGTGATTTTTGGGACTATGGTGAGGGCTAAGGGGTTGGTGTAGCACGGCGCGCAACCCGCGCTGAAACAGTGTAGGGACAAACCTACGCCGCTCTGGAATGAAACCAGGCTCATACAATGGAGTACAATAGAAGCGACAAGATGATTATCCGAGTTCAAGCAAACGTTCCGTGGCAAGTTAGTCCCACAAGCAACGCATGGATAGGCACCTGCGAGCCGTTGAAGCTCACTGTTGAGGCCGACACCTGGGGCGAGTTGATGGAAACCATCGCTGAAACGTTGGATGCCGTCCTGTCCGATCTCATGACATCTAACGAATTACCGCTCTTTCTCCAGACTCACGGATGGGCGTTGGTTACACCTCTGCCGGCTAAGCGAGAGGACGTAAAATTTGATGTCCCGTTCATACCGGCCATGATGGGAGCGAATGGTCCGCAGGGAAACGTACATCAATAAAATCCGAGAACTAGGCTACACCTACAAAGGCCAGCGGCCACGAATTAATCTCTGGCGCAAGGGAATGCATTTCATCTCTGTTCCCAGAAGAGATTTACTGACGGACGAATTCGTCAAGAGCACACTAAGCCAAGCCGGTTGCCAATCGGAAGAAATTCTGGCTTTCCTTAGTTCTGCTAAAAGCTAAATTTTTCGACCTACCACTCGGGATCATTCCGTCTTCGCTGTTCGGACTGGCTGCGAAAGTTGAAATAGGGGTGAAGTCCCCAGTTCTCGATGGGCCGCACTTCATCGAAAACAATGCGGCAATTCGACCTGTTACCTCAGTGAGAGTATCTTCCCTCGTTGCGGCATCGGCGAGAACGATGCGGAAAAAAAATAGAGGGTTCCCCAGTTGAATCCGCGCCTAACGCTGCCGACTCGGCATCACGCTCCTGCTGCGCGGCTGTGTACGTCTCGTCGTCTTCCTGATGGCTTGCCAGGTATTCGAGGAACCGCCTGGCGGTTTGGATCTCGCTCGCAGGTAGCTGGTCGACGAGCTGGTGAAGTTCCTGTTTTTCCGTCGGTGTAAGTTGTTCACTCGGCAACCGCCTGAAGCACCTTTCGTAGGACAGCGGTGTGGAGAGCGCCGTTTGATTCTGGGCGGAAGGGAGTGTCAATGGACGATTTGAAATAGGCGCACGCCTCAAACCGGAGTGGTTCGCCGCTGAGTCTGTTTGGCGGCTAGAATGGTCTATGAAGCGCGTGGCTTAGCCGTTTTCCGGAGACGGCCAACAGCCCGCGACAATACATGACAAAATTACGAGGTAGGCGATGACCCTCCGTTTCTGGCGGCTATTCGCCTGTCGATCTCGCTCAACAATATCCAGCATCTCGGATAATTCGGCCATTCCTGGCGTATCCGTCACTGCTCCCGATTCGATCAGCCGTCTAGCTCGTTCAGCAGATAGGTTATCTCTTGCAGCGGAAATAGCGGCCTGCATCGTTGTAGCTGGAATTGTCTTAGAGGATTGGAATAAATTCGCCAAACTGTTTTACTATCCGAGTTGGATGGCCCTCCGTGACGCGGCTGCACCGATCATGGTTGCCGGTGGCATCGCTTTCGAGATTTTGTTAAGCAGGCTTTCGTCTAGCCAAGAGCGCAAGATACGGGACTGGTACGCCATGAGGGTCGCTGAGTTGAATCTGAAGTCCGAACAGGAAAGCGTTGCTCGCGCAAAACTGGAACGTCTAACTGAGAAACTCCGAAAAAATAACCGGCGAACGGCGCTCCTACTTAGGGACCGCAATCTCAGTAACCGCGTCAAATTCATCGAAGCCATGCGGGCATTCGCCAGTACAAGAGTGTACATCCACGCCATGAAAGAACACGAGGCAGACCCCGAGTCATCGGAACTGGAATCAATCTTGAGAAATACTTTGCGTGATGCCGGTTGGCGGGTGGAAGCCCCCGTGACAAACCGCCTAGTAATCCCGCCCCCAGCAAAGGAAGGCGTGCATATTGAATACCCGGCAAGTGATTGGTATTCAGATAGACCTCTGCCGTATGTCGCGGCAGGTTGTGGCCTAGCAGATTGGTTGAATAAAGAGAATATCGCCACTGAGATTGGCGCAAGCGACCATCTAAAAAACAGTGGCGACATCTGTACCGTGATTGTAAGTGTCGGCCCCAAACCTTCAACGCTAGGAATGATTAAGGAATTGAAATATCGCGGAGACTGGAAGTATTGGAGAGACTTGGCAAAGCGTCCACAAGAATATGAGTCTATCAGCCAGGAAGACGTAGACTCGATTCGCGACCAATTGTCCAGAGTCGGCGGTGGCATGGGAAGGTTTCTGAAGTATATGCATGTAGCGCGGGTCGAGGACATCCTCCTGCGGGATCTTAAGAAGGCGTGCGATGCTCTTAGAGCTAAGGCCCGAGATAGGCCGCAATAATTCAAACTGCACCAGTACCCGATCATTCGGTGGATGAATGTCGTTTGGTTACCTTTGGCGTGTCTTCGTCTGGGAGACTTCTCGTGGTGGCACATGCCGAAAGAGGGGATGCCATCCGCATCATCAGCGCAGGCCGAGCTACCCGGGCGGAAAGGAAGCTTTATGAAGAAAGCTAGAAAACGCGGTGTGGACGAACTGCGCCCTGAGTACAAGAGGTCCGATTTCGACGTGTTGGTCCGCGGAAAGTACATCGGGCGACTGCGCGAGAAGTCGAATGTGGTTGTGCTTGATCCACGAGTTGCGGAACTCTTTCCGAACGCCGCGTCGGTTAACTCCGCGCTTCTGTCGTTGGCGGAGGTTGCTAAACGATCGGTGCGCCTGCCACGAACAGCCGCAAGAGGCGAGAGGCGGCGGAGGATGCCCAGCCGTTAGCTTCGAAAAGACATGAAGAAAACAAGACAGCCTGAACGTGCGCATTTCGTTGCGCGCGCTTGGTGGGGGCCAGAACGCCTGACGAGGGCCGCGCTCCTGACCGAGCGAGGGCGCAGCGGGGATATCGAGCGCCTCTCAGCATCGCTCTCCACCGCCAAAGTGGACCTCAATCCGCATCAGGTAGACGCGGCCCTGTTCGCCATCCAATCGCCGCTCTCTCAAGGCGTCATCCTCGCCGATGAAGTGGGCCTAGGCAAACCAAGGGCAGCAACGATAGTGAAGATCTGCCCAGCCGGGAGCGCAAGAAAAATCGAATGCGGCCAGGCACACTTCGATGCCCTAGGCGTCGATTACAAGGTCGTCACGAGCCACAACGAAATCTGATCAAATACCAGTCACGCCACTTGAAAATATCGCTAACCCCTACAAAACACAAGACAATTCTCCTAAATTGGCGAAGGGAATTTGGTGGCCCGCGGTAAAATGGAATTAGGAGCACCAAAATGGTATCAAACCTCAAGTCCGAGACCGCCCGTGCTAACGGCGCCAAGTCTCGCGGCCCCATCACCCCCGAGGGCAAAGAAAAATCATCCCGCAATTCCCTCAAGCACGGCCTCACCGCCAGCAGCCGCAACATCCTCCTCGATTCCGAGGACCCCGACGAATTTGAAGAAATCTTCAACAAGCTCCTCGGCATCCATGAGCCTGCCAGGCCAGCCGAAAAAGATCTGGTCGAGGAAATGGGCGTAGCCCGGTGGCGCATTCGCCGCATCCGAACTATCGAAACCGGCCTGCTAAACGCCGAGATCCTCAAGCAGCAATCCAGCCCAAGCGTAAGCGCGGGGGACTTGGCGTCGGCCTTCCGTGCTCTCTCCGACGATTCCCACTCCCTGGCCCTTGCTTCCCGCTACGAGGCGCGTCTCCAGCGCACTTATGACCGAGCCTACAAGACTCTCCGTGAATTGCAGCAAGCCCGCAAGGCAGAACCACCCGCACAGCCCCACACCATGCACGTCAAGTGGGTCAACCGCAATGACGAGCCGGACCAAAACTACAACTCAAGCGTCAGCGAGGGGGCGAGCGACGAGCAGAATCCGTCCTCCGAACCCAACCCGACGGCCTGCGAACCAAATTTACCGAACGAACCTACCGTTGCTGCAAACAAAGACGTTAAAACCGATTTCAGCAACAGAAACGCCGAGCCGGCCCCGAAGCCGGCCGCCAAGCCCCCGTCATCCAACATTCCAGAAGTAAAATCCAGCAACGGCGTTGTTACAACGCCCTGCGAAGCCCCATAATGGACCTATTGAAGCTGGCAAATTACAGTAACGCAGCGTGCGGCTTGGCAAGCGTGTGTTTTTTTGACAGGTTTCCGCGTCTAAAGGATTCTGGTGTTCTTCTTTAATCTGACCTTCGCCCAATTCGCGACGTTGCTTGGATCGGTCTCGGCCGTGGTGGTGGCGCTCTATTTGCTCGATCGGTCGCGGCGCAAGCAGACCGTCGCTACGCTGCGGTTCTGGGTGGCGGCTGAGCAGCCCACCGTGGTCGCGCGGCGCAAGAGGATTCAGCAACCGCTGTCGCTGCTGTTGCAACTCATCAGTATCTGCCTGCTGCTGCTGGCTATCGCGCAACTGCGGCTGGGATCGCAGGGGGCGACCCCGTTCGATCATGTGTTGATTGTGGAGACATCAGCGTGGATGGGGGCGCGGTCGGCCAACCGGCCGCAGACGTTGATGGATGAAGCGAAAGCCCGCGCTAGGGGCTATCTTCGATCTCTGCCGGCGGGCGATCGCGTCATGCTGGTGCGCGCCGACGCGCTGGCCACGCCGGCGACCGTGTTCGAATCGAACCGGCAGAAAGTGGAAGAGGCCATCGCCGCCTCCGAACCTGGGTCCACCGCATTGAATCTGGAGCAGGCTTTCGCCTTTGCGCGGCAGATTCAAACTCTGAGCGCGCGGCGGGCGGGGGAGATCGTGTTCGTGGGGTCGGGTCGCGTCTCGGAAGCCGAGACGGCCGCGCTCTCCACAACCACTGTACCGAACCTGCGCATTTTGCCGATCAACGATACGCCGGAGAACTGCGGCTTGCGCAGAATCGGTCTGCGGCGCTCGGCTACCGATCCGGCGATCTGGGAAATCTTCGTGTCGGTGCGGAATTATGGAATCAAGCCGCGCACGGTGAATCTGGCTCTGCAATTCGGGGGCGCGCCGGCGGGCTCGCGATCGCTGACTCTCGCGCCGGGGACCGAGCAGGAAGCGCTGTTTGAGCATCGCACGCGAGCGGCCGGTCTGCTGGAAGCGCGGCTGCTGACGCGTGACGGGTTTCCGGCTGACGATCGAGCGGTAGTGGAACTGCCGGAGGAAAAGACGCTATCGGTGGTGGTCTACTCCAACGAGCCGGAACTGCTGCGGCCGATGCTCGAAGCCAACCCCCACGTCCACGCCACTTTCCGAAGTACAGCGCAATATTCGCCCAAGCCCGACGCCGGCTTGATGATTCTCGATCGTTTCCATCCGCCGGCGCCGCCAACGGTAGATTCCATCTGGATCGAGCCGCCGGCCAATGGCTCTCCTATTCCTGTTCGCAAGACGGTCAGGCAAGCGAAGCTGACGCGCTGGCACACCGAGCATCCGTTGGGAGAGGGACTTCGCAGCAGGGATCTGAGCCTGGAATCGGGGTTGGTGCTGGAAGCGGCGCCGGACGATATCAAGATCGCGGAAGTGGAAGAGGGGCCGGTGATCGTGGCGCGGCCCGGCAAGCCCAAGGTGGTGGTGATCGGATTTCATCCGGCTCGCTCGGCAATGCGCTACGAGCTTACGACGCCGCTTCTGTTCGCTAACATGCTGCGATGGATCGCGCCGGATATTTTCCGCAGGCGGGAACTGATCGGCAGCA
>Ga0210405_10006923_pt1 | contig 10036 bp, 7 predicted proteins | sample IncBWH11MmetaG_FD_155492 | JGI IMG/M metagenome (GOLD analysis project Ga0210405, IMG submission 155492) | Forest soil microbial communities from Barre Woods Harvard Forest LTER site, Petersham, Massachusetts, United States - Inc-BW-H-11-M | ecosystem: Environmental > Terrestrial > Soil >... | reverse complement strand
GGGCGACCTTTGTAAGCTCTGCTGCTTCGCGAGGATGCGTTGCTTGAAGCTGTCTTTCTGCTTCACCCAGGGTAAAGAGGGCGACTAAAAGTTCGGAACTGACCGCATTGTGATAGACTTGTTTGATTTTGGCGCGTTCCTCCTGGCTCCCAACCATGCGACCCCGCTCAAAGGCATCCGAGGTCCAATTCTCCAGGTCAGGTATTACGTAGACCGAACCATCGTCTCCAAGTGCAGCATGTCCGGTTATGAACCTTTCGGAATCCGCGGTTCGAATGACGCAGGAAATAAGCCCGGGAGCTTCGGCAACGGGGTCCCCGAGAACCACCCAGTCTTGCGCGTTCAAATTCGCAAGTTTATCGCCAGAAAAACCTGTCAAAGTAAGGAACGGTTTGTTCCAGGCGACAAACGAACGCGTTTCGACGCGGACAATGGCGCGTGGCAAACGGTATTTGTCGAGGGCAGCACATAGTGCGCGGGAATCGGGCGGTGTCACTGGCTGGGACGGTTCCATAATCAACGACAGGAACTTACGTCAGGAAACCAGCGGGTAAAACTTCTTCTCAAACAGCTGTCAATTTACCCAGAATTTTGCAATCGACCTGAAATCAAATTGGTGCAAAATGGCAGCGTTCTTTCTGGGCGCGAAACGCGTACCGGTCTGCCGGTAAGATCTGTACAACCCGGCCTATTGGGAAGGCAGGATGGTCAATCTTAAAAAAGTACGCGAATTAATCTTCGGCGCTCCGCTTGACCCGATGGATGCCAGGATCCGGCATGCGATTGCGGTCACTCCTTTGCTTGCGTGGGTAGGTTTGGGCGCAGATGGCTTGTCTTCCTCGTGTTACGGCCCGGAAGAGGCCTTTCTGGCACTGGGTCAGCATACACATCTTGGCCTGTACCTGGCGCTTGCGACGGCCCTTACCGTTTTCATCATCTCTCTCGGTTACAACCAGGTGATCGAACTGTTTCCTACGGGCGGCGGCGGATACAGAGTTGCGACCGCGCTGATCGGACCGCGCGCCGGGCTGGTTTCCGGGGCGGCGCTGCTGGTGGACTATGTGCTAACTGTCACGACTTCGCTCGCAAGCGGCATGGACGCATTCTTCAGTCTGTTGCCGGTCGGCGCGCAAGCGTTCAAGCTCACGGCAGAGATTCTCCTGCTCATTTTTATGAGTGTACTGAATTTCAGAGGAATGAAAGAATCGATTCTGGTGCTGCTGCCGATATTTGTCGCATTCGTCGCGTTTCATCTTGGTCTCATCGTTTACGGAGTTTCCGCGCATGCCGGGCACCTGCCAACGCTGATCCCCGATACTCTGGCCCAGACCAGCAGCCTTGCTCATAACATGGGCTGGATCTTTGTGGCTTCGCTGGTGTTGCGCGCCTATTCGCTGGGCGGCGGCACCTACACCGGATTGGAAGCGGTCTCCAACAACGTAAACATGCTCGTCGAACCGCGGGTGCCTAATGGGCAGCGGACGATGCTTTATATGGCGATGTCGTTGGCGCTGACCGCCGGCGGCATCATCCTGTTGTACGTCCTGTGGGAGGCAAAAGCGGTTGAGGGCCAAACTCTCAATGCGGTCGTCTTCCGCAGTATCATCAGCCACCTGGGATGGGGGACACCGTTAGTGCAGAATGCATTTCTCGCCCTTGTTCTGGCATCTGAGGCGGGTTTGCTTCTGGTCGGGGCGCAGACCGGGTTCCTGGATGGGCCGGCAGTGCTCTCCAACATGGCTTCCGATTATTGGGTGCCGCGCCATTTCCGAGACTTGTCGGCGCGTCTGGTGCGGCAAAATGGAGTGATCGTAATGGGCGTATCAAGCCTGGCGATCCTGCTGTGGACGCAGGGAGAAGTCGCCGTGCTTGTCGTGCTTTACAGTATCAACGTATTTTTGACGTTCAGCTTGTCGCTTTTTGGCTTGTGCATCTACTGGTTGCGTCACCGGAAGGAAGCTCGGAACTGGCTGGCGCGGTTTCTTCTGTCTGCGACAGGGCTTACGGTCACAGCCAGTGTGCTGGTGATTACGTTGCTTGAAAAATTTACGGCGGGCGGCTGGCTTACAGTCGTTGTGACCAGCGCGGTGATCGCGGTATGCCTGCTAATCAAGAGGCACTACGTCGAAACCCGGAACCATCTGGCTGAGGCGGACGCCGTCTTCGCAGGAGATCCGGACTCGATGCCAGATGCAGCAACCCCGGAACTCGACCCAAAGCAACCCACGGCAGTGGTCCTGGTCGGCCGGCACCGGGGCGTCAGCATGCATGCGCTCGTTTGGGTTCAACGGCTGTTCCCGCACTACAGGAACTTTATTTTTCTGGCAGTAGGCGAGGTCGACGCGAAAAGCTACGAAGGACAGCAGCACCTGCGTCGCCTGCAGGACGCAATCGAGTCATCGTTGCGCTACTACATCAGGTACTGCCACAACAATGGTTTCCCAGCGGAATCCCGTATAGCATTCGGCACGGATCCAGGAGCAGAGTTCATCAAGCTCGCGGAAAAAGCCATGAACGATTATCCGAACTGCGTCTGTTTCGCGAGCAAGTTAATTTTCAGCCGTGCCAACTTTCTGACCGCATGGCTGCATAACGAGACCCCTCTATTCATACAGCGACGCCTGCATATAAAAGGTAAGCAGATGGTCCTTCTGCCGATGAGGGTTGGATAGGTTTCAAAAATCGTCCTCGTCCCCAAAACCGAATTAGGGTTTTTCCTTAGCGTATCGTCGCGTGCCTTTGCGCGAGGGCTCACCTGGGAAAGGAACTGGAAGTCCTACCAGAGTCGCAACCGCGTTCGCATTGTCGGCGGAGTGAGATTCCTGCCTAGCCGGGCCTCACTTCGGAGCAGGCTGCTATGCCATAGTGCGACTAACTGCATCTTCACACTGAAAAATCCATGCGGTCCAAGCCCGTATCCTTCATGGGCAATTTTTTCTCTTTTTGCTCCAGGGTCCGCCCTGCGTACCAGAGACCATTTGCTTCCATTTCTTCTTTGCGTGGAGGTCCGATCTATGTGAGGGCTCAGGGTGGAAACGGAAGGCGGAGCCCAATCAGTACTACTTTCCATCGGCACAGGAACCTGGTTTGAAGAAATTTCGGTGCATCCTATATCAGGCGGTGTCGATGTTTTCACGGTGACTCCGCTCGTGGAACTCTTTGCGCCCTGTTTAAAAGCTTCAAAGGGAGTAACGGCTTCTACATTCGGCAGGAAGTCGGATTTGCTTTGCCGTGCTTCGCTGGTGAGAACGCGCGGCTCCTGGGAGGGCCGGTAATGTTCCGGAAGCAAAACTCCAAAAACCAGAGCGGCCAGAAACACGCTTCCTAAAAGCCCAATGGTAAACCATCGGGTGTCGCGATTGAATCTGTTTAAGACATCATCCTGGCCAGGCTGCAGACCACATCTTATACCGAATTCCGGTAAACACCTGATTCCACGCAAGAGCATCCTTTCCGGCGTTAGCTGGTTATCGTTTAGCTAATGTGCGCGTGATTCCTCTATTTTCGCCAATACCTCGGATAGACCATCGAGTTTGACCCTGTGCCAGCGTGAATTATTCAACTTTTCTAAGGCAGCGCGCAAAGGGATCATGTTGGCAGACCTTTCTGCAAAACTGATTACAGCGGGGGCGGAGCTGCAACCACGCGTTGGTCCTCGTCGTCGTGCTCGTGCTCGTGGTCGGAGCGCCGAGCAAAGCTTGGTTGTTCTAGCTAAAGCCTGTTGCGAAATAGCGTTCATGCTCGTGCTCCTGGTCGTGCTCGAAACTCTAGCCTGAGCGTAAACTGACCGATGGCGTTCTTCCTCCGAATCCTCGCTCGGATCGCTTAGGAACTGGCCCTGCGGGGCACAGGGTCGATTACGAGCAGGACTACGGCAAATGTGATGGGAGGGATGCCGGGAGGCTCTTCCCGGAAGGGACGACAGGAATAAGCCCAGGGTTGAAACCAGGTTTTAACCCTGGGTCCACACACAAAAAAAGCGAACCGCCCTGAAAGGGCGGCAGGTTTGGAATTGCCAGACGCCTGATATGATTCCGGTAGAGGCTGCACCCGATGCGGATCCTTTCTTGCGCCCTTTCAGGGCGCGCCACCTGATGGCACGCCCTTCCCAGGGTTGAAACCAGGTTGAAACCCTGGGCTGAGTCCTCTTGCCCCTTCGGGGCGTGAACGTCATATTTCGCAGGATTGGTCACGCATTGGGTTCATCTTGACGAACTCGGAATTCGTCAGGGTCAAAACGCTAAATCGAGGACGAGCACGAGCACGACGACGAGGACGATTTCCGAATTTCGGAATTTAGGTTCATCGGTAGGGCGAGCCTCCTGGCGAGCCGTGTTTTGAGTCTTCAGCGAAAAGAGCGGCTCGCCCTACCGCGGAGGTCTCCCGGGCGAAAGCGGTCCGGTTCTCTCCTCGGATTCCTTAGTCCGGGACTCCTTCCGCGCCCGGAGATCGTCTCTGGCCTCCTTGCGCAACCGGCTTTCGATTTTGAGCAAAAGTTCAAAGGCCTTCATCTCTGACCGCTCGCGGTCGAGTCGTGCGAATGCCGTTTGCTCAGTAGACGACCTTTCGGCGTCAGGCGCGGTGCTCATCGGATTCCATCTTCATCAGAGGAGGATAATACCAGCAATCACGCTACAAGCAATCACGCCATCGGCACTCAGGAACGCACCTGAAAAAACAATAAGGGAAAATGGCCTGAGACGGGCGTTCCTGCCGCATTGGAGTGATGGGGTAATGGAGTGATCGGACCAACGGAGTGGTGGCGTGATGGGAGACAGAGTGAACGAGCTCATCAATGTGGGACGCCCGTCTCACATTCGGATCGCGAACCTGACAGAAATAGCCTGATGAACACCAGTTTCGAAAGAAGTGTCTCGGAAAGGTGGCGCCAAGCGGCTTTGAGCGGCAACCTGGCGTTGGCCTGGTCGATCAGCGATGAATTTCTGCGGTCAAAAATTGATTGTTCCAGACTGGAACGCTGGCGTCTTCCTTTATGGGACGGTTCGCCAATCGACGGACGGAATGTGCTGATACGATGCTGGCGCGGCCTCGGAGACGCGATACATTTTATTCGCTAGCAGACCGGCGGAAGCGCTCGATCGAGCTCTGCTGGAGCGGCGGTCCATTCGATGCCCGGCGTTCGATGCGGTTGGTTGAATTCGAGGTGCTTCGCGAAGTTCCCGAAACGATTTTCTTTCAACTGCAAAGAGGACCTGCGCTTCGGGAGATTCTCAATTCGCCTCTGTATTCCAGAATCCGGACGATAGTTCGATGGATCTTCTTGGCACCGCCTCTGCTGGAGATTCGCTTGATTTGATCGTTTCGGTCGACACAATGGTGACGCATCTGGCCGGTGCTTTGGGAAAAAGCACCTATCTTCTACTGCATGCGGATGCCGATTGGCGGTGGTTCCGGAACCGGGAGGATAGCCCATGGTATCCGACAATGCGTATTCTGCGACAATCGGAAGCCGGAAACTGGAGGCCGGTTGTTAAGAAGTTAATAGAGCTACTATAGCACCGTGGATTGTAATTCAGGATAGGTTTCAGGGTCTTCGGCGTTACCCGTTACGCAGCAAAAAACGCGAATGATGTTCTCGTTTTTCTGCTGACTTGCGGAGGACATATCTTCGACTCGTCCTCGAACTCGAACTCGTCCTCGACTGCTGGAGGTTCACCTCTGGAAGACTAGAACTAGACTGACTTTGTAGCTGCTTGCGAAGGGCTAGCACAATTCCATTCGAGTTCGAGGACGAGGACGAGTTCGAGAGTTAGTTGCGCACAGAGAGGTATACATCGGTTTCAGGGTCTTCGGCGTTAGGGTAGCCTTTGGCGATTTTTGTGACGGCTGCAGAGGACTGCATCCCTCCAGGTCCCGATCGGCGCGCTGCGAGGGGTTGTTTTTGCGCTTGATACGACCAATGCCCTGTCGCTGAAACGAAATGCAGCGGATATACATGAAGATTGCCCAAATTTCGCCCCTATATGAATGTGTTCCGCCCAAATTGTATGGAGGCACTGAACGGATCGTCGGTTACTTGACAGACGAGCTGGTTGATCTTGGTCACGACGTCACCCTTTTCGCGAGCGGAGAGTCTCAAACTAAATCTAAACTGGTCGCCGTGACCGAGACCGGGCTGCGTCTCCAGAACCCTCCTGTTCGGGATCCGATTATGCACCATGTGCGTTTGCTGGAGATGGTTTTCGATCAGGCGTCCAAATACGATATTCTTCACTTTCATCTCGATTACCTGCACTTGCCTTTCGCAAAACGCTCTTCAGGAATCAGCGTAACGACAATGCACGGCAGGCTTGATCTGCCTGATCTCGCCTCACTCTATCTCCGATATCTGGAAATGCCTTTCGTGTCGATCTCGGATGCGCAGCGCGCGCCTTTGAGCTGGCTCAACTGGTGCGCGACCGTGCATCACGGAATACCGGAAGACCAGTACTCGTTTCACGAAAATCCAGGATCTTATCTGGCCTTCTTGGGGAGAATAGCGCCCGAAAAAAGGCCCGACCGGGCAATGGAAATTGCCAAGGCAAGCGGAATACCGCTCAAGATCGCCGCAAAAGTAGATCGCGCCGATGAAGAATATTTTGCCAGCAAGATCAAACCGCTGCTGAAAAATCCGTTGATTGAGTTCGTAGGCGAGATCGGCGACAGCGAGAAGGATGAATTCCTGGGCAATGCTCTGGCGCTTCTGTTTCCTATCGATTGGCCGGAACCGTTCGGTTTGGTGATGATTGAATCCCTTGCGACCGGAACTCCGGTGATCGCGTATCCGCACGGATCGGTTGCAGAGATTATTGAGAACGGCATGACTGGTTTTCTTGTTAGATCCATCAGCGAAGCAGTCCGAGCTGTTGCCAAAGTTCAGTCACTGGAACGAAGCGGGTGCCGGGAATCTTTTGAGCGGCGATTCACGGCGCGGCGAATGGCGCGAGATTACGTTGCGCTCTATCAACGGCTATGTTCAGATCGGGAAGGAGATGACGGAGGAGAGTTGAGAGTTGTTGAATCAGCAGCGTGATGGATGCAAAAGCCAGGCTTCGACGTAATTGAAGTCGAAAATCAGTTCTACGTAAGGGCACAATTGTCGTTGGCCGATAACCAGACGAACGTCCTCATGGAGGGCGATTTGTTCGCGGTATTCGATCGACACGGCGATTTCCGCACGTTGTCGTCTACTGAACAAGGGCTCTTTTATAAAGAGATGAGGCACCTCTCCCGCCTCGTGCTGCGGCTGAAGGATCATGCTCTCCTTCTGCTGAGTTCCTCCGTGCGACAAGACAATGCGGTTTTCACAGTCGATTCGACAAATCCCGACTTGCCGTTGGCAGGTTATCGCGAGATCCGCAGGGGAACGCTGCATTTTTCGCGCTCGAGTTTTCTCTGGCGTAACACCTGCAACCAGCGCGTCCAGGTACAGAACTATGATCCCGAACCGGTGACATTCGAGTTGATCCTCGAATTCGAAGCTGACTTTGCGGACATCTTTGAAGTAAGAGGTTTTCAGCGCGAAAATCGGGGCCGTCTGCTTGATCCGCAGGTTGAGCCGAGTGCATCGACGCTGATTTATCAGGGCCTTGACGGGCTCAAGCGCGTGACCCGGGTTGAGTCGAACATTTTGCCCGCCGTTGTTTCTTCAAACCAGATGCGATTTCCGATGGAACTTTCCTCGGGCCAGCGGATTGAGCTTGCTATCGATATTCATTGTTATGTGGGACAGGAAGCAGAGCCACATTTTGAAGGTAAGATTCCGGATCTGCTTTCGAAGCGGGGAGCGGAAATTTCCGAGGTTGAAATCTATACTTCGAACGAGCAATTCAATGATTGGATCAATCGGTCTGTCGCTGACTTGAGAATGTTAGTTACACCAACAAGCGAGGGCTTGTACCCATACGCTGGAGTCCCATGGTTCAGCACAATTTTCGGCCGGGATGGGATCATAACCGGTCTGGAGTTTCTATGGATGTGTCCTGAAGTCGCCAAAGGAGTTCTCTCCTCTCTTTCCGCTACACAGGCGTCGGACTTTGATCCGGATCGCGATGCCGAGCCGGGAAAGATTCTGCACGAAATGCGGCAAAGCGAAATGGCTCATACCAGGGAGGTTCCGTTTGGACGCTATTACGGAAGCGTTGACTCAACGCCCTTATTCGTTTTACTGGCGGCGGCGTATTATAAACGAACCGGTGATCTGGAGTTGGTCAGCCGCATTTGTTCGAATATAGAGCGAGCATTGGATTGGATCGACGAATATGGAGATTGTGACCGGGACGGTTTCGTCGAATATGGGCACTCATCGCGTCATGGTCTGTTGCAGCAAGGATGGAAGGATTCACAGGATTCGGTATTTCATAGTGACGGGACGCTCGCCGAAGGCCCAATCGCGCTTTGCGAGGTGCAGGGTTATGTTTACGCTGCAAAGCGCGAGATTGCGGACGTTTTTGAACGGCTAGGCAAACAACAAAAGGCTGCCGTGCTTCGGAAAGAAGCCGCTCTGTTAAAGGAGCGATTTCACAAGGCATTCTGGTGTGAAAAGATCTCTTCTTACGCAATTGCATTGGACGGAAAGAAGCGACCCTGTGAGGTTAGGAGTTCGAACGCAGGCCAGGTACTGTTCACGGAATTGGGTTCGGCGGATCATTGCCGGCTGCTTGTCTCAGAGCTGCAATCGGACCTCTTTTATTCAGGGTGGGGCGTACGTACGATAGCGGCGGGCGAGGCCCGTTATAATCCGATGTCCTACCACAACGGATCAGTCTGGCCACACGATAACGCCCTGATAGCCTACGGTCTGCGGAACGAAAAAGAGAAGGGGCTCGTGGAGAAAATATTCACGGGCCTTTTCGAGGCTTCCACCTTCCTCGAATTACATCGGATGCCTGAGTTATTTTGCGGCTTCCCGAAGCGAACCGGCGACGGGCCGACGCTTTATCCAATAGCATGCGCGCCGCAAGCATGGGCTGCGGGCGCTGTGTTTCTAATCCTTCAATCCTGTCTTGGACTCCAGATCGATGCTGTGACACCGGCGATTCGCTTAACCCATTCGATGTTACCCGAGTCCGTTCCGTATGTGAGAATAACTGGATTGAGGGTTGGATCTGCGGAAGTCAGCCTTGAGATTACCAGGCGCAACAAAACCGTGAGTACTGCAATCCTGAATCGCCGCGGGGAAATAGATATCGTGGCCATTAAGTAGGGGAGATCGCGAAGGGGATAGGAGGCCACGGAGGGGAATTTCACCACAGAGACACAGAGAACACGTTCTCTGTGTCTCTGTGGTGAAAATTCTTCGCGACCTTACCGTATCACTTTGTGTTCTCCTAGACTAGATCCAATGGGTGCGAGAAAAGCGAACTAGGTCGTGCAAGCAAATAAGTCAGGTGATCAAGATCCTGAGTTCAGGGAACAGATCCTTATTAATGCGGTGCATTTCGCCTGGTTGTCTAAACAGTGCGAAATCTTAGGTACGAGCAAACAGGAAATGATCGCGAACGTTTTGCAGGAATGGCTTCCACACCATCCACAATCGGCAGTTTTAAACCTGAGCAATTCGAGCATGGTCGAGATGGCTTTGGGTGAGTTCATAGTGCGTCATCGAAGTGAATTTATTCCAGTGGATGAGAAATAATTTCGGATTTTGGATTGCGGATTTTGGATTGCCCTGCCGGCTTTGAGTTGACCTGTGTGCAGAAAAGTCTGAACCGAAAATGCACGGAGACGCGCATGGAAGATGTTAAAAATGGGCTAGACGCGGTAAATGAAAACTGGCAGGTCAGGAGCAGACTCGCGCGACAAAACCGGCAACGCTACGTTGAATACCGGTACTTCGCCAGAGGTCGTTCCGCTCTTTTTTCCGTTATGCGCGTGGCCGTGAAAGACAACCGAAACTTTGTACTGGTTAAGAGGCGCCTCGAGTCTGCTTGATCCTAAAAAGGGAAAGATCTCCGGATTTTCGCCGGTCACCGTTTCCCGAATTGGGGCGTAGTGGAGAAGGACAATCCTCTTTTCCGTTGTGAGCCTGCTCAAA
>Ga0210405_10006922_pt1 | contig 10036 bp, 7 predicted proteins | sample IncBWH11MmetaG_FD_155492 | JGI IMG/M metagenome (GOLD analysis project Ga0210405, IMG submission 155492) | Forest soil microbial communities from Barre Woods Harvard Forest LTER site, Petersham, Massachusetts, United States - Inc-BW-H-11-M | ecosystem: Environmental > Terrestrial > Soil >... | reverse complement strand
ATTCAAGAATGACTGTTTCATGGTGTCGGGTTGCGAATATGACGTCTTGGGTGTTGCAGGGTTTTTTGGCCGTGGCATTTCTGTATTTTGGGGCGAGTAAATTTGGTTCTGGCGCTGCGTTCTGGAAAGAATTGTTTGCGAAGATCGGATTTGGCCAATGGTTCCGGTATTTCACTGGAGGTCTGGAAATAATTTGCGCGGTCTTGTTGTTGATTCCTCGGACGGCAACGCTTGGTGCGGTATTGTTGGCATGCACAATGATAGGAGCTACCGCTGCACACCTTTTCGTCATTGGTGACCCTCCAAGCAGTTACATCACTTTCAGTCTTTTTCTAGTTCTGTGCGCGATTGCCTGGAAGCGGTATCCAGCTCCTGGGGTGCGGAAAGACTGAATTCCGTCATAATTGGTATGCGCTTCTGAAATCTTCAAGTCGGACTTTATATCTCCGGTAACGGCGTTACACAGGCATGTGAATTCCTTCCGAATGCCCCGTCATCCATTCACAATTCAATTCCGCCCCCTTGTTCCTAAGGTACAATCGGGTCGCCTATGCCCCTGACGAGCGGAATTCGATTGGGTCCCTATGAAATTCTCACCCGCATCGGGGCGGGCGGAATGGGCGAGGTATTCCGCGCGCGCGACACCAGACTCGACCGCGACGTAGCCATCAAAGTTTTGCCTGATGTCTTCGCGCACGACCCTGAACGTCTCGGACGCTTTCAGCGCGAAGCAAAGGTTCTAGCTTCGCTGAACCATCCTAGCATCGCTCACATTTACGGTATCGAAGAAAACGCTGGATCAAGTTACTTGGTGATGGAGCTGGTCGAGGGCCCGACATTAGCCGACCGAATTGCGTCGGGGCCTGTTCCCATCGAGGACACACTGCCTATCATAAAGCAAGTGGCTGAGGGGCTTGAGTACGCGCACGAGCACGGCATCATTCACCGCGATCTCAAGCCTGCGAACATCAAAGTGAAGGCCGACGGCACGGTCAAGGTACTGGACTTTGGTCTTGCGAAGGCGCTGTCAGAAGAGCCTACCGGGACTGACATTGGAAACTCGCCAACGATGAGCGCGATCGCGACCATGCAAGGAGTCATCCTCGGGACGGCAGGCTATATGTCGCCCGAGCAGGCCAAAGGCAAGCCAGTGGACCAGCGAGCGGACATCTGGGCGTTTGGTGTGGTCCTAGTGGAAATGCTTGCCGGCAAACCAGTGTACGCAGGCGATACTCCGGCGGAAACTCTGGCGGCCGTGTTGATGACCGATTCGTCGCATGCCATCAGCACATTGCCGGCAAGCACCCCGCCCGCGATCCGCAACTTGGTTGGCCGCTGCTTGACGAAGGATCCTCGGCAGCGACTGCGCGATATCGGCGAAGCGCGCATCGTCATCGAGAATGTCGCGTCGGACAAAGAGCCCGATGTTGCCCTGCCCATCCCGAGTAAGGTTAGACGGCGCGAGCGCTTGACCCAAACTGCAGCCGCGAGCATGACGTTGTTGGCTGTCGTGTTGGCTATCGCACTCGTGCTGCGTACATCGAACCCCCGGCAGCTGCCTCGAGCAGTCCGCCTGAGTGCGGATATTGGTGTGGATGCGTCGCTAGTCACCGCGGACCCCTCGGTGCTCTTTTCACCGGACGGCTCGCGGCTGGTTTTTGTGGCCACCGGCAGTGATCAGAAACAGCGCATCTACGTTCGCTTGCTCGACCAATTGAAGGCTACCAGTCTCGGAGGCACGGAGACAGCCCGTGAGCCTTTTTTCTCGCCCGATGGCCAGTGGATCGGCTTCTTCGCGGACGGCAAGCTCAAAAAGATCTCCGTTCAAGGCGGCGAACCGGTCACTCTCTGCGATTCGCTAGGCGGCCTCGGCGGGAGTTGGGGAGACGACGGTACTATCGTGTTTGAATCGAGCTCCAACTTTCCTTTGTACAAAGTCCCATCGGCCGGCGGAAAGCCACAGCCGCTGATTGCGTTCGATAAAGAAGCCGGCGAGATTACGCAACGCTGGCCTCAGTTGCTGCCCGGATCCAAAGTCGTTCTGTTTACTTCCAACTCGCACTTTAACGCCTACGAGGATGCCGATATCGTCGCTTACTCAGTTTCTTCCGGAAAGCGAAAGACGGTGCTGCACAACGGATACTTTGGCCGATATTTATCGAATGGATTTCTGGTCTACATGCACGAGGGCACGTTGTTTGATGTGCCTTTCGACGTGCAGCGCCTGGAGGTAACCGGCCAGCCCGCGCCGATTCTGGAAGGTCTGGTTGACCATCCCAATAATGGCTCAGCGGAATTCTCATTTTCAGACTCGGGAAGCATCGCCTACGTCGCGGGTGGCAGCGTCTCGCAGAATACCTCTGTCTTCTGGATGGATCGCGAAGGGAAAATCATGCCACTGCGAGCAACGCCCGCCAACTATAGAAATCTCGCAGCCTCTCCCGACGGGAAGCGAATCGCATTTGAAATCGTAGACGGCAAAAGGAACATTTGGACGTACGATCTGGCGAGCGGCAATGCAACACGCCTGACATTCGCAGGCGAAAACAATGGCTGGCCCGCATGGACACCCGATGGCCAGCGAATCATCTATTCCTCTCAGGAAGCGGGCGGGTCCTTCAATCTGTGGTGGATACGCGCCGATGGCGGCGGGGACGCGCAGCGCCTCGCGCAAAGCAAGAGCTCACAGAGTCTTCCTTCCTGGCGGCCAGACAGCAAAATACTGGCGTTCACTCAGCAGAGTCCCGATACTGGCTACGACATCATGACGCTTTCGATGGAGGGAAGCGAACAATCCGGCTGGAAGCCGGGAGCGGCAACGCCTTTCTTGAATACGGCTTCGACCGAGTGGCAACAATCATTCTCGCCTGATGGCCGCTGGCTGGCTTACGCATCCAACGAATCGGGCAGAGACGAAATCTATGTCCGTCCATTTCCCGGACCGGGCGGCAAATGGCAGATATCTGCAAACGGTGGGGACTATCCCAAGTGGTCGCGCAACGGCAAGGAGATTGTCTATCTTGAGCCGGGCGGTAAGGTCATGGTGGTCCAACAAACGGCGTCTGGCGACACGTTCCGAGCCAACCAAGCCCAGCCGTGGGCGTCCGGGCAAGCGAATGTGTTTGTGCGCGCGTTTGACGTTTACCCCGACGGCAAACGCCTGATAATGTTGGAGGACCCGAGCACGGAAGGGAATACCGCGCTAAATAAGGTCAGCTTTATCTTCAATTTCTTCGCCGAGTTGCACGGAAGTGTGCCCGAAGGCACGAAGTGACGGCGGCCAAATGGTGAGCCAAACTGCTCGATCTTCCTAAGCCCGAAGCTGCTAGCACGTCGCCAGTGAACCCAATTCGTCGGTCAGTCCTGTGAGCGAACACCGCTGCGCAGAATCCACCTTCAGATTCTTTCCGGTTGGTCGGCTACTCGGAACTTATGGTCGGACCAACCGGCACGCCTTCCGGGACAAATAGTTGGCTAGTACTTTAAATGGGCGGTGGCCGCACCCAACAATCAGAAATAAGTTACGCCAGAGCCTTGCCGTACAGTACCAGCAGACGGCTCCATGCCTTCTCAGCGAGCGGCTCGCTGTAGACGCCCGAATCCGGCGGACACCAGCCGTGCATGGCCGCGTAGACTTCGACTTCCGCGGGCAGTCCCGCCTTGGCGAAGGTATCCTGCATCACGGTCTTTTCGGTGGGGGCTTGCTTGTCGTCATTTTCCGCGATTGCGACAAGGAACTGCGCCTTGGTCGTCGCGGCCTGAAGATGCGGACTGTCCGGCGTATCGGTTACCAATCCGTTGCCTCCGTGAAAGGAGGCCACAGCTCCGACGCGGTCCGGCACGGCATAAGCGGTACGAAAAGCCATCGCCCCTCCCATGCAATAACCCTGAGTCCCCATCTTGCGATTCTTTGCAACCGAGGGCTGCTGGTCCAGCCATCCGATAAATGCCTTCGCATCCGTCACGTGCGTGGACGCGTTCAGGGTTCGCGCGAGCGGCATCAACTGCTGGATCGGAGTCGCCGCGCCCTGAGCGGCGGTCGGAGCTTTCTGGGTCCGGTAGAACGGATTCACCACCAGCACCGAGTAGCCCGACTCGGCGAGCCGCCTACCCATCTGGCGGAATGCGGGCCGCAGCCCGAAGATATCCGGCCACAGCAACACGCCGGGCGCCGTGCCAGTAGATGGATGGACGAAGTAGCAGTCCGCAGTGCCGTCCGGTGTTTTCACGGTCACGTCTGATTCGGTCACCGTTACGGCGTTGGCTACCTGAGGCAGCATCATGGCGACGCCTGCCGCGAGCATGACGCCGAACTGTTTTCGCGTGATTAAACCGAGGGCTTCATACCGTTCGTGATCCTCCGCAGAATGATCTCGATCGCACATATTTTCGCTCCTTGTCTTTCGTTTCTCACCGGCGCCAGGTTGCTGGGTTTAGTTGGCGGTAGACCGCGAGAGCACCGTCATGTTTCATCTGGGTTTTCCATGTCGCGTTTGGAGGTCGCTCGATCACCGGAATTATAACTAAAACCACGCAAAGCGCCTGCAGGATGTTGGGGTCCATCGGCTTGGGAATCTCGCTGCGTTTCTCGAACACAACAAGACCGCAATCCCCGGCGAACTCCTAGTAACGTGCAGAACGGCCAAGTCAAGCGTTGGGCAACTTATGAAGATGCGGAAAACGTGTTCGGATCAAAAATACACGCGGAAGAAAAACCTCATGTAAACCAGCGCATAGACCATCACGAAGTTCCAGAGCCACACCGGCCAAAACAGCCAGCCTGATTCTCTCCGCTTTGCCAGTCCAATGGCTGCCGCACCCGCCGCGGCCGCTCCCAGCGCCACAAATAAGGCAATCGCCGCGCCAATTTTCTCTCGGCTCGTGAGGGCCCCGACTGAAATCAGCAGGGTCAACGCAAGCGCCAGTGCGGCGTTGGCTCCGGCCATGGCGAGCGCGGCGCGCTTGCGTCCGGCGATGCGCGTTGCGAGTGCGCCCAACTGCAGAAAGCCGGTCACTACCAGCAACACATTCAACTCAGGATCCAAAGCCAAGCCTCCGCCTTGTCGCAAACCCGCTTCCGGCGCCTCTGGTTCTACTTTTGCCCCGCCACCGAAATTGGTAGGTGTTTGTTTGTGGTTTCAACGTGCGTCGCCAGGTTCTGGCTCGAACTCTATCAGGCTCGACTAAATTTATATCGGCATTTCCGATTTGGACCTCTGACTCGTGCACCGTACTCCTCTGCTGCCTTCGACACAACGAATTTCCCTCGAGAGCAGGCCCAGGCGGAATCAGTGGGGTTTAGTTAGCCGCCACCGGACGTATAGTCGCCTTCTCGGATAAATACTGCTGTAGTACTCCACACGTCCTGGAAGGGCGTTAACCAGGCCTTGAGGATTACTTCCGGGTTGCCCTTTATCAGGGAGTTGAGGAGCGTCAGGAGGTGTGGACTCCGGTAAATCGCAGTGACATCATCGTGTCGTGTCCGCAGCCAATTCAGCCACGATCCTTCAATTCGCGCTTCCAGACCCAGAGCATTCCACAATGGCGCGGGCATTCCTGGTTCTTGCCTATACAACTGCGGCATGGCTGTGGTGGCGCGCATCTGGGCGGACAAGGATCGTTGCAGATTGCTTCTTTTGGCGGCTGGGAGCGGTGCTTCTCTTTCTCCTGGCCATAAACAAACTTCTCAACTTGCGCCTCAGGTTCGAGGCAGACATACGCGCCATCGCAAAAGCCGGCCATTGGTATGATCAGCTCCAACCTGTGCAATTTGTCCTTGCCATCGTGCTGCCCCTGGTGCTGGCAGTGGTGACGGCGATTGTCGCAGCAACAAAGGGAAAAGAAATTTCCCGGCGTCACCCGTTGGCGTTGGCCGGTTGGATCTTCCTGCTGCTTTATTTGGCCCTCCGACAAAGCCAGGAATGGAAGCCCGCGCTGGCATCGTTGGAAGCGATCTATTACCTGGATTGGCGCATTGCGTTAGAGGTCGCGGGAATCGCGCTGGTGATTTCCAGCGCGCTCATGGATGGTTAATCATGCTCGTCTCAACTCCTGATTAGTCGTGCCGGTTCACACGGTCGATGCAACACCCTCTGGTCAAATGAACTGGCAATACGTTTCAAGCGGACCGATCCTTCGGGTTGCAGTTCGCTTTTACCTAAACAGGACGCCTTTTCTTTGCTTTTGTGCTCGAGGATGATTCTTAGCCGTTGGAATTCATGGACTTGAGGCTCGCTCCTAGTGTTGCATCAACCTATTGAGTCCGCCGCGTTAATCAGGACATACGTATCGCAATCGGCTGGTCGAGAAGCCCACGAAGAGCGGCGGCGAGTTGTAAACCATTAAAACAACACAGGGTCAAATAGGCACGGCAGGTTAAAAGTACCCACGTTACGATATAGGTGTGCCGGGACGCTGGAAAAAACGATCGAAGACAAGAGCACCTGAAATAATCAAATTAATCCTATTCTCTCTGCTCGTGATTGCTGCCGTCATCTTCGTTGTCATAGCACTAACCGCATTCTGATTTCGTCACTTGAACTACTGCTAAACGGAAGATTTAGTTCCATGCCAACACGGAGAAGTCGAAGAGAAGAGCGTAGTGCTCCCCAAACAGAGTTGCACTAAATATTGGCAGATGACGCTCGCGTCCAGCTGTTTCCGTGGACTTTTCCTAGCTGCTCTTGGTTCCGGAAGTCAGCACGGTATCAAGCAAGGAGGCATTCTGGCAGCCTATGGCCCCTGTTCCGGTCGTGCCGATAGACGCAAGGCTTGGAGGGGAGGCCGTTGCCATAGGTGGAGCCGTAGGTGTTCGCAGCCGTGTTCATGGTTCGCGTGGAAGCCACGGCGGAGGCCTCATTGGGCGCCATACGTACTCGGTGCAAGTTCGAAATAACAATCGCGGCGATGATCAGGATGATCGCAACCACGATCCGCAATTCGATAAGTGATAAGCCCTTCTGCTTCGTATTCACGTTTTGTCTCTCTCAGGTGCAGCGCTCCAAAAATCGTTTTGTAGTACCGGCGCGGTACGCTGATCTAAATGCAAAGTCTGGGCCAAATCGGCGTACAGGTTTACTGTATGGGAAAGCCTGGATATCTCTCTAGTTTTCATGAATTTCCAGAGAGCATTGGCGACAAGTCGTTTCTGGACGGCACGAATCAAGCTAAAAAACGACGAATTCTGTCGTCGCAAAATGCGGTGCCCGACATCTTTCCCAAAAATCGACAAAATGCTTCGCGGTCCGGGCAGCGTACCTAAAACGTACTCGATTCGCACGCCTTAAGTAGAACGGAATCAGAAGCTGGAATTCGGCGGTTTGCGGTCCCGAAATCAGACGATTCTCGAATAGCTTAGCTCTAGAGAAAGCCGCTTTGCGGAGAAAAGACCAGCAGGTCGGACTGACGCCGAAGGACTAACTCCTGTCGCTAAAGCGTGGCTGGCAAGTACTGGGTCTTTGATTTAGGGCCGTCCGTTTTCGTCAAGAAACCTATCACTTTGAGGCAAAAACAAACTGGCTTGCTGCGCTGGCTCGACTTCAAGAAACTAGCGGATACTAAGACGGCGCATAGAAAACGAGACCACAATTTGGTGGTTGTCCCAGACGTCCATTCCGAGATTGATTGCGGGGGTGTGGTTGAGGTGCATCGCGTCGAACGCGAACAGGTCGGCAATAACGAGAGTGAGGCTTCGCCAGCGGCGAGGTCCAATACCGAGTTCCTTGAACTCGAACTCGTGGACCAGCCGAGGTGTGTTGTCAATGCCAGTGATGGTCACCTTCTCGCGGAGGCCCGGGGAAGTCCGGGTAATTCCGGCTTGTTCGGCCGCTAGCCAGTTTACGCCGGATTGAACGGAGCCTGTGTCGAGAGTGGCAGTGACAGAACGGCCGTTCAGCGAGCCGCTGAACTGAATCCGATGATACTCGGCGGGTTCCATCGCGATGTCGCCATGCAGCGGCGAAGTGGCGGGGGCGAAAAGATACAAGCGTTGCGCGTGAAAATCGAAAATCGGATCGTACCTCCCAACCACGTCCATCCCTAGGACGCCGTCCACACCGGCCCCAAACTGGTCGCGGAATGGAGCGAACGGAAGAGAGTTCGCCTCAATTGGCTCGTGGACACCAGGGGAGATGGCCAGTGAGTGGATCAAAACGCGCCGAACGGCCGCGGAACCGCCGCTTGCCGAAACCGAACCAGCGGCTTGGATTTCAAAATCTTCCGCGGGGAGACGGCTCAACATTTCCGAGGCAACCAAGCTGCCGCCGGCGCCAGTGTCCAGGACGAAGTTTGCCGCCGTGCGGCCGATGGTGACGGGAACCGTGGCAAGCCGCGTCTTCGTTCGAGTGAGAGGAAGAGTCACGCTAGGCCCAGCACGCAGATCGCCCGTCAAGATCGAACAGCCTAAGCCCGTCAGCAATTCGCGCCGAGTGATCATGGCCCCACTAAACTATCACGGCCCGAAAAACACAGACAGCGAATCGTAATCCACAGAGGACCCCCTTTCGGGACGGTTCCCTTGCACCAGGTCGTATCACGCCCGACCCGTGGAAATGGGCGGGCCGGCCAAAATTCGAAAATGTACGTTTTCTGATGACCGCTAACAGTTTTGCCAACTTCATAACAATCTTCTTCCTCGGCATGCTCGTGCAGGCTGTGACGATGTGGATTCTAGCGACTGACCGTGCCACACTCAGCATGCTCCTTTCGGAAAGCCTGACGATATCATTTGTTGTGCTGCTCGGCTTAGATTTGAGTCGGGCCAGCGTCTATGTTCCTCTTGCCGCGCCTGCCCATTTCCTATTCTGGTCCCCGCTCGGCGCGGGGGGCAGGTCAAGTTGACCTGGGACGGGCTTGCTAGCCCGCCCCAGACAACTAAGAACACTAGAACGAGTACGCAAATGCGGTACTGAAAACATTGGCCCTTCCATATGGTCCCCTGGGCCCTGGAATATTGCCGGTAAATCCCGTGGTGCGGAATTGCCAGTTGCTCCACTCCAGAGCCAGCGTCACGTGATTGCTCATCCTGTGGAAGTAGCTAGCCCAATAGAGTGTGTTCCGGGAAAAATTTGAGCCGAGCAATAGGTCATGACGAACGGGGTCGTCTGTGCCGGCACCCACGTAAAAATGATTCTTGTCATCCTTCGTAAGTCTGAAGGTTAGTTCGCCCCAACCGCCGGCATCCCCGATTTTGTTGATTTTTGTGAATGGTTGTGCCGCCGGAATCGCCGAAAGCCCCTGATCAATTCCGCCCATAAAAGGTATCAAGTTGCTGCCGGCATAGGCCTCGCCTCGCAGGATTAAACGTGATTGGAGGGGAACGTCAAAGTCAAATGCAACTGCCCACGAGTCTCTGCCGCGGGATACGCCGATTACTTCGCGCCCGTAGTGGACTCCTGCACCGATTGTCGCATTAGAACCGAACATCGGATGCGCGAGAGCAACTCGCGCTTCGTAGAAAGGCATAGAGGAACGCGTCCCAGCGGAGGCAGTATCCAATGAAGCGCCTGCCGCGGGAGTATCGCCCAACCTGCGATCACCGAATTCGGGCCGCAGAATTCCAAACTGGTATAGTGCGGACGTCTTCTCCCCAAAATGCTGCGTCTTATCTACACGCAATTGCGGCAACCGAGCCCAAAGATTTCCAGCCGTGGCGCCGAGTGGAACGCCCACGTGCGAGAGTGAAATGGGATCGAGTGGAGCAATAATCGCCTTATCCTGTCCGGCAACAATCTTCCAGGATCCGTTGACGATCTGGAAGTAGGCTAAGCGAAGGCGTGGTTCGTTAAACACCTTATCGTCTGGCAGCAGTGTGTCAGCTGGCCGCGAGCCAAAGAAATCCATTTCCACCACTGCCGATGGCGACCAACCGCTGGTTAGCGGGCTGCTTGGATCGATTGTGAAACCAATAATGGTCTGGCGCGCCGTGATATAAAGATCGTGCGCCCGCCCCACGGAGCCGTCGGGAAACGTAACGTTACCAACGCTTGGAGACGCCCACAAAGGTACATCTCCGCCCGCCACGGTGGAGTCGGACGCG
>Ga0210405_10006919_pt1 | contig 10038 bp, 6 predicted proteins | sample IncBWH11MmetaG_FD_155492 | JGI IMG/M metagenome (GOLD analysis project Ga0210405, IMG submission 155492) | Forest soil microbial communities from Barre Woods Harvard Forest LTER site, Petersham, Massachusetts, United States - Inc-BW-H-11-M | ecosystem: Environmental > Terrestrial > Soil >... | reverse complement strand
CCGGCCTGCTCTCGCAGGTTCTCTTGCTGACCGCGGTCGTTAACACTGACTTTGCTCTCGCCGCTCGAACGGTCTGCTATTTCCTCGTCACGGTCGGCTACTCAATCGTCTTAGAATGGATTTGGCGCGGTCAGACTCTCGGAAAGCGCGTGCTCAAAATCCGGGTGATCGACGCCGAAGGCCTGCGACTGCGTCCGGCTCAGATCGTGATTAGAAACCTGTTGCGACTCGTCGACCTGTTGCCGGCGTTCTACGCCGTAGGCGGGATCTGTTGCGCCTTGTCCCGTAAATTTCAACGCCTCGGAGATTTCGCGGCGAACACCGTCGTTATTCACGCGGCTCCCGAGAAAATACCGGACCTTGAGCTGTTGTTCAGTGGGACGTTTAACTCGCTGCGGAGCCATGCTCACCTTGCTGCTCAGTTGCGAAAATTGATTTCACCGAGCGAGGCTCGGCTAGCGCTTGAAGCCGTTGTCCGGCGGGGTGATCTCGAACCGAGCTCGCGACTCAAATTGTTCAGGCAACTCGCCGACCACCTGCGTCCGATCGTTCCTTTCCCTGAAGAAAGTCTCGCGGGCCTGACCGACGAACAATACGTACGCAACATCGTCGACCTCATTTACCGCCCAGCGGTGTAGGGATGCCGCTTAGCAACGATCCTTTCGGTCGAAACGAGCACGAAATCCTGCAGCGAAAGACAGAAAGCAAGCGGCTGCGGAAAAAATCGTGGTGTCCGAAACATCACTACTAGGATCAATCTCTACCAAATCCAAGACATGCACTTTAGAATGCAAACCACAGACGCGAGAAGCGAGCAGAATTTCCCATGGCGCTAGTCCTCCCGGGCGGGATCCAGCCGTGGCGGGAGCAAACGAACGGTCCAGGACGTCTAGATCGAGGTCTACATAAATAGTGCTGCAAGTAGCCGAAAGCCGCGCAAGGGCATCAGCAAGCACAACATCGATACCGCGCCGCCGTATTTCTTCGACCGTATGAACCACGATTCCGGCTTCGTGCGCAACCTGTGCGTAAGCCTGCGAATTGGCAAAAGACTGGATGCCGATCTGCACAATGTGCGACCCAGTAAATCCATCTGCCAATAGGGCACGAATGGGATTCCCGTTCGTCAGACCGCCTTCCAAATCTCGCAGATCAAGGTGTGCATCCAGGGTAATCAGGCCACATTCCTCGAGCGAATCCGTGATGCCCAATAACACGGGGCGCGTCACACTGTTGTCACCACCTAGTGCGACGATAACGTCTGATCGTTGCATCGCGGTCCGAACAGCTCCGGAAATTTTGCGCTCTGCCGCCTCTGGAAGGTCATCCACCACGTCCAAATCACCGAGGTCCACTACTTCGACGGCTCGCAGGTCGCACGGTATGTTAAAATCGTAGGTGCTGAATTTCTGCAGCGCAGAGCGAATTGCGGAGGGTGCTAAATCGCAGCGACTGTGAGTGATTGAACCTTTGCTCAGCGGTACGCCAAGCAGGCCGATAGTTCCTAGGGGATTTTCGAAATGTTTCCCTTCAACCCACGCGCTTGCTTTCGGCCAAAACCGATCGGTATTTGAGAGCATGGTGTGTTTCACGGGTTTTTATGCCACGTTACACGCAGGTATTGCCCAGGCAGGTTAACGGGATTGGCATTTACTAAGGCGTTGGCGCCAGTTTGCCTCTCATCCTTTGCTTGATCAGCTGCTTTTGGCTGACCCTCTTGGATCAGGGCCGCGAGCACGAGAGCTGCCGAAACCATGGCGCTCAAAATTCCCGTTGCAAGCCACTCGGTATCGCGATTGAATCTTCTGAATACGTCATCCACCTCGCCGGCCTCCGCTGCTCGTCCAAGTGGAATGTAGCTTTCGACATTTACGCGCTTTCTCGAGTCATCAATCCAGCGCTCGTTCAGTGGCGTTATACTGGCGCCCTGTGCGGTGGAAGATATTGTCTGCACATCTTGTTCTCCCGGAAATTTCTCAGGAAGTTTCAAGAAGAATGCAAAAAAGGATCTTCCACGAGGGTTGTTGGCGCAAAGCCCCATCGATCGGCGCCATGACGTCTGAGTCAAAAGAGCTCCGCCACGGATTGCAGGAAAAGGCTTCTTGCCCAACCGACCGATTTGGCGCTTTTTCTTGAGCGCCAGAGGCAGTTTCTGGTAAAATCACGTTTAGTGGACGCGCCGCTTGACTCGAGAGCTGGCGGTCGGTCCAACTTCCGCACGACCCAGTGGGGATTGGTATCGGCCGCCTCTGCTGAAGGCAGCGCGGGAGCCCGCGCGGCCTTGGAGGATCTCTATCGCCTTTATTGCTATCCAGTTTACGCTTTCATCCGCCGACGCGGCCATGGCTGCCAAGACGCGCAGGACCTGACACAGGATTTCTTCGTCCACCTACTGGAGAAAGGCGCCCTAGGCCGGGCCGATCCGCGGCGTGGCCGGTTCCGCAACTTCCTGCTCGGCGCATTGGAGTATTTCCTAACCCATGCCGCCGAACGCGCCGGCGCCGGCAAACGGGGTGGCGGTTGCCAGTGGGTGTTTTTGGATGACGAGGCCGCGGACGATCGTTACCAGCTTGCGGCGCCCGAAGGGATGACAGCCGAGAAGCTCTTCGAGGTGCGGTGGGCCGCCGCGCTAGTCGAAGCAACGTTTGCGCGGCTGCGCGGCGAGCTGGAATCTGAGGGCAAGGGACACCTTTTCGAATCGCTCCAAGGTTTCTTACTCGGCAGGGAAGAGGCTTCTTACCAGCAAGTCGCCGATGCCCTGAGTTTGAGCCTCGGGGCGCTAAAAACGGCCATCCACCGACTGCGTGGCCGCTATCGGGCGCTATTACGCGAAGAAGTGGCGCGCACGGTCGCCGCACCCGCGGAGGTCGACGAGGAACTTCGGTACCTTCGGGCCGCGCTGAGGAGCTAAGACTGCAACCGGGGCGGTCACCACAATGAGTGCTTCAACCGACGAATCGAAGCTGATCTGCCGGAAATGCGGAGCCCCGCTACGCCGCGTTGGACAATTCGCAGACCAGTGCGTGGCTTGCTTACTGGAATTGGCATGGGACGAGGAAGAAATTCCGACGGCAAATGCGGAGCGGTTTGACCATTACGAAATCGCTATCCACAGCGACGGCACGTCTGTGGAGTTGGGTCGGGGCGCGATGGGCATCACCTTTAAGGCCTTGGACACGGTTTTGGGCAATGAGGTGGCTCTCAAGGTCATCGACACTCGCATTGCGGCCCACCCCGAAGCGCGGGAACGTTTCCTGCGCGAAGCACGCGCGGCCGCTCGACTTCGACACCCGAACGTCGCCTCGGTCTTTTATTACGGGACGCGCAAGAGTGATGGTCAATGCTTCTATGCGATGGAACTGGTCGAGGGCGAAACGTTGCAAGCGCGTCTGCGACGCAGCGGACCACTGCCGGCGGCTCTGGCCTTAGAAGTTATTGCGCAAGTCGCCAAGGCGCTGGTTGCCATCGAAGTGCACGGGTTAGTGCACCGCGATCTCAAACCGGCTAATCTGATGCTTGTCGAGGGGCCGGAGCTCACAGTCAAAGTGATTGACTTCGGGCTGGCAAAGGCGGCGGCAACTGCTTGCAGTGAAACCGATATAACTCATGGAGGGTTCGTCGGCACGCCCTCTTTCGCCAGCCCGGAGCAATTCAACGACACCACCGTGGACGTTCGTTCAGACCTGTATTCGTTAGGTATCACGCTGTGGGAGATGCTGACCGGCCACACGCCATTCCGCGGCAGACCCGTTGAGTTGATTCATCAACATCAGCACGCACCGTTACCGCTCGAACAATTGAACGACGTTCCGCAACCGGTCGTCGTTCTACTTGACGTGCTCCTCGAGAAAGACCCCGGACGGCGCTTCCAGAACCCGGCCGAGCTTCTGAAGGCGATACCGACGATAACAGGTGCTATCGACGCACGGCGTAGAATCACTCGTCAGAGTTTGCACAAGGCGCTCCCGACCAATTCGCGCGCCAAAACCTACAGGCCGCCAGCAAGACGGGGACCGGAGAAAATTTCAGTAGCCAGATTGCCCGTCACCGGAAGCGATTTGTTTGGTCGTGAGGAGAACATCGCTTTCCTGGATCGTGCATGGGCAAACAAGAACGTAAATGTCGTTACCATCGTTGCCTGGGCTGGTGTCGGGAAGTCCACCCTCGTCAACCATTGGGTCAGGCGGATGGCCGCTGAACATTATCGTTCTGCGGAGCTCGTGTTTGGCTGGTCCTTCTATAGGCAAGGTACCAGTGAGGGCACTTCGTCCGCAGATGTATTTCTCGACGCGGCTCTCACCTGGTTTGGCGATCCCGATCCCCGGATCGGAACCGGATGGGAGAAGGGCGAAAGATTAGCGAAACTTGTTGCCCATCGGCGAGCCCTATTCATTCTAGACGGCCTGGAGCCGCTCCAAAATCCGCCGGGTCCACAAGAAGGACGGCTGCATGAGCCTTCCCTTCAGGCGCTCCTGCGTGAGCTTGCTGCCTTCAATAAGGGGCTTTGCGTGATCACCACGCGCTTGCCGGTCGCTGATATTGCAGATCACGAAGGTACCTCAGCCCTGCTTCGTGAACTAGAACAACTATCCGGCGATGCTGGTGCGAAGCTGCTTCGAGCGTTGGGCGTTAAAGGAGAAGAAGCACAGTTGCGAAGTGCTAGCGACGAGTTCCGTGGCCACTGTCTCGCTTTAACATTACTGGGCAGCTATCTGACCGATGCTTACAATGGAGACATTCGTTGCCGGGAAGAAGTGTCAAAACGTCTTGCTCACGACGTGCGACAGGGAGTCCACGCCAGAAAGGTCATGGAGTCCTACCAGAGCTGGCTTGGCGAGGGTCCTGAGCTGTCAGTTCTGCGCCTGTTAGGCCTATTTGATCGACCCGCTGACGAAAAGGCGCTTAGCGCAGTGCTGAAACTGCCGGCGATCCGCGGCCTGACAGAGTCATTAACGAATTTGAGCCCGACCGAGTGGAGAAAGATTCTTGCCAGATTAAGAAGAGCAAGACTCCTGGCTGGGGAAGATCCGCACAATCGTGGACATCTTGATACGCATCCTCTCGTTCGTGAATACTTTGGCGGACAGCAGCGGAACCAACAAACGGATGCTTGGAAGGAATGCAACAGGCGGCTCTATCATTTTTATCGAACGCTTGCGCCCCAGCTCCCAAATAGTTTCAGGGAGATGGAACCACTTTTCTCAGCCGTCATCTGCGGCTGCAACGCCGGTCTGTTTCGCTCAGCGCTGCATGAAATTTACGTTCCGCGGATTCAGCAGGAAGACGCCTTATTCGCTGCTAACGTGCTTGGAGCGAGAGGATCATTGCTCTCTGTTTTAGTTCATTTCTTCGAACACGGGCAGTGGGGTTCGCCCGTGAAAACGGCCGCCGAGGGGCAGAGTCTAACTGCAGAGGACCAGCTCTTTATCCTCATGCAGGCAGGGCTATATTTAGCGGCCACGCGAGGATTCGCAGCCCCGGAGGCGCTAATTTGTTACGAACGCGCCGAGCCCTTGTGTCAGTCGCTTAGTCGTCCGCTCCTCCTTTGCATGGCACTCACGGGTCAGTGGCGCTATTCGCTTAACACTGACAAGCTGACGACGACAATGCAGATTGCCGAACGAATCTACTCACTGGCGCGGGAGCAAAATGACTCTGCGCTAATGATAGGAGCTTGCCGCGCTTTGGCATGCACGCTCTTTTATTCGGGCGATTTCGAGACCGCGCGACACTACTCGAGGCGTGGCGTTGAGATCTGGCGCTCGCAAAACATTCAGCCCCAGATGGAAGACCCCGATACGCCACCCGTCGCCTGTCTCTGTTATCTGGCGGGATCCGAGTGGCATCTCGGAGAGATCGCCTCTTCCCAAGCGACCATAGCCGAAGCGATCTCAATAGCGAAAGAGGTGAACGATATGCACGCGTTAGCGCTGGCGCTGTATTGGGCAGCGCGTCTCGCGGCGGATGAGCATAATCCTGCTGAAGTGGAACGCTTGGCATCGGAAATGATTGAACTTTCCACGCGTCACAATTTTGTGTTTTGGCTCGCTACCGGAGAGATTTACCGCGGTTGGGCGCGCAGTGTTTCCGGTAACACCGCGGAAGGTATTCCGTGGATCGAATTGGGAATAAGAGACTTTAGGGCAACCGGAGCGGTGCTGGCCCTGCCAGTTTGGCTGGCACAAAAGGCTGAAGCATTACATCTAGCGGATCGTACCTCTGAAGCTCTCGAGGCCATTAACGAAGCGGAAGCACTGGCTGAAAGATTTGAGCAGCGCTTTTGCTGTGCCAAACTGCACCGACTCCGCGGTGTGTTTCTCGCCAATTTGGGTGGGGCAGAGACTGAAATCGAGGCTTCATTCCGCGCAGCCATCAAAATCGCACGGGACCAGAAGTCGGTTTCGCTAGAGAATCGCGCCGAAGAAACCTACGCAGAATACCGCAGACAAAAAGCGAGCGCGTCAGGAGGACGTGGATTCCGACTACCTGTCGGGCTGAACCCCTGACTTGTTCTCTTGAATGGGTGCGATGCGTTCTTCGAGCACTCGATCAACCTTCTGAGGCCGATCAACTCACGGCCAAGTATGCCAAGGGCGCGGAGGTGTTCGTCAGCGAAATGGCCGTGGATAGTCCCGATTAAAGCATATTGACACAGGGATGAATGTTTATAACATTGGGCATAGTTAAGCGAAATCAGCGTTTTAAAGGGTTCTAATGTATATTTATTCATTTCTGCAATAATAACCGCCTGCCCGCTTGGTCTTTTTAAATCCCCCTCATGGGTCCCCCCCCACAGTGACTCCCCTAACGATCCCGTCGCAATCCTCACCCCAAGCGCGAGCACGCCGACAAACCCAAAGGCGGGTCATCATGGTTGTCGCTTCAATTTTATTCGCGGCTTTCCTGACCCTCAAGCCACCTTTCGTGATTGCGCCACTTCCAGACCGAGTTTCACCCGGCTCGCAACTCGCAGAGACCGCCGCCGCTAAGTTCGTCGATCCGATCTGGACAAGCAAAGTTCTGCCTACCATCCAGGATAAGGCTCAGGATATCGCGAAACTACTCCCCGAAATTCGAGCTGATCCGGAAAGCGCCGGACAAAAGTATGGCCGGCGCGTCGCCACAAATCCGTTCAATTATATGGTGAAGGGAACCGGCAAAGTGATCGAGATCCATACCGATTCTCAGGCCGGTACTGCCATCCTCGAAATCCCCGGACTTGATGAGAAGGTAGCGTTGCAGATTGGACCCGTGGTTCGCGGAACGGCCCTGCGCGATGCTACCGGGATCGTCTCGTTCAATCAATTCACCAACCAGCTGGATTTTGCGGATGTCTCCAAAGAGATGAACAGCCGAGCATTGAAGGAAGCGCTTTCGAAGGTGGACCGGGCTTCGTTGCCGGGAAAAACCGTGACTTTTTTTGGCACGATGACTTTCGATCCACATGCCAAAGGACCTGTTCTTATCACCCCGGTCAAAATCGGGCTATAAACCGCAGCCCATGGAGCACGCCGAGCCGAACTTGTCATACGCGTCCGGAGAAGTTTTGATCGCTGAGAAGATCACGAAACGTTTCCCTGGAACCCTCGCGCTTGACCAAGTCGACTTCACCGTCTACGCCGGCGCGGTCAACGTCCTGGTCGGCGAAAACGGAGCCGGCAAGTCGACATTGATGAAAATCCTGGCGGGCGTGGATCGACCCACCTCCGGTCGTTTGCTCCTCAATGGGTCTACCGCGGAATTCAGTTCGACCCGAGACGCCGAACGCGCCGGAATCGGCATAATCTACCAAGAACTAAACCTGTTCCCAAATCTCACCATCTCGGAAAACATCTTTGCCGCCCATGAACTCACACAACACGGTGTCGTACAGCATCGAGAACAAGAGAAGGCTACCCGCGAATTGCTGAATCGACTCGAGCAACCTCTGAATCCGGCGACCCTGGTCCGGGACCTGCGCATCGGGCAGCAGCAAATTGTCGAAATCGCAAAGGCCCTTTCTCAAAACGTGCGCATCCTGATCATGGATGAACCAACCTCGGCTTTGACGGGAGCTGAAACCGAAGCGCTTTTTCGCATCATTGCGGACCTTAAGGCCCACGGGGTCGCGATCGTTTACATCTCTCATAAGCTGGAGGAGCTGCTCACGATAGGCGACTACGTGACGGTCCTGCGCGACGGGAAACTCGCAGCGCAGGCTCCTGCACCGGGGGTTAGTCTCGCCTGGATTATTGAAAAAATGGTTGGACACAACGTCGCTGCACCTAGACGTCGACTTCAAAAGACTCCTGGCGACAACGACAAGCCCGCTCTGGAGATTAAAGATTTATGCCTTCCACGCGCAGGTTCAGGATTCACCCTCGAAAATGTATCTTTGACGCTGCGGCGCGGTGAGATTCTTGCCATTTTCGGACTGATGGGCGCAGGAAGAACCGAACTTTTCGAATGCCTGATGGGACTGCATCCGGAAGCGACCGGCGACATCCGCTTAAGCGGCAGGAGGATCCTGCACGAATCGATCCGGGAACGGATCGATCTAGGATTGATGCTGGTTCCCGAAGACCGCCAGCGACTTGGTTTGGTCCAGCAACTTTCGGTTGGCGACAATATCACACTTGCCAATCTCAAGCGATTTGTCACTTTTTTCTGGCTTTCACAGCACCGGGAAACGCAGGACATCACCACGCTGATGCGCGAGCTGGCCATCAAAGCGCGCACTCCGACCTACCCGGTGACGTCGCTGAGCGGCGGCAACCAGCAGAAGGTAGTTGTGGCAAAGAGCTTGCTCACATTGCCTCAAGTCCTTTTGTTGGATGAACCGACCCGCGGAATTGATGTCGGCGCGAAAGCCGAGATCTTCGAGATCATGAACCAACTCGCTGAGCAGGGTCTTGCGGTCCTATTCGTATCTTCCGAGCTTGCTGAAATGTTCACCATCCCGGACCGCATCCTGGTACTCTCCAAAGGAAAAGTCACCGGCGAGTTCGCTCACGACGAAGTCACCGAAAAGCTTTTGGTCACCGCCGCGGCCGCGCAGCAACAAACTGAACACGTGACTCCCCATCCCCCAACAGAAGTGAGCCTGCACCGCTCACAAAACTCTAAGGATTTGTGAGCGACACAGACCAGACACCTCAATCTATGCCCACGTCCGCCGCTACCTCCACCCTCCCTAAGGCTTCAGGTTTATCCCTGGGCGTATTTCTTTTCCGGCTGAGAGCGCTGATCGCATTGATGGTTCTGATTTTGATATTTGCGATTCTCTCCCCTTCGTTCTTCACGCGGGAGAACCTGATCATTCTCGTCGGCCAGACCGCGATCAATGCGATCATGGCGATTGGCATGACATTTGTCATCCTCACCGGTGGCATTGACCTCTCCGTCGGCTCCACCGTGGGACTTGCGGCTATGACTTCGGGCTTGCTAATCAATCGCGGCATACCGATCCCTCCGCTGGGAGTGGCGATCTTCTTTAATATTCCCGCGATCATTATTCTTGTTCTTTGTCTCGGATTGTTGGTGGGAGCCTTTAACGGAGTGCTGATCACGCGATTTAACGTGGCGCCATTCATCGCGACACTTGGAACACTTTACGTCGCCCGAGGCACCGCCCAGCTCAGCAACAACGGTGCGACATTTCCCAATCTGGTCGGCAAACCCGAGCTCGGCAATACCGGCTTTCCCTTTCTTGGCGACGGAAGCATTGTGGGCATTCCGATCGTAATCTGGATCATGGTTCTTTTTGCCGCAGTTGCCGGATTTGTCGCCGGCAAGACTGCTTTTGGACGCCAGGTTTACGCGGTCGGCGGTAACGAGCGCGCCGCCGAACTTTCCGGCATCTACGTGAATCGCATCAAAATGGCAGTTTACATGATCTGCGGTATGTGCGCCGCGATGACGGGCCTGATAACCGCCTCGCAACTGGTCGCCGCGCATCCTGCAGTCGGCGAAAGCTACGAACTGAACGCGATTGCGGCTGTCGTGCTCGGCGGCACCTCACTTGCGGGCGGACGCGGCAACATCTGGGGGACCATTATC
>Ga0210405_10006918_pt1 | contig 10043 bp, 10 predicted proteins | sample IncBWH11MmetaG_FD_155492 | JGI IMG/M metagenome (GOLD analysis project Ga0210405, IMG submission 155492) | Forest soil microbial communities from Barre Woods Harvard Forest LTER site, Petersham, Massachusetts, United States - Inc-BW-H-11-M | ecosystem: Environmental > Terrestrial > Soil >... | reverse complement strand
ATCCGCCGTAATGATGGCGGTCGACGCGAAGAAACGCATCTTGCTGGTCCGTCAATACCGTTTGCCCGCCGCGAGGGCGATGTGGGAGCTGCCGGCTGGGCGACTCGATCCGGGTGAGAATCCTTTACAAGCGGCCAAGCGCGAGTTGATCGAAGAGACCGGCTGCCGCGCCCGCCAGTGGAAGAAGTTAGTGTCGTTCTATCCCAGTCCGGGCTACGTCGAGGAGAAGATGACTATTTTTCTGGCGATCGGCCTCACCGAGGGTGAAGCGCATCCCATGGACGATGAAAGGATCGCATGCCGCTGGTTCTCCAGCGCCGAGATCGATCGCATGTTGGCGTCCAGAAAAATTATCGACGGCAAGACGATGATCGGGTATCTTACATGGAAGAAGGGCGCACGCCGCTAACAATCAGTGCGAGAATAGTGCGTTGATCTTCCGATTCGGTTTCTCAATCCTCATCCTTGCCGCATGGAGCGAACCTTCCTGGAGCCAGGGAAACTACGAGGTCCAGGTTTACGGTGCGGAGACGGTTGCACCGGGCGCAACCATGGTGGAGCTGCACAGCAATTTCACCTTTCAAGGATCGAAGGGGGTGATGGACGGTCAGCGTCCAACCGAACACCAGCTCCATGAAACGCTGGAGATCACACACGGCTTCAACGAGTGGTTCGAAACGGGATTCTACATTTTCACCAGCGCGGACGCTGTTTATGGATGGAATTGGGTCGGCGATCACATTCGGCCGCGATTCCGGATTCCCGAGTCGTGGAAATGGCCGGTAGGCCTCAGTCTCTCGCAAGAGATCGGCTATCAGCGGGCAGCTTATTCCGCCGACACCTGGACATGGGAGATCCGTCCCATCGTAGACAAGCAGATTGGAAAACTGTACCTGTCTTTTAATCCCAGCTTCGACCGATCCTTCCACGGTCCATCGACTAGGAAAGGGGTAGAATTCTCGCCCAATTTTAAGGCAGGTTACGACATCACCAAGAAGATCAACGCCGGTCTGGAATACTACGGCGCGCTCGGGCCGGTAACCGGCTTCGATCCGCTGCGGGAACAGCAGCAGCAGATCATCCCTTCCGTGGACCTGAATTTGAGTCCCAACTGGGAATTTAATTTCGGCGTCGGAGTCGGAGTTACGCAGGGCACAGACCACCTGCTCGTGAAGATGATTCTAGGCCGCCGCTTCGGGGCATCCAGTCACCCTAAAGATTAAACGGGGCCGCGAAGCGCGCAGCGTCAATTACGAACCACTCCGGTATTCGCCGAGAACCCAGCCGATTTCCCCGTGTGCCGGATCCAGTTCGCCACCATGTACTCGATCAGATAGAACGAACATCCCAGCGCCACCGCCGCCACCGCATTGAACGCGAGCGAGCCAACAGCCGTCGTCACGAAAGCGGCTGCGTCCACACGGCGCATCTTGGGAAGACGGCTCCAGGCACCCCATCCCATCAATGAGAATCCCATCCAGGCCGTGACGCCCGCCAGCGCCGAAACCGGAATGTGGGAAATCGAGCCGCCCAGCACCGTCACGAAAATCAGCAGAAACGCCGCATGCAGAATGTTCGAAAAGCGCGTGGTCCCGCCGCAGCGCACATTAGCCAGGCTTCGTGCCGGGATGCCCACGCTCAATGGCGCGCCAAACATCCCAGCCGCCATATTGGCGAGCGCGTATGCGCCCAGCTCACGGTCGGCGTCCGCCGCTTTCAACGGGGCGTGCCGGCCGCGAAAGTGCTCCACCACTCGGGAGGTCACCAGCAGATTGATCGACGTTACCAAGGCCAAGCCTAGCGCGCCTGGAATTACGGAAAAAACATCGGCCGGCGCCCAGGCGAATCCCGCGAAGGGTGGAACCGAGTGTGGCAGCACGCCGATCTCCTTCGAAGACCATCCCACCAGATTCGATACCAACACCGCCGCCAGGATGCCGAACAAAGGCGCCGGCGTCCGCGGCCAGAATCTTGCCACTACCGCCGCAACCAGCATCACCAGTGCGGCAGTCACAGTGGTGCTCCATTGGATCTCCGTAATGTGCTGCATGTTGTCGATCAGCACGGTGACCATGGAAGCGCCGCCGTCTACGGGCGACTTCAATCCAAGAATCGTGTGCAACTGCGAGATCGCCATCATCCCGCCGATTCCGCACGAGAATCCCGCCATCACGCTGTGCGGCACTTTCGAAGCGTAACGCCCCAGCCGCAGGAAACTGAACACCATCATGAAGACGGCGGCCAGAATTGATATTTTGGCTCCACCACCCACCCCCTGCGAGCGCACCGCAGCCGCCACAAACGGAACTGTCACTGACGAGGCTCCGCCGATCAGCACCGGGTTTCTCCCGAGCAGCGCTGTGATAGGAGCTGTCAGGATCGAAGTAAACAGCCCCAGCATAGGCGGCAGCCCCATCAGCGACGCCATCGCCAGCCCGTATGGCAAAGCGATTAGCGCGGCCAGGAATCCGCCGCCTGCATCCCCCCAGAAAGCCGCCCAGGTGTATCCCCGGAGTGCCCAGTTACGAAAGCGGGTCGTGTCGATCACGCCGCCACTTTGAGTAAAGCTGCGTTGAACTTCGCCATTTCATCAGCGGTCCCCACCGTGATGCGCGCATAGTCCGGCATGGCGGGCCACACGCGGCCGATGAACACTTTCTCCGCCGCCATCTTCTTCACAAGGTCGCCCCCCGGACCTTTAGCGTTCAACATGAAACAGTTGCTCACCGACGGAATAAAGGAGAAGTTATGTTTCGCCAGGAAAGCGAAGGTATCTTCGCGGACTTGCTTCAGCGCCTTGCGCCGCTCCGGAACCAGCGTCTTCACCTGCAGACTCGCTGTCCCGCCCACCATTCCGGTGACCGGCATCATACCTGCACCGGCTGGCCTGAGTTTCGCCAGCAGATCCGGACGGGCTAGAGCCGCGCCAGCGCGCAGTCCCGCCATCCCGTATAGCTTCGAGAACGTGCGCAGAATAATGACGTCCTTGTCGGCCGCCACCAGGTCGGACGCGAAATCGGCGCCGGAGAAGTGGATGTACGCTTCATCCAGCAAAAGAATCGAGCCCTTCGGCTTGTTGGCGACCAGCCAATCGATATCGGATCGCTTGGTCAGCGTGCCGGTGGGATTGTTCGGATTGCACAAGTAGATCACGCCCGCGTCGGGATCGGCGGCCGCCATGGCTTTCACGTCATGAGAATAATCTTTGGCCAGCGGAACCCGGATCACCTTTGCTCCCACATAATCGGCGGCGCGCGCACCCGCTTCGTATCCAGGATCGCCGGCCACAAAGCTTTTCGTCGGCGACGTAAACGCGATCACCGAGCGGTGCAAAGGGTCGCTCGATCCGGCGAATGGCGTCACGTACTCGGGTTTCAGCCCATTCTGATCGGCTAGGACTTTGGCGAAGGCGAAGGTCTCCTCGTAAAGATAGCGGCCTCCTTTCTTCACGATATTGTGGATCGCTTCGGCCGCCTCAGGACAGGGGCCCAGCGGATTTTCGTTGGCATTGATCTTCACCGCGTCCGGTGGCAGCGGACCGATGTTCGACAGTTGCGCCATCGCGGGCTCGTTGTAAAAAGGCAGCGTGGCGGCGCCCGCCCCGAGCAGTGTGGCAAACCGGCCAAAGGATCGTCTGGAGAATCCTCGGGTGAGCAATTCCCGCTTGTCTTCTAAAGTCAAACCGTCTGTCATTTTTTCCTTCTCCCTTCAAGTGAAGCTATGATGCCGTGTATCGAATATGAATGGACTTGGTGGAAGGGAGAAGCCCTTCAGATACACACGTGGAGTGTTCGCGTATGCGAAACACTAACGGGGTTCAGAAGGCTCGCGACAGGGAGCGAAAAAGCCGGGCACTCTACAGTGAAGCGCCGGCGGGCAAGAAAAAGTCCCTAAATAGGAACTACCTCAAATTTTATATGAATACGGGGTTAACCGCCACAAGTATTTTGGATGGGGCCGATAAAAATATCTTATGATGTAGGCTTCAAGCGGTTCTTTATCGCCGCTGAATGCGCTTGGCGTCCTGAGAATCGAATTCGAAGTCTTCGGCTACCAGGTCCTTGCGGTTATATGTGGTCTTCGTCACGCCCTCGTGTCCGTGTTTCTCAGTATTGGCGAACACATGGAAAAGCTCATGCGCCAGAACGCGTCCCATCGCGCGGCCTAACAGCGATTCCCGTTCTTCCTTGGAATAGCCAACCGCCAGCGGAGCGATTGACCGGCGGATCCGATCGCATTCCAGCTCACTGAAGGGAAGCACCTGCCCGTTCGCGGTCTTGGTAGATCCCAGCGCTCCGCCCTCTCCCTCCGGTCCCAATTCATTGAAGAGCAGCTGGATGCCATCCATATTACATTTCCCGTGGAATTTGACGACCATCAGGTCTGAGAATGTTTCTTCCACCCGAGGCCCGCCAAGCAAGCGCCAATGGAGGTCGAACCCGCTCGGCTTGGTGAGCGATTCCACCTCCCGCTTCATGGCGTCGACGGCGTAATCCGAGTGTGCGCCATCGAATGACATGTAGATCGCAATCGGAGCGGCAACGGCTGGCCCGCCTTCCGCGAAGACGCGCGCGGGTATTAGCGGCAAACTCAAGATAACTGTCAGGATCGAAAGCTTCATGGCCATCCAGATTCTCCAACAGGGAGCTAACAGACGTCTCTGATTATACCTCATGCTGGCGAAACGGGTGGTTTTCAGGCACTATGATTTAAGCATGTGTGGAATCGCGGCCTGATGGCGCACTTAACCCGCCGGCGGTTTGCCGGATGCATCGCCGGATCGCTCGCGGCCGCGCGCCTGTTGGCAATCCCTCCGCGGCCGAAGCTATTCGTGCTCCTGCTAGCCGAACAGTTTCGTTCCGACTATCTGAGCCGGTTCAGCAGCCTGTTCGGACCCGGCGGATTCCGCCGCTTAATGGAAGAAGGCAGCTATCTGCCGGACTGCCGCATGTGCGCCAGCACCTTTTCCGCCAGCGGCCTGGCGACCATCGCCACCGGCTCCTATCCTCAGTCGCACGGAATCGTGGCTGAATCCTGGTACGACGCCGAGTCTCGAAAGATGGTCACCGCGAGCGCGGCCGTCAGCCAAGCCGCTACGTTAGCCGACGAGATCACCTCGGCTGACAGCCGCAATCGCGTGTTTGCCATAGATGCCGATGGCGCGCGCGCGTCGCTGTTGGCGCGTAACGCGACGCACAAGGTCCTCGCGCTCCACCGGCCAACTAGTAAAGAGGCGGAATGGGTGGATGCTTTCCGGCAATCCCATGCCCCGGAGCGATTCAAGAATGCGAAATGGCAAGCCCTTCAGGCCGACCCCGCTACGCCGCCGCTCCGAGTACTGGTTGACACTCCCGCGGAAGATTTCATGGCGCTCTACAACGCGTCGCCTTTCGCCCTGGAGACGCAGTTCGATTTCCTCCGGACCGCGATCGCCGAGGAAAAGCTGGGCCAGGGTCCGGCCCTGGATTTCGTCACCATGGTATTGAGTCCAATGGCGCTGTTGGGATACGAAGTCGGCGCCGATTCGCCGCTGATGCGCGAGATGGTGTTGCACCTGGATCGCCAGATCGAGTTGACTCTGGAGGCGCTCCGGAAAGTCCCCAGCTTCGGGTTAGCTTTCGCCGCCGCTCATGGCGCGCCGGACCACGATGGGAAGCGCGTCAGCGGCGCTTCGGTGGCGCAAGTGATCGACCAGGCGCTGTCGGAAGCTTATGATGTGCCGAGCGCCAGGAATCGTTATGTGGAGCGGTACGTATACCCGTTCGTGTACCTGAATCACCGCCAGTTGAGCCGCTATGACGTCGATCCGCGCGCGGCCCGCAGCATGGCCGGAGAAGCGGCGTTGCGGCTTGCCCCGGGCGTGGCGGCGTATTACACGGCGGATCGGGATTGCTCCCGATCCGGGGAATGGTTGCGCCGTTTCCAAAACAGCTTTCACGCCGTCCGTTCGGGCGACCTGATGCTGGCCTATGAGCCCAACGCCGTGGAAGAGTACGGCGCCGGCCGCGGTATTTCTTATGGCTCGCTGTATAACTACGATGTCCAGACGCCGCTGCTTTTCTACGGTTCGCAATTCCACGCGCGAACCGTGGAGCGCCCGGTCGAGCCGGTGGACATCGCGCCAACCCTGGCGCGCGCCCTACACGTGGCGGCGCCCTCTTCCAGTACTGGCCGTGTTCTGGGCGATGTGTTTGCTCCCGATAAGAAAGGCGAGAAGTGAAGCCTCCGCAGTTGGAGGTTTCACTCTGCGGAATCACACTGCAAAATCCCGTGCTGGCCGCCTCCGGGACCTTCGCCTACGGTGTGGAGTTCGAGAGGCTGGTGGATCTCAATGCGCTCGGCGGCATCGTGGTGAAAGGGCTCTCGCGAGAGCCCATGGATGGCAATCCGCCGCCGCGAATCTGGGAGTCCGAGGCGGGCATGATCAACTCAATCGGCCTGCAGAATATTGGAGTGCGCGCCTTTATCCGGGAGAAGCTCCCCGCTCTGGCGAGACTGAAGACAGCCGTGTTCGCCAACGTATTCGGCAATACTACCGAGGATTACGTGGAAGTGGTGCGTGCTCTTGAAGGCGCCGGCGGCCTGGCCGGCTACGAGCTGAACGTGTCCTGCCCGAACACGCGCCACGGAGGCATCTACTTTTCGAGCGACCCGGTTCTGCTGGCTGAAGTGATCGCGGCTGTGCGCGCGGTGGCGAACCGGCCCCTGATCGTGAAACTGTCGCCGAACGTCGCGCGCATCGAGCCGCTGGCGCACGCCGCCGCCGACTCCGGCGCCGACGCCATTTCGCTGGTGAACACGTTCGTGGCCCTGGCGGTGGACGCGCGCGCCCGCCGTCCCAGAATCGGCGCCGGCTTCGGCGGCCTTTCCGGACCGGCTATCAAGCCGATCGCGCTACGCCTGGTTTATGAGGCGGCGCAGGCAGTGCGCGTTCCCCTAATCGGAATAGGAGGCATTGCCACGGGCGAGGATGCGGCCGAGTTCCTGGTCGCCGGAGCAACTGCGGTCGAAGTGGGGACGGCCACATTTTGCGATCCCACCTCGCCGCTGCGCGTAGCCCGTGAATTGGATCAATTCTTAAGGAAGGAAAACATCGCCAGCGCCCGTGAGTTGACCGGAACGCTGCGCTTCAACAAGCAGGAGGAATCGAATGAAGAAGATTGTTGCCACTGAAAAAGCCCCCAAGGCGATCGGCCCCTACTCCCAGGCAGTTGTGTATAACGGCATGGCGTACCTGAGCGGCCAGATTCCGCTGGACCCGGCGACTGGGCAGTTAGTGGAAAGCGATATTGCTACGCAGACCACGCGTGTGCTGGAGAACCTGAAAGCCGTGCTGGAAGCTTGTGGCTCGGGCTTGAACCAGGTGGTGAAGACGACCGTCTATATACAGGATATGCGGGAGTTCGTGAAGATGAACGAAGTCTATGGGACTTACTTTGCCCAGAACCCGCCGGCCCGATCGACGATAGAAGCGGCGCGGCTGCCGCGCGATGTGCGGGTAGAGATTGATGCGATCGCTATTGTGGCCTGAGAGTGCAGCCCATTTCCATAATTCGAAAGCTGCTGCCCTTCACGTCGGCCGGATTGGTCCTGGCGCTGCTCTACCTTGCCTGGACCTTCTATTCCAGGTGGAACAATGCTCGCTTATTGCAACAGGCGGCCGAAGCGGAAAAAGTCAAGGCGGACACGCAGATCGTCAAGACGTACGCCGCAGAGCTCAAGATCCTCAACTTCTACACTCCTGCGGGAACCATCCGTCACGGAGAGAAAGCGCTACTCTGCTACAGTGTCGCCGGCGCTGCCAAGGTTCGCATCGAGCCCGGCGTCGAGCGTTTGAGGCCGTCGCTCAGCCGCTGCGTCGAAGTCGCGCCGGCTAAAAATACTCTGTACACGTTGACCGCGGAGGATGAGTCGGGAAAAAATGCTACTGAAACGCTCACCATCCGTGTAGAAAAATAGTAAGATCGGCTTGACAATTGGCGCAATGAAATCCCTCCCGATTCGTCATTACATTCACTCTCCCCACCCGCAACGTGGGACCGGAATCTAAAGGGTTGGCTGGGAGGCAGGGATTCGAACCCCGATAGGCAGATCCAGAATCTGCAGTCCTACCGTTGGACGACCTCCCAGCAATGAGACTATTCTAACATTGCCGGGTTTCCGTACACCACTTTCCCATCCACCACGGTGACCAGGGCTTCGATGTCTTTGATCTCGTCCACGGGGCAAGCCAGAAAATCTTTCGAGATCACGACCATGTCGGCGAGCTTGCCGGGCTCGATCGAGCCCTTGGAGCGCTCCTCAAACGAAAGATAGGCGCCGTTCAGCGTCCACATTCGCAGCGCTTCCAAACGCGTCACGGCTTGCTCGGGATGGAAAGTTGCGCCATCGATCGTCCTGCGTGTGATGGCCATCCACATTTCGAAGAACGGATTGTAAGGATTGATGGCTTTACGGGAGTCGAAGCGGATCATGTGGTCGGAACCGCCGGCCACCACGATGCCGGCGTCGAGCAGGGAACGCAGCGGCATCCAATCAGCCGAGCGCGCGGGGCCGAAAACGTCCTTCAGCGTGGGCGCGTCGTAATACATCCAGGCGGGCTGGCAATCGAACACCACTCCCAGTTTCGCTGACCTTGCGATGGCCTCGCGGTTGGGAAAATTGCCGTGCGTAACGGTAAAGCGGCGATTGCGGATAGATTGCTCGCGGTCGGCGGCTTCATAAGCGTCGAGCAGCGCGTCGGTGGCCCCGCCGCCGGTCGTATGCGCCGTCATCTGCCAGCCCAGTTTGTTGGCCTGCTTGGCCATCTCGATCAGGTTCTCGCGCGGCACGGCCAGCACGCCGCGATAATCGGGATCGTCATAGCCGTAGATCTTCGTGTTGGTTCCGTAGGGCTCCCGCAGGTAAGCGGTGCCGATCAGGATGCCGCCATCGGCGATTGTCTTGAGCGAGCCGACGCGAAACCAATCGTCGCCGTGGCCGGTGACCCAGGGGATGCGCGCGATCTCCTCGCGGACCTGCTGTGTAGTGCCCTTGGCGTCGATCAAGTAGGTTACATAACTGCGCACGGTGAGCGCCTTCTTATCGTGCAGCTCCTGATAGACGCGGAAGCCGTCCATGGTTTGGCCGCGATCGATGGTGCTTGTCATGCCCACCTGGTTATAGGCTTTTTGCATCGCGAGCAGCCCCTTCACCCGGTCTTCATGCGAAGCGGACCTGCTCTGGCGCAGGCTGGAAAGAAGCCGCGGCGCTCCCAGGATTAGCCCGGTCGGCTCGCCTTTTGCATCCTTAATGATCTTGCCGTCCGAGGGCTGGGGCGTCTCGCGGGTGATATTGAGTTTCGCGAGCAGCGTCGAATTCAGCACCGACGCGTAACCGTTGTCGGTCATCGCCAGGCGGCCCGGCGCAGCCTTATCGATCTCCACACGCGTCGGATAGCGGCGATCCTGAAGGCGCGTCGAGTAGATCTTGGGGACGAAGATGACGCGATCGGCCGGCAGAACGACCGCTTGCTTGCGGATGTAGGCCTGAATCTCGGCGATAGAATTCATCACCGGAATGGGTCCGTCTCGCTCGCTTAGAGCTGAGGTGATCGGGTGGGTGTGGCTGTCTTCCAAACCGGGCAGCACGGTCCTGCCATGCAGATCGATTTGCCTGGTCTCGGGCCCCGCCATTTTGCGGACTTCGGCGTTCGCTCCGGCAAGCAGAAAGCGATTGCCCTCGATCGCGACCGCCTGGGCTCGCGGCTGAGTGGCCGACATAGTGACGATATTGCCGTTGTAATAGATGACATCCGGAACTTCGGCGCCCGAAGAAACGGCAGACAGCAAGCTGAAGAGAATCGCGAGACGAAACATTACCCGAGCTCGGCGCGCGCCGCTATTGGCGCCGATCCCATATTGCAGCGGCAGAGAAATTCCAGCAGCAGAATCATCTTGTGCTGGCGGTCGGAGATACTGCTCTTCTGACAGCGGTCGAAGCGTTGGATATTTTGGCTCAACTCGAGGCGTGTCCAGCGATATGGCTTTTCGGCTTCGAGAACG
>Ga0210405_10006917_pt1 | contig 10043 bp, 3 predicted proteins | sample IncBWH11MmetaG_FD_155492 | JGI IMG/M metagenome (GOLD analysis project Ga0210405, IMG submission 155492) | Forest soil microbial communities from Barre Woods Harvard Forest LTER site, Petersham, Massachusetts, United States - Inc-BW-H-11-M | ecosystem: Environmental > Terrestrial > Soil >... | reverse complement strand
AAGAACAGTGTCGAACGAAATGCTGGGCGGAGACACCATTAGGATGGCCGATCCAAACGATGGAAGCATGCGGTGGCAGCTTCAATACTCAGGGCTTACGGATGCCGAATGGGGATCCATCGAACAGTTATTCGAGGCGGCGGAAGGGCGTCTGACTACGTTTACGTTTCTCGATCCGACTGATAACCTCTTTATGTGGAGCGAGGACTGGACCAACTCGGTTTGGGCCGCCGATCCGCTGATTCAGCTGGTAAGTGGTATGCAGGATCCGCTGGGTGCAACCAACGCGGTGCAACTAACAAACACGGCGCAAACGACTCAACGGATTATCCAGAACATCGCGGGCGCGAGTTGGTTCCAATATTGCTTCAGCGTGTATGTACGCAGCGACGTTTCAGCCGTGGTTCAAATGGTGGCGTCAGCGGGCGGCCAAGATTCTCTCACTGCAGTTTCAACCGGGCCGGCGTGGACCCGGGTAGTAGCGTCGGGCAGGCTTGCCATCGTACAGGACGGGCTCGCTTTCGGCATAGAGTTGCCGGCCGGCGTCAGTATTCAGGCATTCGGCGTCCAAGTGGAAGCGCAGTCGGCAGCCGGGGAATACAAGAAGACCGTTGATCTGGGCGGGGTTTATCCGAGGACGCGATTCGACTCGGATGCCCTTACGTTAAACACAAATGCACCCAACCAGAATGCCAGCACCATCAGGCTGTATAGCAGTTGGGTTTGAGCAAGAATGCCGACGATCAACGTTCTCAAAGAGCTGGAAGTACCGGGCACGCCGTTATTCCTGTTCGATTGCACGCTGCCATCGGGCGATCTTCAGCACTGGAGCACCCACCCGGTTACGGTCAATGGGCAAGCGTACTTGCCGCGCGTCTTGAAGCACAATACTTTCGAGCTGAATTCCTCGCCGGAGTCGGCCACCGACGGAGCGTCAACGGTGTCGATCACGCTGGCGAACGCCGATTCATTCCTTTCCGCGATCGAGCGCAACATCGGATGGAAAGGTTCTCAGCTTGCCGTCACGTTTTTGTTTTTCGATCTCATAAACGCAGTGCCGGCCTCCGGCAGCCAGATCGTGTTTCGCGGAATTGCAAACCCTCCCGATGAATCTACGGAATCAACGCTACGCCTCAGCTTCACGACCCGATTGAACCTGCAGCGAATATTCCTGCCGGAGATCCGAATCCAAAAACGCTGTCCCTGGGCCTTTCCGGCAACTGCGGCGCAGCGGCAAGAAGCTGTCAACGGCGGGACCGAGGGTGCGTATTCCATTTTTTATCCATGCGGATATTCAGCGGACCAGACTGGGGGCGTCGGCAATTTGAACGCGGGTGTGTCCTACACGACCTGTGACTACAGTCGCGCGCAGTGCATCCAGAGGGGAATGTTCGACAAAGACAGCAACAACAACATTACCCGAAGGTTTGGCGGCATCGAGTTCGTGCCAGCGTCGATCTATGTCCGCACTTATGGCGAGAAAGGCTCACACCTTTCGGTGCCGCCTGATAACGCGGCATTTTACAACGATTTCGTTCCTCTTATTTATGGCACCGGCTGGTATCAGCCTCCCATCGTGTTTGCCCGCAACGACGGAAATCTCACCCATCTTGAAGTACTGCTTGGAGCCGGTCAAATAAGTGGTGTTTTGACGGTGGTGGTGAACGAGCATCAGCTGCCGGCCGGGGTCGCTGGAACTAACATGACTGGTACGGGTTGGTACAACGTCGTAAGCCTGGGCGGGCGAAACGGCGCTTTCAACCTGGATTTCACCGACTCATCGGGCAATCCATTGGGCGATCCCTACGGAAGCATGGCCTTCATGTCGGTAGTGGTGCCTAACAATATCTCGGACGGGAGTTCGCTTCCATCCATCCAGGTGCTGATTCAAGGACTCACACTGGCTCGATATGACTCCGGCGGTAATTACACCAATACAGGATTCACGAATAACTCGGCATGGGTATTATTGGACATCCTGCATCGTAGCGGTTGGGACCCGAGCGACCTGGATTTGGCCAGTTTTTACGTGGCCGCCCAGCGTTGCGACGCTCTGGTTCCAACCACGGACCTCAACGGAAACAACACATTAATTCCGAGATACCAGTGCAATCTATTGCTGACGAAGCGGCGTAGCGCGGGCGATATTGTACGAGGAATCAGAAATGGCGCGGCGCTGTATCTTGCTTTCAACACGTCCGGCCAACTTCAGTTGAATGCGGAAGATACTTTGGCGGTGCAACAGCCATCACCAATGGCATTTAGCAATAGCGTCGAGGCGCTTAACAGCGGATGGCCTGCGTACGAATTCGGCGACGACGCCTGGTCCGGTATCGTTAGAGGAAGCAACGGGGCGTCATCACTTCGTATGTCAGCCCGCAGCTTAGCCGACTCGCCCAATCAATACACGGTGGAGTTCCAGGACGAGTTTAACGAATACCAACAGGACAGTTTATCGCTAGTGGATGTTGGAGACTCGCTGCTCTCTGGCCAAGACATCACGGTTAGCCTCACCGCTCTCGGCCTTCCTAACTTCGATCAAGCGACCCGCGCTGCCGCTTTGCAGTTGTACAAATCGATACCGGGGAACACGTATGTGCAATTTGAGACCAGCGTGAAGGGTGCGGGATTAAGACCCGGGGACATTATTACGCTCACTTACTCCAAAGAAGGCTTTACCCGCCAGCCTTTCCGAATTACTAAGATTGCTCCCGGGCTAAATCTACTGACGGCTGTCATCACGGCTCAGATTCATGACGATGCCTGGTACGTCGCGGTGAATTCGGGCGCCGCCGGACTAGGACGGCAAGTTGGTTTCGAAATCCGTCTGCCGCGGCCTCTGGTCGGAAGCATTTTGGACAGCCAAGGGGTTGAGCAATTCGGTATAACTGAATCGTCGACGACAAGTAGTGACGGAAGCATCGCTAGTTACCTATCGGTTGCATTCTCGGTCCCCAGCCAACCAGCCGTGAGCATTACGGGTATTGCACGGGTGGGTCTGAATCCACAGATCAACAGTACGGGAGGGACATTGTTGGGCGGACACGCGCTGTACTACGCCGTCAGTGCGGTGAACGCGAGCGGCGCGGAGAGCGGATTGTCCTTTACTGTAATGGCCAACGTTCCGGCTGGCACCAGCACGAACAGCGTAACCCTCATGAGCCTGAGCTTTTCAGCCGCGGCGACCGGTTTTCACGTTTATCGCGGGGCGAATCCAACTCAACTGTTGCGGATTGCTTCCAACGTCACAATAGCTCAGCAATTCACGGACCATGGCGCCACGCCTTTACTGATGGGCCCTCCGGACTACAACTATGACCACGCGAACTTTTACTGGCGGCTCGAATTACAACCCCCTGAGAATGCCAACATCTTTTCCGCCAACACGGTCGGCAACAGCACCTTAAATATGTTGGCCGCCGCGTATAACGGCGCGACGGTCCGTATAACCCAAGGCACGGGCGCCGGCCAGGAGCAGACGGTGGCCGCAAATACAGCGACTACCGTAACAACCACGACGAATTGGAGTGTGGAACCGGATGCGACAAGTGTTTTTCTAATCGCGAACTCCAGTTGGCAGTTCGGAGCGTCGAGCAACGCTTCACCGGTCTCTTTTGTTGTGCCCAATCGGGAAGGCGTCACAGTGCACGTCTCTGGACGGGCCGCCAACGTGCGCGACGATGAAACCGCCTACGAGTTATCGCCGCTGACTAGCTGGAGGATTTCAGGCGCTGCAGGCGATGTTCTGGATGCTGATATTCCCGGGCAACCGACTTTCGGCCTGTTTCCGAATGGGCAAGGCGGAATTGAGGCACTAAGCATCGGATTTACAAGCCTTACTAACACGCGGACGATTAGCGCCGGCACGCTAGTATTAGCTTACTGGGACGAGTTGAACGGGCCCTCAACCGTTACGCTGAGCGCTGCCATGGCGCCGGGCGACACAACCTTTAACGTAACGACCGGTGTCTCGGCACAAGCCGGCGACTTAGTCCAAATCGACGGCGAAATCATGGTCGTGCAGCAAGCTGTAACAGCTGGGACGAGTTTTCAGGTAGCGCGCGCTTCGCACGGCACGTCCGCGGCGGCTCATATCGCGGCGGCGGGCGTCTATTTCCTGCTGCAGAAGACATTCATTATGCCGTTTGTACAAGATTTCTTTGGCAGCCCGGCGAGCGGCAGCTATGCATATCCAGTGGCCATCCCTGACGTCCGTATCGCGGCGGCCGATTTGTTCGTGACCAATTCACGGGGAAACAGTCCAGTGACGATGCATGGATTTACGGCCACCACCGACCTCGGCTTGCGGACACTCTCGGGAGGACAATTGTCCATTCAAGTGGAAGGCCCGCTGGCGATCCAGACCAATGCCGCGCCGCCTCTTTTGATGGAAGCTACTCACTCTGTCCGGGACGTTTCGGCAGCGGTTCGCGACGCTCCGACTGGTGCGGCCGTTGTGATGGAAGTGACGCAAAACGGGCAACCCTATTGTCAGCTCACAATCCCGGTGGGCGCGACAGTGTCTAACGTAGTCAATGGATTTGTGCTTGGGCCCTTGCAGGTTGAGGCACAGATCGGACTAAACATTACGTCGGTCGTCCAAACGGCAAATACGACGCCCGGCCGCGACCTGACCGTAACGATCCGGTTGTAGGCCTGGCTATGTCTACTCTTGAAAAACTGCGAGCCGATCAGGACCTGCAGTGTTACTTTTTCGAGCCGTCCGCCATTGCCGCACTTAGTTCGACCAGCGCCAACGGCTACACGGTTTCCGGCAGTTGGCGACAACAGTTTGACTGGGCAGTGGTCGAATGGAACCGCGACAATGTGTTCGAACACCCGGCTTTTCGACCTTTGCCAGACGGGGACTTGAGCGGGCTGACGTTGACTTATGACGAGACTCGTCAGAACTGCATACCTCTTGATTCAGTTCTCTTTCCGACCGTTGACTGGCCCAATCTTCGGGTTTGGGCCGATGACGGAAGCGGTGAGAAAATCTACAAAGTTCCCATATTCAATTACGCCACGCCTCTGGTTGGCGGTTATCAACCGGCCACTGTGCAGTTTCAACTCAGCGGAGCTGCAACGGCGGGTGACTATGTGGGCATAGCGTTTCTTTCCGAACACTACTACTACTTGATGAACGCGGGGGACACGCTGAACGTGGCGATTCAGAATCTCGCCACGGCTGTTAGTGCATCCTCGCCGACCATGCAAGCGGCCGCCATCGGTACAACGATCACTCTTACTTATATCGGAGCAGGTCAGACGGCTGCGAACAGCACTACCGGCGCGAACGGAAACTGGATCGGCGCCTACACCTTCGTCTCGGGCAGTATGTTGGAACAGTGGGACGCGGTTTCGAAACAGTTTTCCGGCGGACTGTCTCCAACACAATGGCAAGTGACTCTGCCGTTTGCGACGTTGGCCGATCCCACGTTAGGCCTAATCCCGGCCAGCGCAGTCCGCAAGTTACGTTGGACTTACTCAGCTGATCTTCAGGCGGGCGCCTATGTGCGAAGCGAGTTTCAGGTTGTGGTCTCGAATTGGACGGTAACCGGTACGGGCCGGGCCTTGTCGATCGCGGGTCCAGGGAGCCGTCGAATCGAGGACGACGACAGTCAGGTTCAGTACGTCAACGCCGGCGCCTGGAGCGCTACCGGTGGGAATTTCTCCGGCGGTTCCATTCAGTCCACGAGCACGAATCAGGGTGCCATTCACTGCACATACGTTTCGGCACAACAGCATAGTCTGTATCTGGGAACGAGGTTGCTGGGTAACGGAACCGTCATTTCGTTTTCGGTCGACGGACAGAGCGCCGCTACGATCAATCTGAATTTTCCTGGCGAGGATGTGCTGGTCCGAAAGTTGCTCGGCCAGTTCGGGGCTGGAAGCCACAGCGTCACGGTAACCCACATTGGCGCCGCGGGCACTGTCTTTTACTTTGACTTTCTGGAACTTGCGATTCCCACCACGACGGTTCCTATCCAGGTTATCGAGACGAAGCTGGCAGTAGCGACCGACTGGGACACCAACCACTCCATTGCGTTGGCTCCGGAACGAACTGCGGGAATGATCAACTCGCTGGGCTTTCATGGCAGAGTGAACCACTACGCGGGCGCCTTGTGGTTCTATGAACTGAACTGCGCCGGTCAGCAATACGCATCGGGGACGATAACATTTTCAGGTAGTCCCGACGCAAATCTTATTACCGAAATCATGATTGGCCGAGCCGATCAGCCTACAGTGCCGCCAAACGTAATTCAACATTTGAATCTCGACTGGGATACCACCGAGACGCTGGCTACGGCATTTGCACTGGAATTGAATCGGGGATATACGGCGATTCGTGCTCAGGCGAGCGGCAGTCAGCTCACGATTTATTCCCGAACCATGGGCACGGATGGTAACGAGGTCACAATCGCTACTAGCGCGAACACCACCAATCTTACAATCGTGACGTCGGGGTCCACTCTTTCAGCCGGCGCGGACGGCAATTGGCGAACGGACCTGGGAGCGACACCGCGACTGAATCGGGCCGCACGGGATTGGAGCCAAAGCTTTTTCCAGGCGCTGAACGGTTATGGACTTGATGCGACCGCCTCATTCAGTATGGAACTGGGCAACGGCGATCCATCGGCCAGTGTCGGCATCGCGCAGCTTTATCCGAACCAGGACCCGGTGTTGCTAAACACGCCTTCCTTACAGACCAACTTCTCGCTGGCGAGTACGAATTTCTGGCAGGAGGTTTATAAGGATATGGCAGCCGTCCTGGTTGCGGCGGGGCTGGTTCCATATCTGCAATTCGGTGAAGTTCAGTGGTGGTATTTTCCAGGCCCTACCGGCATGCCCTTCTACGACGGCTACTCCACTAGTACTTTTCTTGCGCAATATGGCCGTCCGATGACTGTTATCACTACCAACACCGTCGATCCTCTCACGATTCCACAGGAAGCCGCCTTTCTGCCGGGACTCATCGGCAGTTTCACTAGCCAGATCAGAAGCTTCGTACAGTCCACTTACCCAACGTCCCGGTTTGAGGTGCTCTACCCGATCGATGTCAACGACACTTCGCTCAATCGAGTGATCAATTATCCAACCACCGACTGGACGCCTGCCAATTTAAACTGTCTCAAGACCGAGGGCTTCACCTACACTGGCGACCGGAATTTGGATCTCGCCATGACCACCATCGCAGCCGGCACGGCTCGCGGCTTCGCGCCCTCGCAACGCAGTTACTTGGTAGGAGTAAGTGATGCCTCTACATCGTGGCTAAAAGAAGCCAGGTTGGCAGAAGCGCAGGGCCTGGAATCGGTAGTATTGTTCGCGCTCGATCAAGTCTGCTTGATCGGATATCCGCTTCCGCTCTCGACCGGACTGCGCCGCAGCGTCCAGCTTGGATAAACAACTCGCACCGGCCGTTCGAGGTACAGTGTGTATGCGGCCGTGATTTCAATCCAGAACGTTTCAAAAGTCTATCATCTTTATCGGCATCCCTTCGACCGGCTGCTCGGCAGTTTCGCGCTCGCCAGAAAGCGGACCAGCGAGTTCTGGGCGTTGCGGAATGTAAACTTGCGAGTTGACAAGGGTGAGGTTTTTGCCATTTTAGGACCAAACGGGTCCGGCAAAAGCACGTTACTCCAAATTATCACTGGCATCTTGAAACCAACCAGCGGTCGAGTTTTGTGCGCGGGCCGGATCGCTGCTTTGCTGGAACTGGGCGCCGGCTTCAATCCCGAGTTCAGCGGACGCGACAACGTTCTATTGAATGGCGAGATCATGGGGCTGTCGCGGAAAGAATTGGACAAGGCTTTTCCTAAAATCGAGGCGTTTGCCGAGATCGGCCGCTTCATCGACCGGCCGGTCAAAGAATACTCCAGCGGCATGTACGTGCGACTGGCCTTTTCGACCGCCATCCACGTCGATCCTGAGATTCTGATCGTCGACGAAGCCCTGGCTGTCGGCGACGCGATTTTCGCGAGCCGATGCATTCAGAAATTCGAGGAACTTCGCCAGAGAAAAGTAACCGTGTTACTGGTCTCGCACGACTTAGGATTAGTGAAACGGCTAGCCGACAGAGCGGCCTTTATGCTGGACGGAAAAGTGGTGATGGAAGGCACGCCCAAGGATGCCGTTAATCAGTACGTCGGTTTCGTACTCGATCGTGAACAAGAAAGTCGCGAACGCGACGCCGGCCCGAGCGGGGGGCCAGCCGCGAACAGCAGCTTCCGTCATGGAGATGGCGCCAGCCAAATAGTGGATGTGCGGCTCTTAAACGCCGCCCGCGAACCTTGCCATACCTTCCGGCCTGGCGAGTCTATCGTTATTCGTATTCAGGCGGTTTTTCGCCGCTCCGTTACCGATCCAGTGGTTGGGATACTGGTCCGCAATCGCATCGGCATGGACGTATTCGGAACCAACACTCGCATCGAGCGCGTCGATCTGGGAACCGTTGACGAGGGAGAGACGCTGGAACTGGAATTCGAATTAGATTGCTTGTTGAGCCGACAGGAGTATACACTGACCGTTGCCACGCAGTATCGCAATGGGCTCAGTCAGGATTGGCTCGACGATGTGACCGAGTTCCAGGTGATGGACACGAAGGATGTAGCCGGAGTGCTGAACTTGAATACTCGAGTTCGTCATCATAAGTTCGCGAGAATTCCTGACGCTGACCCCAGCGGCGTCGCCCAGCCATGATCTACGCAATTGTTCTTGCAATCGTGGTAGGCACGCTCTGCGTGGTCACTATCATCCAAACGCGATCGGTGAAGAACCAAGCCGACTTTCTGGTCGCTGGCAGAAAGCTGCCGTGGCCCGTTCTCGTGTTTACGCTTCTATCTTCGTGGATCGGCGCCGGCAGCCTGTTCGCCGGAGGAGAGAATGCCTACAGAAACGGATTCGCTGCGCTGTGGCAGCCCGCCGGCGGGTGGGCCGGGCTGATCCTCATCGCGTTGATCGCCGGACGGGCGCGGCGATTTGCTCAGTTCACTGTCCCCGATCTGCTCGAGACGAGATACAACGCGACGGCGCGCGTCATGGGGACCATCGCTATCGTTATTTCTTATACCGTGATTGCGAGCTATCAATTCAAAGGCGGGGGAGACATTCTCAACCTCATCTTCCCGTCCGTGAGTAGAAACCAAGGAATGTCCATCATCGCGGCTTTCGTTATCGTTTTCACCGCCGCCGCGGGCATGGCGTCCATCGCTTACCTCGATCTGGTGATCGGCGGACTGGTGAGCACCATCGTCATTATTGCGGTCCCTCTATTGCTTCAGAAGGCGGGTGGCTGGAGTCAGGTGCGGGCAGTTCTTCCCCCTTCGCATTTTGAGGTTCTGGGTAATCTCAGTCTGGCGCAAGCGCTGAATTACATGATTCCCACTACGCTGCTTCTGATTGGCAATCAAGGGATGTACCAGAAGTTCTTTTCGGCCCGGTCGGAACGCGATGCGAAGTTCGCCGTTTATGGATGGATCGTGGGGACGCTAATTCTGGAAACGCTGCTCATAGCTTTCGCCGTGATCGGCAGCTCGCTATTCAAAACTGAACATCCGAGAGAAATCATCCCCCTCACCGCTTTTCAGGGATTGCCTTCGCTCATTGGCGCGCTCCTCCTTGGGGGCGTTTTCGCCAAGGTAATTTCGACAGCCAACAATTACCTTTTCTCGCCCTCTACCAATCTGATCCACGACGTGTATGGCCGGTTTATTAATCCCCATGCATCCGAAAAGCGAAAACTGATCATGTCCCGCTTGATTGTCGTCCTGCTCGGGCTCTTCGCGCTGCTTCAAGCGACTCGGTTCGAATCGATCTTGAATGCTTCCGTCTACGCCTACACCGTGTACGGAACTGCAGTAACTCCCGCCGTGATGGCTGTGTTTTTCTGGAGACGGGCCACCACCGCCGGCGCGATTGTGTCGATTATGCTCGGAGCAATCATCACGGTCGCCCTGAATCTGGTTGGTTACGACTTGGCGATCTATCCTGCCCTGGCCGCATCGCTCTTAAGCTTGATCCTGGTCAGCCTGCTGACGCCTCCA
>Ga0210405_10006916_pt1 | contig 10045 bp, 8 predicted proteins | sample IncBWH11MmetaG_FD_155492 | JGI IMG/M metagenome (GOLD analysis project Ga0210405, IMG submission 155492) | Forest soil microbial communities from Barre Woods Harvard Forest LTER site, Petersham, Massachusetts, United States - Inc-BW-H-11-M | ecosystem: Environmental > Terrestrial > Soil >... | reverse complement strand
AGACTGAGTTCCAGGGCGGCAAGCACTTGTCCGGTGCTGTCGTGCAGATCCCGTCCGATGCGCCGGCGCTCGTCATCTTGAATGTGAACCAGCGTTGCGGCCAGTTCGTGCAGCTCGTCGAGCACGCGCTCGCGCTCCTCGTCCATCCGCTTGCGCTGGCTGACATCGTGGATGACGGCGAGCGTCAGGGTCTTGCCGTCGGCGTCGAGGCTCGACAGGTCCACCGCTGCGCACAGCGGCGCGCCGCTGTCTTGCCGCTGGTGGATCCACTCGAAACTGTCGGCGCCGGTGGCGACCGAACGGTGGATTCGCTCCTCACAGAACGCTGCGGAGGACGCGCCGTCGGGCTGCGTCGCGGGCGCGAGATCCCACAGTCGCTTGCCGATCAACTCGTCCGGCGAGCCGACGCCAAACATGGTTGCGCTGGTTCGATTGGCCTCGACGATGTGCTCGCCCTCTTGTACGAAGGCGCCGAAGGCGGCATTGTTGAAAAGTGCGCGATAGTGCAGTTCCCGCCGCCGCAGTTGCCATAAAATATGGTTGAGCAGCCAGGTGGTCACGATCACCAGCACGGTGATGCCGCCGGCCAGCAAAGCGGTGGTGCGACGCCGCCCGTCCCAGGCCGTGAAGGTTTCCGCGCGGCGCCGCCAGGCGACGTCCCATAGCGGGTATCCGCTCACATGGTTGTAGGCCACGATCGTCTGCATGCGCGCAAAGAAAGGGCTGTCGCCCTCGAGTGTGCCGAAATCGGGCCCGCGCAACATCCGCTGAAACAACTCCGAGCCGGACACATTGCTGCCTTCGTTCCTGTGTATCCGCGCCTCCGACAGCAGCAGGACCGTGCCGTCGTTGGAAAGCAGACCGACGCCGCTCGCCGATTCCGGCTGCTGGTAAACGTCGTCCAAGCGTGCGAAGGCGATCAGCGCTCCCGCCCAGGTGTTTTGGCCAACGCGCCGCGCCAACGGAATCACAATCTCCGCCGAGTTCTCCGGATCGGACATGCGCCCGCCTGCCCAGGCATCCCCTGATTTGAGCTTCAGTGCGGGCAGCAGCCATTCGGGAGGCGCGGTTCGTGCCTCAGGCGCCGCGGAGCGCCCGACGCGCACGAATCGCCGTACGTTGGCCAGAAACAGCGAGCGCACATAGGGGCCGCCGGTGAGCATGTGCCTGAGCGTCTCGGACAGCTGCGCATCGCTGGCGGCGGCCAAATCCCGGGGATTCTCGTATTCATTGGCGGCGGCGAGCGCGGCGCCCACGCCGTCGCCGAGCATGGCCTCGACTTGCGCTTCGAAGGTACCACTGACGCTGCGCAGATGCTCGCGTTCCGTCTCCAGCGTCATCCGGTAGTCGCTCTGTATGCGCTGGACGGCGTAGACCCAGATCCCAACGCACAAAACCAGGGCATAGACAATCAGTGTCCAATTGACGGCCGCGGGTAGCAGACGGCGCGTCAAGCCCTTCTGGCCTTGCTGTTATGCATATCGGGCGCCTTCACTGCTCCCGCGTATCCGTACGCCTGGCAAGCATGCCGATCGTCGCCTGTGATGTCCAGAGACGATCAGCGAACCCAGCGGCCGATCAGAAGTCCTTCCACTCCTCGGCGGCGGCCCCTGCGGCTGGACGACGCGGAGTCGCGGCAGCGATCTCCACGGGCGCCGGCCGTTTCTTGCCGGTCAGAGGCCGATTGGCGGCGCGGCGCTCGACCGCGGGAGCGGCAGCAGCGGGCCGTAGGGCCGAGCGCGGCGCTTCCTCGGCGCCGGTCTCGTCGACGCGATAGCGCGCGATCAATTGCGTCAGGCTCGAGGCTTGCTCGGTGAGCGCCTGGGCAGCGGCCGAGGCCTCTTCCACCAGCGCCGCGTTTTGTTGCGTCACATCGTCCATCATGGTGATCGCTTTGTTGACCTGCTCGATCCCCGAGGCCTGCTCGCGGCTCGAGCTGGCGATCTCGGCCATCACGTCCGTGACCTTCTTGACCCGCATCACGATCTCCGCGAGTACCTTGCCGGAGTCGTCCACCAGCTTCGTCCCCTCGGTCACCTTGCCCACAGAGTCTTTGATCAGAGTCTTGATCTCCTTCGCCGCCTCGGCGCTGCGCGAGGCGAGGTTTCTCACCTCCGAGGCGACCACGGCGAAGCCGCGCCCCTGCTCACCCGCACGGGCGGCTTCCACCGCCGCGTTCAACGCCAAGAGATTGGTCTGGAAGGCGATTTCGTCGATGACGCTGATGATGTCGGCAATACGCTTCGAGGAGGCATTGATCTCGCCCATCGCAGCCACCGCTGCACCGACCACGGCGCCGCCGCGCTCCGCCTGATCACGCGCCGCCGTGGCGAGTTGATTGGCTTGCGCCGCATTGTCCGCGTTGTTCTTCACCGTGGAGGTCATCTCCTCCATCGAGGAGGCCGTCTCCTCCAGACTCGAGGCCTGCTCCTCGGTGCGCTGGCTCAAGTCCGCATTGCCGCGCGAGATCTCCTCCGATCCCGTGCGCACTTCGGCAGCCGCGCGCGCCATGCTGCGCACCACATCGGCCATGTTCGAGAGCAGCCGGTTCACCCCGCCCGCGAGGGTCTTGAAGAAGGCCTCCTTGCCCTCCTCGCAAATCCGCGCCGTCAAATCCCCCTCGATGGCCTTCGCCACGATCGCCTGCACTTCCTCCTCGGTCGCCACTTCCTGGGTGCGATCGAGCCACTGCACCACGGTGCCGACTCGCCCCCCGTCGCTGTCGACCACGGGGTTGGCGACGATGCGCAAACTCGCCCCGCCCATCTTGACGTCCGCGGTATGGACCGCCGTCAAGGCGGCCAGGTGCTGGCGCTGCAGCGCCGGGATCTGCTGAAACACATCGAAGGAGCTGCCGAGCAGCTGTTCCGGATCGAAGGAGGATAACTGCGTGCGGATCTCCATCGTCCGATTGCGCAACAGCGCCTTCAGGGCATCGTTCATGTAGATGATCTTGCCGTCGGTATCGCCCAGCATCGCGCCCACTGAAACTCGATCCAGCGCGGTGCGAATCCGCTCATTCTCCAGGGCCGCTGCATGCTCCTTGTCGGTCCGCTCGCGCAGCGCGCTCTGCATGCGTCCCAGCCCTTTGAGCGTCTGGCCGATTTCATCCTGCGAACCGATCCTGACCGCGCTCGCGTAATTACCCTTCTCGATCTCACCCAGCACCTCGACCGCATGGTTGAGCGGTTTCTTGATGCCGCGCGTGATCAGCCACGCCAGCACGCACGCAACCGCCACCGCGCCGAGGGAGAGCATGATCAGGGACATCAACGCACTGCGATACGCCGCTGAAATCTCATCCGCGCGTCCGTGGATGTGCTCGCGCTCGTGATCGACCAGTTTCTCCAAGGCCGGGAACAGTACCTGTTCCGCGGGGGCCGCGCGCTGCAACAGCGTGTCCTTCGCCGCCTTGAAGTCACCGGCCTCTATCTGCCGCAGATATTCCTCCTCGATCGGCATGATTGCGTTCCTGGCATCCAAGGCGGTCTGCAGCATGGCTTTGCCTACCGCGGATTGGACCACGGCTTGCATCGTCGTTGCGAGCTGCTTGCGTTTTTCGAGAATTTCCCGAGTCTGAGCGAGTTCGCTCTGGATTTTTGCCTTGTCATCCGTGAGCAGCATGTTGCGCATGTGGCTCATCGAGTCGGCAACGCGCATCGCCCAGGCATTGGCCGTCTCCACCTTCTTGAACTGCAGGGTCGTGATATCGGTAATGGCGGCGTTGAAAGCTGCGAGCCGATAAATGCTGACGGCCACCGCGGCGCCGAACACCATGATTACGCCGGCAAAGGCCAGCATCAGGCGTGCACCCACGGAATTTCTAAAAGTCATAACAATCTCCAATCTATCTTTGTTGACAAAAACGCGCCTAGCCGGCCGCCCGTCGATTACTCAACTCCGGCTCCGGCTCGTTGGCCGGCTTCGGCCGCATTGCGTCCAAAAACCCCGCCACTTCGGCCTCGAGAAGATCCGTTTGCTGCGCCAGTTCGGCTGAGGCATGCAGCACACCGTCGGCCGCCTGTCCCGTTTCGGTGGCAGTGCCTTGGACCTCTTGAATCTGCTCGCTGACGCGCCGCGTGAAGTCGGCCGCCGACTGCACTGTCTGGCTGATGTCGCGCATGGCGACGGATTGACCGGCGACCGCCGTCGAGATTGAAGCGGAGCCGCTGCTCAGCGAATGGATGGTTTGCGCAATCGAGGCGACGGCACCCGCCGCCTCCCCGGAGAGCGTTTGGATGCGCTCGACTTTGGTGGCGACTCCGTCGGTAGCCTGTTTGGTTTGGATCGCGAGCGCCTTGACCTCGTTGGCCACCACGGCGAAGCCGCGTCCGGCCTGGCCTGCGCGCGCCGCCTCGATGGTGGCATTCAGCGCCAACAGGCTGGTGCGGCTGGCGACGGACTTGATGAAATCGAGCACCGAACCGATTTCCATCGCCGCGGAGTTCACCGCCTGCAGGGTGTTGTTGAGCTTGTCGGCATCTCGCGTGGCGGCCTCGGCCATGCTCGAGGATGCATGCACCTGCTCGGAGATCTCGGCGATCGACTCGCCGAGTTCCTCGATGGAAGCGGCAATGATTTGCACATTGTTCGAGGCCTCCACTGCCGCCTGGGATACGCCATCGGCGCGCTGGCGCGTGGCGTCGGCGGCCGAACCCATCGTCGCGGCGGTGTCCTGCAGGCTGCCGAAGGCTCTTGCAAAGTTGCCGATCACCTGCTGGGCGGTCGAATCGAAGCGCTCGGTCAAGTCGGTCAATGAGTGCGCCCGTTCCGCCTCCCGGGCCATGCGCGCCTGCTCGGCCCGATCGCGCGCGGCTTCCAGAGCGTTCTGCGCCACGGCCCGTTGCCGGCCCTCCTCCTCGATGCGCTTCAGGCGTTCGTTCTCGATGCCATTGTCGCGGAACACATTGACTGCGCGCGCCATCCGGCCCACTTCATCGCTCCGTGTTGCGTACGGCACAGCGACGGACCAATCGGCTCGCGACAGCGCAACGACGACGCGGGTGAGTTCGACCACGGGCGCCGTCAAGGAGCGCGCAAGCCACAGGCTGACCGCCAATCCGCCGACAACGGCGAGCAGTCCGCCGATCGCGGTAAGACTCATGGCGCTCGAGGCATGGGTCTTCATGCCCACAAATTCGGCGGCCGACGCTTCATCATAGGATTTGGACAAGGTCCGCAGCACACCGTGCAATTCCTGAAAAAAGGCGCCCGCCGAGGTCGCAAAGTCCACGGCGACGCTTGCATCGACGAACAGCACTTTGCAGAATTGGTTGCCGGCCTTGCGATACTTGCCCGCAAACTCGTCGAGTTTCGCGGCCTCGGCGGCATGGCCGCTCTCGCCGGCGCGCACCGCCACCGCGGCAAGCTCTTCTCCCAGCTTGTCCAGGTCGCTCGGCAGTGAATCCACCAGCATACGCGCGATCTTCTGGGGCGCACCGTTTTGCACCAGCGTCATGGCGCGGAACATTCGCCCGTTGATTTCCAAGGCGAACGCATCCGCCTCATCGAGCTCCTTCAGGCGGCGCACGGTCTCATTGAAGAGACGCGTCGTTGCCGCGTCCACCCCGGTCTGCTGGCGGTAGTTGACCGACTCGATGACCAGAATGGCCAGGATCAACAACAACGGCGCGAGCAGCATCTGCCAACGCAGCGACAGGTCGCCGACGGATTTCATGCGAATCGCCACAGCTACTCGGTGTAGGTGCCCGCCTTGAAGATCAGCCCGTCGTGCACTTCCCAATAGGCGGTTTTGTTTTCAACCTTCCCTGTCGTCGGGTTCTTCATCACGTATTCGATCCAACCGGACGGCTTCTGCTTGGCGGAGTCCACCAGCTCCTTTACGTAGAACTTGCCGGCCGAGTCGCTGGTATCCAGGCGGTTGATGCCGACCTTGGCGGGAGAGATGGGGTGTGCAACACAGACGCCGCTGATGTCGTGCACGTCGACGTAATCCTCGCCCTTGGCGAACAGACCGTCCTTCTTGTTGAATTCGGCAATTGCCTTGTCTTTGCCATTCGCCTTGTAGTACTCGACGGCCTTTTTGACGACCGCAACGACTTCGTCCTTGGTCGGCGCGGCGGCAATGGCGCCGGCGAGCGGCAGCGCGGCCAGGAGGGCTGCGATCACCAGACCTTTGAATGTGGATTGCATATGGGTGTCCTGGAATGTGAAAAGATGGATGCGATGTGCTTGCACGACCTATCGGCTATTCGGCGCCGATCTTGAATGGCGCATTCCAGCGAAACTGCCTGCGATCAAGCCGACAATACGGTCAGAACCCCACCGCCGTATTTTGGCAACTGCACCTGGAATTCGCGCCGTCCTTGCGGTGCGCCGAGCAGTGCGAGCACCGCAGGCGGCAGCGCTTTGACGGGGTAGAGCTGATCCAGCTTCAAATGCGGCGATGTGGCATCCATCACCAATCGCGTGCAAATGTTCATGATCTCGCGCACATTTTCCATCATGACGTCGGTGAGCTCGCGCGCCTTGGCGGCCTCCTTTGCGGCCGCGACCGGCAACATGGAGAGGGCGCCGCCAAAGCTCGCTGCAAGGTTCGCGTCCGCGCCGCACGCCGCTACGGGTGTGCCGCTATCGGTGACGAACACGCCGAACCACGCGCCGCCCGCGGGTGTCTGATCGAAGACGCCTCCGGGCTTGACGTCGAGGCCGTCGAACAATATGCCCAGCAATTGCACTATCTTTGCGCCGTCGGGCAATGGGTAGGCTGTCGCCATGGGTATCCCGTCCTGTGGCTCAACGAATATGAGCGCCGAGGTGCTCTTTGAACGATTCCGGCGTGAAGGGCTTGGAGATGAGAAATTTCGCGCCGGCACCCATCGCCTTGGCGCGCATATCGGGGGTCGCTTCGGTGGTGATGAAGCCGAATGTCAGCTTGCTGCCGCTGGTGGAGAGCGCCTCGAGCAGCTGCAGCCCCGTCATGTTCGGCATGTTCCAATCGGAGAGCACGAGGTCCGGCTTCGATGCCTTGATCGCCGCCAGGGCCTTGACGCCGTCATCGACCTCGGTGATTTCATGCCCCTCAAACCCGGCGAGTCGCAGTGTCTTCTTGACGATCATGCGCATGGCGGTGGAATCGTCGACGATCAAGATCTTCATTGACTGAAACTCCCATGAACCGCGGTGGCGGCAATACTCACGGCTGGTCATTTGATCGGCCATCACGCACCGATCTTGAACGTTTTAGTGGATTTGCCTAATAGGATTGATTCGTGCGCTGCAGCGTTTCCGCGGGGGTGTCGGCAATTGCGACGATGCGCGCGGCGATTTGCGGCAGCGGATACAGCGACTGAACCGCGCCGATCTGCCATGCGGCCCCCGGCATGCCCCAGACCACGCTGGTGCTCTCGTCCTGCGCGATGGTGGCTGCGCCGGCTTCGCGCATTTCCTTCATGCCTTCCGCGCCGTCGCGGCCCATGCCGGTCAGCATGACGCCGATCGAATTACGGCCGGCGCTCTGCGCCACGGAACGAAACAGCACATCCACGGAGGGACGATGCCGATTGACCAACTCTCCATCGCTCAAGCGGCATTGATAGCGGGCGCCATTGCGCACCACGAGCAGGTGCCGATCGCCCGGCGCGATATAGGCGTGGCCTGCCAGAATGGGCTGACCGTCATCCGCCACGCACACGCTGAGCGCCGAATTCGCGTTCATGCGGACGGCGAACGGGCCGCAGAAGGCCTGCGGGATGTGCTGGGCAATGACCACTCCAGGAATATCCGCGGGCAGATGTGCGAGCACTTCTTTGATCGCTTCGGTCCCGCCGGTCGATGCGCCGATGGCGATGATCCGATCCGTCGTGGCGAACTGCGTAGGCGCATTGCGCTTCGGCAGCACCGCGCTGGCATCACGGCGGTCCGCAACGACCTGCGCCGGGAGCACCGGCAACGGCCGAACGCGCGCTCGTGCCGCGACCTTCACCTTGAAGATGATCTCCTGATTGGCTTCGCGGATGCCGCGCGCGACGTCCACCACCGGCTTGGCGACGTAATCGACGGCGCCCAAGCTGAGCGCATCGAGCGCCACGGCGGCGCCATTTTGCGTGAGGGAGGAGCACATGACTACCGGCATCGGGTGCAAGCGCATGAGGTTGCGCAGGAACGCGAGGCCATCCATGCGCGGCATTTCGACATCCAGGGTGAGCACGTCCGGGTTGAGCAGTTTTATTTTTTCGCGCGCCACATAAGGATCCGGCGCCGTGCCCACGACTTCGATATCCGGATCGGAGCGCAATATTTCGCTCAGCAGCTGGCGCATGACCGCGGAGTCATCGATCACCAGCACACGGATTTTCTTGTTATTCATGGGTGGCTCTAGAACAGTTCGACGGATCCTGCCTCGACCTGAGCGCGTGTCGGATCGAATTCGCGCTCGCGTTCGAACACCGCGCGATTGACCGTCGCGGTGAGGCGCTTCACGCGCAACTTGCCGGTCGCCGGGTGGTAGTAGAGTTTGCGCGCGAAACAGTCGCCGAGATCCTCGGCGGTGATGAGGAACCCCTCGGTCTTCAGGTATTCGCGGACGAACTGCGCATTGCGGGCGCCCACGTCGAGCGCCATATCGAGCACCTTGCCGCCGCCGATCACCTTGAACTCGAGATTCGCGCGCTGCCCCCCAAGCCTCATGATGTCGTTGATCAGCCGCTCCATCGCGACGTTGCCATAGCGGGTCGCGGTGCTCATGAGGTTTTCGGCCCAGGCGCTGGTGCCGCCCGATTGGTCGAGCGGCAGCATGAAGTGGTTCATACCGCCAATCTCCAGCTTGCGCTCGCGCACGCAGGCCGACACACACGAACCGAGCACGGTAAAGATGGCCTCGTTGTGGCGCGTAACGTAATAATCGCCCGGCAGTAGTTTGGCGACCGGCATGCCGAGTTCCGCGTCCCAGGTACGGCGGATGTGCTCGAAGTGGGGCAGTGCGGGAGGAATCCGCGGTGGGCCGGCGATGATCGGATTCGCGCCCATGTCACTCCACGCGCCGGTACACGGTACGGCCCACGAGCTTGTAGCGGCGGGTCACATTGAGCAGATTCTCCGAGTGGCCGATGAACAGCCAGCCTCCCGGCTCCTGCAGGTCCGCCAGGCGATCGAATAAGCCGCGCTGAGTTGCCTTGTCGAAATAGATCACCACGTTGCGGCAGAAGATCACGTCGAACGGACCCTTCATGGGCCAGGGATCCAAAAGGTTCAGCTGCTTGAATGTGATGAGGCTCTTGAGTTCGGCGGACGCCGCAAAATGACCGGGCTGCCCGGCAACTTGTTGAAACCAATTCCTGAGCCGCTCGGGTGCAACGCCCTTGAATCGATCGGCCGCATACACGCCTTCCGTCGCCGTAGCCACCACCTTGGAATCGATATCCGTGGCGAGCAACTTGATGTCCCAGCCGGCGAGGTGTGCCAGCGCCTCGCGCATGACGATGGCCAGCGAGTACGGCTCCTCGCCGGTTGAACAGCCGGCGGACCACAGCCTTATGCGGCGCTTGCCCAAGCGCTTGGATTCGATTTGCGCCAGCACCTCGGCGCCCAGCTGCTTGAAATGATAATCCTCGCGGAAGAACGCGGTGAGATTGGTGGTGATCGCGTTGGTGAGTTCCTGCAACTCCGCCGCTCCGTCGTTTTCCACCAATCGGCAATACTCCGCGAATGAGGTGAGCTTGAGCTTGCGCAGACGCCGCGCGAGCCGTCCGTAGAGCAGCTCGCGCTTCGACTCCGATAGCGCGATTCCGGTGCGCTCGTGCACCAGCTCGCGCAGGCGCTTGAACTCCGAGTCGGTGAGCTCGAATTCGTTATCGGCGAGCTGCGGGTTCATGACTCGAACCGGCCATCGTCGCCGCTGAATAGCTCCACGGCCTCCACCCCATTCCTACCGGCCGTACGCCATGCTTCGTCCTCATGCGCAACCATGCGCGCAAACAGCGTGCGCTCCTCGGGCATGCTGAACGTCCGAAACTGCTGCTCGCGCAGCATTCGCCAGGAATCTGCGCAAGCCGCGTGCCGCGCATCGCCAAGCAGGGATTGCAGT
>Ga0210405_10006914_pt1 | contig 10046 bp, 9 predicted proteins | sample IncBWH11MmetaG_FD_155492 | JGI IMG/M metagenome (GOLD analysis project Ga0210405, IMG submission 155492) | Forest soil microbial communities from Barre Woods Harvard Forest LTER site, Petersham, Massachusetts, United States - Inc-BW-H-11-M | ecosystem: Environmental > Terrestrial > Soil >... | reverse complement strand
CGTCGTCTTCTGGTCGGTCCGGCACCCCGGACACCAGGGCGGCGGCGTACCGCTCGACCAGGCCAACCGCGGCCGCAGTGCTGGCTTCGGGGGGGACGACCCCCCCGTTCCCCCCCGAGCCTGCGGCCGCGTATGGCTCGGTGGTCATCGCGGCGACCCGTCGGCGGACACGCGCAGGCCGGCGAACAGGTCGTCCTCGGGCAGCGGCGCGCCGGTGGTGTCGCTGGCCCGGATGAAGCTCTCCCGGCCGAAGGTGGCCTCGGCGATCTCCTGCGGCAGCTTGCTGAACCACGAGTCGTTGATCTGGCTGCCGTGCGCGAACAACGCCTCGCGCTTGAGCGCCAGCACCGGCCGGATGTCGACGGTCGTCGTGATGCGCTGCTCGGCCTCCAGGCCCCGCCGGATGAGCTCCGGATCGCGGTCCTCGAAGTTAGGGACCTCCAGGCCCTGCTCCCGCAGCGCCTCCCAGATCTTCACCCAGTCGCTGCCGCGTATGGCGCTGAGATACAGCTTGGCCGGGATGCCGGAGTCCGCGAACGCCGCCTGTGCGCTGCGGCTCGCGTGCAGATGATCGGGATGCTGGTAGGGTCCCTGGTCGTCGTAGGTGATCAGCACCTGCGGCCGGTACCGCTCGATCAGGCCGGAGATCCTCGCCGCGACTTCTGCCTGCGGGATGTTCCAGAACGCGTCTGGCCGGTCCTTGTAGTCCCACTCCGGCATGCCCGAGTCGTGGTAGCCGAGCAGTTCCAGGTCCGTGACCCCGAGGATGGCGCAGGATTCGCGCAACTCAGCCAGCCGCAGCTGGGCGACAGCCTTCTCGTCGTGCCCGTCCTGTCCCGGCTTGACGCCGCCCTGCGCGTCGCCGAATTCCCCGTTCGTGCACGTCACGACCACCGTCCGGATGCCTTGGGCGGCATAGGTGGCCAGCACCCCGCCGGTGCTGGATGCCTCGTCGTCGGGATGGGCGTGCACCGCCATCATTGTCAGCGTTTCTGCCATGCTTCCAGCCTGCCTGACCAGCACGCCTAGTGCCCAATCGGGGCGGCTTAGCGCACGGGCAGCAGCGCGGCGGTCACGGTGAGCAAGAATGTGGTCAAGGCAGCGAAACCGTGGGCCAGCGGGATGAGCGGCAGCAGATTTCCCCGGCGCCGCCGGACCGGGACCGGTTCGGCGAGCAGGCTGGCGATCATCTCGTCGGTGACGGTGAACGCATCATGGGGCTCGCCCGGCGGGTCGGCGGGCGGGGCTGGGCCCCCGCGGCTCGCCAGCTCCTCGAGATCGTCGCGGCCGGCTTGCGGCTCTGGACGCACCGGATACGGCGTCCAGAGCGTCACCGTGCAGATGCCTAGGCACATGGCGCCGCAGACCAGAGCCACGCCGATCCAGGCCAGCGGGCGCCAGCCGCTGCTCAGGTAGCTGATCCAGACCGTCAGCCCGACCAGTGCGGCGCTGGCGTGGCCGAACACCACCCCGGGCGGCACGCCCACGCCGGTCGCCCGCTGGCGGCGCAAGCCGCCGCGCGCGACCCAGGTTCGCAGCATGTAGCCGCCGATTCCGGCGGTGAGCAGCCACGCGATCAAGGCGGCCAGGCCTATGCTCATGGTCACATCCGCGGAGGCGCAGGTACCCCGCAGCGTACTCGCCTGGCCCCGGCGGCGATAGACCCCTGAAGCCCCTACGAGCCGGTCGCCCCGGCTGCCTCGCTGAGGGCTTCTGGGTGCATCCGGAGGTAATGCTTGGTCAGCACCGCGCTGGCCTGGCCGGGCTGGTAGGCCAGGGTGCGACCGCATATCTCGCAGCGCGTCAGGGGAAGCCGGGTCACCGTCACCGGGAAGCGCGAAGAATCTGCCCTGCTCATCGATTCACATGATGCCAGAAGCACGCCCCGGTCCCCAGCGCCGGGCCGGCGTGGCACGAAATCCCGTGCGACACGCGCCGGATGTCCGGGTCTTGGCGCGACCCGGCGAACAGACTTGACCTATGTATCTGCAGGTGTCCGACGGAGCCGACGGACTGGCGGATCCGGAGCTGGCCGGGCCGGACACGCCGGGCGCGCGGGGGACGGCCCGGCTCGGCCTGCGGGGCCTGGATGGCGTGTGGAGCCGGATCGGCGCCTGGCGCGCCCTGCTCGACCGCCCGCTGACGTCCTATTACCTGGTCCTGGGCATCACGATGCTGCTGCTCGGGCTGGGCCTGGTCATGGTGCTGTCCACGGCATCCGTCATCGACCTGAGCGCGGGGCTGTCGCCTTACTCCGACTTCAAGAAGCAGCTGCTCGGCGCCGCCATCGGCTTGCCGCTCATGTGGGTGGCGGCCCGCTCGAGCCCTCGGCTGTTCCGGGCCTTTGCCTATCCGCTGCTCGCGGTGGCCATCGTCGGCCTCGGCCTGACCCTGATCCACGGCGTCGCCGTCTCGCAGAACGGCGCGGCCCGGTGGATCGAGATCGGCGGCCAGCAGGTCCAGCCGTCGGAAATCGCCAAGCTGGCCCTGGTGGTGTGGGGCGCCGACCTGCTCGCGCGCAAGGACAAGCTGGGCCAGCTGGCCGACTGGCGGCACATGCTCATCCCGTTCCTGCCGGGTACCGCCGTGCTGTGCCTGCTCGTGATGACCGGCGACGACCTGGGCACCACGTTCATCCTGCTGGTGATCTTCCTGGCGCTGCTGTGGGTCATCGGGACGCCGGGACGGGTGTTCGCCGGCATCCTGATTCTGGCCGCCCTGGCCATAGCGTTCATGATGGTCTCGTCGAAATACCGGATGGAACGTATCCTCGGTTTCCTCGACCCGCAGGGCGGCCCCACTGGCCCCTACATGCAGAGCATTCAGGGTAAGTACGCGCTCGGCTCGGGCGGCATCACCGGGGTCGGCCTCGGTGCCAGCGGGGAGAAGTGGGGCTGGGTGCCGGAGTCCACCAGCGACTACATCTTCGCCATCCTCGGCGAGGAACTAGGGCTCATCGGCACGCTGTGCGTGACGTTCCTGTACGGCCTGCTGGCCTTCGCCGGGCTGCGGATCGCCCGCCGCGTGCCCGACCTGTTCTGCCGCCTGGCGGCCACCGGCATCACCGCGTGGATCGTGATGCAGGCCGTGGTCAACATCGGCGTGGTGATCGGCGTGCTGCCCATCACCGGCGTCCCGCTGCCGCTGGTCTCGGCCGGGCTATCGTCACTGCTGAGCACCCTGGTCGGGCTGGGCATGCTGATGTCGTTCGCCAGGCTCGAGCCAGGTGCCAGGGAGGCTTTGGCCGCACGCGGCCCCGGCTGGCCGCTGCGCGTTCTAAGCTGGCTCGGTCTAGCAAAGCGCCGACGATAGCGCGGCAGCAGTCAGGGACGAGGCATGAGGGTATTGCTTGCCGGCGGCGGGTCCGCCGGGCACATCGAACCAGCTCTCGCGGTGGCGGACGCCCTGCGGCGGGCCGACCCGGACGTCGAAGTGACCTGCCTGGGTACCGAGCGCGGCCTGGAGACCAGGCTGATCCCGCTGCGGGGATACCCGCTCGAGCTCATCCCCGCCGTGCCGATGCCCCGGAGCGTGACGCCTCAGCTGCTGACCGTACCGGGCCGACTCGCGGGCGCCATCAACGCGGCCGCGGTCGTGATGGACCGGACCCGGGCCCAGGTCCTCGTCGGTTTCGGCGGGTACGTCGCGACCCCCGCCTACCTGGCGGCCCGGCGGCGCAGGGTGCCCATCGTCGTGCACGAGGCGAACCCGCGGCCGGGACTGGCCAACCGGCTGGGCGCCCGGTTCACCACGCACGTCTTCACCGGGCATCCCGACACCCAGCTCAAGAACGGGAAGTACCTCGGCATCCCGATCCGGCGCGAGATCGCCGAGCTGGACCGGCTGGCCATCGGCGACAAGGCCCGGGCCCACTTCGGGCTCCGCCCGGACCTGCCCGTCCTGCTGGTCACCGGCGGCTCGCAAGGGGCGCGATCGCTGAACCAGGCGGTGTTCGGCGCGGCCGGGTGGCTCCGTGACGCCGGCGTCCAGGTGCTGCACGTCATCGGACCGCGCAACGGCGCCGACGCGCCGGTGACCGCCACCGGCGTGCCCTACGTCGCCACGCCCTACGTCGACCGGATGGACCTCGCCTACGCGGCCGCCGATTTCGCGCTGTGCCGGGCCGGAGCGATGACGTGCGCCGAGCTCACCGCGGTGGGCCTGCCGGCCGCCTACGTGCCGCTTCCCATCGGCAACGGTGAGCAGCGGCTGAACGCGGTACCGATCGTGCAGCGAGGCGGCGGCATGCTGGTCAACGACGCCGACCTGACCCCGGACTGGATCCGGGACACCCTGCTGCCCGTTCTGGTCAACATCGACCAGGTCGCGGACATGTCGGAGGCAGCCGCGTCGCTGGGCCGCGGCGACGCCGATCGCTGGCTCGCCGAGGCGGTCATCGAGGTCGTGAACGGGAAGGGCCAGGACGAGGAGCCAGATGCTCAAGAGCCTAATCACGCCCGGTGAGCCGGTGCCCGTCGTCCAGCTCGGGCGGGTGCACTTCACCGGGATCGGCGGCGCGGGCATGTCAGGCATCGCGCGGATCATGCTGATCCGCGGGATCAGCGTATCCGGCAGCGACGCGATGCCCTCGGCCATGCTCGATGACCTGCACGCGCAGGGCGCCCGGGTGCACGTCGGGCACGCGGCCGCCAACCTCGGCGACCTCGGTCCGGGGGACACCCTGGTGCTGTCCAGCGCGATCCGCGCGGACAACCCGGAGCTGGCCGAGGCGACGCGGCGGGGCCTGCGGGTCATCCACCGGGTCGCGGCGCTGGCCTCGGTCATGGCCGGACGCCGGGTGATCGCGGTGGCCGGCACGCATGGGAAGACGACCACGACGTCCATGCTCACCACCGTGCTGCGCGACTGCGGCGCCGATCCCGGCTACGTCATCGGCGGCGTCCTGCTCGAAACCGGGCTCGGCGCCGAGGACGGCGCGGGGATGGACTTCGTCGCCGAGGCCGACGAGAGCGACGGATCGTTCCTAATGCTCTCGCCCGACGTGGCCATCGTCACCAACGTGGAAGCCGACCACCTGGACAACTACGGGAGCCTGGCCGAGATCGAGGCCGCCTTCACCACGTTCGGCAGCCACGTCAGCAGCCTGGTGCTGACGTGCGCGGACGATCCGGGCGCGGAAGCCGTCGCGGCCCGGCTGGAATCCCAAAGCCCGCAGCGGGTCCGGCGGTACGGCGAGTCGGTCCGCGCCGACTACCGGCTCGATGATGTCAAGGCCCAGGGCCTGGCGGTGAGCTTCACGGTCAGCGCCGACCACAGCCCGTTCGGCGAGATCTTGGCGCAGATGACGGTGCCCGTCCCAGGCCGCCATAACGCGCTGAACGCCGCCGCCGCCTTCGCCGCGGCCGTCGAGCTCGGCTTCGCGCCGCCGCGGGTGACCGCCGCCCTCGCGCGCTACCAGGGCGCGCGGCGCCGGATGGAGCTCAAGGGCGAGGCGGACGGGGTGCGGGTCGTCGACAGCTACGCCCATCACCCGACCGAACTGGCCGCCGACCTGCGCACGGCGCGCGACATCGCTGGCGGTGGCCGGGTCATCGCGATTTTCCAACCGCATCTGTACAGCCGGACGAGGATCTTCGCCGACGAGTTCGGCGCGGCGCTGGGCCTGGCCGACCAGGCGGTCGTCCTGGACGTCTACGCCGCGCGCGAGGATCCGGAGCCCGGCGTGACCGGCAGGCTCGTCGCGGACGCGGTACCCGGCGAGCGGGCCCTGTTCCTGCCCGACCGGACACAGGTCGCGCCGCTGATCACGCGGATCGCCGAGCCGGGCGACGTGGTGCTGACCATGGGGGCCGGGGACGTCACCGCGCTCGGCCCGCAACTGGTCGAGGCCGTCAGGCGGCGGCACGAGTGAGCGGGCCGGGCGGCTCCTACGGGGACAGCGAGCCGTCCCTGGCTGAGGCCGTCGACGGTTCTCCGATGACCACCGCCATGGCCGCACCGGACGCCGCGGTCTTTACCCCGCACCCGCAATCCCGCCGCCCGAAGGCCCGGCGCCGCAGAGCCCGGTGGATAGTGATCTTGCTCCTGCTGGCCGCGATGGGCGTCGCCGGCGGAGGGACCTGGGCACTGTTCAACTTGAGCCTGTTCGCGGTCCGTTCCGTGGTCGTCACTGGCACGCGTCTGGTGCCGGAGTCCCAGGTCCTGGCCGTGGCCGGCGTCCGGCCCGGCACGCCGCTGATCCGGGTCAGCACCGCCCGGGTCGCGGGCCGGGTCCTGACCATCACGCAGGTCCAGGGCGTGCAGGTCACCAAGGTCTGGCCGGACCGGGTAGTCATCGCGGTGCGGGAGAGAACCTCGGCGCTGGCCGTGGCGCTGCCCGGCGGCGGGTTCGACCTCATCGATGCCAACGGCGTGATCGTGCAGTCGGCCGCGACCCGGCCCGCGGGCCTGCCGATCTACACCACCACGGCGGCCGCCTCCTCGCTACGCGGCGATCCGGACGTCGCCGCGGCGGCGGCCGTACTCAGCGGACTGCCGGCCTCGCTGCGGTCCTCGGTGACCTCGGTGATCGTGCCCAGCCCGGATCAGGTCACGCTGAGCCTGGACAGCGGGGTGACGATCGTGTGGGGCGGCGCGGACGACGCCGCGGCGAAGGCCAAGGAACTCGCCATCCTCATGCAGACTCACGCGCGCTCCTACGATGTGAGCTCGCCCGCTACCGCGGTAACAAACTGAGGTGTCCCGATGATCCGCGGACCCGATAATGACCGCCGGACCTGCGACACGCTGACCAGTTCTTGCGTGGTTAGTTGACCTCGGTCCCGTCCGACCCTACTGTCCGTATCAATCGTTCGGACGGTAAAAACTTTAAATCTTAACCTGAAGGTTAACCTGATGGTGACGGACAATGCCCTGGCAGTGAATTCCGCGTCGCGCCCTAGGGCAGAGGTTTCCCGAGCACAGGGCCATAATCGGCGGACTGCGGCGGCGCAATTGAATAGCAGCACACGTCCGCCGACATGGCATAGGTAAAAACGAGCGGAAAGGTACCCTCCTCGTGGCAGCACCGCAGAACTATCTGGCGGTTATCAAGGTCGTCGGAATCGGCGGTGGCGGCGTCAATGCCGTCAATCGCATGATCGATGAGGGGCTCAGGGGCGTCGAGTTCATCGCGATCAATACGGACGCTCAGGCGCTGCTCATGAGCGACGCCGACGTCAAGCTCGACGTCGGGCGCGAGCTCACCAGAGGGCTGGGTGCCGGCGCGAACCCCGATGTTGGCGCCAAGGCCGCCGAGGATCACCGCGAGGAGATCGAGGAGGTCCTCAAGGGCGCCGACATGGTGTTCGTCACGGCCGGCGAGGGCGGCGGGACCGGCACCGGGGGAGCGCCCGTGGTCGCGAACGTGGCGCGGTCGCTTGGCGCGCTCACCATCGGCGTGGTGACCAGACCGTTCGGTTTCGAGGGCAAACGCCGGGTGGTGCAGGCCGAGGCGGGTATTGAGAAGCTGCGCAGCGAGGTCGACACGCTGATCGTCATCCCGAACGACCGGCTCCTGTCCATCTCCGACCGGCACGTGAGCGTGCTTGACGCGTTCAAGGCCGCCGACCAGGTCCTGCTCTCGGGTGTGCAGGGGATCACCGACCTCATCACCACGCCCGGGCTGATCAACCTGGACTTCGCCGACGTGAAGTCGGTGATGTCGGGCGCGGGCTCGGCGCTGATGGGCACCGGCTCCTCGCGCGGGGACGACCGGGCCGTGGCGGCCGCCGAGATGGCCATCTCGAGTCCGCTGCTGGAGGCGAGCATCGATGGCGCCCACGGCGTGCTGCTGTCCATCCAGGGCGGTTCGGACCTCGGGCTGTTCGAGATCAACGAGGCCGCTCAGCTCGTCTCCAACTCCGCTGCGGTGGACGCGAACATCATCTTCGGCGCGGTCATCGACGACGCCCTCGGCGATGAGGTCCGGGTGACGGTCATCGCCGCCGGCCTGGACGAGGACCGCAACGGCCGGGCCGGCAACGGCGCCGAGTCGGGCGGCACCGCGTTCAGCAGCACCTCCTCCTACGGCGGCTTCGAGTTCGGCGCTGCTCCGGCCAGCCCCGCCCCGGCCCAGGCCCCGGGCCCGCCTGCCGCCCGGCCGCCTGCATCCGCCCCGGAGGCCAGCCGCTGGGCCAGCGACGAGACGCCCGGAGCGTCCGCCGACGCCGAGCTCAGGCTGGGCAGCGACCACGGCCTGCCCGCCATGGCCGTCGGCCTGCTCGGCGCGCCGGTGCCGGCGGACGCGGGCGAGCCGGATACCGCCGCGCCCGAGCCGTCCCGAGATGAGGCGGTCGTGTCCGAGGATGCCTCTTATTCCTCCGCGTCCTACTCCTCCATCTCCCGCCCGGCGCACGCCGAGCTGGGCAAGACCTTCGACGTCGCCAGCACCCGGCGTCGGCCCGTCGTCTTCGAGGAGGACGACGACCTGGATGTCCCTGACTTCCTCAAGTGAGCGATTCTCCGCGGCGTGAAGACCTCGCCGTGCGGCTCGTCGCGGTGCGCGAACGCATCGCCGACGCGTGCGAGGCCGCGGGCCGTAAGCCTGACGACGTCACGCTGATCGCGGTGACCAAGACCTTCCCCGCTTCCGATGTCCGGCTGCTGAACGGGCTTGGCGTCACCGATTTCGGCGAGAACCGTGACGCGGAAGCGGCGCCGAAGGCCGCGCAGTGTGCCGACCTCGATCTGGTCTGGCACTTCATCGGCCAGTTGCAGACCAACAAGGCCGCCAGCGTCGTGCGCTACGCCACCTTCGTGCACTCTGTCGACCGGATTCGGCTCGTCCACGCGCTGGGCGCGGGCGCCCGCCGGGCCGGGCGAGTCGTCCAGTGCCTGATCGAGGTCAGCCTGGACGGCGATCCCGCGCGCGGCGGGGCTCCGGCCGGTCAGGTTCCGGGGCTGGCCGAAGTCCTGATGGCCGAGTCGGGGCTGGTCCTGGCGGGCGTGATGGCCATCGCTCCGCTCGGCATGCCGCCCGCCGACGCCTTCGCCAGGCTGCGCGACAGCGCCGCGGCCGTGCGCACCGTCAGGCCGGCCGCCACGGTGATCTCGGCCGGGATGAGCGGCGACCTGGAGGCGGCAATTGCGGCCGGCGCGACACACGTGAGAATCGGTACGGCGTTGCTCGGCGATCGTGGGGCTCGTGTCAGGTAATGTCCCGAGCGTGGAGCCGGAGTGGCTGGCTACGACGGGTACAGGCTGGGAGGACTGAAGGATGGCCAGTGCCATGCGCAAGATGGCGGTCTACCTCGGTCTCGTGGAGGACGATCACCGCTATCAGGACAAGTACGAGTCGTACGGGGAGTACGAGGAGTACGAGGAGTCCGGTCTGTCCGAGGGGCCCGACGAGGCCGACCCGCGGGCCAGCAAGGACGACTACGGCGGATACCAGGTCCCCGAGTGGAGGCCCGAGCAGCCAACCGATCTCGCGCGTATTACAACACTGCATCCGCGCACTTACAATGAAGCGCGTACGATTGGTGAGCACTTCCGCGAAGGCACTCCGGTGATCATGAACCTGACCGAGATGGTCGACAGCGACGCGAAGCGTCTCGTCGACTTCGCGGCTGGCCTGATCTTCGGCCTGCGTGGGAGCATTGAACGTGTGACAAACAAGGTCTTCCTGCTGTCCCCGGTGAACGTCGAGGTGACCGCGGAGGACAAGGCTCGCATCGCAGAGCGCGGCTTCTTCAACCAGAGCTAGCCAGCAAGTGATGCCGATCAGTGATCGTGCCGGCCCAGCCGGCACCGAAGGTCGGGTGGACTCGTGCAGTACCTGAGGGAAGTCCTCACCTACGTGCTGACGATCTACCTGGTCATCCTGATCGGCAGGATGATCTTCGGGTGGGTCCAGGTCTTCGCTCGCGACTGGCGCCCGACCGGAATCCTGCTGGTACTGGCCGAAGCGATCTTTACCGTGACAGATCCGCCACTGAAATTCCTACGCCGCTTCATCCCGCCGCTCCGGCTCGGTATGGTGGCCATGGACCTCAGCTTCATGGTTCTGTTCATCGTGGTCTTGATCCTGCTTGAAGTGGCTGTGC
>Ga0210405_10006913_pt1 | contig 10046 bp, 9 predicted proteins | sample IncBWH11MmetaG_FD_155492 | JGI IMG/M metagenome (GOLD analysis project Ga0210405, IMG submission 155492) | Forest soil microbial communities from Barre Woods Harvard Forest LTER site, Petersham, Massachusetts, United States - Inc-BW-H-11-M | ecosystem: Environmental > Terrestrial > Soil >... | reverse complement strand
TCGATCAAACGTTCATAAAAAATATGACGAACCACGATACCGGCGCCGCAATTGTATGCGCCATTGCCGGGCTCGGGCGGATGCTCGGCATTACAACGGTAGCCGAAGGTGTCGAAACGGTCGAGCAGCTCGTGCTCTTGCGCGCCGCCGGCTGCCAGTTAGCGCAGGGCTATTTATTCAGCCATCCCGTCCCGGCATCCGAACTCAGTTTTGAACGCCCAGCGGTGCTGCAACAGAGCATCAAGGCAGCCTGACCGCCGGCCTGGCAGGGAGGGCCGAACCAAGGTCCCATGTCTATTCCGCCAAGCATGATGCTTGCGATTAACGGTTCGCGCGCGGTCCGCGTTTCGAAACGGGATATATTATGAGGCGAGTATGATAATGAACGTACTTTATCGCTTTGCGGTGGATCAACGAGGCGCTGCCGGAATCGATCAAGCCCTCCTGGTGTTTGGGCTGGCTATCGCCGTCGTCGTAAGTCTCCACACGTTGCGATCGAGTTACGATATCGATTGCGCACTGGGTTCGCCGACGCCTTCACTTTGCGGCCAAGTCGAGGGAGCCGGGTCGGTTCGCAGCGTCGACAACACTTTGCCTTGACCGAATTGCAAGCGCGATCCGTACCGCCACTACATGTCCTCGTTCTGCTATCGGCAGCCTTATGGACGGCCTTGTGGTCCAGCGGACTGCGATAGCCGCATCGTCGGTGCTGACGGTTCAGTCCGATGGACAGGGCTGACCGGCTGCGCCCCACATCGCGACGTCCTTCACGTGGTCCTCGAAAGTGCCCGGCGGCGTACTGCGTTCCCCGCCTGGGTTCCAGGCCCAAGGAACGAAGCCGTGCTCGGCCGCGTCCTTTCGCAGATGCCCGACAAGGCCCGCGGCGTCGCGGCCGCCGTTGCGGTTCGGCTCGCGCATCTGCGTGCAAATTTCCGCGCTGCTCTTGCCGAACCAAACGAATTTCACCGGCGCGAGTTCCCACTGGAGACCCACATGGGGCGGGGCGTGCGGGACGTCGTTCGGCGCGGTGGAGGTCATGTGGCAGGTCGAGCAGAGGAGCGTCTTGGTGCCGATCCGGCCGTCGTCCGCATGCGGGCTATCGTCCGCATGAATGTTCATCCCGTGCGGGCGGGTCTTGGTCTCGCCGACGACCGTCCACATTGGAATGTTGTCGGGGCCGACGTGACAATTGGCGCAGCGCGGATGGGTCACCACCGCTTCGATCCGTTTCCAAGCCTCGAGCCCCTCCGCCTTGGTGACGCTGCCGGGCGGGGGCATCGTACTAGCGGTGTTGTCTTCCGCAGCGACCGAGATCGCGAAGGCGACTGCGACGGGAGTTGCAATGAGAAGCGCCGACAGGATGTGTTTCACGATCACGGCCCCTCAGACGAAATGGATGAACTTGTTGAACGGCATTTCCGGGATTCGCTTGCCGGTCGCAGCAAAGATTGCGTTGGCCAGCGCTGGCGCCGCCGGAGGCACCGGTGGCTCGCCGATGCCGCGTAACTCGGGGCCATTCTCGAGCCCGCGGACCTCGATCGTTGGGCATTGATAGAGCCGCATGCCCTCGTGGCTGTTGAAATTCCGCTGCTGAACGGCGCCGTCGGCATAGGTCAGCTCGCAATTCATGGCATGACCCAGGCCCCAGACGACGCCGCCTTGGACGAGGTTTTCGAAGTTGACCGGATCGACCACGCGCCCGACGTCGGCAGCGACCCAGACCTTGTCGATGCGGATCCCCTTGTCCGTCGCGGAGACTTCGATCACCTCGGCGACGGGCACGCCGAACGATTCGACGAAGGCCACGCCGCGTCCCTTGCCGTTGCCGAGCGGGCCGCTCCAACTCGACATTTTGCCGACTTCTTCAAGCACCTTGCGGTGGTAGTCGACGGAACACATGTCGATCCGCGCCTGCAGCGGGTCGAGGCCCGCCGCATGGATCAGTTCGTCGATGAAGCATTCGCCGAAGAATCCCCCGGTCGAGGCGCCGACCGAGCGCCAGGACGAGCATGGCGACAGGCCGGCGGCCGTATAGGTCGTGGTGCGGAAGTTCGGGATCGCGTAAGTCATGTTCCAGACTCCTTGCGGAATCTGGACGTCCGCGGCGATGTCCGAGACCAAGCCAAGGAAGCGTCCCATCCGCCCGGACTGCGACCGCACCGCCGAAACGGTCGAGACACGGAAATCCGCGGCGACGATCCTGCCGTTGCTGACTGCTCCCCGGTTATGGGCCATGCCGATCTGGCGCGGGAAGTCCTGCAGAAAATCCTCTTCGCGCGAGAACACCAGCTTCACCGGTGTACCGCGCATCTGATTGGCGATCTCGACAGCGCAACGGATGTTCTCGAATTCCAACCGGTGGCCGAAGCTGCCGCCTGACCATTGATTGTGGAACACGACCCGTTCGGGCGGGTGTTTGGTCATGCGGGCTGTCATCGAATGGACGGCGCGGGGAATCTGGTGGCCGGCCCAGATCTCGGCGCCGTCATCGCGGACGACCGCGATCGCGTTCAGCGGCTCGAGCGGCTGATGGGCGACATAGGGCGCGCGATATTTGGCCTCGACCACCTTGGCGCCCGGCAGCACCGCGTCAACGTTGCCGTCATTGCGCCAGACCTTGTCGACATTGTGCGGCGTGAAAGACGCCTCCACCGCGGCCCAATGTTCGGCCTGGTCGGGCGGGTAGGCGGCCGCGGCCCATTGGCACTCCACGGCATCCGCCGCCTTCATCGCATACCAGGTGTTGCTGGCGACGACCGCGATTCCGTTCGTGATCTTGAGGATCTTCTTGACGCCGGGCATGCCTTCGGCCCTGCTGGCGTCGAAAGACTGCAGCGCCGCTCCCTTATGCGGATTGAGCTTGACGGTGGCGAAGACCATGCCCTCGACCGCCTGGTCGATCCCGAACTTCAGGGCGCCAGTGGCTTTCGCTTCGATGTCCAGTCGCTGCGTCGGCTTGCCGATCAGGCGCCATTGCGATGGTTTGCGCAGCGTAACGTCCGTGACCGGATCGATTTTCGCCGCCTCGGCCGCCAGGTCGGTATACGCAATGCGCTTGCCGTCGGGCAGGATCACCGCGCCTGCTTCGGTGCGCAAAGCCGTGACTAGGAGCCCGCTGCGCCTGGCTGCGGTCGCCTTGAGCGTCTCGCGCGCGACCGCGCCGGCAACGCGCAACTTGGTATAGCTGTCGGCGACCGAACTGGAACCGCCGGTCAAGTCCTGTCCTGAGGCTTTAAGCACAGCCGCCGCGGTCTTACGCGCGAATTTGGCTGTGAAGCTGTTATCGGTGACGCGGAACGGAACGAGCCCGTCCGCCAGAGCGGCGTTGTAGTAGGCCGCACTCGGCGGGCCGAACTCGGTCTCGAACTGGCCGAGCTCAAGATCCATCTCCTCGGCGATGAGGATCGCCTGAGCTGAAGCCACGCCCTGGCCGACATCGGCGTGCGGCGTGATCAGCGTTATCTTTTCGGGGCTGATCTTGACCCAGGGGTTGAAGGTCGCCGCGTTGGGACCGAGTCTTTGCTTCAGGGGGTTCGCGGCGTCCCGGGCGACCGCATAGCCGCCAAAGACCACGCCTCCGGCGATGGCGGTCGAGCCGATCAAAAAAGCACGGCGCGAAAAACGTCGGCCCATGGCTCATTTCTCCTGAAGCTTTGCGGCAGCCGCATGGATCGCAGCGCGGATGCGCACGTAAGTTCCGCAGCGGCACAAATTGCCGGACATCGTCGCGTCGATGTCGGCGTCCGTTGGCTTTGGATTCGCGTTCAGAAGTGCAACGGCCTGCATGATCTGGCCGGTCTGGCAATAGCCGCATTGCGGAACTTGACGTTCGATCCAGGCGCGCTGGACGGCATGCAGCGATTTGGCGCCGAGTCCCTCGATCGTGGTCACTTTGGCGTCGCTCTTCAGATCGCCGATGCGCGCCTGACAGGAACGAACCGCCATGCCATCAATATGAACGGTGCAGGCGCCGCATTGCGCAATGCCGCAGCCATACTTCGTGCCCGTCAGATTGAGGACATCACGCAGCGCCCACAGCAACGGCATGTCGCCATCGACATCCAGCGTGCGCGGCGTGTCATTGATTGTAAGGCTGTAAGCCATTTGCCATCCCCCCTCACAATATTTGCCCACACTCGTCCGCTGACGATGCGCAATCCGGCGCCCGGCCGGCCGCACTGATGCGTCAACGAACTTGAAATCGTCGCGTTACCTCGTCCGATGTTCCGCCAGACAATAATACAGCAAAATACACCAACTACCAGAACGTGTGTTGGTTAAAGTCGGCCATGCTCGATAAGCGGGAGAGGCTTGTTCTGCGCCGGGCTTTGCTCATGCTGCAGGGCGTCGGCTTGTGACCTGGCGGAGGCGCTGACGAAATGGCCGTTGCATGCAACGACGTTGCGAATGCAATTCCTGCCGAAAGCCTTCCAGTCAATGCGCGGCTACCGGCAGCCCGGCAGGGTGCTCGCCTTGTTCTCGAGCTCGAACGGCCCGAGTTTCTTCACCGCATAATCCGCGTAGGACGAATCGACCACGCGGTCGGCCGGAAAATTTGCGGTCGACATCTTGTTGGCGGTGTACCAGGCCTGCATGTCCATCATGCTGGCGGTGTTGATCTTGCCGTCGGGGCTGCGCGCCGGCCAGGCTTTCTGGTCGTTGAGGATTTCGGGGCGGCGCTCGATGCCGGTCTTGGCGACGAGATCGATGAAGTCGGCGCGGACCGAGCCGCCGTGATAGGCCTGGCAATAGTCGCGCACGCCGCGCAGATAAGCGACGAAATAGTTGCGCACCAGGTCGGGATTCTTCTTCGCCCAGTCGGTGTTGATCATGACCACCGCGATGGTCATCGGCGTCGGCTTGATCAGTTCGTCGGAGGACAGGAACGGCACCGCGATGTTGTCTTTGACGTACTGCGTGCCGAACGGCGGAATGACCAGCCCGGCGTCGATGGCCTTGTTGGCGAAGGCGAGCGCATATTGCGGGAACGGCAGGACTTTCAGATCGACGTCATTGATGGAGAGCCCGCCGAGCGCCAATAGCTTGCCGATCTCGTAGGTCGAGACGGAACCGTTGCCGTTGGTGGCGATCACCTTGCCCTTGAGCTGTTCGGGTTTGGTGATCTGGCCCTTCAGGTCGGGCCGCAGCATCAGATTGTGGCCGATGGGCGTCGAGACGCGGTCCATCACCATGGTGATCGGCAGCTCTTTCTCCAACCCGTTGAAATAGCCCGCGGCGATGCCGCCCTCGATGACGTCGAACTGGTTCTGCGACAAGAGCGCAATGGAGTTCGCCGTGGTGTCGAGGTCGGATGAGTCGAGCTTGATGCCGAAGTCCTTGAAGTAACCGCGGGCGCTGGCCCACGCGGTCACGCCCGAGGTGATCGAGCGCACGACGCCGAGGCGCACGGTGGTTTCATCGGCACGCGCGGCCGTCGTCGCGGCCGCGGCCGAGACCACGATCACCGCTGTCGCCGCAACGGCCCTTGCCGAAAATTTGTTCGACCACGCCATGACGTCACCGCCCCGATATCGATTGCCGGCAGCCGCGCACCGGCGCCGCTTGCCGGCATCCTAGCAAGCCGAGGCCGCAGTTCGCCATGCGCAGAAAAGCCGCACTCCGCCGTAACCGACAGAGATACGCCGCCTGATAGCGCATCGTCGCGAAATGATGCGATGGAGCAACAGCAGACACTGCAATCAGCAGCATCCGATCTGGCCTCATCAAAATGCCGCGAGTGGTCAACGCGTGTACTTGCGCCCCCAATCGCGCATGGCGCGGACGATCGGCCCGAGCTCGCGCCCCTTTGCGGTGAGGACGTACTCGGCCCGCGGCGGACTCATCGAATAGAAGCGCCGCGCGACGACGCCATTCTCCTCAAGCGTCCGCAGACGCTCCGATAACGTCGTCGGGGCAATGCCTTTCAACGAGTCCTGCAACTGCTGAAAGCGCCTTGGCCCGTGCAGGAAAAAGTCGCGCAGGATAAGGCAAGTCCAACTCGATCCGATGACGCTGATCGTGCGGGCCACCGCGGAGTCAGGGTGGTCTTCATCCTTCATGATGGAACTTTATTCACCCGTTGCGTCAGTCGCAATTGTTTCCCCAGTCACTATCATGTGATCTCGTTACTAGGAACATATTTATTGACTAGTATTTATGAAGTCACTATCGGATTGATAGTTACAGATGGAGTCGTACCATGTCGCCTCAAATCCCCGGATATGTGTTGTCATTCGAATCGATCCTTCGGCCGCTCGTGATGACGATTGCGCTGGGCCTTATTTGGTTGGGTGCCGCGCACATGCCGGCGCCCGCGAAGTCGCGTTACACGACTGCGGGCGTCCTATCGGTGGTGTTCATCGGATGGGAGGCTGTCGCCCAGTATCTCGGCGCGGCAAATACCTATCTCGCAACCATAGAGATCCCTCCCGCGGTGCCGACCATATTGTTCGGTTTGCTGATCCCGCTCGCTATCGCCGCCATCGGCCTGTGGCAGTCGGACGGCATCGCAAGGCTGATCTCCGCGATCCCGCTGCATTGGCTCGTCGCGGCGCAGGTCTATCGCGTCGCGGGCGGCATTTTCCTCGTGCTTTGGGCTGACGGACGCCTGCCATGGCAATTCGCACTGCCGGCGGGGATCGGGGACGTCATGACGGGCATCGCTGCCGTCGTCGTGGCTGCGCGGTTGGCGCAAAACGCAATTGGCGCTTACAGGGCAACATACGCCTGGTGCCTTTTCGGAATCGCCGACCTCGTCGTGGCCATCACCATGGGGGCAATGACCTCTCCGGGGCGGGCGCATCTTCTTGCGTTCGACGCGCCGAACCTTCTCGTGACAGCCTATCCGCTGGTCATGATACCGACTTTCGCCGTCCCGCTGGCCCTGATGCTCCATGGCCTCGTTCTGTTGCGGCTGCGGCGAGGCGCCGCCGCGACCGGCCGGCTGGCGGCAGCATGAGGCCTGTCGCCTGATCAAATGCACTGGGGAGGAGGCCGAGTGGTCGTCCTCCCCTGATCCTTCTTCAGCAGTTGTCCGAACCGATTGGATTCGCGCGCGTCGACGGATTGCGACACGCTACGAGAAACTCGCGGCCAACTACCTTGCCTTTATCCAGCTCGCGTGGATCAGGCTGTGGCTGTGCCTTAATGAGTCCACGCCCTAGTAGGTGCGGCGCTCCGCGGTCCACTGGCCGGAGCATTCGCCGGTGCTGGTGCGCCATCGTCCCGCCCCCGCGTTGCCGGACAACCGGCCGGTGCCGCTGGCGGATTGGCCTTTTTCAGAGACCGTCACCCGGGTGGCGCCGTTCGCCGCCACGGACCCGTTGACATCGTAGCTTTGATCATCGCCGTATACCCGGCCTCGCGCCACGCGCACGCCGTAGCGCAGCGAGCTCGGGCAGTTGCCGGCCTGGGTGATGATCGTCACACTCCACATGCCGTCATAGCTGCTGGCCGCTCGCGCGGCGGACGGAATAGCCGCAACAAGCACGGCCGCAGCCGCCATCGCGGTGAAAAAGCCCCCAGTCTTGGTCATTTGTTCGCTCCGGTTTTCGCAGTGTCGGCAGGTTCTGTTGTAGGTCGGCCCGGATAGGCCGGCGGTTCATTGGCAAACGGCGTTGCGCTCTTGCCCAGAGTCTCGCCGAGCTGAAACAGCGCACTCATATAGTCGGGGTCGAACGGGCCGCGGCTCGGCGCGTTGAAGTCGGCCGGAATGCTGGCGATGTTGAAACCGACGCCGCTGCGCTTTGCGGCCAGATAGGCGCGATCGATCATCAGCCTTGTATCGACCTTCACCGCGGCGCCGACCGTGCCGGTGAGGATCGACGACGTCGAGCGCGGCACGATCTGGAAGGCCGGCTGCAGCCCGGTATTGATCACCACATAGAGCGCCGTCGCCGGCAGGCGATAATCGGAGGTCGCCGCCATCACGGCCGGCGGCGCGACAAAGAACTGGCCGCCGACGCCGCCGTCGACGTGCATTTCCTGGAACGGCCTGCCGTTGGCTTCGACGTCGATGAGCACCGGCGGAAAGCCGCCCGGAATGGCGCTCGACGCCAGCAACACGTTGCGGAACAGCGCGAGCGCGGCGTCACCGCCGTGGGCGGCGATGGCGCCCATGTTCCACACCACCGAGCGCTCGGCGTCGAGATCGGTGGTGACGACGAACAGCCGCCGGCCGCTCTTGTGCGCGGCGGCGATATCGGCGAACAGCGCCGGCGTGATTTGTTTGGCGATCAGATCCTTCAGCGGCCAGGAATCGACAAAACTCTCGCCGGTCGAGCCGACTTCGAAAACGTCGGCCGCAGTCAACTTGGTGTAGGCGGTGCGCAGTGCATCGTCATAGCGCGGCCCGGCAAAGACGAACGGCGCCATCAGCGCGCCGGTGCTCACGCCGGTGACCACCGCGTAGTCCGGCCGATGGCCGGATTCGCTCAAGCCGTTGAGGAGGCCTGCGCCGAATGCGCCGTCGGCGCCGCCGCTCGACAGCGCCAGCCAGGGGCCGGGCTGTGGCGGCAAGGCGGCGGTGAAATCGGCCAGCGAATCCGCCCAGAACCGCGCGTCCGGCATGCCGGGAATTGTCGCGGCAACCTCGTCGGCGGCCGTGAACGGGATGCGCGGCGGCAGCTGCTTGGCCTGGGGTTGAGGCTGCGCCGGCGGTGGTTTGGCAGGTGCGCGCTTATGGGCAGGTGCTTTATGGGCAGGTGCGTAGCGATCTTGTGCAGCCGCAAACGGCGCCGGCACAAGCAACGGCGCCGCCAGGAGGGCCGCAGCCGTATAAACATACCATCGTGCCATATTGGCCATTCGCAGTGGGGTCACGAAATCAACGGAAGGTTCGGGTCCCGTTCTTTCCCGGTCACAAAGCACGATGGCCCGAAAAACCAAGATGGCTCAAAGAACCATGGCCCAAAACTGTCCGCAACAAGACGGTCAGCAAATAGGGCCGTCCTTCGCCAAGATCAATCGGGCAGCGGTGATGTCGCATATGAGCCTAGAAAGCCCCGCCAGGCGCCGCAATGCCCGCCCAAAACCTATCCACGGTTACGCATTTGTCATGGTTTTGGATCAGGCATGCCGATCGGCGACGAATTTTGCCCCTTCGATGAGAATGGCCGCCGCGGATCCGAACGGCGCTAGCGCCCGCTCGGCCTCGCTGACGAGCTCTTTTAGTCGCGCCTTGGCCACCGGCACGCCGAGCACGCTGACCAGGGTCGCCTTGCCGGCGGCCGCGTCCTTGCCGGTCTGTTTGCCGACCAGCGCCGGATCGCCTTCGAGATCCAAGAGATCGTCGGCGATCTGGAACGCCTGGCCGACCGCGCTGCCGTAACGCTCCAGCGCCGCGCGTTGCTCAGGCGTCGCCGCGGCCAAAATGCCGCCGGCCTCGCAGGCGAAGCGCAACAGCGCGCCGGTCTTCATCGCCTGCAAGGTGCGCACGTCTTTTTCGCTGAACTCAAGCGCGGCGCGATTTCGCACGAAGCGGCCCTCGGCGGCGAGATCGAGCATCTGGCCGCCGGCCATACCGCCGACGCCCGATGCGCGCGCCAGCGCCATGACCAGTTCGATGCGCACGCGCGGGTCGGCATGGGTCTCTGGCCGCGACAGGATATCGAAGGCGAAGGTGAGCAGGCCGTCGCCGGCCAGGATCGCGGTCGCTTCGTCGAACGCCTTGTGCGCGGTCGGCTGGCCGCGCCTTAAATCGTCGTTGTCCATGGCCGGCAGGTCGTCATGCACCAAGGAGTAGCAATGCACGCATTCCAGCGCCGCGCCCGCCATCAAGGCATTTGGCCGCGGCACCTCGAACAGGGCTGAGCTTTCCACCACCAGGAACGGCCGGAAGCGCTTGCCGCCGTTGAGGCACACATAGCGCATGGCCTCGATCAGCCGCGCCGGCCGGCTCAATTCGCCCTGTTCGGGCGTCGCCGCCAAAAGCCGGTCGAGCAAAACCTCGATATCGGCGGCCACCGCATCGAGGCGCGAGAGAAAGGGGCTGTTTTTGTCGTTCATTGCGTCATTAACCAGCGGTTCCGCGACCCTGCCGGGTCCTA
>Ga0210405_10006912_pt1 | contig 10047 bp, 8 predicted proteins | sample IncBWH11MmetaG_FD_155492 | JGI IMG/M metagenome (GOLD analysis project Ga0210405, IMG submission 155492) | Forest soil microbial communities from Barre Woods Harvard Forest LTER site, Petersham, Massachusetts, United States - Inc-BW-H-11-M | ecosystem: Environmental > Terrestrial > Soil >... | reverse complement strand
GGACAGACTTTCGTGATCAAAGCGCAGCGCCACAGCACTCCCGTCCGGCCGGAGGCGGAGACAGCCCGTCCCGCGTGGTACAAGGATGTGCGCTTCTCCGGTGATCTGATTGTCGAAAACGCCGTGCACAATATCGATGTATGCAACTGGGTAGCCGACAGCCGGCCGCAGAGCGCCTTTGGCCACGGCAAGAAATATTTTCCGAAACCGGTCGCCGCCGGCACGGTCATGATGGATGGTTTCAGCGTCGAGTATGTTTACGATAACGATATCCACCTGGATTACAGCCAGCTTTACTTGCACCCGCGGTCGCTCAAGTCTCTCGCCACCAACCAATGGTATATCGTATTTGGAGAGAAAGGCGCGATCGATTTGTCCAAGGGACTGCTGTACCAGCATGGCTCCGACGAAGTGCGCGAGCTGATCACGCCGGCGGTTCGCGATGCGGAAGAGAACGCGATGAGCGAGTTTTACGCCTGTATTCGGGAGAACCGCAAGCCGGTGGCGGATGTTACGGTGGCTGCAGTCGCGGCATTGACAACCATCATGGGACGCCAAGCGATTTACCAGCGGCGCATGGTTACATGGAAGGAATTGGGCGTCACCGTTTGAGTGAGCTTCTAGCGGTTAGCTTTTAGCGGTTAGCTTTTAGCGGTTAGCTTTTAGCGGTTAGCCAAACCGGTTTTGCTAACCGCTCACAGCTAATCGCTCAAAGCTAACCGCTTCCTAGCTTCTAAACGTTCATTACGCGGTTCATGCGCTCGATGGCTTCATCGATCTCCGCCGTGTTCTTGAACCCGATCGTGACCGCATCCACGCAGCCGAGGTTCATCGCGAACTTCATGGCCGCGTCGCGATCCTCCGCGCTGGTAAACCGCCCCTCGCCGCAAAGTTTCATGCTGATGACGCCCATGCCCTGCGCGTGCACCTTCTTGGTGTGCGCCACCACTTCGTCGACATTCCCAGGCAAGTCGACTTCCTTCTGCTCCGGCGTATCCATCCGGGTACCATTGTGGTTCATGCGGATCATGGCGATCTCCAGCCACTGGTTCCCAGGAAACATTCGCAGCGCCGGCAGTCCGTGAACCGAAGCGCCCTTTGCCAGGATGACCTTCTTGTCCTTGGCTTCCGACAATCCATCCTGTAGGCTGCTGTAATCGGTTTTCCAGGTTGGCGGACGCAGGCAATGCAGGAGCAGAATGTCGATGTACTCGGTGTCCAACTGCTTCCGGAACTGGTCGATTTTCGGCGCGGGATCGCCCGAGGCAGGCGTACTGTACTTGGTCATCAGCTTGTAACTATCGCGCGGAATGCCTTTGAGCGCGATGGACAGCATCTCCGGCATGCCATGATAGCTTTCGGCGGTCTCGAAGAATCGGATTCCGCGATCGTAGGCGTGCCGGACGAGCCTGGTGAATTCCGGCTGCCCCAGTTCCCGCTGCACACGGCCGCCGTGAGTGCCGGTTCCAAAAGCGAGCCGCGTCACCTTCACGTTCGACTTGCCGAGCGTAACCCAGTCGGTTGCGGATCGCTTGGTGGTTTGAGCAATGCCCAGGCCGGACAGAACACCGGCGGCAACGCTGGTCTTCAGGAAATCGCGTCTGGTTGATCCCATACTGCCACTTTATCACTTCCGTTGCGCTATTTTGAAGAGGTGAAAAGCTGCTGGATTTCAGTTACGGCGCTACTGGTGAGCACGGCCGCGAGCGCCGCAACAAATACGCTGACTCCGGAAGAGAAGTCGGGGGGCTGGGTTCTATTGTTCGATGGAAAGTCCATGACGGGCTGGGTGGATCCGCGTCAGCACAAGCCGCCAGGCGACGGCTGGACTATCGACGATGGCTGCCTGAAGGCGACCGCGAAGCCCCGTTACAGAGAGGATCTGTTCAGCAAACAGACTTTCCGCGATTTCGAGCTGGTCTTCGACTGGCGCATCTCGCCCGCAGGCAACAGCGGCGTGAAGTACCGCATCCAGGATCATCTCTTCGTACTGCCGCTTCAGCCGAACGAGAAGTTTGAAGCCAGCGTGCAGCACAGCTTCGAGCATCGGACAAATGTGCGTCCGGACAAGGGCGAGGATTACGTGGTCGGTTTCGAGTATCAAATGACCGACGACACGGCGAATAAAGACGCGAAGGCCAATGCCAAGCACACGGCCGGAGCGCTGTATGACATGGTGGCGCCGTCGTCGGCAGCGGCACGCCCGGTGGGTGAGTTCAATCACTCACGCATCCTGCTGCGGGGCAACCATGTGGAGCATTGGCTGAACGGCGTGAAGGTGGTGGATTCGTCCCTCGACGCGCCGGAAGCCCTGGCCGGGATCGAAAAGCGGTGGGGGATTGTGCCGGCCATCTACGGCATGTTGTCCAAACAACCCAAGAAGGATTGCCCGATTTCGCTGCAAAACCATGGCGACGAGGCATGGTTCCGCGACATCAAAATACGGCGGCTGGACTCTCGTTAGGGTACTCAAGTACCCTAATACTAATTGAAACCAAAAGACTTAGTGGCAATTTTTAGGGTACTTAGTTCCCTAACGAGCTTGGACAATCTTCTCCCGTCGGGCAATCCACTCCTCGCTGCTGAACATATGCGGGCCGACCTCGATCAGCCGCGGTAGCAGGCAGAAGACCGCTGTCGGCGTCCACATGGAACCATTGCGGGTGCGGAAGTCTCGCCGGTTGAGAAGCTCGGAAATCTGAGAGAGGCGGTGGTCCCGGACGATTTCCTCCATTATCACGAGCAGCACTTCCAGCTCGGCGGTGTTTTCCTCGAGGTGTACGCCATCGCCCGCGACGCGCAGGCCGTAGGGCGGGTCCTCCTGTCGGGGCGAAGGGTCGCCCGGATCGGGTTCTATTTCACGCTCCCAAATGACGGAAACCAGCTTCCATCCGAAAGACGCCTGCTGAGCCAGGTACTCGGCGGTAATGGGCCGGGACCATGTTTCACGAACGCGCTCGATCTTAGCCATGTTTGTACCCGTAGCAAGCATAGTGCCGCGCGAGGGGGGCCCCCGTGGAGCGGCCTTTCAAGGCGGCCATGCCCGCTTTCCTGCGGGCATTTTTTCCGGAATGACGGCTCGAAAGCCGGCATAGCCGCCTTGAAAGGCCGCTCCACGGCTGCGGCCCGGTTGACCGTTTCCGGGAATCGAGTGCCCGAAATCGGACAAATTTCGGATATCATCAGTGCATGCGCGTGACAATCATTTGGGTTTGTTTGGTCTCGTCGGCCTTAGCCGCTGACAATCCGGAAATTCCTCTTTGGGCCAGCGGAGCTCCCGGCTCGGAAGGCAAGACCGCGAAGGAAGTGGACGAGGCGCCCAACAAAGATCATGCCTACTTGAAGGTCACTGGCGTGCACAATCCGTCGCTGACCGTATATCTGCCGCCACGCGAAAGGGCCACCGGCGCCGCTATGGTGATCGCTCCGGGTGGCGGCCACGCATTCCTCAACTTCGATCGGGAGGGCATCAATGTCGCTGAGTACCTCAATAGCATCGGGGTGGCCGGTTTCGTCCTCAAGTACCGGCTGGCGCGCGAAGCGGGCTCGACGTACAAAATTGAGATCCACGCCCTGGGCGATGCCCAGCGCGCCATCCGACTGATCCGCAGCCGCGCCGAGGAATGGCATGTGAATCCGGCGCGCCTCGGGATTATGGGATTCTCAGCCGGCGGCGAAGTGGCGGCCCTGGCGGCAACCCGCTTCGACGCGGGTAAGCCGGATGCCGCCGACCCTATCGACCGCCTCAGCTCCCGGCCCGATTTCGACGCGCTCATCTACCCTGGCGTCCGAGCCAACAACTACACCATCCCGAAGGATACGCCGGTGACCTTCATGCTCTGCGCCGATAATGACCGCGGGCCCTCGAGCGCCATCGCCGGACTGTATCCCATGCTGAAGACGGCCGGGATTCAGACGGAAGTGCATGTCTACGCCACCGGCGGGCATGGTTTCGGGATCAATCCGAATACGAAGAGCCAGTCACCGGTCGCGACGACCTGGCAATTGCGCCTGGGCGATTGGCTCAAGGATATCGGCATGCTGAAGGCGAATTGACGCCTAGGGTGAATACCCGATCACCCTCGCGCACGGAATTGCCGATCCCTCCGCCAATGCGCCAACTTGGCAGGTTAATGCGATTCATCTTCGGGTGCGAAGCGCTGGCGTCAGTTGTGCTGACTCCCACGATCATCCGCGAGTTGCAAGATTTCGGCTTGGCGGGCAGTGTATTCTCCATTGCACTCTTGATTCTCACGCTGTTCACCCTCGTTACGGGTGTCGCCTGGTTGAGCCTGCGCAAAGGCTGGTCCTCGGCACGGGCCTGGGGCATCGCAGCGAGCGTCATAAACCTGCTGCTATTCCCTATTGGAATCATCGTTACCATTGCCGGGCTGAGCGCGTTCGGGCGGCGGAGTGTGGTCGCCGAGATCGCCATCTCGTCCGAAAAGCGCCACACTCCGATCCCTGGGGATGGAACGAACAAGTATTCCGGCTCCGTTCTGGCCGTTCTTCAGGTGGCCTTATTAGGGGTTGCGGCGGACTTGTGGTATCGCTGGGCAGGGAGGCATGGGCTTGCATCGCAAGTAATGTGGATATCACTCCTCCAGATTGAGGCGGCAGTTTGGGTTAACGTTTTGTGCCACGAGCTGGGGCATGTGTTCGCCGGTTGGGCCACAGAGATGAAGTTGCGGACGTTCGTCATAGGTCCCCTGCGCTTCACGCTTCGCAGCGGCAAGTGGGGTTGCCAATTCAATCCCGCAGGACTGTGGGGGGGTGGCGCGGCGGGTCTGGTACCTACTCATCTACAGGATATTCGCAGTCGACAGGTCTTCGTGATTGCCGCCGGACCGGTCGCTTCGTTGATCACCGCCATCCTGGCCACGGCCTTTGCCCTGACGTCTCCAGGAAATGCATGGGCGCCCGCCTGGAAGTTTTTCTCCTGGCTTGCGACTTTTGCCTGGGTTTCGGCGGTGATCAATTGCATCCCGGTGCGGCCCCAGGATCAGTACTCCGATGGCGCGCAGATCTATCAATTGCTGTCAAACGGTCCGTGGGCCGACTTCCACTTGGCTTTTTCGATGGTCTCCTCCAGCCTGGTGACGCCTCTGCGGGCGCGCGATTTCGACGTAGCGGTCCTGAACAGGGCCGCTGCGTTCATGGTGACAGGCCAGCGCGGCATGCTTCTGAACCTGTTCCTGTACATGCATCACTGCGATTGTGGAAGAACCGAAGAGGGGCTGCGCTATTTCGAGATAGCCGAGTCGATGTATCCGCAGATCGCCAAAGAACTTCCCGCCGACCTTCATCTGGAGTTCGTCTACGGTAACGCTTTCTTCAAGCAGGATCTGGCGGCAGCGCAGATTTGGTGGCAGCGTATGGGAGCAAAGGGCAAAACCACCAAAAAGGTTGATTATTGGAAAGCACGCACAGCTCTGCTGTGGATTGAGGGCAACATCGGCGAAGCTCGCGAAGCGTGGCGCAAAGCCGACTCATGGGCTCGCCAGATGCCTGCCGCCGGAGCCTACGACCGCGAGCGCGACGAGGTCGCCGTCCTCGGCGCGGCACTAGGTGCCAGCGAAACAGCTCAACGGCAGCCCGTAGCCGTTCTGTCGTAAATAAGCCTTAGGTCGATAACCCTAGAGACGTACTGAAACGCAAGGTACTGGCGGTCTATTCTTTAAATCGCCGAGTGCTGGTAATATCGAACTGGCTCACAACAGTATGAAAATCAACCGATCGACAACTTCGACGACCAGCCTGAATGGGAAACCATTGTCGGGATTCAGCCGATGGGTCGATTCGGATTTTTGCTGGCGATTCAGGTCGTATGACTATCAGCAGGCAGCACAGCCGCGTAAACGAGAGAGCCAACCCAGCGACGGAAAGTGAAGTTGCGTTTGGACCGCTCGCTGACGCGCGCGGCTCTGTAGCGTGTTCTCACCGGCAGACCGACAGTGATCAACAGCAGTGGCCAGAAAGCGGATGGTTCCGGGAGCGCGATCACACCTGACACAGCTACGTGATCGAAAACCAGTACATCGCCAGCGGATAGGTTCTGAAATCCAACAGAGGTGATGGTCGTCCCGCCAGTCCCGTCAACTCGAAGATAGGCGTTTCGGGCCAAGCCAGGAGTCCAGTTGGCGCCGGCCAAAGTCTCTAAGACCCCCTGATCAACCCCGTTCACGAACAATTCATGATTGGTGATTGGGAACGATGGGGAGTTCAAGGACTGGAAGTTTCCATTCCGATACCAAACGAAGTAGCTCCTGGAGCATAGTTGAAGGTTGCAAGCGTCGCAATGTTCGCTGGGCCAGTGCAGTTTGACATGCTATTGGTCGTCGTGTTGATTACGCCGTGAGTACCGTCCCAGACGGAGTTATCCGTAAGGCCGGGACACGCACTTTGATCGAACAGGGTGGGAAGAGTACCGCTGAAAGTGGTCGGAGTAACACCGCCAGTCAGTGCGATGGTCAGGCCAGAGATGAGCGTCGTAGTTTCAAAGGCGTCCTCAGTGAATCCGGTTACTCCTAGAGCGGCATCCATAGTGGAGGTGTTTGAGCTGAAATTAGACACCGGAAAGAAGTGCAGAATTATACTCGCTTCTGCTTGGCAAACGAGCACGACAGTCACTCCAAACACCTGGGCGAGAACCTTAAGCATTACGCCTCCGATTTTCCGTAATGTGGGATGAACTTTTGAGATTATAAACCAACTCTGCCGTCTTTGGAACCGTCCTACTGCAAAATAAACGTAATGGTACAAGTCATCATTGATCCGCCGCAAAAGAGCCGTGTCGCGAGACCCGAGGCCCAAATGGTGTTTAATAATCATGTCAACCCTATGAGGCGACTTTTCTTATTCGCACTACTTGTTGCGGCTTGCGCGCCGTCATCATTCGCGGGTACCGTCGATCTTAGGCAAGCGGTCGTGGTGGTTCGACAGGGCCCACTGGCCAACGCGGAAAAAGCTGCCGCAGTGGTCCTGATCGAGGAGATCGAGAAACGAAGCGGCATTCGGTTAATGAAGTCGACAAGCTGGCCGCAAGGAAAGACGGTCATCGCGATCACTTCCGAACCAGCGCGCGGAGTAGCGCGGGCTGAAGGGTATCGAGTGTACGTCGAGGAGCCGAGGGGCGCTGGTCCGATTGTATGGGTGATCGGCGCCGATCCGCGAGGGACTCTCTTCGGCGCCGGCTACCTGCTTCGAAAGCTGGATTGGGCGAAGGGCAAGCTCAGCCTCGATGCGCTGGATATCGCAACGGCGCCTGCCTATCCGATTCGCGGCCATCAGCTCGGTTACCGGACACAGGCAAACTCTTACGACGCGTGGGATGCGGCCCAGTATGAACAGTACATCCGGGAGCTCGCCTTTTTCGGAGTCAACAGTATCGAGAATATTCCGTTCCATGACGATCGCAAAACGCCAGTCATGAAAGTACCGCGCCGGGAAATGAATCGTGCCATAAGCGAAATCTGCGATCGCTATGGCTTGGACTATTGGGTGTGGGTACCGGCCGATTTCGATCTCGCCGATCAAGCTCTCCGCAGGCAAATGCTCGATCGATATGAGGAGCTCTTCAGGGATTGCAGGGAGCTGACAGGCATCTTCTTTCCAGGAGGCGATCCGGGACGCAATCCACCTGAGCTGGTGCTTCCGTTCCTGGAAGACGTGGCCAAACGAATGCGCCCGCTGCACCCCAACGCCAGGATCTGGATTTCCTTACAATGGTTCACCGCGCCGCAAATCGATTTCGTCTACAAGTACATCGAGCGGGAAAATCCCGAGTGGTTCGCGGGATTGGTTGCCGGACCGAGCGGCCCTCCGATCCCGGAAACGCGCCTGCGGCTTCCGAAACAATACAAGCTGCGCTTGTATCCCGACATTACACACAACAAGATCTGCCAATACCAGGTCCCGGGATGGGATCAGGCGTTCGCGCTAACGCTGGGAAGGGAGGCCATCAATCCGCGGCCCGCCGAGTTCGCATCCATCCACAACCGGCTCGCGCCCTATAGCGACGGCTTCATTTCTTACTCCGATGGCGTTCATGACGATGTGAACAAGACGATCTGGAGTGCGCTGAGCTGGGACCCAAGCTTTAGCGTGCGTGAAATTCTCATCGATTACGCTCGGGTGTACTTAGATCCTGGCGTGGCCGAAGTAGCCGCCGATGGGATTCTGGCGCTGGAAAAAAACTGGCGCGGTCCGCTCATCGATAACGGCGCGGTGGATGCGACGCTGCTCTTCTGGAAGCGCCTGGAGAGAACCGCGCCGCAGTTAGAGAAGCAATGGCGCTGGCAGATGTGCCTGCTGCGCGCCAACTATGACGCCTATATCCGGCGCCGATTGATCAATGAGACCAGGCTCGAATCGGAAGCCAATGCGATTCTGGAAACAGCAGGTCGTCTCAGTGCTGGGAAGGCGATGACCGAAGCTATGGGCGTGATGAATCGCGCTGTCAATCAGCCTGTCAGTTCGGAGTTGCGCGCACGTATCGTCGCTCTTTGCGAAAAGCTCTTTCACTCGATCGGACTGCAAACCAGCATGGATAAGTATTACGCCAGCGGCGAGGAGCGCGGGGCGGTTCTCGATTTCGTCGATTATCCCTTGAATAACCGCTGGTGGCTCGAGGACGAGTTCAAGAAGATTGGCGAGCTTGGCTCGGAGAAAGAGAAAATCCGCCGGCTGAACGCGATCGCCACGTGGGAGCACCCCGGGCCAGGCAGTTTCTATGACAACGTGGGGAATGCGTCCAAGTCTCCGCACGTGGTGCGCGCCGAAACGGAAAGCTCCGAACCTGTATTGGAGAGGCGGCCGGAACCTACCTTCTGGTGGTGGGATGAAGGAAAAAGCCGGGCGCGCCTATCCTGGCAGGCGACCCTGTGGCCGCGTGCCGTAGTATATGAGGGGCTCGATCCCGTGGCCTCATACGTTGTCCGTTCCAGCGGATACGGGCAAGCGCTGCTGCGACTCAACGGCGAACGTGTGGAGCCTATCGTGGATGGCAGGGAGATGGGCGAGTTCAAGGAATTCGCCGTACCGCCGCGCTACATCAAGGACCGCAAGCTCGTGCTCACCTGGGACCGGCCCAACGAGAGTGACCTCAATTGGAGGAAGCGGTCCCGGCTGTCGGAAGTTTGGTTGCTCAAGAAGGAACAGACTCAGGCTTCTCAATGACAGCGGCCGATCGGGAGCGCTACTCGCGGCAGATTCTGTTTGCCGGAATCGGCGAAGAGGGACAGCGGAAGCTGCTCGGCTCGCATGTGGCGATCGTCGGCTGCGGCGCGCTAGGGAGCTTTCAGGCAGAGGCGCTGGCCCGCGCCGGCGTCGGGCGGCTCACCATCGTCGACCGCGATTATGTCGAGCCGAGCAATCTGCAGCGTCAGTGGCTGTTCGAGGAAGCCGACGCCGCGGCAGCACTCCCCAAAGCTATCGCGGCCGAGAGGGCGCTCGCCTGCGTCAATTCGGGGGTGCGGGTAACCGGCGCGGTCGCCGACCTGTCGCCCTCCAACATCCATGAGCTGCTCGACGATGCCGATCTGATCCTCGACGGTACGGATAATTTTGAAACGCGTTATCTGATCAACGACTATTGTGTGAGCCGGCAGTCGCCGTGGATCTACGGGGCGGCGGTCGGGAGTTACGGGGTCGCCATGCCGGTATTGCCGGGGCAGAGCGCATGTTTTCGCTGTGTGTATCCGGAGGCGCCGGGCGGATTGCAACCCACTTGCGAGACGGCGGGTGTGCTGAATTCCGTTACCGCGATGATCGCGGCGCTGCAAGTGGCCGATGCGTTGAAGCTGCTTTGCACCGGTTCGCTCGAGCCCCGCCTCACGACGCTGGATGTCTGGACGGGGGCGATGCGGCGAATCGAGATGCCCGCGCGCGACCCCGACTGCCCGGCGTGCGCGCTGCGTCAGTTCCCTCATCTTGATGGCGAGCGGCGGTCTCCGGTCAGCCTCTGCGGGCGCAATGCCGTACAGATTCACGAGCGGCGCGGCGCACTCGATTTGGAAGACTTGAAGCGCAGGCTGTCGCCACTTGGTG
>Ga0210405_10006911_pt1 | contig 10047 bp, 14 predicted proteins | sample IncBWH11MmetaG_FD_155492 | JGI IMG/M metagenome (GOLD analysis project Ga0210405, IMG submission 155492) | Forest soil microbial communities from Barre Woods Harvard Forest LTER site, Petersham, Massachusetts, United States - Inc-BW-H-11-M | ecosystem: Environmental > Terrestrial > Soil >... | reverse complement strand
GAAAACCCATTTACTAAAATCGATCTTAGAGGATGTTTGAAAAGTCGTCTGCGGGTAACAGATCATCGTCGCGTGATGCCAATTACCATCAATACCGACAAGCTCTACGATACAGATCTGACCGATGCAGCTTGGGCGCTGATCGGGCCGATGTTACCGGCAGCCCGACGCGGCGGCCGACCACGCACAACCAACATTCGCGCTGTGTTAAACGCAATCTTTTATCTACTACGAACAGGCTGCCAATGGCGTTTGCTTCCCCGAGAGTTTCCAGTGTGGAGCACGGTCTATCACTACTTCCGAGTCTGGAAGAACGGTGGTGTCTGGACTTGCGTCCAGCGCTCAATGTACCAGCAAGCTCGACGGCAAGCCGGTCGGACCGCCTGTCCGTCGGTCGTCATCATGGATGGCCAGTCGGTGAAGACGACGGAACGTGGCGGCATTCGCGGCTTCGACGCGCACAAGCGTGTCAAAGGCCGCAAGCGCCACATTCTGGTGGACACCTTCGGGCTGCTCATCGCATGCAGGGTAGAGCCGGCTGACATCTCTGATCGAAGGGCGGCTGCCCTGTTGCTCGGTGGCTTGGGTGCATTATTCCCGAACATTCGCACAGTCATAGCGGATGCCGGACACCAAAGTCGCAAGCTCGCTCGACACCTGCTGCAGCAAGATGGCTGGAAGCTACAAATCGTCAACCGTCGGCAGCGTGCGTTCAAGGTCACAGGCCTCACCTGGATTGTAGCGCGCAGCTTCGCTTGGCTTGGCCGCAATCGACGCTTGAGTAAGGACTACGAGTACAGCGTGCAGAGTTCTGAGACGCTTATCGACATCGCTGCAACACGCCTTATTCTCAATCGTCTCGCATCGGCTTGAGACTTTCCAAACATCCTCCTAGGGAAATATTCCGTCAGGCAGCTTCGAGCCGGATCGTTACCACCGCTCACCGCATTGACGCCGGCCAGATGCCGCAGTTGCAGCAACCGGGAGAGGAATCAGATTTTTTCTTTATCGAGCGTGACCAACCGGAAAGCATCCAGCCAACGATCCTGGAACTGGTGAAAGAACGCATTCCTGGGAAGCTGCGGCTTGATCCGATTCTGGACGTTCAGGTGCTCTGTCCCATGAATCGTGGCAGCCTTGGCGCGCGCGCGACGATGTGCTCCTGCAGGACGGGTTAAACGCGCGGCGTGGCGACGAGCCGATGGTCGAGCGCTTCGGCTGGTAGTTCCGGCTTCGAGACAAGGTGATCCAGACACAGAACAATTACGACAGGGAGGTGTTTAACGGGGACATTGGCCAGGTTGTTAGAATTGATCCAGATGAGCGGGAACTGGTAATCCGCTTTGAGGAGCGGGAAGTGCTGTATGATTTCAACGAACTGGACGAGCTATCGCTGGCCTACGCTATCACGATCCACAAAGGCCAGGGATCGGAATCCCATAGCGGTCATGCAGCATTACCTCCTCTTGTAGGGGAACCTGGTTTACACCGCAATGACCCGGGGCAGAACACTCTTGGTTCTGGTCGGCCAGAGAAAGGCGCTCACAATCGCAGTTCGCAACGATAGTGCCGCGGAAAGATTTCAAGGCTTATACGACAGACTTGGTACAAGCCAAATTGATTTTAGCGGGCGGTCCCATCATAACTGCTATAACACAGGGACATAAATAAATGCTAAGAAGTTAAATGAAGCAGAGGAAGCACAGTTGTTGATAATGGAGGGGTAAGGGGAGGGGATATTGGGGCAGGGAGTACTATCTTCAACGTTGTAATAATGTGTGCAGGTAACGATTAGAGTTAGATTGCTTAAATCCAGATTTCATTTCAACAAGGTCTGGGGGGAATCTGGATTATCTGCGTGGCTCATAGTCGTACAAATCAGGATACAGTTTGGCCACATACGACTGCTTCCGATCAAATGACCTGCTCACAGAATTGTCTCTGGCGTTGAAGCACTCCAGTGCTCTTACGTCAAACGGCTGGAATTCCGCGGGCTCAGGGACAAACGGTTCCTGCTCTTTATTGAGATTATTTACGGCAATAGGGCCGAATACAAGTGTGTCCAAAAGTGTGTCCATATTTTTAGTTCCTTTCATGAAACGAGAAAAAATCTCGTTGTATCTTGATGTCGGACGGTCAGTTATCGACGAACCGCGCGATAAGTTTCAATGGCTCGCGGAGCCACCACAATGGCAATAAGGGCAAAGACGACAAACAAGTCGTGAATCGCTTCCATTTCTGTCCCTCTTTCTCTAGTTAGTTGTTTAACTTTGAGAGCCAGATCCAGATACCCCTTGCGGGATTCCCTTTTTCTGTTTCTCTCAGCATTCTGGAGTGGTCACCCCTAATCGAGGTGTCTTCCAAAATGCCCAGAGAAATTCATCATTCACTGCGGGAATATAGCATGATATCGGACAAATCTAGAAATATTTAAGACACCGTCATTCCGTTGTAGCTAATTTTTAAATGTAAGATGTTTATTTTAAGTATTTTAACCCGTAATATCATGTTTCACAAACAAGCCCTTCAGAACAGTTGGCCACTGTCTTCGAGAGTTCAAAGGGTTATGTTGTCCCGGCTGTATCCGAACTGGCACTTATGCTTTTCCTGGAAGGGCGGATCGCGGTGACCGAAGAGTCTTAGCGCGTCCTCCAACCGAGCTATTCTCGTTCCTTAATTGAAACTTCCACTGACACGCGCGAGCTGTCTTAGCACTGTGGTTAGTGCTCCGATTGAAATCGTGTGGTCGCTTCTCACCGACCCCGCCAGATGCGGAGATTTCTTCGATGTGCGCATCACCCGCGTCCAGCCAGCAGGTTCAGCCGTAGTGGGACAGCAGTTCTTTGGAGACTCCGGTCCGAGCAGCGTGAGCCAGCTTTGTCGGTCGATCACCGATCTGAAGCGTTCTCATGACCGACGTAGCCAACCACGCCGAGCTTGAGCGATCCAGCCGGAGCAGGTCGTCCCAGTGCTCCGCGATCAGTTTCGTGCTAATTCGGTGACGAGCAACTCCTATCTCGATTGTATATCAGGTGGCTTAGGCCCGTTCGGCGATGATTGAAGCCCCAAAACTGTTCCGGTTTCTGGGTCACCGTAGGTAGGCGACGGATTGACCTGCGCGAATGGGCCAGTTAGTGTGGATGTTTTTGCGGTCGGATTCTGATTCGCGCACGACACCAGAAAAAAAAGCGAGCCTAGTATCATAATTGCGGTCGGTTGGATAATGTGTTTTTTCATATAGTTTATTTAATCTAATATCTCGTTACCACAATCGCTCGACCGAGCTGTTTCGACTAATACCTAAGAGGATGTTTGAAAAGTCGTCTGGGGTAACAGATCATCGTCGCGTGATGCCAATTACCATCAATAGCGACAAGCTCTACGATACAGATGTGACCGATGCAGCTTGGGCGCTGATCGCGCCGATGTTACCGGCAGCCCGACGCGGCGGCCGACCACGCACAACCAACACACGATTGGCGGTCGCTCAATCGTGCTGCGTGCCACGGTATGCGACGCGTGTGCTGATGCCGCAAAATTGCAGCCTTCCTCCGGAGGACGCAGGAGCCAATGGGAGCGTTTATGTCCACCGCGGTACCAGCGAGATCTGCCGGATAAATTCCTGGTACGGCCGTGGGTCTACGGCGAGCTTCGCTGGCAATACGGGCCCCATGGATTACTGGTTGTAGGCGAAACTGGAACGGGCAAGACATGGGTGATGTGGTGGCTCCTGCGACGTTTGCTGGAGGAACGATACAGCGTGGTGACACTCGATGCAGTGACTTATCGCAGCGGATTGACCAGCGCAGCGCGGCAGGGGGATGCGGCGGATTACGCTCGACGATTGCTGCTGGTCGATGTGCTCTATTGGGACGATTTCGGGCAGACTCACTTGAGCGGGGCTGCGAGTGAAATGTTGCTGCACGTGGTCGAGCAGCGCACCTCGCGCGAGCGTCCGCTGCTCCTCACGAGCCAATACAGCGGCTGCGCACTGGAGTCTCAGTTCGAGCGACAAGAGATGGGCGCCGCGGTACGGCGGCGGATCAATGAATTTTGTCAGGTTGTCAAAACATGCCAACAACCAACGGATTGATCGTCGCATATTAGCGTTGATCCTTTCTCGACTGGGCAGATTTTTTCCCCAGTTATTAGATTCAGAACGTTTATGACCAGCAAAGAATTTCACGCTCTAGTAGAGCAGCACACGCACGAGCTTGGCAACGACGACGAGCATGCACCGCTGACTCTTGCTCAACTGGCTCGGCTTGAACGCCAGAAAGGCATCAGGTTTCCTGCATTTTACAAAGAGTTGCTGAGACGGTTCAATCTGCAAGCACTGGAGGAAGCGGCCATCTCCGCGTTGGAGTCGGCGATGTGGGGGTTTTGACCACACAGCTGGTGGCACCTGCGTTGAGACAGTTGCGGAAAAACTGCATGGATTTACGCCTTTCATTTGTTCAGAACACGGCGCAGGGCCTTTTTAGTGATCTGCTTGAAGACATGATTGATTGCGCATTTCCGACGCAACGGGCAAGGCACCCCGAGTTGGTTAGCTATGAGCTAAGCACATTGGAGGTGGGCCTAGTACTCCCGCCAGAGCATCGGCTGGCGGCATCCCGCGAAATTCCTTTTTAAAGAATTGAGCGATGAACCCTGGATATTGGCCCTGCGTGAAGACAATCCGGTTCTTTATGATGAGCTTGTGAGCTGTTGCCACCGAGCCGGCTTCAGCCCAACTCCCACGGGTGATCGCGCAGGTTGCATGCGGAATTGGCATCGCGACGCTTGTCGAAGCGTTTAAGCATCTGTGCATCGGAGGCACGAGCTATCCCGGCTGATCCGGCCAATACCCACGATCGGTTGTTACATGGTGTACCGCAAAGGCGATTCATCTGGGCTATTGAAATCATTCGTGACGATCTGCCGTGAGCTCGCCAAAGATGTCAGGATCAATCGCGACATGCCGAGGAAGATATAGGTTAAGCAGCGAATAGAACGTCTTGCCGGGTAACGGGCTCTACCCGTTATTTAACGAAACTGTTCCTAAAACTATGAACTCTCGTTTACTTGGCCCAAGCGGACTGCGAGTTATGAACTGTGCCCGGGTACAATGACTTTCGGTGAAGGCTTGGGGCGGGGTATCCGAAACGGATTATTTTAGAACCAGTGTGTCGTGGATCAACTCGGCTAAGACATCACATGGTTTTGTTTTGGATCGCGAGGCACGAGCAAGCACAATCTCGAGTCGCTCAAGTTCAGGAAGCCCTTCCTTGCGTCCGACCACTTTAAGATGGCGTGGCACACTGCATTTCGCCAGTGCCGCCACCGCCAGACCCGCCTCAACGGCGGTCAGCAATCCGATCAAACTGTCGCTACTACAGACAATACGGTAGTCGACTTGAGATGCCTTTAAACTTCGTTCGGCGTGAAGTCGGGAAACGCACCCCTTCTCGAAAATCGCGATCGGCAACGGTCTGTTCAACCAGGCTTGAGCTTCCGTTGTTCCCGCCCAGACCATCGGTTCGAAGCGGATAAACGACCCCTTTGTCCGGCTTCCACGACTAAAGAACGCCATGTCGATCTTGTTATCCGTCAACATCGGCGCCAGCACCGTGCTCGGCGCGCAGATCAACTCGAGAGTAACCCGCGGGTAGATGCTACTGAATTTACTTAAAACATCGGGCAATAGCGAGCCGATATAGTCATCCGGCGCACCGATGATGATTTGGCCTTGCACCTCCGGTTGGACCAGCGCTGTCCAGGTCTCGTCATGCAGATTCAGCAAGCGCCGCGCATACGGAAGCAGGGCTCTACCTGTCTGGCCCAACTCAAGATTTCGAGTATCCCTTACAAAAAGCGGTTGACCGATCGATTCCTCCAAACGTTTTACCTGCATACTGACCGCGGCTTGTGACCGAAACACCGTCCGAGATGCCTTGGTGAAGCTGCCGGACTCAACGACGGCAACAAAGGTGCGCAACAAGTCGATATCAAGTTCAGGAAACATGGATTTATTCGATATGCTTATGACTCAATTCAGTTTAATTCGTTTGAGTAATTGATCCTAGATCTCGAGAGTATGGACGTCAACTATGGAATCCAGACGTTCAACTCTTCAATTCGTTGTTGCGACGGTGATCTTAGGATCGCTTGGTATTTTTGCGACGCAAGCGCGGCTCGACGCGAGGACGATTGTTTTTTACCGTTGCCTGTTTGGCGCAATTGCCATGGGTATCTACTGTCTCTTTTTGGGGCATTTCCGCGCGATTCCGAAGCAGGATTTCCTTCTGGCGTGCGGCACCGGATTCCTGATGCTTGGCAATTGGGTGTTCTTTTTCGAAGGCATTTTAAGAGTCGGGGTAACCGTTGCGACGATCGTGTACCAGGTGCAACCCTTCATCGTGTTAATAGCCGGTGCGATTCTGTTTCAAGAGCGGCTCGGCCTCACGAAGGTGCTTTTGTTCCTGGTCGCGCTTCTCGGCTTAATCCTCGCCACGGGCATCAAGTGGAATATGATCGATCCTGGCTCCCTTTTGGGAGTCGGATTTACGCTGCTGGGAGCGACTCTCTATGCGGGGGTGGTGTTGGTCGGCAAGGGCTTGAAATCGGTTAAGCCAGAGATCGTCACATTTATTCAATGTGCGGTAGGTGTACTAACTCTGCCAGTTGTTGATCCGGCGATTCTGCACACTTCGATCGAGCTTCGACAATGGGGTTGGCTGTCCGGACTCGGCGTCATTCATACCGCGCTCGTCTACGCATTGATTTATCATGCGTTGCCAAATCTCAAATCTTCCACGATTGCGATCCTAACATTTATTTATCCTGCATCAGCGATATTTTTCGACTTCCTCGTGCACGGCAGGTTGGTATCGCCGATGCAGTTCCTAGGGCTCGTCATCATCCTTCTTTCGAGTCTCGGGATCACACAAGGATGTGAGCTGCCCAGGTTTTCCGCTGCCCTGGTAAAGCTCTGGAGTTCGGTGACGGTCGCGAACTGACCAAGATAGCGGAGTTCGCACCTGACGGAAAGCGATGCAAGGCGAGGAACCGCTCGTTTCCGTTTTCAGACCAGGAAAAGAGAAGAAATAGTGTGAAAATACAGAAACAGACCAATTTGCTTACCCAGCATGCGCTGACGGTCGGTGAGGCTTTGGACGAGAGCGCCGAAACCTCGGCTGCAGGTAATGCTGACCTGCATTTTACAGATCGAGCACCAACATTAGCTTCTCTTCTGAGGATCCTCCATGGCCTCGGAACAGCTTACAGGTTGGGCCGTGAACGCTGCCGGCAGCGCCGACAATTGATGGAGATGGATGATCGCGAACTCAAAGACATCGGCATTACTCGAGAACAGGCGGAGGAGGAAGCACGCAAGCCGATTTGGAAAGGCTAGAATGACCCCTCTGCCGCTAGCTTTGGGCACCGCTCTGATTCTGGCTATCGTCAAACAAGTACGTGACCGCGACGAACAAACACGGGCAGCGGCTTTGTCCGAAGTGCGCGCCCTGCAAGCGCGCATGAATCCTCATTTTTTGTTCAATGCTTTGAATGGGTTAGCAGCGCTGTCAAGAGTCGCGCCGCGACAAGTGCCTCGGGCGACAGGACAATTGCGCCATTTTCTACGGGCCAGTTTCGATCAACATGAGCGATTACTTGTAAAGGCTAAGCGGGGACAGGTCAAATATCGTAAAAAACGTGGCACGAGATACCCGATTCCTAGCACAGACGTTTTCGGGATTGCTTTGCTGGCCCGATTTTGCTCAAGCTCACGGAACTGATTGATATGCGCCGCCTTCTGCCGATCGTTGTCGCACTAGCATTTATCGGGTGTGCCCAGCCAGCCGCATGGAAATGTCCAGGAGTCACTGCGCCTGATAATACACTGCGCGCCTGCCTTCTCTCGGTCGGCAAATCGGGACCGCCCTTCAACGAATCCCGAGTTGAAATCCATGACAGCCAGGACCGCGTGATCGCAACCAAAGATTTCATGAGCTCCGATGGCGAACACGGACGCAACGTCCAGAAAACTCAGTGGACCGCCGATTCCCGATTCTTCGTCTTCAGCACTGCCAGTTCCGGCGGCCATTCCCCCTGGCACTGGCAGACCTATTTCTACGACCGAGGCAAAAATGTCTTCAAAGAGCTCGACGATTTTACAGGTCCCGTTATCAAGCGCGACTTTATCCTGACGCCTCCTGAGAAAGTCGAGGTCACCGTGCAAGGGACGCCCGCTGATCCCACCGATATTGTTACGGGCCACGCCGTGCGGAAGGTCCTGAGCGCGTTATAAGGAGGAGGAGCAGTCGTTCAATCAGCCGGTTGAACTTAGACTTGACTGGATAACGTCAAGTGCCATCATCGGAGTTTTTTACCCCCATTGAACGCGGCTTGGCCGCCCTCCCTCTCTATAGAATCATGGCTAATCCTGGTCAACCTACTCTTTCGCCCGGTGCAACCGGGAGTTCTGTTCGGCGTTTGCAACGAGCGCTTCGGCGCACTCTGGCCTTCACGGTGACAGTTAATGGAGAGTTCGACACTGTGACCGAGGATGCGGTGAAAGACTTTCAAAATTCGGAGGCGATTCCAGTGGACGGGGTCGTCGGACCGCAGACCTGGGCAGCGCTACCGGATGGCGGTCCGATGCCGCTCTTAAAAAAGGGATCGAAAGGCGAGGTGGTCAAACGGCTACAGGAGGTCTTGACCAACGGTGCACCTGGGGCGTGGAACACCACACCGCAGGGTATTGACGGCGATTTCGGTCCGCAAACCGAGGCGTCAGTTAAAAGTTTTCAAACCTGGGGCGAGGTGACGTCTGACGGGATCGTCGGTGATCAAACCTGGTCTGTTTCGCTGCATGCAGCGAGTGCAACGTTGGAAACGCAGGTGGGCTTGAACTTTGTGGAGGGATAGGTTTGGGAGGCTGCGGTTCCCTCGCAGCCGCTGAAGAGGCGTTGTTCGCAATCACGACGCGGGCACGCCCAATTCGCTACTCTAGAAATTGCGCGCCGGTTCGTCCCGGCGACTGAAAGGCGACCGATCGCTCAAAAAAAGGAAAACAGGTCGCTAATTGTTGAATATCGAAGATCTGACCATAAGGCCTTCTTCCTCTGGCTATCGTTTATCCGGTGGGACGCATCAAACGCGCCAAGGTGCCTTGACAGGATGCATATAGGATCTGTTGTGGTCCGCAAGAAAAGGGAATGATCGACCACTCGCGTTGTGGAAAGCGAGAAAAATTCAAGGCGGACACGGCGCAAGCCCATAGTCATGGTGCAGCCCGTTCAATACAGGCTTGGCCACGACCGCTCGGCTCGAGCTCAGGGGACGCCGATGAGGCCGCAGCGGCGCCGGCACACCTCTTGGCGGATCGGGTACGCCTGGCCCTAACGCCATATGGGGCCGTCCCCGGTTGTAATAGGTGCTCCACATCTTCAACAGGCTTCGCAAATGGCCTTCACTCAGCGGGATCGCCCAGTCAAGACACAGACACTCGCGCCGTAGGGAGCCAATCAGTCGCTCACAAAGCGAATTTGCTTTCGGGCTCCGGTGAGGTGTTTTCAGCACTCGGAGCCGCAGGTTAGCGATCGACGTATCGAGCGCCTGAGTAAAGATACTGTCGCGGTCATGAACGAGGAACCGATAAGGATGGTCAGAGGCGATCGCCTCGCGCAACTGCTGCAACATCCAAGCTGCCGTCGGATTCGACGTCACATTCCAATGGAGAAGACGGCGTAAGGCGTGCTCGATGATCACAAAGATGTATAGAACGCGAAACCTCGCCGTGACCGCCACACAGAAATCTCAGGCGACGATGGCCGCCGCGTGATTGCGCAGAAACGTGCGCCAGCGCTGATCGCCGCGAGGTCCGCGGCCTGGCTTCCTTCGCAAGTACTTGCGCACCGTGCGCGGCGAGACTCTAATGCCGAGCTCGACCAGCAGTTCGTTCGCGATCCTCTCCTCGCCCCATAGCAAATTGTCGCGAGACATTTCTCGGATGAAGCGCCGCAGTTCAGCAGGAATCGGAGGGCTGCCCGGTTTTGATTT
>Ga0210405_10006910_pt1 | contig 10047 bp, 5 predicted proteins | sample IncBWH11MmetaG_FD_155492 | JGI IMG/M metagenome (GOLD analysis project Ga0210405, IMG submission 155492) | Forest soil microbial communities from Barre Woods Harvard Forest LTER site, Petersham, Massachusetts, United States - Inc-BW-H-11-M | ecosystem: Environmental > Terrestrial > Soil >... | reverse complement strand
CTTCCGATCTGCTGCCATCTTGAAGATCGAAACGGCGCTGGCAACCGCTTCGATGAAGAACACCGACCTGCGCGATCCGGACAAGGTCTATCACAAGACGGCGCTCGCCGGTTTGCAGACGCTGACTCCGAATTTTTCATGGGAGGCCTATTTCAAGGCGGCGGGACATCCGGATTTGAAAGAAATCAATGTGGGTCAGCCGGACTTTTTCAAGGCCCTCGACGCGCAATTGACGGCGACCCCCATCGACGACTGGAAAGTCTACTTGCGCTGGCACCTGGTGAATGCGGCCGCGCCCGGGCTGCCCGAAAAATTTGTCGGCGAGGATTTTGATTTTCGCGGCAAGACGCTGACTGGCGCGAAGGAAATTCAGCCCCGCTGGAAGCGCTGCGTGCAGGCCACCGACCGCGTGCTCGGCGAAGCGCTGGGCCAGGTCTATGTGCAGAAATATTTTCCGCCGGCGGCCAAGGCCCGCGCTCTCGAGATGGTCCACAACCTTATTGCCGCACTTCGCGATGACTTGCAAACGCTGCCCTGGATGGGACCGGAAACCCGTAAGCAAGCCACCGCAAAACTCGAAGCGTTCGCGGTGAAAATCGGCTACACCGACAAGTGGCGCGACTATTCGGCACTCAAAATGGATCGTCGGTCCTATGCCGAAAACCAGTTGCGCGGAGCGGAATTCGATTTCGCGCGCCGGCTGAACAAGATCGGCAAGCCTGTCGACCGCACCGAATGGGGAATGACGCCGCCCACCGTCAACGCCTATAACAGCAGCAGCATGAATGAGATCGTTTTTCCGGCGGGCATTTTGCAGCCGCCCTTCTACGATCCCAACGCCGATGACGCCGTGAATTACGGCGGAATGGGTGCGGTGATCGGTCACGAAATTACGCACGGCTTCGACGATCAGGGCAGCAAATTCGATGGTGACGGCAATTTGAAAAACTGGTGGAGCCCGGAGGACCTGAAGAATTTCAAGGCCCGCGCCGCCTGTGTCTCCGGCCAATTCGACGCTTACGTCGTCGATGGCGACTTACACGAGAATGGCAAGCTGGTTTTGGGCGAAAGCATCGCCGACCTGGGCGGACTGACCATCGCCTACGCCGCCTACGAGAAATCCATCGCCGGCAAGACGCGGCCCGCGGACAAAGATGGCTTCACTCCTGAGCAGCGCTTTTTCCTCGGCTGGGCACAGGTCTGGGGCGCCCACGAGACCATCGAATACGCGCGCTTGATGGCTAACACCAACCCGCACCCGCTGCCCAGGTTCCGCGGCAACGGCCCGCTCTCGAACATGGCGCAGTTTGCCAAAGCGTTTGCTTGCAAAAAAGGCGAGCCGATGGTGCGCGAAGAGACCTGCAAGATTTGGTAATCGAGCGCAGCCAGAGACACGAATCAAGCTCAAGAAATTCTTGAAGGTAGGGCAGCGAACTTCAGTGGCATATTGTGAGTTCCGGCGTGCGCCCGTTGCTTCCGGAGGGATGCCTCGCTGGCAGTGGCGCTAAAAGTGGAACACAATTCCGCCGGAAAGCTGGAAGTCGTTCTGCGATTGCTTGAAGAAGCCGGTACGCACGTAATCGCCTTCCAAGCGGAAGGAGACGCGCGGGTTCCAGCGGTAATCCGCCCCGCCACCGGCCTTGATGGCGTAGGAATTGCGGCCGGAGCCCGCTATCTGCGGCTGTTCATGAGCGCCGCCAAAAATTCCGTGCAGCCAGGGCTCCCACTGTCTTTGTCGCCAGGCGATTTTCGGGCCGGCGCCGTAGGTTGCGATCTTCACGTGTTCGCCGACAAGAATTGTGGGGGCAAAAACGGCGGAAATAGCTCCTTCGACCCCAAACCACTCGTTTGTGAAATAAACCACGGAAGTATTGATGCCGACGGCGCTGGCATTGAAGACCGAGGATCGGAAGCGCAACCAGCTTGCGCTGAGACCCAATTGCCAGCGGTAGTCATCGCGGCCGCCGTAGAGGAATTTCGGGTGCGGTGAAGGGGCAGCCGGCTCGGCATTGTCGAGCGGCACGGCCAAAGCAGTGTTGACAATGGGCGCTGCGAACGTGTCCGCCGGTTTCGCCGCTGGCGCGGCAAATGTGTCGGCAGCGGCGAGGTCGTTGAGAAGCGCCGCCTTGGCGGCGGAAGTCGCCGAGAAATCCGGAGCGGCGTTCCCCCGGTCGAAATTTAACGTTGGCGCGCCCACTTGCGCGCACGCGATGCCCGCGCTGCCAAGCAGCAGCAATGCCGATAGCAATAGCCTCTTCATTCGATACCCCTCAGAGGGCTGGCCCCACGCGTGGCTTCAGCCACACAGATACGGTAAACAACAGCATGGCCCTTTGTCCATGTTCTTTCGCAGAAAAGAGACAAAAGACAAAACGTCGGGAGAACCGCGCGCCCGGGACTTGTGGCGGCGCGGGGCGCTTTGTTAGTGGGTCAGTTTGAGTTTCCTTAATCGTGACGATTGGGGTCAAGATTCGATAGTGGGTTAATTTGAATTTCCTTAATCGTGACAATAGGGGTCAAAACTCAAACTGACCCACTGCCTTCCTTTCACGCCACTAACGTCCAGCCGGCGCATGTAGTATCATCAATTAGTCGGCTATTATCAGTAAATAGCAAAGGTCCCTTGCGACAACGGCCCGACAAACAGCTTATTCTCGATTCCCTCGCCGCCATCGCGCGCGGTGCTGGTCGCCCGCCCTCGCGCTCCGAATTCGCCTCCCTCTCCGGAATCTCCGAGCACTCCGTCTTACAGTTCTTCCCCAACTGGAACTCCGCCCTCCGCGCCGCCGGACTTTCGCCTTACACCCTAAACCTGCGCCTCGAGGACCGCGAACTACTCGAAGACTGGGGCTGCGCTGTTCGCAGGAACCGCGCAATCCCCGCCCGCCGCGCCTACCGCCACCTGGGAAAATTCGACCATCGCACCTTCGAACGCCGCTTCGGCCCCTGGTCGCAACTTCCCGAGGTTTTTCGCAATTTTGCACAGAGCAAACCGGAATGGGCCGATGTCCTGGCCCTCCTGCCTGTCTCCGTACCAAAGCCCGTTCATCCTGGACCTGTAGGGGCGCGCGGAACTTGTCCCGACCCGGTCGGGAGCGCGTCCCAGGCCCTCGCCAACCCCGGTGTTCCAGCCCTCGACGAGAAGTCGCCGCCAAACTCCGGAATAGCACAGGCGCTCCTCCCTGTTCCTTTATCCCGCGCCTCCGGCTCTCGAACCAGAAGCGCCGGAGGCGCGTCACCCTTTAGCCCAGCCCGTCAGGGCTGGGTAAAGAGCAAGAAAATCACGAGCACCGTAGGTGCGCCACCTAACTGCGCGCCGAACCGCCAATCGCCATCTACGTTTCCGCCCAGCAAAGTTCGCTACCCGCCCCTCGACCACCGGCCAATCTACGGCCAGCCCATGGATTTCCGTGGCCTCCGCCATGAGCCAGTCAACGAACAAGGCGTTGTGCTGCTCTTCGGCATGGTCGCCAAAGAACTCGGCTACACCGTCGAAGCCGTGCAATCCGGTTTCCCTGACTGCGAAGCCAAGCGCCAGATCGCCCCGCAACGTTGGCAGCGCGTCCACCTCGAATTTGAATTCGAGAGCCGCAATTTCCGCGACCACGGCCACTCCCTCACCGGCTGCGACGTCATCGTCTGCTGGCGCCACAACTGGCCCGACTGCCCGCCCCAAATCGAAATCCTCGAACTCTCCTCCCTAATCAAATTCCTCCCCACCTCCTCCTTCCCTTTTGGCAAAGTTCGTCAAAGATTACCTAAGTAGTTTGTTTCGTGAGAAATAGGGCAGAAACGTTAAAAGGTCTGAAAAGTCGGGTGCGGAGCGAAACAAAAGTGAAAAGTGGCACACGGCTTGCTACGAGAGGTACGCTCGCCGTGCGGCCTTCTTTCAGAACTGTTCGAGGTCCAGAGTAAGCAATAATTTGGCCGGGCTGTGGAAAAAACGGAAAGGACCTGGGGCGGGGCGGTAGTGGCTCGCCGGGCAGTGTTACTATCACGCGATGCCGTCTCTCAATTTCAAGGGCAAAGCACTGGTGCAGAATTTTCAACTGCTGGTGCCCTACCACGAGCTGAAGCCGGTAAAGTCGAAGAGTCTCACGCCGAAAGTTAGCTTACACGACAATCTAATCGTTCACGGGGACAATCTGAAGGCTTTGAAGTCGCTATTGCCGTACTACCACGGCAAGGTGAAGTGCATCTATATCGATCCGCCTTACAATACCGGCAACGAAAATTGGGTCTACAACGACAATGTCAGCTCGCCGATGATTCAGGAATGGCTTGGCAAGGTCGTTGATCGCGAGGACCTCACCCGTCACGATAAGTGGTTGTGCATGATGATGCCCCGCCTCAAGTTGCTTCGTGAGTTCCTTACCGAGGATGGTGCCATCTTTATTTCGATTGATGATAACGAGATGTACCGACTCCGCAGCTTAATGGACGAGGTCTTTGGAGAGGAGAATTTCGTCGCAACCATCGTCTGGCACAAGATGGATAGCCCAAAGAACACAGCCCAACATCTGAGCGAAGACCATGAATATCTGCTGCTTTATGCAAACAGAAAGGAGCTATGGAGACCGAACCTGCTCCCGCGGACAGAAGCAATGATCGAGCGGTACAAGAATCCCGACAACGATCCTCGTGGTCCGTGGTTATTGAGTGATTTAGCCGCCAGGAATTTCTACGCTCAAGGTCGATACTCCATCAAGACTCCTCAGGGACGAACCATTGGCGGCCCTCCTGCTGGCAGTTACTGGCGCATCAGTAGAGAAAAATTCGACGACTTTGTGCAAGACAATCGGATTTGGTGGGGTGAATCAGGGGACAATAGACCGGGTATTAAGCGCTTTCTGTCTGAGGTCCGGCAGGGCGTCGTTCCGCAGACGCTTTGGTCCTGGAAAGATGTTGGCAGCACGCGAAATTCCAAGCAGGAACTCAGCGAAATCCTTCAGGCTAAGGCAAATGAAGATCTCTTTATTACCCCGAAGCCTTCAAAATTGATTAATCGAGTCCTGCAAATAGCGTCCGACAAGGACTCAATCGTGCTCGATTGCTTTGCCGGCTCAGGAACAACTGCTCAAGCAGTGCTTGCTACTAACAAGAGTGACGGGGGCACGCGCCGATTTGTCCTGATAGAGGATACTGATCTCGCTGATACGCTCACGGCGGAGAGGGTGCGTAACGTCATTAATGGCGTTCCAGAGGCTAGAGACGAGAAACTGCAGAAGGGTTTCGGTGGGTCGTTTTCGTTTGTGGAGATTGGGCATCCAATGCGGCTCGAGACGATGCTCAAGGCTGAAAAACTGCCGTCTTTCAAAGACCTAGCGGGTTACATTTTCTACACGGCGACTGGTGAGGACTTCGACTCCCGACAGGTTCATCGCAAGACGGGATTCATCGGCGAGAGCGCCAAATATGACGTTTATTTGCTCTATGAACCCAGCCTCGAATACCTGAAAAACACGGCGCTGACTCTAGACTTCGCGCGTAATCTGCCAAAGGGAAGCGGCAAGAAAAGACTGGTCTTCGCGCCGACCAAGTATCTGGACAGCATCCATCTCGACGAGCATCGGATTGAATTCTGCCAGTTGCCGTTTGAAATTTATAAGGCGGCCAAGCGCAATCCATGAAACTGAAAGAATATCAAGAGCGGACGCTCGGGGAAGTGAAGCGCTTCCTCGAACAGCTCGCCGTGTGGCGCGGGAAAGCGCGCGAGGGCAACGAATGGCTATTCGACTTCGCCGAAAAGGCGTGGGAAAAAGCCGGCGTGGGGCGCATGTACCTGAAAAAGAAGGACGGGCTTCAGCGCCCCCTGCCCGCGTTTTGCTTGAAGGTCCCAACCGGGGGAGGCAAGACGCTGCTGGCGGTGAAGACGATTGATTTGGTGCAAAGCATTTACCGGCAGCGGCAGATGGGTTTGGTGGTCTGGATTGTTCCGACGCAGCAGATCTACCGGCAGACGTTGTTGCGACTCAGAGACCGCGATGATCCGTACCGGCAGCATTTGGATATCGTGTCGGCGGGCAGGACCCTCATTTTAGAGAAGACGGACAGCTTCACTCCCCAGGACATTGAGGAGCGCTTGGCGTTGCTACTTTTGATGCTGCCTTCGGCTTCGCGAGCCAACAAGGAAGCGCTGCGGATGTTTCGGGACAGCGGAGCATTTCAGGCGTTTTTTCCCGCCGAGGAGGACAAGGACGGGCACGCGAAACTGGTGGAGCGGGTCCCAAATCTGGAAACCTTCGAGAAGGCCGACCCATTTTGGGGCAGGCAGGTCAAAACATCACTGGGAAACACGATTCGCCTTCTGGAGCCGCTGATTATCCTGGACGAGGGGCACAAAGCCTACAGCGCGCAAGCGCAAGACACGCTGCGGAATTTGAATCCTTGCATGATCGTGGAACTCTCCGCGACGCCGCCGAAGGAATCGAACAAGCTGGTTGAGATTACAGGCACGGAATTGCATCAAGAAGAAATGATCAAGCTGGACCTGCATGTGGTGAACAAGGCCAGCACGCATTGGAAGGATACGATCCGGGCGGCCATGGAGCGGCGGGAGGATCTGGAGCAGAAAGCGCGAAATTACGAAGCGAACACGAACGTGTATATCCGGCCGATGTGCCTGGTGCAAGTGGAGCGGACGGGCAGGGAGCAGCGGGATGGCAAGCTGATTCACTCGGAAGACGTGCGCGAATACCTGATTGGACAGGGCGTGCCGAAGGATGCGATTGCCGTGAAGTCCGCGGAGCTGGATGAGCTAAAGGAGTTCGAGGACATTGGCGGGTTGCTGGTGAGAGACTGCCCGATTCGGTATGTCATCACGAAGCACGCGTTGCAGGAAGGGTGGGACTGCTCGTTTGCGTATGTGCTGGCGATTTTGACGAATCCGCATTCGAAGACGGCGCTGACGCAGCTTGTAGGACGCATTCTGCGGCAGCCTTATGCGCGAAAGACAGGGATTCTGGCGCTGGATGAAAGCTATGTGTATTGCTTCCAGCGGACGAAGGTGATGGAGGAGATCCAGCTAGGCTTCCGGAACGAGGGCTTGCAGGATTTGCAAGGCCGCGTGGTAAAGGACGCGAAGGACATGGCGGCTTCTGAAACGCAACACGTTGGGCCGCGCGAACGATTCCGAGGCGCCGCCGCGGATATGGTGTTGCCAGCGTTCGTGATTCGGGACGGCAAAGACTGGCGCCTGGTGAGCTACGAAGGGGATGTTTTGTCCCGCGTAAACTGGGAAAAGGCGGATATTGCGCCCCTGTTCGATTTGAACTTGAGCCTAGAGGAAAAGCGGGATGTGGAATTGCGGGCCGGGCTTACGGAGGAGTTGGCCGGACTAAAGCGACAAGCTGCGGCAAGCCTCAGCGGAAGTGGCGAACTGAATATCGACTATGCGTATGCCGCGGCGCACCTGCTGGATACCGTGCCGAATCCGTGGATTGGGTATGAGTTTGTGGAACGGCTCTTCAGCAAGCTAATGGCGAAGTGGAAGGGAAAAGAAAAAGTCGTGGCGAACAATTTGGTTTTTATCTTAGAAGAGCTTCGCAAGAGACTCGAAGGTGAGCGGGACCGTTTGGCTCAGGGTGTGTTCAACCATCTGTTGGACGATGACGAGATGCGCTTCATGGTCGTGTTGCACGATCTTGGAATGAACCGCCCTCCGAAGGAAATTGAGATTAACAAGACGGTGCCGAAGGCCACGAGGCTCGATGGCAATCAGTTTGTGCTGAATTTATATGACCCGGTCGCTTCCGACACGCTGAATACCCTTGAGCACAAAGTGGCGAGCTTCCTCGATGAGCAAAACCGGCTGTATTTCTGGTACCGGAACAGGCCTCGCCGTGATTATTACGTGCAAGGGTGGCAGAGGTCACGAATCTACGCGGATTTCATTTTTACGGCCGACGGCCCCATGGAAGAGAAGACCGGCTATCGCAAAGTCTTTGTGCTGGAAACCAAAGGGCTCCACTTGAAGAACGAAAACACGGAGTATAAGAGGTCAGTGTTCGGGCTCTGCAATAAGCACGCGAAGCGCAAGACGTGGAATGAACTAGCGCCGACCATGCGGGATAAAGAGATCACCTACGAGATTGTGTTTCAGGACGAATGGGAGAAGAGACTCAACGCGCTACTGGCTGATTAGTGGGGCGGGTGTCGAGCAGATCGTTCGCTCAGGATTGCATTCTCAAAGCCGGCTGGCTTTCGATTATGATTCCCACTTCCAATTCGCGAATTGTTCGCGGAGGGCGATTTTCTTGAATTTGCCTACGGAGGTGCGGGGGATGGCGTCGAGGAACACAAAGGCGTCGGGGAGCTGCCACTTGGCGAAAGATTTTGCGAGAAACGCGCGCAATTCTTCCTGAGTCGCTTGCGCGCCGTCTCTCAGGACCACCGCGGCGAGCGGGCGCTCCTGCCACTTCGGATGCGGGATGCCGACCACGCAGGCTTCCTTGACGGCGGGATGACCCATTAAAGTGTTCTCGAGGTCGACGGAGCTGATCCATTCGCCGCCGGATTTCACCAAATCTTTCGCGCGGTCCACGATCCTGACGTAGCCTTCGTCGTCCATGGTGGCCACGTCTCCGGTGCGGAACCAGCCGTCAGCGCTCCAGCGATGGGCCTGGTCGGGAGCTTCGTAGTAGCTGGCGGCGACCCATGGGCCGCGGATTTCGATCTCACCGGAGGAGCTGCCATCCCAAGGAACCTCTTCCGACTTGCCTTCGGGCCCCTCCGGACGCATCAAGCGAATTTCAACGAACGGCGCCGGCCAACCCTGTTTGGCGCGAACTTCGTACTTTTCACTGTCCGGCCATTCGTGCATGTGCGGTCGGAGTCCGCCGGAAGTGCCGATGGGAGTCGTTTCGGTCATGCCCCACAGATGCTTGATCTGCAAGTTGAAACGATCGAGGCGGCGGATGAGCTCGAGCGGCGGTGCGGTGCCACCGCAAACGACACGGACGGGTGCGTCGAATTTCCAGCGGCCAGGATCTTTCTCAAACGCTTCGAGGACCCCGATCCACACGGTGGGAACGCCGCAGGCGATGGTTACGCGCTCGGTGACCATCAGGTCAAGCACGCTTTCCGGATCGACACATGGACCAGGGAGAACCAAGCGTGCGCCAAGCATGGTGCAGGCATAAGGCAGGCCCCAGGCGTTGGCATGGAACATGGGAGCGACGGGGAGGACGGTGTCGAAATTAGTCATGCCGAAAACTTCGCCGAGGCCGCAAGCGAAGGAGTGCAACACCAGGGCGCGGTGAGAATAGATCACGCCTTTCGAATGACCGGTGGTGCCGGACGTGAAGCACATGGCCGCGCCGTCGTTTTCATCGATCCGCGGATAGCGGAAATCATCGCTTGCTTCGGCGAGGAGTTCTTCATAGTTCAAGAAACCTTGCGGCACGGTGTTGCACCCGTAGGGCACGACGACGACTCGTTCGAAAGAAAAAGTTTCGCGGAATTTTTCGCACAGCGGCAGGAGCACATCGTCAATCAACAGAAAGCGGTCGCCGGCATGGCTGGCGATGGCGGCAATTTCATGGGGATGGAGCCGAAGATTCAAGGTATGCAGAATGCCGCCGGCGCATGGCACACCGAAAAAAGCTTCGAGGTGGCCGGAGTGATTCCACATCATCGAGGCGACGCGGTCACCGGGCCGCAAGCCGAGTTTCGTCAAGGCGGCCGCGAGCCGCCGCGCGCGCCGATAAAAATCGCCGTAACAAGCGCGGACGATGGATTTGTCCGGCTTGCGAGAAACAATCTCAACGCGCGGAAAGATTTTCCCGGCGCGCTCCAGAATGGTGGGCAGCGTCAACGGAAAATCCATCATCGTGCCGCGCATAGCGCCTCTCGGGCGGGGAGCAAATTGGGCGAATGGTATCACTAATGCGGCGCGGCGTGTAAAGGCGAGGCCGGGCGGCTGGGGGAAAATGAGTGTGCCGCTTCGAGACAATTTCAGTTGCAAAAGGGGTCAATTTCCGACAGGATGCCACTGACCGCTGAAGTGCCGGTCTCGCTCCCCGCGGCGGCCCCGCTTTTTCGCCTCGC
>Ga0210405_10006906_pt1 | contig 10049 bp, 9 predicted proteins | sample IncBWH11MmetaG_FD_155492 | JGI IMG/M metagenome (GOLD analysis project Ga0210405, IMG submission 155492) | Forest soil microbial communities from Barre Woods Harvard Forest LTER site, Petersham, Massachusetts, United States - Inc-BW-H-11-M | ecosystem: Environmental > Terrestrial > Soil >... | reverse complement strand
ACGCCGCGGCTGCCGATCTGGCGCATCAGATACATGCCCATGGCATAGCCGCCGAGCGCGAAGAACGCGCCATGGCCGAGCGAGAGAATGCCGCAATAGCCCCAGATCAGGTCGATCGACAGCGCCAACAGCGCGTAGCAGATATATTTGCCGAACAGCGCCACCAGATAAGTCGGTATATGCAGGCCTGAGGACTGCGGCACCGCCAGATTGAGGATCGGCACCGCGACTGCGATCGCCGCGACGACGATGAGGAAAATCATCGCGCCGCGATCGAGCGAGCGAATGAGGATGTGCGAGGTCATGCCTCGACCGCCCGGCCCTTGAGCGCGAACATGCCGCGCGGCCGTTTCTGGATGAACAGGATGATCAGCACCAGGATGGCGATCTTGCCGAGCACCGCGCCGGCGACGGGTTCGAGGAATTTATTGGCGATGCCGAGCACGAACGAGCCGACCAGCGTGCCCCACAGATTACCGACGCCGCCGAACACCACGACCATGAAGCTGTCGATGATGTAGCCTTGGCCGAGATTGGGGCTGACATTGTCGATCTGCGAGAGCGCCACGCCGGCCATGCCGGCAATGCCCGAGCCCAAGCCGAAAGTCAGCGCATCGACCCTGCTGGTGCGGATGCCCATCGACGCCGCCATGGCGCGGTTTTGCGTCACCGCGCGCATTTCCAGGCCGAAGCGGGTGAAGCGCAAAAGCCCGAGTAGCGCGACGAAGACCGCGAGCGCGAAGCAGATGATCCACAGCCGGTTATAGGTGATGGTGATGCCGCCAAGGTCGAAGGCGCCGCTCATGAACGACGGGTTGCCGACCTCGCGGTTGTTTGGACCGAACGTCGTGCGCACCGCCTGCTGCAAGATGAGCGAAAGCCCCCAGGTCGCCAGCAAGGTCTCCAGCGGTCGGCCGTAGAGAAAACGGATGATGCAGCGCTCGATCAGGATGCCGATAAGGCCGGCGACCAGGAACGCCAGCGGAATAGCGATGGCGAGCGAGTAGTCGAACAGCGCCGGATTGTGGGTTCGGATCGCGTCCTGCACCACGAAGGTCACATAGGCGCCGATCATCACCATTTCGCCGTGCGCCATGTTGATGACGCCCATCACGCCGAAGGTGATGGCAAGGCCAATGGCCGCGAGCAGCAGCACCGAGCCCAGCGAAATGCCGTACCAGGCGTTCTGCACCGCGTTCCAAATGCCCAAGCGATTGCGGATGGCGGCGGCGGCGCCGGCGGCGGCTTTGACGACCGGGGCCGCGGTGCCGGAGGGAAGGCTTTGCAGAAGCCCGAGCGCATCCTGATCGCCGCGCTGCTGGATCACGGCGACGGCGGCGAGCTTGTCCTCGTCCTTGGCGTCGTCGCTGGTCAGCAAGATCGCCGCGCGCGCCTGCATCAGCACCCGCTTGATGCGCGCATCCTGTTCCTTCTCGATCGCGCTTTCGAGCGTCGGCAGCGCGCTTTGGTCGCGCGACTTGAACACCGCCTCCGCCGCGTCGAGCCGCTTGGCCGGATCGGGCGACATCAAGGTCAGCGCGCCGAGCGCGGCGTCGATGCTGCCGCGCAGCCGGTTGTTGATGCGGACATTGTCGAGATCGGCCGGCGGATCGCCGGCAACCGGTTGTCCGGACGCGGGGTCGGTCAGCTTGCCGTCGTCGTCCTGGATGTAGACTGCCTTGCGCTCGGCGCTGAACATGAGATGGCCGTCCTGCAAAGCGCGAATAATAGCTTCCGCCCGCGGACTGCCGCTCGCGGCGACGTCGCCGATGCCGTCATTGGTGTCGCTGAAATCGTCGGTGGTGAATTTCGCCAAGGCGTCGTCGAGGCTCGCCGCATGCGCGCTGGTGCAGGCCAGGACAAGGCCGAAGGCCAGCAGCAGCGCGGCGAGACAAGCTAGACGCATTGCAAAAAGATCCCGGGGACATGGCGCGGAAAGGCGGATCGCCGCCTTCCCGCAAACTTGAACGTCAGCGTGCCGCCGTTAGGTCGCGCCGCCGCACTTCTGCGTCACCTTGTTGAAGTTGCCGCACTTGAGCTTCACCCAATCGGCTTCGAGGTCTTTCGAGCCGGGCAGGTAAGGCGACCAAGCGGCGCCGGGAATGAGCTCCTTGGTCTTGAACACCACGTTGAACTGGCCGTCGGGCCTGATCTCGCCGATATAGACCGGCTTGGTGATGTGATGGTTCGGCAGCAAGGTGGAGACGCCGCCGGTGAGGTTCGGCGCCTGCGTGCCGGGCAGCGCTTCGATCACCTTGTCGGGATCGGTGGTTTTGACCTTCTCGACCGCCTTCACCCACATGTTGAAGCCGATGTAATGCGCCTCCATCGGGTCGTTGGTGGTGCGCTTCGGATTCTTGATGAAGTCGTGCCACTCCTTGATGAAGGCGGCGTTCGCCGGCGTCTTGATCGACTCGAAATAATTCCACGCGGCGAGATGGCCGAGCAGCGGCTTGGTGTCGAGACCGGCGAGCTCTTCTTCGCCGACCGAGAACGCCACCACGGGAATGTCGGTCGCCTTGACGCCTTGGTTGCCAAGCTCCTTATAGAACGGCACGTTGGCGTCGCCGTTGATGGTAGAGACCACCGCGGTCTTCTTGCCGGCCGAGCCGAACGCCTTGATCTTGGAGACTTCGGTCTGCCAGTCGGAGAAGCCGAACGGCGTATAGTTGATCATGATGTCCTCGTCCTTCACCCCTTTCTGCTTGAGGTAGGCTTCGAGGATCTTGTTGGTGGTGCGCGGATAAACGTAGTCGGTGCCTTCCAGCACCCAGCGCTGCACCGAGCCGCCGTCCTTGCTCATCAGATAATCGACGGCCGGAATGGCCTGCTGGTTCGGCGCGGCGCCGGTGTAGAACACGTTGCGCTCGCTCTCCTCGCCCTCATATTGCACCGGATAGAACAGGATGCTGTCGAGCTCCTTGAACACCGGCAAGACCGACTTGCGCGATACCGACGTCCAGCAGCCGAACACCACGGCGACGTGATCCTTGCTGATCAATTCGCGGGCCTTCTCCGCGAACAGCGGCCAGTTCGAGGCCGGATCGACCACGACGGCTTCGAGCTTCTTGCCGAGCAGGCCGCCTTTCTTGTTCTGCTCGTCGATGAGCATCAGCACCACGTCCTTCAGCGTGGTCTCGCTGATGGCCATGGTGCCGGAGAGCGAATGGAGAATGCCGACTTTGATCGTATCCTCGGCCTTGGCGGGCAGTGCCGCCAGGAGACCGAAGGCAAGACCCGCCGTGGCGGCAAGCCAGCGGCGAGGCGGTCGCCCGGCGACCGCGCCTATGGGATTGAGCATCGCGATGTCCTCGTGTTTGACGCGCGCGACCGGCCCGGCGCCGTCCCGCAGAACCCTAAATCGCAAGGAGCGTGCCAAGCCGCGAAGCGCCACAAGGGACTGGTCGGACAGCGCGAATCGGCGGAGCCGAATGTCGCCACAGCATTGGCGCTTATTTTGAATCCGGCGATGGAGGAAAAATGCCTATTTACTAGGCGGTAGCGTGAAAGAATAGGAATGGTCCTGCTACTTCCGTAGGCAAATCTTCTGCGATGGGTTACGCCTGTTTACGCCCACCAACGGCCTCCAGCGGGCGTCCGGCCTTGGCCGTTTGACACCAAGCTTGCAGCCGGGCTTCGATCCGGCCGCCATAAACAGTCCGGCGCCAAACGACCCCAATGACCAGTTTCGTCAACCGACGGCAGTTCATGATCGAATGGGGCCATTGCGACCCGGCCGGCATCGTCTTCAACAGCCGCTTCTTCGAGTTCTTCGATTGGGGTACCTGGACCCTGTTCGAGGCGGCGCTCGGCGTGAAGCCGCACGAGCTCGGTCCGACTTACGGCATCATGGGCATACCCTTGGTCGATGCCGGCGCGCGCTTTCTTGCTCCGGCGCGGTTCGGTGACGTCGTCGAGCTGACGTCGCGAGTGAGTGAGTTCCGCCGTTCGAGTTTCGACGTCGAGCATCAGTTGCTGGTGCACGGCGCGCTTGCGGTCGAGGGCAAGGAGACGCGCGTCTGGGCGGCGCGCGACGCGGCCGATCCGTCGAAGATCAAATCGCAGCCGATTCCGGCGGATGTGATGGCGCGGTTTGCGGTTTAGCTGACCTGAAGTGTCGTGGAGTTTTCTGAAAGCGCAGAGAAAGCGTCCTTGATCGCTTGGACAGCGTTTTGTTCGTGTTGATGAGCTTGTCAAGGACGGCGCGAAGCGCCGCCGCCTTCGGCGGTCTATGATCCTTGACAAGCTCATCAACACGAACAATTGGCAGCCAAGCGATCAAGGCCGCCACCCGATCGGTAAAGCGGTATGTATTATTTCGGTCCGCAGGTAAGGCTGCCGTGAGGATCAGACATATGAAAGCTTTAAACGTAGCCGTGCTCCTGTCATTCCTCGTCGCTTCGATGTCAATGAACGTTGACCCCGTTGCGGCTGAGACCTCAATGACTTCCATCGAATGCACCGTGTCGCGAGTCGCGGAACGTTACATTGCGACGCACTATCCCGACTTCGACAGCGTCAAGAATCCTCCGATAGTCCGGGACAATGGGAAGATCTGGATAGTGGAATATCAGTTGCCGGAGGGAACGATCGGCGGTACGCCGGTCATCGAAATCGAGAAGGGTTCATTCAAGGTATTGCGAGCGCTCCATACGCAATAGCGAACGCGGGCGCAGATGGGGCATTCTTGTATTGAGACCGCTAGTCACATCAAGATAGCAGCGCCAATAACGTCGAATTAGTACGCCTTTGAACGGCCCTACATTTTTGCTATTGAGTCAGCGCAATAAAAGAAGCCATTGATGCATCCCATGGCGCGCATTCTGCAGCTCACGCTCAACGGCCGCGCCCGGACCGACGCGGTTCCCGACAACGTGTTGTTGCTGGATTATTTGCGGGAACAGGTCGGACTCACCGGAACGAAAACGGGATGCGACGGCGGCGAATGCGGCGCCTGCACCGTGCTGGTCGACGATTCCCCGCGCCTGTCGTGCCTCACGCTTGCCGCAATGGTCGACGGCTGCCGCGTCGACACCATCGAATCGCTGGCGACCGACGGCCACCTCTCCGCCGTGCAGCGCGGTTTCCATGAAAAGCTCGGCTCGCAATGCGGCTATTGCACGCCGGGATTCATCATGGCGTCGGCCGGACTGCTGCGGCGCAATCCGCGGCCGAGCGACGACGAAATCCGCGACGCGCTCGGCAGCAACATTTGCCGCTGCACCGGCTACGTCAAAATCATCGAAGCGGTGCAGCACGCCGCGGCGCTGCATGCGTCCGGAGTCTTACCGTGAACGAGATCGTGCCGGCCCATAACATCGGCGACTACGTGCCGATGATCGACGGTCCGGAGAAAGTGTCCGGGCGCGCCAAATACACCGCCGATCTCATCGCGCCCGGAATGCTCGCCGGACGAATTTTCCGCAGCCCGTATTCGCACGCTGAAATTCTCGAAGTCGATGTTTCCGAAGCGGCGAAGCTGCCGGGTGTGAAAGCCATCGTCACCGGCGCCGATTGCGACAAAACTTTCGGCGTGCTGCCGATCGCTCGCAGCGAACACCCGCTGGCGCGCGACAGGGTGCGCTATCGCGGCGAGCCGGTCGCCGCCGTGGCCGCGATCGACGATGCGACGGCGAAGGAGGCGCTGCGGCGCATCAAGTTGAAGGTACGCGAACTGCCGGCCTATCACACCTCTGCCGAAGCGATGGCGCCGGACGCCATCGCCATCCACGACCGAAAACCGCAAAATCTCGAGCGCGACGTGCTGTTCGAGCTCGGCGATGTCGACGCCGCGTTTGCGTCGGCCGATCTCATCCGCGAAGGCACCTACAACTGCGCCGAGGTGTGCCAGAACCAGATGGAAATGCACGCTGCGGTCGCCGACTACGACGTGGTGCGCGACCGCATCACCGTGCACGCCTCGACCCAGGTGCCGTACTACGTGCACCTGATGCTGTCGCAAATCCTCGCCATGGACATGTCGCGCATCCGCGTGGTGAAACCCCATGTCGGCGGCGGATTCGGCTGCCGCACCGAGACGCTCAATGTCGAGCTGATCGCGGCGCTGCTCGCCCGCAAGGTCGGCGGCTGCGTGCGCATCATGGTCAACCGCGAGGAGACCTTCATCACCCATCGCGGCCGGCCGGAGACCGACATCAAGCTCAAGATCGGCATGCGCAACGACGGCGTCATCACCGGCGTCGAATGCGAATGCATCCAGCGCGGCGGCGCCCATTCGGGCTATGGCGTCGTCACCATCCTCTATGCCGGCTCGATGCTGTACGCGATCTACGATCTCAACAACGTCAAATATTTGGGCAAGCGGGTGCTGACCAACACGCCGCCATGCGGCGCGTTCCGCGGCCACGGCACCGTCGATATCCGCTTCGCCTTCGAAAGCCTGCTCGATGAGATGGCCCACGCGCTCGGCCTCGATCCGTTCGCCGTGCGCCGCGCCAATCTGTTGCGGGCGCCGACCTTCACGCAGAACGATCTGATGGTGAACAGCTACGGCCTGCCGGAATGTCTTGACTGGGTCGAGCGCGAGAGCGGCTGGCACGCCCGCAAAGGCAAGCTCGCAAAAGGTAAGGGCCTCGGCATGGCCTGCTCGCATTACATCAGCGGCGCTTCAAAGCCGGTGAACTGGACCGGCGAGCCCCACGCCACGGTCAAGATCAAGCTCGATTTCGACGGTTCGATCGTGGTGCTGTCCGGCGCCGCCGATATCGGCCAGGGCTCGACCACGATCTTAGCGCAATCGGTTGCCGAAGTGCTTGGGCTCGATCTTTCCCGCGTCCGCGTCGTCACCGGCGACAGCGAAGTGGTGCCGAAGGACAACGGCTCCTATTCGTCGCGCGTCACCTTCATGGTCGGCAATGCCGCCATTGATGCCGCGCAAAATCTCAAAGCCGTGCTGATCGCCGCCGCCGCGCGAAAACTCGAAGCCAAGCCGGGCGAGATCGAATGTTTGGGCGAGCTCTATCGTGCCGGCGCGCAAGACAAAGGCCTCACCTTCAACGAGGTCGTCACCGAGGCGCTCAAAGACACCGGCACCATCACGGTCACCGGCAATTACTCGACGATTCCGGAATCCCACGGCGGCAAGAAATACCGCGGCTCGGCGATCGGCGGCACCATGGGCTACAGCTATTCGGCGCAGGTGGTCGAAGTCAGCGTCGACGAGGAGACCGGCGTCGTCACCGTCGACAAGGTCTGGGTCGCGCACGATTGCGGCAAGGCGCTCAACCGCCTCACCGTCGAGGGCCAGGTGCAGGGCTCGGTGTGGATGGGCATGGGCCAGGCCATGAGTGAAGAGGCGGCCTATCACGAAGGGCTGATGCTCACCGCCAACATGCTCGATTACCGCGTGCCGACCATCCAGGATTCGCCGCCGATCGAAGTCGGCATCGTCGAGAGCATCGATCCGCACGGGCCGTTCGGCGCCAAGGAAGCCGGCGAGGGCTCGCTGGCGGCATTCCTGCCGGCGCTCACCAATGCCATCGCCGACGCCGTCGGCCTGCGCTTCAACGATCTGCCGGTGACTCCGGACCGCGTTTTTGCGGCGCTGGAAAAGCGTGCGCGAACCACGGGCAATGGCACCAAGCAGAACGGCGGTGCGTAGTGGAGGCGCTGCCGCAATTCGACCTGGTCCGGCCGCGGACGCTTCCTGAACTGGTCGCGGCGCGTGCCGCCCATGGCGACAGCCGACTCATCGGCGGCGGTACCGATCTCATGGTCAACATCCGCCGCGGCATCGTCGCTCCGCCGGTGTTGATCGACATCAACGGCGTTGCTGAGCTGCGAAGCATAAAAGCCGACGCGCATGGGCTCGAAATCGGCGCCGCCGTCACGCTGGTCGAGGTCGCCGCGCATCCCGACGTGGCGAAGCACTATCCGGTCGTGGCGCAGGCCGCGGCCCATATCGCCGGCCCGACCCACCGCAATATGGGCACCGTCGGCGGCAATCTGGCGCTCGACACGCGCTGCATTTTCTACAATCAAAGCGAATGGTGGCGCGACGCCAATCACCATTGCCTGAAGACAACCGGCGACATCTGCCATGTCGCGCCGAAAAGCCGCGGCGTCTGCTTCGCCACCTTCAGCGGCGACCTGGCGCCGGCGCTGCTGACGCTCGATGCCGAGATCGACGTCGTGGGACCATCGGGCCGCCGCACCATGCCGCTTAACGATCTCTATATCGGCTACGCGCGACAGGACGAGCCGGTCACCGAAACCCGCGGCGACGGCAAATATTTCCTGGCGCTGCGCGCCGGCGAATTCATCGCCGCGGTGCGGACGAAAAACACGGCCGGCCTGCGTTCCGCCTACGACAAGATCCGCATCCGCCGCTCGATCGAATATCCGGTCACCGGCGTGGCCGTGGCGCTGCGGCGCGACGGCGACACGCTTGCGGATTTGCGCGTCGCCTTCACCGGCACCAATCCGCGGCCGGTGCGGCTTGCCGGCACCGTGGCGTTGTGCGGCGGCATGCTCGACGATGGCGTGCTCGCCGGGCTTGACGCGCTGGTGCGCGACCAGATCATGGCGATGAAAACGACATTCACGCCCGGCCATTACCGCCGCCGCGTCGCCGGCGTCTTGGCGCGCCGGCTGGTAATGCGGCTGTTCGCGGGCTGAATTTGGCAAAGAAGATTTTTTCGCCGAACCAGGTTCTCGCCGCGGCATTCCTCGGCGGGCCGATAGCTATGGTCTATGTGCTGTGGAAGAATTTCCAAACGCTGGAAAATCCCCACGGCATGCATCAGATCCTGTTTTGGGGCTCGATCTTCATCATTGCGCTCATGTTGTTTTCGCCACTGATGCCGAACAACTGGCTGGGCTTCGTGATCCCCTTCGCCTATCCGCTCGCTGCCTGGTCGCTGGCGGAGAGCTTTCAAATGTCGAAGCAGGCCATTGCGGATTCGCAGGCTTACGAATTTGAATCGGCGTGGAATGTCATCGCCGTCAGCATGGTCTTCCTGGTGGCCATGATCGTCGTCGCCTTCACGTGGTTCTTTGTATTGGTCGCCGCCGGGCTGATCTGATATGATTTTCGCCCTTGATACGTTAGGTTATGCGAAGCGTCTGCGTGATCACGGAGTACCGAGCGATCAGGCGGAAGCTCATGCTGAGGCCGCGAGGGATTTCATCATGACCGAACTGGTCACCAAGTTGGACCTCGAAGCCGCGCTCGATCGGGTCACGCTACGCATGACCGTGCGCTTTGGTATCATGCTGGTTGCCGGTCTCGGAGCGCTCGGGGCTCTCTTGAAGCTTGCGTAACAGCCCTACGATTCCAATTCCCGCAATTTGAACCGCTGAATCTTTCCCGTCGCGGTGCGCGGCAGGTCGGGCCGCACGTCGATCCAGCGCGGATATTTCCACGGGCCGGCGCATTGCTTGACGTGCACGCGCAGCGTCTCGATCAGGCGTTCGTCGGCCGCATAGCCGTTGCGCAGCACGATAAAAGCCTTTGGCTTGATCAGGCCGTCGGCATCCGCCTTGCCGATGACGGCGGCTTCGAGCACGGCTTCGTGGGACGCCAGCGCCGCCTCCACCTCGAACGGCGACACCCACATGCCGCTCACCTTGAACATGTCGTCGGTGCGGCCGCAGTAATGGTAATAGCCGCTCGCCTCGCGCACATATTTGTCGCCGGTGAAAGTCCATTCGCCCGCAAAGGTGCGCCGGCTCTTGGCGCGCTGGTTCCAGTAGCCGTCGCCGGCGGTCGGCCCGCGCACCACGAGCTCGCCGATCTCGCCGTCGGCAACTTCGCGGCCCTCCTCATCGACGATCTTGAGGTCATAGCCCGGCACCGGCTTTCCGGTCGTGCCGTAACGCACGTCGCCCGGCTGGTTCGACAGAAAGGTCTGGAACATTTCGGTCGAGCCGATGCCGTCGAGCACGTCGACGCCGGCCGCGTCGCGCCAGCGCTTGCCGAGATGGCCGGGCAGCGCTTCGCCGGCGGAAACGCACAGCCGCAAGCGGTCGGAGCCGGCGCCTTGCGTCATGTCCTTGTGCGCCAGCAGCGAGGCATAGAGCGTCGGCAC
>Ga0210405_10006904_pt1 | contig 10051 bp, 6 predicted proteins | sample IncBWH11MmetaG_FD_155492 | JGI IMG/M metagenome (GOLD analysis project Ga0210405, IMG submission 155492) | Forest soil microbial communities from Barre Woods Harvard Forest LTER site, Petersham, Massachusetts, United States - Inc-BW-H-11-M | ecosystem: Environmental > Terrestrial > Soil >... | reverse complement strand
GGAAATGGCGACGGCACGTTGCAGCCGGCAACATTCTTGAATGCAGCACAGGGATACACGAATGGCGGCCTGATCGCCGCCGACTTCAACAACGATCGGAATCTTGATCTTGCCGTGACTTCGCCCTTCAATATGGGCGGAGGTTTCCAGACCGCGGCAGCTTTCCTCGGGAACGGAAACGGGACGTTTCAAGCCGAGACAGACTATGGGGTCAACCCGCCGCTCTGTGTTACGTCCGCGGACTTCAACTCCGATGGCATTCCCGATTTGCTGGTTGCAGGAGCGCAAGCTGGGAGCATTCTTCTGGGTGACGGCACCGGGAAATTCCAGGCTAGTCTCGCGGTTATGGTCCCGGGGAGTGCCGTAGTGGCAGGTGACTTCAACGGCGACGGTCAGGCGGACGCACTCTTCTTCGACGGCGCGAATCTCAGGCTCGCCGCGGGCAACGGAGACGGCACATTTCAAACTACGACCCTCTCTTACACGTTTAGCGGTTCACCGGCAGCCTCGGCCATGGCGACTGGGGATTTCAACGGAGATGGCACACTCGATGTTGCTGTTGTGAACAACGGCCTCAGCGGATCAGTCAGTGTATTGCTCGGCAATGGCGATGGGACCTTCCAGGCGCCGGTGAACTATGCGGCCGGGGACGCTCCACAGTCGATTGCCGCTACAGATATCAATGGTGACGGCCATCAAGATCTGGTCCTGGCGTTGCGCTCAGGAGCGGTGGTGGTGCTGGTTGGCAACGGCGACGGCACTTTCCAGCCGATGCTCAGTTTCGGATCGACGGACCTTCCAGGTACGAGCGGCGGCGGAATGGTCTCGGTAGGCGTCGCTGACCTGAACGGCGACGGGCGGCCGGATGTGATCGTCGCTGACGGTCTTGGGAATCCGTCGAAGCTGCAGTTTGGAACCGTCACAGTTTTATTGAACCAGACGGGAATTTCGTCCCGGGCGACGAGCATCACTCTTAGCAGTTCGCTGAATCCGGCTGCCAGCGGACAATCTGTCACACTGACCGCCATTGTCGCCCCGGCAGGCGGTTCCGGTAGCCCGACCGGTTCGGTCAACTTCCTGGACGGATCCAATGTTGTCGGCGTTGTTCCCTTGAGTGGCGGCGGAGCCTTGTTCACAACCTCCGCGCTCAGCGTCGGCAATCATAACTTGACTGCTTCGTACTCCGGCGACAACTCCTTTGCAGGTAGCTCCAGCGTTCCGTTGGCGGAAGTGGTCAATGCCGCTCCCTTCACGGTATCGGCTTCCGGCACAGGAACTGCGACCGTCAGCGCCGGGCAGCCCGCTCAATATCAGCTCACTCTTGCTCCCGGAACTGCGCAAAGCCAAAGCGTGAATCTGAGCTGTAGCGGCGCTCCGACCGGCGCCACTTGCACGGTGTCTCCGGCTTCGTTGACTTTGAGTGGGTCCAGTTCAAGCCCAGTCACCGTGACCGTTCAGACCTCCGCAAGAATGGCGTCGCTTGCGGCCAGCACAAGACCAATTCAGGCCCCTCGAAAATGGAATACATTCTGGCTGGGGTTGTTTCTTGCAGGTGTGATAATTTCGGGCCGACCTCAACGCCGGGTGACTCGACTTAGTATTCCCTTGGCGCTGTTGCTCCTGCTCAGCGCATGTGGCGGCGGATCGAGTAGTTCGGGTGGATCGAACCCTACTCCCAGCGGCAACTACACGCTTACGATCACGGCGCAGTCCACAATCGGCACACAGCAGATCCAACTTAAGCTGATAGTGCAATAGCGTCGCTGCCGGCCTGCGTCAACGGCGCGTCCGGAATTTCCGGATGCAGCGCGCGCATCAGCACTTGCTGGTGGCGTTCGATGAATCCGTTTCGCAGCCGAAGCAGATCCGCGAGGAATCCTTTCCGCTGGCGATCAAGCCTGGCGCTGGTCCAGTCATGCGGTTGGCCGGTGGCATGAAATTCCACCAGATCTTCTAGCACGCTGAAGAGCACGTGATTGCTGGCCCGGGTGATGCGGCGTAGATCTTCCTTATATTGCGGCAAGTCCGGCAAAGATGGGAACAGGTGCTCGATGATGGCCGTCTCGTTCCACGTCCAATTGAGTTGCGGAGAGAGCGCGCGGTAGCCGTGAATCCATCCCCAAACATCGACGATTTCGCGGACGGTGCGATAGAGCACGGTGACCTTGGGGTCAAGGAAGTCGTAGTCAGGAGCGATGACATCTCCTCGCAAGCGTCCTGCCTGCTCCAGTTCGTCTTTGATCGCTGTGCCGTCGTAGGGAAGCATGCGGCAGAAGACGGCGGCCGCGCTGCCGTCGCCGACAATGGTGCGCAGGAAGTGCAGATTCTCGCGAATCGACGCCAGCGTGCTCGAAGGATCGAACATCATGAATCCGAATTCGAACATCAGGCCGATCTGCTTCAGCATCTCGACGGCGCGGAGGTTTTGCTCCACGGTGATCTGTTTGTGTAGGACCTTCAACCCTTCTTCATTGCCGGATTCGAGTCCCATATAAACGAGGTACAGTCCCGCGTCGCGCATGGCCGAGAAAATCTGGGGCTCGACGGCGTCGGCGCGGCAGTTCATTTTCCAGATCACGCGCTTTGGCAGTCCGCTGCGGTGGAGTTCGTTGACAAACTCGCCGGCCCAGCGCCTCCAGACAGGCCCGAACAAGGGAAAATCGTCATCCTGAAACAGGAAGATGGTGATGCCACGCTGTTCGTGCAGCATGCGCATTTCTTCGACGACTTTGGCGGGCTTGCGGGTGCGAACGATCTTGCCGGGCGCGGTGCGATAAAAAGTCTGAATCGAACAGAACGAGCAGGTGCGCGCGCAACCACGGCTCGCCAGCAAGGGCATCGCTTTGCGTCCTAACGCGGCCTCCGGTTCGAAAGTGCGTTCCGGATACGGCAGGCGATCGAGGTCGTCGACCAATGCGCGCATGGGAGTGGTGACGAGTTCCTGATCGCGACGAAAAGCGATGCCCTGAAGAGTGCGCCAGTCACGGCCGGTGCCGATCACATCAGCCAACTCAAGCAGGGTCAACTCTCCTTCAAAGCGCACCACGCTATCGAGTTGCGGAATAAGTTCCAGCGTTTTTTGCCAACTGAGGCTGGGGAAGTGTCCGCCCATGGTGAAGTGGCAAGCAACTCCTGCGCTCCGCAGCTTGTCGATCAGCATGGAGAATCGCGGAATATAGAACTGGAAGATTAAAGAGAATCCGATGATGATTGGATTGGCATTGAGCGCGGTCTTGACGATGACATCCGCATCGGCTTCGAAGTCGCAGATCTCGACATCGTATCCGTGCTGGCGCAGCGTGGAAGCTAGATACCCCAGACCAAGATTGCCCTGGTGCTGGAAGCCCACCAGCATGACGGGACGGCTGGTGTCACGCGATTGAGCCAAGGGAGAACTATTTAGAACGGTCAGAGGAGCGTGCGTCGACATAAAGACTCCTTAACGAGCGTGGACGAAGAAGAGGCGGCCCGCTCAGGAGCCGCCATGAGTTCAACGGATGTTTCCTTGCTGTTCTTTTGCGCCCGCAACAATTGAGGCAATCTTGGCGTAAGCCTCTCCCTGAATTCTCAGGGTCTGGGCTCTGGCTTCGAGGCTGACGGCTGCGATCTGCTTCTGGACTTCCCAAGGAACGTGCGGTCCATAAGGGCCGTCCGGACCCGGGTCCCACCAAATGTGACCGACATACTGGAGTTCGCTAGGTATCGCCATAAGGGTGCTCCCTTTGTGAAGAATGAGAGTCGGGGTCGGAATTGATGCAAGTCCCGACAACCGGCCACGAACGTGACTTATGCACCCACGCTGCCACGTACGAAGAGATACCGAGGAAGTTGGAGGCTCAATCAAATGAGTTGGTTGCAAGAGAGCCTTGGTTTTCGCAGGGACGAAATCGAAAGCCTCACTAACCCGGCGGCTAGCGTCCTATCTCTTAAGATAGGCGGGCGATCGAGCCTCCGGTCCATAGAGATCAATGATTCGATCCGAGTCTCAGAGAGTCTACGATCCTTCCGGAATTCCTTGAGAGTCCCGAGTCCAACAATTTCCCAACATCATTAGTCATTTCGATTCAATAAGAAGCGTCGCCGGCCTATTCGACGCCCACCCATTTGGTTGCGAATTCCAACAAATTCTTGGCGCTTTCCAAAGGACTCGGAGAGCCATTCCCGCGTAAGTTCGCGACTGTGAGCAGGGAGCCGGTGATTTCCGGAACCGCTCATCCCAAACCATCCGAATTTCAGAAGGAGAATGATCCGATGTTCAGCAGCAAACTACAAACCCTCTTCAGCGTCGCGTTATTGGCTGTGTGCTGTGGCGCGGTCTCCGCGCAGGCCCAGTCGACTTTTTCGTTCAAAAACATCAGCTATATGGGAGACCTGACGTTCACTCAATTACTTGGCATCAATAACGCCGGAACCATCGCTGGATATCACGGCGCCACCATCAACAAGGGATTCGTTCTGACCTTGCCCTTGACCTTCACCAATGAGAATTTCCCCAACTCGGCGCAGACCCAGGTGATCGGCATCAACAACAAGGGAAACACCGACGGTTTCTATGTTGACAACGCCGGCGTCACTCACGGATTCCTCGACACCAAGGGCGTGTTCACGACCGTCGACTTCGCCGGGACCACGTTCAACCAGCTGTTGGGATTAAACGACGCCGGCGTGGCTAGCGGTTATTATGCCGATGCGCAAGGAAACGACCATGCTTACACCTATCTGGGCGGGAAGTTCACTTTGATTTCGACCCCGGGTGTCAGCGCGCAGGCCACCGGCATCAACAACGAGAACCAGATTTCCGGTTTCTATGTCGATACGGCGGGCATCAACCACGGCTTCCTGATTACCAACGGAACCCTGGCGACGCTCGATTACCCGGGCGCTACTTTTACGCAGGCTCTGGGCGTGAACAACCTCAACGAAGTCGTCGGTACCTACATGGACGCGAGTGGCAACACTCACGGTTTCCTTTATGACGTGACCGCGAATGTCTATGAGTCGGTGAACGATCCTAGCAACGTCGATAACACCGTGATCAACGGCATCAACGATGAAGGACAGATTGTTGGGTTCTTTACCGAGGCGACGTCTGGCAATACGCACGGACTGGTAGGCACGCTGGTTCGCTGCACGCCGTAGTTGCTTGCTTGGACCCCGTCGCGAGAAGGCCGCCTCATGGGGCGGCCTTCGTTATTGCGCCGGAGCGGGTGCGCAGCCCGCTGCCACGAACCCGGCGCCGCTGTAATCGGCATTTCCTACCAGGATTCCGTTGCTGTTGATTCCGTTGACGGCCGTTTGCGTCGGAGCCGAGGGGTCGCTGATCTCGCGAAAGGCGCCGTTGATCCAGACAAACCCATCCCACGTGGAGAAGGAGCTGTCGTAAAAAGTTCCGACCACGACGCCTTGATCATTCACCGCTCCTAGATCAGTATTGGCGGCTCCCGGATAGTTGATGACCGTGAACGTGCCATCCTGATCGAGGAATCCATGCTCTATGTTGGCGCTGTCGGTATAGGCTCCCACGATCTCGCCGTTATTGTTGATTCCCGTAACCAATGTGCTCTGAGCGCCCGAAAAATCGATAGCAGTGTAAGTCCCCGACATATAGCTGAAGCCGTGAAAAACTCCTTGCGCATCCTGGTAGCTTCCGACAATTTCGTTGTGGACGTTAATGCCATACGCGTAGGTGGCGAGAGCTCCCGGGTACTTTAGCGGAATAAATTTTCCATTGACCCAGGCGAAAGCCTGCTGGGCGCTCATCAACGTCTTGGCATAACTGCCGACTACGATTCCGTTGTCATTGATGCCGTAAGCGTTGGTATAAGCCGCGTTCGGAAACTGAATCTTCGTCAGCGCTCCATGCAACTGCACAAATCCCAGCTGCGGGCTGGATGGCGGGGTGTAGCTCCCCGCGACTGCGCCTTGATTGTTGATGGCATAAACGGAAGTGTAGTCGGTTTGAATCTGGAGGCTGCGGAAAGTGCAGGTGCTGGGCGCTTGGCCTTGCGCAATTCCCAAGGCGACAGCTATCAGCAATAACAAAAGGAGGGAAACCGCAGATTTCATGGGCTGCTCCATGGCCGGACCGTGATTTGCCGGCCTACGGACAAATTCGGGCAGCCTTGAGATGCGATTCCTGAAGAAAGTTTTGTTTTTAGGATCCGCTGCGGCCTATTGCACTGCCGTGACTTTCAGAGTCGTGACCTGGCGCACCCAGCGTGCCATGCGCTTTTCGTCTGGAATGACAATACGGAAAGGACCTTCTTTGTCGTCAAGAGGCTTGTTATTGTGGAGGAAAACAAGGACGATCTGCTTGTCCGTGAATGCAGGATCCAACTCTGGCAGGGCGAAGACCACTTTATATCCGTCGGAGGCTTCCACCAAAAGGCACGTCGCCAGACGCTTGCCCTTCAGCGAGTCACCGAACGTGACTCCAGCTTTCTCGAGCACACTCTTGACTGTGACGCCTTCGTATAGCTCGGGGACGTCGCTTTTGCCGGCGGCGGTGAACTTGAGGTGAGGAAGCGCCTCGATTTCCGAACGGTTCAACACAACAGACTTTCCGTCCTCCAGCTGGATCGTAAGTTGCTGGCACGGAGCGTTTACGACGAGGAAGAGGAGAACGCCCGCGGCAGCGAGCAACCTTGGCATTTTCATTTCACACTCGCAGAATCATGACTTCGGTGGCTTTGATCAGCGCGGCGGCGGTTTGTCCAGGCTTCAGTTTCATTTCGCGGGCGGAGCCGGCGGTGATGATCGACGTGATCTGCTGATCGCCGATCGAGATCTTTACCTCCGCCATCAGACCGCTAATGCGGACCGAGTCGATGCGTCCAACTAGTTGATTTCTTCCACTCACTCGGCGAATCACGAAATTGCGCTCGGGAATCGTCTTGCCGCGCGTGCGATAAAGCAGGCGATCGATTTCACTCTGCGGGATGCGGTGATGTCCTCCCGCGGTGCGCACGCTCTTAATCTTACCGTGATAAATCCACTGCTTGATGGTGGGAAAGCTGACGCGGAGTTCCAAAGCTGCTTCCTGCAACTTCAGCAAGGGCTGCTCCTGCGTCTTCGACTTTGCGGATTTGCGTTTCTGCGCCATGCAAGACGGGAATGCTATCGCTAACCTCTGCCATCGTCAATCGAAGCCGCCATATCGATAGTCGGCCAAAACCGTATACTATTAGACAATATAATCGTCGCGAATATACACTTCTTGTTTCCTCTAAGGGTGTACACACTCTTCCGGGGAGAGGAGAGGCAATGCGCAAGACCGTACGATTTCCGCAGACTAGGCGATCGAGGAGCGTATCTCGAAGTACTCATGTTCTCGTAGTCCTCATGCTGCTGTCTGCGGGTTTCGCGCAGACCTCGGCCACTCTATCCGGAGTGGTGACCGACCCGTCGGGCGCAGCGGTATCGGCTGCGGAAGTGACCGCGAAGAATGTGGACACAGGCGTCGCGCGCACCACCCCCACAGATCCGGCCGGACGCTACCAGTTCTTCGCCGTTCCCCTCGGAGCATACGAGGTCCGCGTCAAGAAAGATGGATTCGCCGAGGCGGTGCGTACCGGAATTCATCTGGTTCTGGCGCAAGACGCGACCGCCGATGTCCGCTTAAAGATTGGCCAGATCAGTGAAGAAGTGAAAGTCCGCGAAGATGTTCCGATCGTCAACCTTACCACCAGCGACACTTCTGGATTGGTGGGCGAGCGACAGGTGAAGGATCTGCCGCTGAACGGACGGAGCTATGATTTGCTACTGCCCTTGAATCCTGGCATCGTCAATTTCACATCGCAGAAGACCGGAGGCCTGGGAGTTTCGAACTCCACCACGGGGAATAATTTCGCGGTTTCAGGGAATCGCCCGCAACAAAATCTTTTCCTGTTGAACGGCGTCGAGTACACCGGCGCGGCTGAGAACAATATGCAGCCCGGCGGCGCCAGCCAGGAATTGCTCGGCGTTGAAGCAGTGCAGGAATTCAATGTGCTGCGCGATTCCTACAGTGCGGAGTATGGAAAGCATCCCGGTGGACAGGTTCTGATCGCGACCCAACCGGGTACCAATCAGCTTCACGGCAGCGTTTACGAATTTCTGCGGAACAATGCTCTGGACGCGTCCAACTTTTTCGATAAGGGTTCAGCGCCTCCGTTTCAGCGCAACCAGTTCGGCGCAGCGCTTGGCGGTCCGCTTAAGGCAGAAAAGACTTTTCTGTTCGGTAACTACGAGGGACTGCGCCAGCGACTTCATCAAACGTCGGCGGCATTCGTGCCCGATGCCGCCTCACGGGCAGCGGCTGTGCCAAGTGTACAGCCGCTGCTGAATCTGTGGCAGATTCCACCTGCAGGCGCGCCGGATTTCAGTCCAGGGGCCGGCTTGCCGGGTATCGCGCAGGTGTTTAGCAGCCCCCTGCAAACCATTCGAGAAGACTTCGGCACTGGGCGTCTGGATCATGTTTTTTCTTCGCGCGATTCGCTGGCGGGTGTTTACACCATCGATGATGGAGACGACACGACCGCCACCACTGCCAATCCCTACAGCACCGATGTGCTCACGCTTCGCGAACAAGTGGTCAGCGTGGAAGAGACGCATTCGTTTTCGTCGTCAACGTTGAACGTGGCGCGCATTGGTTTCTCGCGCGCCGGATACTTCTTTAACGGAGAACCCACGCCGGGCACTCCAGCCGCGACGGTTCCCGGCTTTCTTCTGGGGCATCAGGTCGGCGCGGTCGTTGTGGGCGGCAGCGCGGCGTCGAACCCGCAGGCGCAGATCGGACTCGCAGGCAGCAACAACGGCAGCAATCTGCGCGTGGCGCGCAACCTCTACACGGCGGAAGATCGCGCGACGTTCGTGCGTGGACGCCATCAGATCAGCGTCGGCCTGTGGTTCCAGCCTTTCCAGTCGAATGAGACGCTGGCCCTCAGCCAGTACGGGCAGGCGACCTTCACAAGTTTGACTACATTTCTGGCGGGAACAACTTCGAGCTTCCTGTATGACCCAGCTCCAACTCCCTTGAACTGGCGCTCATATTTTGCCGCAGCCTATGCGGAGGATGTGATTCGTGTGAAACCGAATCTGACCATTTCGCTGGGATTCCGCGACGAATATTCTTCGGGCTGGAATGAGGCTCATGGCCGCGCCGCGAATTACAGATACAACGGCGCTGGAGTGATTTCTTCCTTGCCCCGCGTTGCGAATTCTACTTTCACCACGAACCACGCGAGATTCCTTCCGCAGCCCAGAGTCGGCGTCGCGTGGAGCCCCTCTAGCGACAACAAGACCGTGTTCCGGGCCGGGTTCGGAATGTACAACGATTTGCAGGACGCTCTCGGCTACCGCACCGACCAGAATGCGCCCTTCAATCCGACGTACAGTATTCCCTCATTTGCGGTTTCGTCGTTTCCCATCGATCCTCTTGCGCCCGTGCCGGCCACCGCGAAGCTGGTCCCGGGCGGAGTGCAGCCCAACCTGAACACGCCCACGCTAATCTCATGGTCGTTCCGTCTGGAGCGCGAGCTCTCACCCAACACCTCGTTGACGGTCGGCTATGTCGGATCGCATGGTTATCATGAACTGATTGGCATCGACGGGAACGAACCGTTCCCGACGATCTGCCCGGCATCGCCTTGTCCCGCGACCTATCCCAGCAACTTTCCTGCCCCGCTCGCGGGAGCCCCGGTACCGAAAGGCAGTTTCTTTATTCCGTCTGGAGCCCCCAAGGCCAACCCGTCCCTGGCGAACACCTGGACTTGGTTTTCAAAAGGCAATAGCAACTACAACGCGTTGCAGCTGGATGTGAACCGCCGCTTCAGCCGTGGCCTCTCGTTGCGTGGCGTCTACACCTGGTCGAAGGCGCTCGATAACGGAGACTCGCTGAACGCCACGACCTCTCAGGGATCGCCTGCACTAGCATCAAATCCCTTTAATCTGAACGCGGACTATGGCCTCGCAACCTACGACGTCCGGCAGATTGCTGTCATCAATGCTGTCTATAAGCTGCCCTTCGGGCGGGGTCAGGCAATCGGCGGAGGCGTGCAGGGCTGGAGCGATA
>Ga0210405_10006903_pt1 | contig 10052 bp, 9 predicted proteins | sample IncBWH11MmetaG_FD_155492 | JGI IMG/M metagenome (GOLD analysis project Ga0210405, IMG submission 155492) | Forest soil microbial communities from Barre Woods Harvard Forest LTER site, Petersham, Massachusetts, United States - Inc-BW-H-11-M | ecosystem: Environmental > Terrestrial > Soil >... | reverse complement strand
TGCCGACGAACAATTTTCCCTGGACCTTGATCGTGTTGGTCGCGCAATAGCGGTCGGTCGGATCCTCCACATCGTAGCACAGGAAATCTACCGCCTGCTGGCCTTCGAGGTCGATCAGCCGCAGTATGTCGCCCTGGGCGACGCGGTGGCCCCAGGGCCGCCCGGGCGGCACCACCGCATCCAGAACGATCTCGCCGGGAGCGAGGCTCGGTTCGGTCATGGTACATCCTAGCTGGCTGCGATGGCGGCGGCGCCCGCGGCGGTGTAGCGCTGGAGGAACTGGCGAGGGCGATCCGTTGACGGCGCGGAGAAGAACTGGGCTGGCGTCCCGGTCTCGACGACCTGGCCGCGGTCGATGAAGACCATCCGTGTTGCCGCGTCGCGGGCAAAGCCCATTTCATAGGTAACGATGACCATCGTCATGCCGTCGCGCGCCAGTTGGCGCATGACCAGGATGACCTCGCCGACCAGTTCGGGATCAAGCGCACTGGTCGGCTCGTCAAACCACCGGCAAGTACGAAATCGCCATCACCGCCGCGATCATCACGAAGGAACGTGCTCCAGCGAGGCGATATGATGGCGGCAGCACGCGGCGTTAAATCGCCGCCCGTTGCGGGTCCGGGTGGACAAAGACCGGCGGCACCGCGGCGTTGGGAAGGATGTCGAGATGGCAGGCGATGGCGTGGGACGCGGTCAGCGGCCTGAGCGGCGGTGACGTCGTATCGCAGACCGCTCCCAATGTGTACGGGCAGCGTGCCGCAAAGACACAGCCACCAGGTGTCGCGGCAGCTATCATGCCAGCAGCCGGTTCTGGCGCGGGCTCGTCATCCGCGGCCGAAGCGAGCAACATCTGGGTATAGGGGTGGTGGGGCGGCGCCAACACCTCGGCGGCAGTGCCGATCTCGCAGATCCGGCCGCGATACATCACCGCGATCCGGTCCGAGAGCTGCGCCACGACGGCGAGGTCGTGCGAGATGAACAGGTAGGACAGGCCGAACGCGTCGCGCAAATCGGCCAGCAGATTGACGATCGTCGCCTGCACCGACACGTCGAGCGCGGAGACCGGTTCGTCGCAGACAATGAAGCGCGGCTCGGTGGCGAGCGCCCGGGCTATTGCCACCCGCTGGCGCTCGCCCCCGCTCAGCTGATGGGGAAAGCGCTTCCGGTAGGCAGCCGGCAGCCGCACCATGTCGAGCAGCGCCTCGACGCGCTTGGTCCGGTCGCCCGGCTTTGCCAGCCTGAAGAGAGCCAGTGGCCGGTCGAGCGCCTCGCCTACCGAAAGCCGGGGATTGAGCGACGAGCCGACGTTCTGGAAGACGATCTGCGCCTGTTTGCGGAACGGGCTCAGCGCTTGGGCCGGCAAGCGGGCGAGATCGGCCCCGTCGAACTCGACGCTGCCGCCGCTCTGCCGCAACAGCTGCAGCAGCAGGCGGCCGAGGGTCGATTTCCCGCAGCCGCTCTCGCCGACAAGGCCCAGGACCTCACCGGGCGAGATGGAAAACGAGACGTCGTTCACGGCCGGAACGCGCTTCGGTGACCGGTACAGAAGCGGTCGGCCGCCGGCAACCGACAGCCGCCAAGCGGTCAGACCGCCACTCCTATCGAAGGTCTTGCTGACTTGCGTCACGTTGACCAGCGCGTCGCCGCGATGGAACACCGGTGCGGCGGCGGCCGCGACTTGCTGGCGTGGCCAGGGGCCCAGCGCATCCGCTTTCCAGCACCGCACCCGATGACCGTCAGGAGTGATTGTCAGTAGCTGCGGGCCGGTACTGCACCGCGGCTCGTGGAACGGGCAACGAGGCGCGAACACGCAGCCGGCGTCCGGCTCCGCGGTCGTCGGCATCTGGCCGGCTATGGCGGCGAGGCGGCTGCCCCGCGACGCGGCCGCTAGCGGCGGCCGTGAGGCCAACAACCCCTTGCTGTAGGGGTGGGCGGGCCGCTCCAGCACGCGATGGACCTCGCCGAGCTCGACGAGTTGGCTCGCATACATCACCGCGACGTCGTCGCAGAGCCGCCGAACGACGCTGAGATTGTGGCTGATGAACAGAAGGCTGACGCCCTTTTCGCGTCTGAGACGCGACAGCAAGCGCAGAATCTGCGCCTCGACCGTAACGTCGAGCGCGGTCGTCGGCTCGTCGAGGATAAGGAGCGGTGGTTCACAGGCGAGCGCGGCGGCGATCAGCGCACGCTGCTTCATCCCGCCCGACAGCTGGTGCGGGAAAGCGCGGGCGACTTCGGCGGCACGATCGATGCCCATCTCTCGCAGCGCGAGTTCGGCGCGCGCAAGCGCCTCGGGCAACGGCAGCCCGAGGTGCTGCACCATCGGCTCGGCGATCTGCCGGCCGACGCGCAGCGCCGGATTGAGCGCCGTGAACGGGTCCTGAAACACCGCGCCGATCCGCCACCCCAGCATCTGCCGCCGCTGCGCCGGCGCAAGACCGGCGATATCCTGTCCTTCGAACAGCATCGAGCCGGTGACCTCCGCGGTGGGGCCGAGGAAGTCCAGGATCGCGCCGGCAACGCTGCTCTTGCCGGATCCGGACTCGCCGACGATGGCGAGCGACCCGCCGCGCCTCAGCGCAAAGCTGATGTCGCGCGCAGCGGTGACCTGGCGATCATCCTCGCGATAGCGGATCGTCAGATTGCGGATTTCGAGCAGCGGTTCGGCGGACGGCGACGCCAGGGCGCTCATCGCGCTCATCGGCCGACCTTCGGGTCCAGCACCTCGCGCAACCCGTCGCCGACCAGGCTGATGGCGATGACCGTGATGCTCATCGCGATGCCGGGCGCCAGCGAAATCCATGGCGCGGTGTCGACGAAGGCGCGACCGTTGCTGATCATCAAGCCCCAGTCCGCGGCGGGGGGCTGCACCCCGAAGCCGAGAAAGCTCAACACTGCGCCGAGCAGCACGGCGAACACGACGCGCAGACTGGCTTCCACCATCAGAACCGGCCAGACATTAGGCAGCAACTCCCGCAGCAGCATGTAGTGCAGCCGCTCGCCGCGGGCCCGCGCCGCTTCCATGAATTCGCCGCTCATCAGGTCGAGCGTGACGCTGCGCGTCACCCGGGCGATCGGCGCTACCGCCAAGACTCCGATCGCGATCGCCGTTTTCAACAGACTCGGCGGGGTCACGGCCAAGATCAACAGCACCAACATGATCGGTGGAAACGCCAGCATCACGTCGAGCACCCGCATGATCGCCTCATCGGTCACGCCGCGGCGGTAGCCGGCAATCAGCCCCAGCGGGACCCCCACCGCCATGCTGATCAGGGTAGCGGTCGCGCCCAGCGCCAGCGACAGTTGCGAGCCGATCAGCAGGCGGCTGAAGACATCACGGCCATATTCGTCGGTGCCCGCGAGGTAATGCAGATTGGGCGGCTGGAAGCGATCGCGGACATGCATTTCGTCGTAGGGATAGGGTGCGATCCATTGCGCCAGAGCCGCGGTGACAATCAGCGTGGCGACGATCGTGCCGCCAACGACAAGGGAGGTGGGAAGCCGGCGGCGACGGCGGATAAACTGCGCAGCCGTCAGTTCAGCCAACCGAACCGCCATAGCGAATGCGTGGGTTCACCACGCCGTAGAGCAGGTCGGCCGCCAAATTGGCCAGGCAGTAGACCCCGGTCAGCACCAGGATCGCTGCCTGCATCATCGGCAGATCCTGCCGTTCGAGCGACCCCACCAGCATCCGGCCGAGCCCGGGATAGGCAAACACCGTCTCGACCGCGACGATGCCGCCGATCAGGAAGCCGAAATCCTGCGCCAGCACGGTAATCGAGGGGATCAGCGCATTGCGCAGCGCGTGCCGCAGGATCACCAGCCGTTCCGGCAACCCGCGCGCTCGGGCCACCTTCACATACATGCTGTCGAGCGCTTCCATCATGCTGGAGCGCGTCAGCCGGGTGACGTGAGCCAGCAATGTCAGCGTCAGCGTCGCGACCGGCAGCACCAGGTGAGCAATAAAGCCGCCTAACCCGTCCGAGAGGTTGGCGTAGCCGGAGGAAGGCAGCAGGTGAAAGGTGCTGCCGAATAACAGGATGAAAACAAGGCCCCAATAGAACTCCGGCAGCGAGACGCCGAAATAGGTGAAGATCGATGCGGCGTGGTCCGGCCATCGGCCGCGCCACACCGCCGCGATGACGCCGAGCGCCAAACCCAGCGTCGAGACGACGGCCATCGAGCCGACCGCCAGAATAGCGGAGCGGCCGAACGCATCCCACAATATCGGCGCCACCGGCCGCTCCATCTCGAACGACTGCCCCATGTCGCCTTGCAGCATATGGCTCGCCCAGCGCCAGTACTGCACCGGCAACGGCAAGTCGAAACCGAGCTTGTGCTCGAGCGCCGCCTGCGTCTCAGGCGTCGAGTATTGGCCGAGGATCAGCGCCGCGGCATTGGACGGCAGGGCGTGCGTGGCGAGAAACACCAGCACCGACATCGCCACCATGATGACCATGACGGCGCCCAGCCGCTGCGCGACGTAGGCCGCCATTTCTGCTGGTCCTCAGGCGGTCAGTGCCGCCTTGCTGAAATCCAGGATCATCAGCGGCGAGACCACGACATCGCGCACTTTATTGCTGAAACCGCAGGCGAAGTTCTGCACATAGATGATGCTGCCTGGGCTGTCGTCCAGCAGCATCTCCTGGAAGCGGCCGTAGAGCTTTGCCTGCTCGGTCGCAGAATTCGTGGCCCGGGCGGCGTCGAGGACCTTGTCCACCTCCGGGTTCTTGTAGTGCCACAGCGTGTTGTTCCACGACCCGCTGCTGTGATACCAGGAATAGGTCATCAGATCGGGCGTTGCCCGGCCATAAAAGCCGTCGGCCGAAAACCGCACCTTGCCTTCCATCTCGGCGAAGAACTTGTCAGGCGGCGCGATGCGCAGCTGGACGTTGATGCCGGCCTGCTTGGCGGCGTCGCGGAACGCGGTTGCGAGCCGCTCGCGCGGGGGATTGCTGCCCGGCACGTACATTTCGAGATCCCAGCCGCTGGGGATCCCCGCTTCGGCCAGCAATTTCTTCGCACCGGCGATGTCGGCGCCGCCGATCGGAATGTCCTTGCGGAAATACGGGTGAAACGGCGGGATCGGCGTCAATGTCGGGGTGGCGTGGCCGAACATCGCGATCTCGGCGATGGCGGGCTTGTCGATCAGCTTGTTGAAGGCTCGCCGCACGCGCGAGTCGTCGAACGGCTTCATCTCGCAGTTCCAGATGATTCCCTGCCACCGTCCGGCCTGAACCTCCTCGACATGCGCCACGCTGCTTTTGGCGAGCTTCTCGATGTGCTCCGGCGGCAGGTCGAAGACTGCGTCGACCGCGCCGCTTTCGAGCGCCGCGACGGACGTGGTGAACTCCGGAATGATGCGGATGATCACGCGATCGAGCCTCGGCACACCCGGCAGGAAATAGTCGGGGTTGCGCTCCATCACCAACTGGTCGCCCGGGCGGTACTCGACAAATTTGAACGGCCCGGTGCCGATCGGGTGGGTGGTCAGCGTGTCGAGCGTGCTTTCATTGACGATCGCCGCCTGGTAGGCCGCCGCCGCCGCCGGCAGGTCGGCATAGGCGACGGACAGATTGAACCTGACGGTCAGCGGATCGACCGCCTCGATGCTGTCGACGATGCTGAAATTGACCCGCAAGACGGAGCCGACGTCCTTGTCGAGGATCCGCTTGAAGGTGAAGACGACGTCGGACGCGTCGAACGGCTTGCCGTTATGGAACTTGACCCCCGGACGCAGATGGAAGGTCCAGGTTTTCAGATCCTCGGTCGCCTCCCAGCTGGTCGCAAGGTCGGGCTGCACCTGCAGCTTCGGGTCCTGTGCCGTCAGCCGGCTGAAGCAGTTGTAGACATAATTGTAATCGACGCCCCCGACGCGCATTTTTTGCGGGTCGAGCGTTGCCGGCTGGATCGCGAAAGCCACGCGGAGGGTCGATGGCTCAGCCGCCCGAGCCGGTTTGATCAGGGCCGGCAAGACGGCTGCACCAGCCATCTGCAAAGCGCTGCGGCGGGTGATTCGCGGTCGCAACAAGGCATCGCGCATCGGGGAGCCTCCTGATCCGGGATTTATCCTCGATAGCCACGCAATTTACATGCCAGGCGCGAAGCGGCGAGCGAAAATGTGCAAACGCCGACGGGAGCCCGCTTGCCCGTCGAGCCGGTGCAGGAGCGGGCCGCCAGGCACGCCGGCGACGCTTCCACATAGATCTTGTGTCCGGGTGGGCAGGTAACTGACGGGTAGATGAGGCATTCGTGCCGGTCTCAGAGCCCACCGGAACCCACGGCTAAGCCGGCAGACGGAGAGAATTAGTCAATCATCAACACGAGGACTTATGGAGCACTTGGGAAAATATGTCGTAATGCATTTTATGCGGCATTGACAAAAACGAGCGAAGGCGCGACGAACACAACATATAGTTTTCGAGGGGGGAGCCATGATCCGCACCATTGCCGCCGCCGTGTTCGCTTTGCTCACTGTCACCGCGCCTGCTTATGCAGCAAATCTTATTATCGAAGATGTAAATCTAAACTTTGGGAATGGCTATACAGCAAGCGGGAATTTTGGAGTATTGACCCTCGGGGTAGGTTTCGCTCAATTTCCAACATTATCATTAAATTCGTCGCCGCTTGCTGTCTCCGCCGACTTTACCGGCGTTCCGAGCCATGTGTATTACGGAACAGGCGCACCGCCATCCCTATTCCAAGACGACCTTGCATTTCGCCTAGCCTTTCCTTGGTACGCACCCACCACTTTTTCGGATTTCAGCGGAATTATGTAGCAAACGCACCGCACGCGGCGGTGCCGACGACGAGGCTGCCGCCGAGTCGTTTGATCATCGGTGAAATCTCCCGCCACCGGCACAAAGGTGCGTCTGCTACATAATTCCGATTTTCCCGGTTATTTTCCCGTCTAACCGGGAAACTCGGCCGATCGGCGGATGGCGCAGGTCTTGCTCCGGATGCGGCCGTCTCGCATTGTCTCGACGGCACAGGATTGGGAGGCCGTCATGAAATCGATGTTCGACCCCGACCGACGATCCTCTGTTGCGGCGGGATGCCGGGTTGCAGATCCCTTGCCGGGAGATCGGCGCTACCACCATCCGGATTTCGACAAGAAGGGCCTGCAGGGCTGGCGGGCGGTGCACCGCGAGGCAGCGCTGCCGCAGACCGCGTGGAAGGCCGAGCGGGAGTGGGCGGTCAGGATGGGTCTGCCGGGGGCAGAGAGCATCGAAGACCGATCCATCTCGACCTTCGCGCGGGGCGAGCTGCCGCATTACGCCGGGATCAACACCTTTCTCAAGGCGCCCTATGTCGAGAATGTGCGCGACGCCGGGAAATACGATGCGGCGATCCTCGGCGCGCCTTTCGACGGCGGCACCACCTTTCGGCCCGGCACGCGCTTTGGGCCACAAGCCATCCGCCGGATTTCCGCGCTCTACACGCCCTACAATTTCGAGATCGGGGTCGATTTGCGCGAGCAGATGACGATGTGCGACCTCGGCGACGTCTTCACGATCCCCGCCAATCTCGAAAAAACCTTCGATCAGATCAGCCGGGCCGTCGCGCACGTGTTCTCGCAAGGGGCGTTGCCGATCATTCTCGGCGGGGATCACTCGATCGGCTTTCCAACGATGCGCGGCATCGCGCAATGCACCTCGCGTCGCATCGGCATCATTCATTTCGATCGCCACGCCGACATTCAGGAGAAGGACCTCGACGAGCGCATGCACACGACGCCGTGGTTCCACGCAACCAATTTGCCGAACGTCCCGGCCGGCAATCTCGTCCAGATCGGCATCGGCGGGTGGCAGGTTCCACGCGAAGCGGTAGCCGTCGCGCGCGAGCGCGACACGACGATCATCACGATGTCCGATGTGGAGAAGCTCGGCATCGACAAAGTCGCCGAGATCGCGCTGGAGATCGCCTGGAAGGATGCGGATGCGGTCTATATGAGCTTCGACATCGATTCCGTCGATTGCGGCTTCGTCCCGGGAACCGGATGGCCGGAACCCGGCGGTTTCCTGCCGCGCGAAGCATTGGGGCTGGTCGGGCGAGTAGCCAAGGAAGGGCTTTGCGGTATGGAGATCGTCGAAGTGTCGCCGCCCTACGACACCTCGGACATCACCGCCCTCTTCGCCACCCGCGTCATTGTCGACGCGCTCGGCGCGATCGTGGCGAATGGCAAGCTTGGCACGCATAAGCCCGTCATCGACAAGCCAGTGGCGTTCTGAGATGCGCTCCGCAGCACCGGGGCCGGGACACAACACCTCTCCTCGCGCGGCCAGCCAATGGCAAGACCCGAAGGCGGACGAAAGCCAGGAATCCCGTCCGGCGGAGCGTGATCTCGACCTCGTCGAGCAGGAATTCCACCGCTTGGTGTTGACCTCCACCGACCCGACGAGCCTGTTGCGCCTCGCCCGGGTCCCGTTCGTCGCCGATATCGGCGACGGAAAGCTGATGCGTCTGCTGCGGGTCAGTGTTTCCGACGAGATCGAGGTCGGAGCAATCTCCCCAGGCTATGCGGGCAGCGATGTCGTATATCACCCGGTTCCGGCATCGCGCGTGCAACGCTCGCGAAGTCTCCGTTTCGTCTATCATACGCCGGATGGGATCCGAGCCTTCACTTATCCCGAGGTACGTGACTTGCCCGACCTCGCCTGACCAGGTCCTTCTGTTCAGAATTCACGCAATGTTCGACGCAGGGTAGGCTGGGTATAGGCTTCTCGTACGAGGCCGCGGCGCTGCAGCGCCGGCACCAGCCCTTCGCAAACCTCATTGATAAAACGCCGGCTGACGCGCTGAAACGGCGTGCTGATCAGAAACCCGTCGCCGCCGATCTCCTCCATCGCCTGCCCCATGCGGTCGGCCACTTCATCCGGCGTGCCGATCAAATTGAGTCCGCTGTCGAACCGTTCCGATGCGAGCTGCCGCAAAGTCTTGCCGCTGTCCCACTGCGCGAATTTATCGAGCGAGCCCTGCTCGCCATTGGTTGTGATACGCGGCAGCGGCTCGTCGAGATCGAACTGTGAAAAATCGATATCGGTGATCTGCCCCACCGAGGCGAGTGCCGCATGGATGAAGCTGTCGGAGGCAACCATACGCTGGTACTTGGCCTTGGCCTCGTCGCTCGTCTCGCCGAGAAACGGATACACCAGGAACAGGACCTTGATGTCATCGGGATTGCGCCCGAACTTGACCGCATGCGCGCGCACATCGTCGCGGTACTGCTTCATGCCGCCGACTTGATTGGCTGTCGCGATGATCGAATCGGCGTGCTTGGCGGCAAAGGCGCGGCCGCGCGGCGAGCCGCCGGCCTGCACAAAAGTCGGCCGCCGCTGCGGCGATGGCACGGTATTGAGGGGGCCGCGGCACTTGAAGAACTCGCCCTCGAAATGGATCGGGTGAACCTTGCGCCAATCACCATAGATGCCGCGTTCGCGGTCCATCACCACCGCACCGGGCTCCCACGAATCGAAGAGCTGGTACACTAGATCCATGTATTCGTCGGCCATCGCGTAACGCCGCTCACGCGGCGGCAATTTGTCGAGGCCGAAATTCTGTGCGGCGGCGTCCTCGCCACTGGTGACGATGTTCCAGCCGAACCGGCCGCCCGCGATGTGGTCGATTGTTGTCGACACCCGCGCCAGCATGAAGGGCGGCCAAGCCAGGGTCGACATCGTGGCGACGATGCCGAGCCGCGACGTCGCGGCGGCAATCATTGCGGCAAGCGGTACCGGGTCGTGCTTCGGCACCTGCAGTGCCTGGCTGAGCGACATCTCCGCGGTGCCGCCCCAGGCTTCGGACACCATCAGCGTGTCCTCGAGGATCATATAGTCGAAGCAGGCGCGCTCCATTGCCTGCGCGAACTCGACAAAGAATTTGCCGTCCCACGGCGAGCCGCCATGGGAAAAGGTTTCGCTCCAGTTTCCTGCGGTGAAATTGGTAAACCAAGCGAGGTGAAACCGCTTCGGCAATCCGACCTCCTCGTCGTCAATATAGGTCTTGGCGCGCTACGGTCGTGACCTGCGCGTTCCCAAGCTTAAGGGGCAAGA
>Ga0210405_10006900_pt1 | contig 10053 bp, 9 predicted proteins | sample IncBWH11MmetaG_FD_155492 | JGI IMG/M metagenome (GOLD analysis project Ga0210405, IMG submission 155492) | Forest soil microbial communities from Barre Woods Harvard Forest LTER site, Petersham, Massachusetts, United States - Inc-BW-H-11-M | ecosystem: Environmental > Terrestrial > Soil >... | reverse complement strand
CGGCAAAGTTCGGCTATCGGTCCAAGATCTTCAGCACGAAGAATCGCTCCTGTGGGATTTGTTGGGAAACTCAGCAGCAGCGCTTTGGAATGCGGCGTGATGACCCGCTCGATATCCTCCGCTAAAACACGAAAGTCGCGTTTAGAGGAGGTTCGGACCGACACCGGCTTGCCGTGAGAAAGCAGTACGCTCGGGTTATACGAAACATAACTCGGCTCGTGAAAGATGACTTCATCCCCGGGGTTGAGCAAAGCCCGCAACGCAAGGTCGAGCGCCTCGGATACTCCAACACTGATCAAAACCTCGGTGTGTGGGTCGTAATTCACCCCGCATCGTTGCTGGATATACCTCGCAACCGCCTGGCGCAGCTTCGGCACACCCAGGTTCGATGTGTATCCGGTCTTCCCTTTCTCCATGGCGAAGATGGCAGCTTCCCGGATACGCCAGGGCGTAACGTAATCCGGTTCGCCGATACCGAGGGAAATGACGTCGGTCATCGTTTGAACTACTTCGAAAAAATCACGAATCCCCGAGCGCGGGATCTCGCGGACATGATCAGCTATATACTTGGAGAAATCCATTGGGTGAAAAGTAGGCCGAGCTTCCAGCTGCGCGAACTCATCCCGAGCCCGGTACCAGAAAACTCACGCTTGCCATTAGGTTCCTAAGGCGACACTGACAATCTCTCGGCATTCGCGGGTTGACTAAGCAACATGCCGTTTTGTTTGTAAGTTTTGAGGCGAAAGCGTGTCGCGGTCGAAATAACTCCGTCCACCGTGCTCAGTTTCTCGGATACAAACCTGGCAATCTCTCGAAGATTGCCCCCCTCGACCATGATTGCAAGATCGTATCCACCGCTCATCAGCCAGCAACTTTTGACTTCATCGAAGCGGGCTATTCGCTCAGCGAGTCGATCGAAGCCGCCTCCTCTTTCTGGCGTGATACTGACTTCGATAAACGCCGTTACTGCATCAGCATCGATCTTTTCCGAATCGAGTACCGCCTGATAGCCCAGAATAACTCGCTCCTTCTCGTATCGATCGATCCGGCGGTCGATCTCTTCTACCGACAGATTTAGCATTTTTGCCAGATCCGCTCGCGGGACATTGGCGTTTTGGTGAAGCAGCTCAAGCAAAGGATCCATAGGGGAGGGAAGGGAAGGGGAGGGAAGGTTTTGGGTTTTGAGTTTTGGGTTTTGGGTTTTGAGTTTAAGGATCGCCCGCAAAACACGCGAAAGGAAGAAGAGAAAGGCGCGTTTTCGTGCGCTTTCGCGGGCAATCCTTCTCCTCTTCCCCTTGCGTGTTTCGTGGGGAGCTGGGAAGGACGCCGGGAAATGCGTACATGCCTAATCCCCGAAACTGATACCGATTTCTCGCGCGGTGGCCACTAGTTGATTATTCGGTTCGACTAGTCTGAGGCGGTTAACAGCATCAGCAATTGGTACATCGATGATTTCAGAGTCGTGGTAGCTCACCATTGTGCCGAATTTTCGGTGGGCGATCAGCTCGACCGCCTTGACGCCGAATTGCGTTCCCAGCAGCCTGTCGATGGTCGTCGGAGCTCCACCGCGCTGAAGATGCCCCAAAACGCAACACCGGGTATCTTTCCCGGTTCGCCCGGCCACCTCCGCTGCCACGATCTCTCCCATACCGCCAAGCCGACGCTCACCTTCCATGTTCTTTCTATAGAATTGATCTCCGCCCCTCGACCTGGCTCCTTCCGCAACAACAATCATCGTGCTCTTATACCCTCCCGCATCTCGTTGCCGAACCGCATCCGCCACCTTTTCCCACTCGAATGGGATCTCCGGCAAAAGTATGATATCGGCGCCTCCTGCAATACCTCCGTAGAGTGCGATCCATCCGGCGTTGCGACCCATGACTTCAAGGACCATCGCGCGCTTGTGACTCATCGCCGTCGCGTGCAGACGATCCAATGCTTCTGTTACGAACGCGACCGCGGAATTAAAGCCGAACGTCATCGACGTTGCTGCGAGATCGTTATCGATGGTTTTTGGTACCCCGATAATTTGAAATCCTGCCTCCTGGAGCTGCAGCGCGGTGGTGAGCGAACCGTCTCCTCCGACCACGATCAGGGTCTCGATCTCCAAATCCGCTATCGTCCGGCGCGCAGTCTCGATGATTTCAGCCGGAACTCGCGCAATTTCGCCGGCGCCGATCTTGGCAACGAAATGACCCTTGCTCGTTGACCCCAGAATTGTGCCGCCGAGCTGCATTCTTCCGGAGGTCCTTGTATGATCGAGCATCATGTACTGGATCGGCGGCAGCAACCCTTCAAAGCCATCCAGAAACCCGACGACCTGCCAACCTCGCCTTTCCGCTGCCTTAGTGACCCCTCGAATCACCGCGTTAAGTCCGGGACAATCTCCGCCGCTGGTTAAAATACCGATCCGATGAGTATGCATTATTCCTAGTTACTGTTGGACAGCTTGGTTGACCATCGGACGCCCAGCCGCTGCCCACTGATCGTACAGTGTCCAGCCGCGGTTTAACAATTGGGTCGCTGCTGCAATCCGGTCGGTCGCCCCTAAGACCACTACATTCAGACGCCTTGGGGTGACAAGTGTAGTGCTGCCCTGCTGCGTCACTTCAGGCTCACGCTGAGAGGAAATAATGATACATTCGCCGGCCTTCGGAGTTCGGCCGGTCTTGACGCCGTCTATCCCCTCAGTTCCCACGAGGTCATTCGTATTGCGCAAAAGGTACTGGAAAACCTGGCCACCGCGATTGAACGAAATTTTTCGTTCCTTCTGAGAGACATAAAACCGAAACGCAGCGTCCTTCATCGCGTAGGCGGTGAGTTTTGCCATATCGAGCGCCGTAGAGTACGGTTGAAGCCCTTTGCTCGGTTCCAGACCGTGCGGATTAACGAAAAGTGTTCTCTCCATGCCCAATTCCCTCGCCAAGGCATTCATTTGGGAGACGAATGCCTCGATCGCACCTAAAGCACGCATGCGTTCGCCACCCTCGGGTCGGAGCGCCGCTCCCACATAATACGCCAGCGTGGCAGCTGCGATGTTATCGGACTGCATCATTGCAGCATAAATCAAATCCCGATAACTGATAAGATCGTTCGGCTGAAGTCCCATCGGGTTTATGCCGCCGGACTCCATTATTGCTTGCTCCGGCACAACCACCAGCTGCGCCAGGTCCGCGCCGGTCTTCGCTGCCCAATCGAGAACGACCTTTCCCGTAGCGATTTTGGTGAGGCTCGCAACCTGACGTTTCCCTTCCGCCTTGTAGGAGTCGACAATATAGCCAGTGGTCTGATCGGCAACGACGTAAGCTGCCGCGAGCTGCGCTTCCGCCGAAGAAATAAACCTCAGAAAAACGGCTCCAATCAAAAGAATTCTCACAACGCTCCGCATGTTATGCTAAATGGCGCACATTCTATTGTTCCTTGGTAAGGCAACCGAGAAGTGATTGTTCCAAAAGCGAGTCAAGAAGGCAGGAGTTCAGGAGTTCAGGAGTTCGGGATGCAAGGACCCGTGGCGGGAACAGATACTCGCTTCGACTGCTCGCCGGGTCGAAATTGTCATCGCACGGAGGCCAATCAATCTCCATGGACAGGCTGGAAAGTCGCCGTCTCATTCTGCAACTCCTGAACTCCTGTAACTCCTGACTTCTTCACTTGCGCGTCCGTTTGATAGCTATCTAACCCCCAAATAAGCGCGTGAGATTTGTGGGTTAGGTCCCGTTAACGCTCAAAGCCAGCGTCGGCGCGGTGTTTGGGCTCCAAGGATTGTGCCGGAATTCTGCTCCCTCAATCTCCAGGATATTCCTGGAACAAAGCTCGAGGACCGAGCGTACGTCGAGATCAAGGAAACTTGGTGAGAAGGGCTCCAGATTTGAGCGGGCGAGCTTGAACAACCTGCAGGCCGGCTGCAGCCGGCGCCCGTCGGTTGAATGTTCCGGACGCCTGTGCTGCTTCTGCAGATGCACGAAGGCTCCGGCCAACTGTATGAGACCCTTGAAAAATTGGTTGGTAGGTCCATGAGCCTTGAGCCAGAGATGCTCCAGCACGTCGTGGGCCTCGTAGTACTTCTGTTGATTGAAGCATACGAAGTAGCCGATATAACATGGGTCGTGCTTCGACCCTCTGCTCAGAGACTCAACGTACGCTTGGATTCGTTCGCCTTTTTTCATTCCCGCTCCTCATGAATTTGCTTGTCAGTCTGCTTAGCGCAAAGAGAATTCCGTGCTGTTAGGAAATCCGCCAGGACGGATTACGGCAAATGTCGATTGAATTAGCGGTTTTGACCTCTGTGATCCTCGTATTATTGGCCTGCGCCTCAGCCTTCTTTTCCGGCATCGAGACAGCCCTTTTTTCGATCAGTGGATTTCAAGTGCGCCGATGGAGAGAGCGTGAACCTGCGGTTGCGGAACAGTTTGCAAAACTAATGGTGAATCCAAACAGCGTTCTTAGCGTGATACTGTTGACCGATACGCTGATCAATATTCCGCTGATCGTTCTCGCACTGGTTTTCATCGATGCCATCCCGATGCCGGTACCGAATTGGTTAAAGACTTTGGCAATTTTCGGATTCATTGTCTTTGTTTGTGATTTATTGCCGAAGGTTCTGGCTCTGGCGAATCCGTTTGGTTTCTCGAAAGGCGCGATCCAGATTCTGGGTGTGCTGATGCCGATTGCGGAGCCGCTTTCGCGTTCCTTGCAGGAGTTCGCTGAACGAACCGCCGACCTAGTAGCGAAGGAGCCACCGATTCCTCAGGATCACCTGGATGAGGAAGAGCTAGTGACTTTAATAGAATTGAGCGCCGAAGAGGGGCAACTCAGCCCGGACGAGCGGGAAATGATCCAGGGGATAATCAAACTGGGCGACAAGACCGTGAAAGATTGCATGACGCCCCGAGTCGACGCATTTACCATACCGGACACACTCTCCAATGAGGAGGTTATAGTGCTGGTCCGAATCAAACGGCACGGCAGGGTCCCGGTCTATGGGGATAGCCCGGATGAAATACTGGGCGTGCTCGACGTGAAACGGTTCCTGCTGGATCACGAGGAACATTACTCGGAACACTTGGAGGCGCCTTCGTTCGTGCCTGAGACAATGCGAGCGTTGGATTTGCTACGGGCTTTTCTTACCCACACGCAGCGTCTCGCGATCGTGCTCGACGAATTCGGCGGTACGGAAGGCGTCGTCACATTTAACGATATCGTCGAAGAGGTGATCGGCGAAGCTGTACCGCGTGGAGATGAGGTCCTGTACATCGAAGAGATCAGCAAGGGAAAGTGGTTGGCGAGCGGAAGCGCTCGGCTCGACGATTTGGGCGAGCTGACGGGTGTCGATCTGAAGCGGGAAGGTCTCGACACCATCGGCGGATTGATCTTCAATCAACTGGGGTATTTGCCGAAGCCTGGAACGACAGTTGATATCCCTCCGCTTCATCTGGAAATTCGCCAAAGCAGCCGCAAACGGGTGCTCGAAGTGGCGGTCGAGATAATGTCGGCATCGCAGGCTGACACATGACTTGGTTTGTCCTGATCTTTTGCCTGGCGCTGTCATCCCTTGTCTCCGGTACGGAGGCAGGCATACTCTCTTTGAACCGGCTGCGCTTGCGCCACCTCGCGCGCCAGAAAGATCGTGCTGCGGTTCAACTTCAGCAGCTTTTGGAACGGCCAGCGCGGCTGCTGGTGACCGCCTTAGTTATCACGGGTCTGCTGAACATCGTAGCCTTGGTATTGCTAGTGAGTATCCTGGTTGGTTGGTTTGGCTGGGCAGGGTATTTCCTCACGTTTGTTCTCGGTTTGCCCTTATTTCTTCTGGTCGTGGAGCTTTTGCCGAAGGCGATTTTTCGACGTGTCCCCTATAGGGAGCTGGCGTCGCTGGCTATCCTCCTGGATGTTGCGTCCACGGTTTTAACACCGGCAATTTATGTTGGATCTCTGTTTGCCAAAGGTGTCCTCGGGCTCAAGCGTCCTCGCGAAATCTTCGTCGCTCGAGAGGATTTAAAATATGTTACAAGCGAGGTTGAGCGAATGGGGATGTTGAGCAGCATCGAACGACGAATGATTCATAATGTGGTCGATTTTCGTTCGGTGAAAGTGAAAGACGTGATGGTCAGTCTTTCGAAAGTTGTGACCGTCCGTCGGGAGACAACCATCGAACAGCTCGTCGAGCTCTCTCGACGCTCCGGATTTGACCGTTATCCAGTGGCTGACGCAGCGGGCAAGATCATCGGGTTGGTCAATGTCTTTGATCTCCTCGTTGACCGGCCCACGGACTTCACCGTCCGACATTATATTCGTCGCATTTTGACCGTTCGATCGGATGAGCAGGCATCGATCGTGCTCAGGAGACTCCGCGCGTCGCTCAACAGCCTCGCGGCCGTCGTGGACGCGGAAGGAAATCCCACCGGGATTGTCAGCGCCGAGGATCTTTTGAATCCCCTGGTCAGAGTCGACCGGTAGGGGGGAACGTATCGGCGTGTCGGCGTATGGGCGTGTCGGCGTGTGGCTGGTAGGGACGCGCTCCCGCGCGATCCGCCGCAGCACTCCGATGTCAAAATCCGGTGCAGCGCCTCAGACGGTGGTTGCGCTCCGGCGCGTCCGGCGTCGCACGGCCAATGAGCGTGCGAAGATGAATCAGGTGAAGACAATAGAAAGGGCTGCGGCACCCGAAAGCGCGTGACTGCCAACGCAACGCGTTTGGAAACGCGTCCCAGACGTGCGACGCCGGATCGCGCGGGAGCGCGTCCCTACCAGCCACACGCAGACACGCCGATACGTTCCCCCTTGACCCGCCGCTTACTCAAACAATATTCTCTGCGGTTTTATGTCAACGCTGTCGCCACCACCTCTATACTCTCGCAAAAATCCTTTTCCGGCCGCACTTCTCGTGAATCGGAAGCTGAATATGGAAGGTTCGGAGAAGGAGACTCGACACTACGAGTTTTCGTTGGCCGACTCTGGCCTCAGGTATGAGGTGGGGGATTCGATGGGGATTTTCCCTCAGAATAACCCGAAGCTCGTGCAAGAGCTCCTCGACGCGTTGCACTTTTCCGGGGACGAACAGGTGAAGAACAAAGAGGGCGAGACGGTTTCGGTCCGCGAGGGTCTCTTGAAGCATTACCAGATCACTCAGCCGTCGAAACAGTTTTTGGAGGCGATTGTTGAAAAATCGGGCGGCACAAGCGAGTTGGAAGGGTTATTGCATCCGGATCGAAAAAGCGAACTCGAACACTATCTGTGGGGACTCGAGACAATCGATTTTTTGTTCGGCTCGCCGTCCATCCGGTTTTCTCCTGACGAGTTTGTCAGTAAACTTCGCAAGTTGCAGCCACGCCTTTACTCGGTCGGTTCCAGCATTAAAGCCTATCCCGAGCAGGTTCACCTCATGATCGCGAGCGTGCGCTACGAGAGCCATGGCCGGAAGCGGGAAGGAGTTGCTTCAACCTATCTCGCTGACCGTGTCGGTCAGAGCACGACGGTTCCCATGTTCGTTCACGTCGCGAAGGGTTTCCGTCTTCCGGAAGATCCAAAAACACCGATTATTATGGTTGGGCCCGGTACTGGGGTTGCCCCATTCCGCGCTTATCTTCAAGAGCGAAAATCGATCGGTGCACCAGGCAAAAACTGGCTCTTTTTTGGCGAGCAGCGGTCGCGGCTCGATTTCTTTTATTATGACGAATTCGCGTCTCTGCAAACTGACGGTGTCCTGACCCGGTTTGACACGGCATTTTCGCGCGACCAAGCCTACAAAGTTTACGTGCAACACCGCTTGTTGGAGAATTCGAAAGAAGTGTATGCCTGGCTCCAGGAGGGAGCCCACTTCTTCGTGTGCGGAGACGCTGCCCGAATGGCGAAAGATGTCGATGTTGCTCTTCTTCAGATCGTTGAGAAAGAGGGTGCAATGTCTCCCGAAGCCGCCGCCGAATATGTCGAAGCGCTGAGAAAGGAAAAGCGCTATAAGCGGGATGTGTATTGAGGGGGGAAGGAGCCAAGAATTCAAGAATTCAAGAATTCAAGAATGTATCCTTCGCTTAGTCGGAGACTGCTGATTGCTCTTGGCGATCTCGCGTGACTGAGACTAACGGAATAGGCACCTCAGACGCGTCACGTCTTGACCTCCTTGACTTCTTGAATTCTCGGCTTCTTGAATTCTCCCCGCTTTACTCCGCGCCCGTCACCTCGCGCACGTAGATATTCACTTGTCCATCTGCTCCCCGGCGCACGTCAACGATCTGGAACGGTCGATCAGGTGCTCGCTGGAAGCTTTCGCCCTCTCGAGGCGCCGGAACGCCTCGCGGAAACTCGGCAATGATGCGCGCATTTCCACGGTTCAAAACCCGGTCCGTCAAAGACTGACGCGGCCGCAGAACCGCACGATTGTCGCGTGCGGCCGTTACGGTAAAATCGCCTCGCAGATAGATCGTCTCGCTCCCCACACCCTTGTTGGCCAGGTCGGCTGTTTGATCGACGTCGAGGAGGCGCCCACGCGGCATCTGCCCTGGCCGATAGGTTTGCCACTCACCCACTCGCCCGTTAATCGCGGGTGTCGGAGAGGCCGTAAGGAAAGGTTGTAACGGTTGTACGGCAGCGAGCGCCGGCGGTGTCGAGGCTGGCGCGGGCATCGCTTTAGGAGTAGCCGCTGGCACCTGATGCGAACTTGCTTTCCCGGCCGGCGTCGGAGCTACCGACGAGTTTGCCTCAGCAAGGCCAGTCTTTGCCCCTGCCGATGCCGGGGAAGGTTGCGGCGTTGGTTCCGAGCCCACCAGGCTCGGCTGCGGTTTTCCGGTGGTTTGCGCCGAAGCCATCTCCTGTGCCTCCATTGCGCGACGATACTGGGAGAATCGTTGTTCTGCCTCGTGAAGCTGAGATTGAGCAACCACCGGTAGCCCCGCTTTCAAGTTCACGACCTTAGGCGGGTCGAGTTGGAAACCGGAACCCCCAACGGTGGTTCCATATGGGCCGTAAAGCAGCGGAACACAGGTAAAAAGCAGCCGGCCTTCTCCGAGATTGTCGATGTGTACTATCGCCGATAAATCATAAGACCGCCGCAGTTCGATTCCAAGACCCGTCGCGAGCGTTCGCTGCATCGCCGGCAGGTGCTCAGTCGCAGCCGGGAATAGGTGTTCGATGTAAATAGTTGGTACATCAACCGACTGGGCCACAACCGCTATGCCGGAATCAAAAAACTTGCCCGTCGAAAGAGGATAACTGTCCAGTACGGTAAACTTCCCGGTCAGATACGGAACCTTACCGACCTGGTGGTCGTAATTCCGCAGAAATGCCCGCATCAAACTTTTGCTTTCTTCGTCAAGTTGCAAGGCGGTCATCGAGCCATACTTCGACAAAAGCTTATCAGGCGACAAAAACTCGCCCGTCGGCGCGGCAGTTAGTTCGAACCGCTTGGGCGGATCGAGTTTCTTGAGCTTTGCGAGGATCTGGTAATTGAAGGGTTCTTCCGGGTGCGTGAAGATGTAAAACGTGCCTATCCAGCACGCTAGAGCGAATCCGCAAAGTAATAGTATGAAAACCGCCCAACCGAACAGATTATCGGATTCAGGCGGTTGACGAGGCCTCCTGCTAGAACGTCCGAGCTCGACCGTTTTCATACCTAGCCGGCAGGCAAACAAAGGTGTATCCGCTAACCTTCACGAGAAACTTCAAAAGAGGTGCCGCATCCGCAACTCCGCACAACGTTGGGGTTATTGATTTTGAAGCCGGTCCCACTCAGACCATCTGTAAAATCAACAGTTGCACCTGTAAGATAGTTTGCACTGTCAGCATCGATTAGCACTTCAACGCCGCCTTCGTGAATACGATGATCTCCCTGCTTTGGGTGGTCAAACTGCATTCCATACTGCATCCCGGCGCAACCGCCCGTTTCGACAAAGATCCGCAGGCCTTTGTCGCGGTACTCAGGATTTTCCGCGACAAGGTCATGCAGTCGTCGAAAGGCAGAGTCTGTCACTTTAATCATTGCTTCTCTCAATTAAGCGATACATCGGCGGAAAGTCAACGGCGAGAGACAGCGGGTTCAGCGGGTTCAGCGGGTTCAGCGGGGCC
>Ga0210405_10006899_pt1 | contig 10053 bp, 7 predicted proteins | sample IncBWH11MmetaG_FD_155492 | JGI IMG/M metagenome (GOLD analysis project Ga0210405, IMG submission 155492) | Forest soil microbial communities from Barre Woods Harvard Forest LTER site, Petersham, Massachusetts, United States - Inc-BW-H-11-M | ecosystem: Environmental > Terrestrial > Soil >... | reverse complement strand
ATTCCTTTACACTCAAAACATATTTGTGTTAGCCTGAATGAGTCGAAGAGAAGAGGAAAAATTCAGGGGACGACGGAGAGGGGCACTTGAGCACAGCCAAAGCGGTGTTGATCGAGCAATTCCGGCGAGAAGTGAAAGATACTGGCTCACCGGAAGTACAGATAGCACTTTTGAGCGAGCGGATCAGCTACCTGACGACGCACCTCAAGTCCCACGTTAAAGACCATGCATCCCGGCGCGGTTTGATCATGATGGTCAATAAGCGCCGACGCCTGCTGGACTATTTGAACCGTCGCGACCCGGATCGGTACCGCGAGATTGTTGAACGTCTTAGCCTGCGCAAGTAACTGCCCCACATTTAAAAGTCTGAACGGGCAGAAGCCTCTGCGTTTTCACGCAATGACAACTTCCACAAGAAGTGTGTCTGTCAGCGCAATCTTCGGTTGGGCTGGCAGTGAAATCATTGGGCCCCCGGCTGCATTTCGGCCGGTGTTTCTCGTGGTGTAGTCCGGATCGAGATACTGTCTCCAATCGTAGTTCTCGCCTCTTTTCTTCTCTGGGGTTATCCAGGCCAGGCTAACGCCGACCTATTCGAAGCAGGGAATTAGTTTTAGGCCGCGAAAGCGGCCACGCACACCTGCACGGTCGTCACTCCTGTGGACGCTCTGAAAATGCTCCCTATGAAGCGGGGCCAAAGGAAATGATCACTTATGTCTGAAAACACGCACACACCAGCACCACATCAGGTTTCTGTGGAAGTCGGGGGACGCACCCTCATTCTCGAAACTGGAAAAATTGCCAAGCAGGCGAACGGCGCTATTACCGCTCGTTATGGTGACACCGTCGTGCTTACCACGGCTTGCATGTCGACTGCGGCCAATGACCGCGATTTTCTTCCGTTGACTGTCGACTACCGCGAAAACACATACTCCGCCGGGAAAATCCCCGGTGGCTTTTTCAAGCGCGAAGGCCGTCCTTCGGAAAAGGAAATTCTCACTTCTCGTTTGATTGACCGCCCCATGCGCCCGCTTTTTCCGGAGTCTTGGCGCAACGAAACACAAATCGTCGCGATGGTGCTTTCCGCGGATAGCGACAATGACCCTGACGTCATTGCCGTTACGGCTGCTTCCGCTGCCTCTTATTGCTCCGACCTCCCGTTTGAGAAACCCATTGCTTGTGTCCGCGTCGGTCTGCTTGATGGCCAGCTTGTTGCCAATCCGACCGTTGCCGAGCAGAAGAAGAGCTTGTTGAACATCGTTATCGCTGGGACCGAAGAAGCGATTGTGATGGTTGAGTCCGGCGCGCTCGAAGTTTCGGAAGAAGCCGTAGTTGACGCACTCGAATTCGGACACGCCCAGGTCAAGAAGATTGTCGCGGCCATCAAGCAGCTGCACGCGCAGATCAAGCCGGTGAAGGTTGTTGTCAAGCCGCTGCCGTTTGACGAGTCCATCTACAAAGATCTCGAGAAGAAGTACGGCGCAAAGCTTCACGATGCTCTCAATACCGAGAAGCATCCGAAGAAAGAGAGTTATCACCTCGTCGATGCCTTGAAGGAAGAAATCATCAAGGCCATCCCCGAAGAACCCAAGAAGGAGATGGACGAAAAGCGGGCCCTCACAAAGCGCGCTCTCGAGCGGCTTCGCGAAAATATCTTCCGCGATGATGTTCTCAACGCTCGCCGCCGTCCTGATGGACGCGCGTTCGACCAGATTCGCCACATTTCGTGCGAAGTTGGTTTGCTTCCCCGCGTGCATGGTTCCGCGCTCTTCACGCGCGGCGAAACGCAGGCTCTCGCCACGCTCACTCTCGGCACCAAGGAAGACATGCAGCGCCTTGACTTGCTCTTCGAACAAGATCAATTCAATCGCTTCATGCTGCACTACAACTTCCCGCCGTTCAGCGTCGGCGAAGTGAAATTCCTCCGCGGACCGGGTCGCCGCGAAATCGGCCACGGCGCTCTCGCACAGCGCGCCCTCGTAAACCTGCTTCCTCCCGAAGCGGACTTCCCGTACGCCATGCGCCTCGTCTCGGACATTCTCGAATCCAATGGCTCTTCTTCGATGGCCACCGTTTGCGGCGGCTCGCTGGCTCTCATGGATGCCGGCGTTCCTCTAAAGGCTTCTTGCGCTGGCATCGCCATGGGCCTCGTCGTTGGCGATGACAAGAAGTACTCGATTCTCACGGACATCGCTGGCGCAGAAGATCATTACGGCGACATGGACTTCAAAGTCGCCGGCACGCGTGCGGGTATCACCGCGCTGCAGATGGACATCAAGGTCCTCGGCATCAGCATCGGCATGATGCGCGAAGCCCTGGCCCAGGCGAAAAAGGCTCGCCTGCAAATTCTCGACACCATGGAGAAGACGCTCAGCGAAGCGCGCACGCAAATTTCCGCGTACGCTCCGCGCCTCTTCAAGTTGAAGATTCCTCAGGACAAGATCCGCGACCTCATCGGTCCGGGCGGCAAGAAGATCAAGTCCATCATCGAAGCCACCGGCGTCAAAATCGACGTCCTGGAAGACGGCACCGTGCACATCTTCTCGACCAGCGGCGCCGGCGGCGATGCGGCCTTGCAAATGGTCCGCGACGTCACCGCCTCCGCCGAAATCGGCAAAACCTATCTCGGCAAAGTCGTTCGCCTCGCGGAGTTCGGCGCGTTCGTCGAACTTTTCCCCGGCACCGACGGCCTCTTGCACATCAGCGAAATCTCCGAACATCGCATCCGCGACGTCCGCGACGAGCTGAAGCTCGGCGACCAGGTCCTCGTAAAAGTTCTTTCCATCGAGGGCAACAAAGTCCGCCTCTCGCGTAAAGCCCTCATCAAGGAAGCCCGCGAGAAGCAACAAAAGGCAGCTGCGAGCGGCGGCGGCGGCCATCAGGGCGGCTCGTCCGGCGGCGAAGGCAACTCCGGCGGCGATTCCGGCTCCAGCGAGTAATTTCGTCTCACTTCACAAAAGAGGCCCCCGATTTTTCGGGGGCCTTTTTCATTAGCAATTGCGGCACTCCTGGTGATCGTGGGAGTGCACCGCCCGTTTTAATTCACGACCCCGTGCCGTGCACCCGTTCGATGTCCGCTCCCACGTTCCGCAATTTCTCCACGATATGCTCGTATCCGCGGTCGATGTGATAGACGCGTTCAATCACCGTCTCTCCGCTCGCCACGAGTCCCGCAAGCACCAGCCCCGCGCTCGCCCGCAAATCCGAAGCCTGTACCGTCGTTCCAGACAATGCCGCCAGCCCGTGCACCACGGCGCGCCGCCCCTCGATCGCAATATTAGCGCCCATTCGAATCATTTCGCTTGCATGCAAAAATCTATTCTCAAAAATAGTCTCCGTAATCGCCGATGTGCCCTCTGCCTGCGTCGCCAGCGTCATGTACTGCGCCTGCATGTCGGTCGCAAATCCCGGATACTCCTCGGTCGTCATGTCCGCGGCTACCAGCTTCTTCCCGCCGCGCGCACGCAAAGTCGTTTTGTCCACCGTCTCGATGCACGCACCGGCCTCTCGCAGCTTCGCGATCACCGCACCCTGATGTTCCGGTTCGCAATTCGTAAGCGTTAAATCTCCGCCCGTAATCGCACCAGCCACAAGAAAAGTCCCCGTCTCGATGCGGTCCGGAATCACGCTATGCTCCGCTCCATGCAATTCGCGGACCCCACGGATCCGCAGCGTTGCCGTTCCGTCTCCTTCGATCTGCGCGCCCATCTTCCGCAGCATCACGACAAGGTCCGTCACTTCCGGCTCGCGCGCGCAGTTTTCCAAGACGGTCTCGCCGTCCGCCAGCGTCGCCGCCATCAAAATATTTTCCGTCCCCGTCACCGTGATTTTCTCAAACACAATGTGCGCGCCCTTCAACCGCCGGCCTTTCGCTCCGTTCCCCGGTACTTTCGCCTCGATATATCCGTGCGACATGGTAATTTCCGCGCCCATCTTTTCCAGAGCCGACAAATGCAAGTCCACCGGCCGCGCCCCAATCGCGCACCCTCCCGGCAGCGAAACGCGCGCCACTCCGAGTCGCGCCATCAGCGGCCCCAGCGTCAAGATCGAGGCGCGCATCGTCTTCACCAACTCATACGGCGCTTCCGCATGATTCAACGTCGGTGCCTCAATCACGTAGTCGCTCGCCGGCATCTCCGTCACCGACACCTTCGCGTCCATAAACGTCAACAACTTGCTCATCGTCACCAGGTCGCGCACCTTCGGAATGTTGTGCACCGCAACCTTCTCCGCCGTCAGCAAAGCCGCCGCCATCACCGGCAAAGCAGAATTCTTCGCCCCGCTGATCGCCACCGTCCCCCGCAGCGCCTTCCCGCCCTTGATTAAAAACTTATCCATCAGCTCTTCTTTGTGACCTCTGTGCTCTCTGTGAACTCTGTGTAAATGTTTTTCCTATTCCTCGAGCGCCACCCGCAAATCTCCGCGAGCCGCCGTCAATCGTTTGCGAGCCTCTTTCGCATCCACACCAAGCTTCAACATCACCAATCCCACGCGCATACTGTGTCCCGCTGCCCGCAAAGCGTCCTCTGCCGCAGACACACTCGCGCCGCTAGCTTCCGTTAAAATCCGCACTGCCCGCTCCTGCAACTTCTCATTCGTCAGCACTGCATCAATCATCAAGTTCTCATACGCATGCCCTAGCTTCACCATCGCTGCGGTACTCAGCATGTTCAGCACCATCTTCTGCGCCGTCCCCGCCTTCAATCGCGTCGACCCGGTTAACACTTCTGGCCCGATCTCCACGCTTATCGCAATCTCCGCGCGCTGTGCTAGCGGCATGTGCTCATTCGAAGTGATCGCGATGGTCGTCGCACCGCGTCTCCGCGCATAGTTGATGGCCGCCAACACATAAGGCGTCGTTCCACTCGCCGCAATTCCCACCACCACGTCTCCCTTCCCCACTCTCGCTCCTCGCAAAGCGGCCACGCCGGCGTGCGCTGCATCTTCCGCGCCTTCCACCGCGCCGGTCACGGCTTGCCTTCCTCCCGCAATGAATGCCCGTATCGCTTCGTGCGGAACGCCAAACGTCGGGGGGATCTCCGCCGCATCCAGCACCGCCATCCTCCCGCTCGATCCCGCCCCCACATAAATCAATCGCCCGCCCCCGCGCATCGCCGCAACAACCGCATCCACCGCCCGCGCAATCGCCGGCAACTCCCGCTCCACCGCGTGCGCCACCTTGCGATCCTCGCGGTTCATCAACCGCACGATCTCCAGCGCCGTCATGCGATCGAGATTCTTCGATGCCGTCAGTCGCTGCTCCGTCCTTCTTCGATCTTCTCTTCGTGAACTCATCTGCGAATGCACCCGCGAACGCACCTAGTAATTATAGCTGCGCCAGCCGTGCGCCCGCCGCCCAACCGCCAATCCAACATTCGCATTGCTACGTTATCGTTACCCTAACGCCCGAAGCGCTTACTCGCCGGTTCGCAGTTCACGCGCTTATCATTGTATGCATGCGAACAAAACTAGCGCGTCTCGCATTTGGCTTCGTAGCGGTTCTGGCCTTTGCCAGTTCGTCTCTACCTGATGCGCCAAAACCGCCCTTTTCCTTGGCCATTGTTCCGACATCGAATGGTGATGGAGGTGGGAGCATCGAAATGGCCCGCAAGAGCCGCCGGGATTTTTACGTCGTGCTTACGAACGTCTCGAGCGAGCCTCAGCGTGTTTGGCAGACGTGGAATAGTTGGGGCTACCAGACGGTATCGTTTGATTTCGCGACAAAGGACGGCAAGAAATACGCTGTAACAAAACGTGACGAGGAATTCACTCGAAATTTCCCGTCGACGTTCCTAGTGCCGCCAGGCGAACACGAAGTCTTCGCCGTCCACCTCGACGAATCCTGGGTTACGCATCCCCCATTTCCCAAAGCCGACGAAATGCCAATTACTGTGAAGGCCATCTACGAAGTGCCGCCAACGCCAGAAGCCTCACAGCACAAAGTCTGGACGGGGCGCGTCGAATCGCATACCTATGACCTAACGCTGCGCCAGTGGTGAATTTGCCGCAAGCCTAATCCTTTCAGCTTCACGTCAGCGCGAATCAGCTATCCTAGAAAAACAGTTTGCTCTATTGAACTCGTTATGACGGCTCGGCGGGAAACCATGTCCATCGACGTTCTCAAAACGCTCTTCGAGCAACATTTTCACCTGCCGGTCGAGCGCGTCCAGCCGCTTCAGGGCGAACTGGGCGGCTCTGGCCGCAAAATCATCCGCCTGACCGCAGGCCCCCGCACCGCCATCGGCATTCTCTACAACGTCCGCGAAGAAAACGCCGCCTTCCTCTCTTTCTCCAAACATTTTCGCAAGCACTATCTTCCTGTCCCCGAGATCTACGCCGAAGATCTGGCCCACGGCGCCTATCTCGAAGAAGACCTCGGCGACACCACACTCTTCGAATTTCTCTCCAAGAATCGCCAAGGCGGCATCATCGCGCCCCAAGTCGTCGAAGCCTACAAGAAAGTCGTCGCCGTCCTCCCGCGCTTTCAGGTCGAAGCCGGCCGCGACCTCGACTACAGCGTCTGCTACCCCATCTCCAGTTTTGATCGCCAATCCATCGCCTGGGACCTCAACTATTTCAAATATTATTTTCTGCGACTGGCGGGCATTTCGTTCAACGAGCACGCTCTCGAGGAGGATTTCAGCCGCCTCACCGATTTTCTTCTCAGCGCCCCGCGCGACTATTTTCTCTACCGCGATTTTCAGTCGCGCAACATCATGCTTCGCGAAGGCCAGCCCTATTTCGTTGACTACCAGGGCGGCCGCAAAGGCGCCCTTCAGTACGATATCGCCTCTCTTCTCTACGACGCCAAAGCCGATCTCCCTCCCGATCTTCGCCAGCAGCTCCTCTATGACTATCTTCGCGCGCTCGAAAAATTTATCCCCGTCGATCGCGAAGCCTTCCTGAGCTATTACTACGCCTACGTCTATGTCCGCATCATGCAAGCTCTCGGCGCTTATGGCTTCCGCGGCTTCTACGAACGCAAAGCCCACTTTCTCCAGAGCGTCCCTTACGCGCTGAAAAATCTTCGCTGGTTGCTGCATCAAGCCGAGCTGCCCATTGCGCTCCCCGCGCTGATGGGCGCGTTCCAAGGCATGCTCGCCTCCGAAAAATTGCAAGGCCTCGCAAGCGAAGCCGACAATCTTGTCGTCCGCGTTTTTAGTTTTTCGTTTCATCAAGGATTGCCGCAAGACGAAACTGGCAACGGCGGCGGTTTCGTTTTCGACGGCCGCAGCCTCCCCAATCCGGGCCGCGAAGAGCGGTTCAAATCCCTAACTGGCCAGGACGCCCCCGTCATCGACTATCTCAACCAGCAAGAAACCGTCCATCAGTATTTCGCCAGCGTCCTCTCGCTGGTAGACGCCAGCATCGCCAGCTACCAAAGTCGCGGCTTCAAAAATCTAATGGTTAGCTTCGGCTGCACCGGCGGCCAGCACCGCTCCGTCTATCTAGCCGAACAACTAGCCAAACGCCTCCGCACCAAACCCGGCGTAGAAGTCCAACTCCGCCACCTCGGCCTGGAAAACCTCCGCAAATGATCTCCCCCGTGTATCGCAAAACCGTCATTCCGAACGAAGCAAGCCGACGCATTTTCTTTTGCGTTCGCTCCTGCGAACGCGTCGGCTTGCGAAGAGAGGAATCTCTCTTCAGTGTTTCTCCTTGCTCCCGTGCCAATGTTGGCTCCCCCGGTCCGTTCTTCTCTCTTCTCCGCGCCCTCTCCGCTAAATCTTTTACCGCGCTTTTTCTTACTACTCACTACCCACCACCCACTACTCACTGGTTCCTTCCATGAAAGCCATGATCCTAGCCGCCGGCCTAGGCACCCGCCTCCGCCCCTTCACCGACACCCGCCCCAAAGCCCTGGTCGAAATCAACGGCCGCACGCTCCTTGAAATCACCCTCACCCGCCTCCGCGCCTTCGGCGTCACCGAAGCCATTATTAACGTCCATCACTTCGCCGATATGGTCGTGCAGTATCTCAAATCCAAAAACAATTTCGCCATGCGCCTGGAAATCTCCCGCGAAGACGATCAACTCCTCGACACCGGCGGCGGCTTAAAAAAAGCCGCCTGGTTTTTCCAAGAAAACTCCCCTCTTTCCTCGTCGAGTTCCAAAACCTCCGTCGTCTCTGACGAACCGTTCGTTCTCCACAACGTAGACGTAATCAGCGCCATCGACCTAGCTGCCATGCTCCAATTCCACAAAGAAAATCACGCCCTAGCCACTCTAGCCGTCCAATCCCGCCAATCCAGGCGCCAACTCCTCTTCAACGACCAACTCCAACTCTCCGGCCGCCGCATCTCAGGTCAAGACTCCGCCATTCTGAGCGGAGCGAAGAACCCTGGCACACACGTATCCCAACCGGCCAACTATGAGACCACCAAAAGCTCATCCCACTCGCCACTCGCCACTAGCCACTCGCCACTTCCTCCGTCCCCAACATCCTCCTCCCTCCACCCGCTAGCCTTCTCCGGCATCCACATCATCTCCCCCCGCCTCCTCCCCCAACTCACCGAAACCGGCCCCTTTTCCATCATCGACTCCTACCTCCGCCTTTCCTCCCAAGGCCAAAAAATCCTAGCCTTCCGCCACGACCACTCCTACTGGCGGGACCTAGGCAAACCCGCCGACCTGGCCCAAGCCGCCCTCGACGTTCAGCAAAGGACAATTACGTCGTAAGTCGTAATCAGCCGATTTGCCCAACGGTACAGGTGATGCATCAGCATCGCCAATGAAACAGCTGGCCAGCTCCTAGCCGGCCCACATTCATAATCGCATGTGGAGGATAGTGTTCATGTTTATTGCCCTGACGCTGGCGATGCTTTTTGGATGGTGGCAGTCAGCCGACAAAAAAGATCAGCCGCTCGTTTCCGCGATGGACCCGGCCTACCTCAGTTGTACTGTTTGGACGGGCAAGGAGTGGACTAAACCTGCGGCGCGGTCCGCTCGCACTCCGCAGCTGACTTCGTCCAAAGGCTTTCGCGCGTACGCTGAAGTAAAAGTCGAAGTCGATGCCGACGGGTCATGCGACAACACCAGCATTCTTTATGTTGCGTCCGGCGACGGTGGCCAGTTTCAACCCATTTCAATGAAAATTCCCAGCACAAGCGACGGCAACGGCATTCGCCTAATCGGTTGGTCACCAAGCGGCGACAAACTCCTTCTCGAAGTGACCCTCTGGAAGTACGAAACAGACTTGGGATTTGACCACGTAGTCGTGATATACGACGCGGTCGCCCATTCAGTGAAGGAAGATCGCAAGTTGGATGATGCGCTGACGCACCACTTTGGCCCCGACTGCGAATTCGAGATTTCCGCGAAAGGCTGGAAGACCGACCTGCAAATCCTGGTAAGAATCTCGCGAACTCCCGAGTCTGACGAATACGAACAGCATTTCTGCGTGAAACAGCCGCTCACCTTAACCTACGACATTAAGACAAACAGGCTCGGAGCTCCGAACAAGCCTAAAAATGCAGAATGAGAAGCTCCTTACAGTTGTGGGTGGAGCACACGCCGCGAGATGGGTGCGTCAGCCTTTGGTTTTAAGGTTTTTAAGGCTGCGAGTTTTTGACTCTTCTCTCTTTTGGACCGAACTTTTTTATTTGGTCCGCATTATTGCTGTATAATGTCCTCGTTCAGTACTGCGCCTCGCGATCCCGCGAGGCGTTTCTTTTTTGGGCCATGTTTGGTGGCACAGCCAAACGCCTCTCCATCGCGCCTTGTGCGATGAATCTTGGCTGTGCTCTTTATTGTCCAAATCCAAAACTCAATCTAAGGAGACATCCATGTCCTCACTCAGTCCAAAGGACCGCGTATCCCTCTGTCTTTTCACTTTCACCGATGGCCGCCGCTGCCGCACTCCCCGTACCGGCAACCATCCCCATTTCTGCTTCTACCACGCTCAAAAAGAGGCCCAGGCCCGTGCCGCCGAATCACTCGCCAAAGACCTCGCCACCTTCTTCTCCGGCGACTACCTCTCCGCCTGCGATCTCAGCACCGCACTCTCACGCCTAATCCCAGCCGTAATCCGCGGCGACATAAAACCCAGACTCGCCC